>Ga0182024_10007638_pt1 | contig 23262 bp, 17 predicted proteins | sample P32metaG_FD_120480 | JGI IMG/M metagenome (GOLD analysis project Ga0182024, IMG submission 120480) | Permafrost microbial communities from Stordalen Mire, Sweden - P3-2 metaG (Illumina Assembly) | ecosystem: Environmental > Terrestrial > Soil > Wetlands > Permafrost | place: Sweden: Stordalen... | reverse complement strand
CGTCGCCGGCGCTGTAGGCGATCACGCTGTTGGTGATCGAGTTGTTCGATCCGTTGAGCACGATGCCGGTGTTGTTGGGGGTGTTCCAGCCGTTGCTCATCAGGACGAACTGCGAGACATAGTCGTCAGTGATGTTGTTGATATCGATGTTGTTGGACCCATTGGCGATGATCGAGCAGGCGAAGAGGTTGATCCCCTCGATATTGATGTTGCTCTTTCCGCTGAGGTTAAAGCCGTAAAGGCGGTCTTTGACTTCCACGTCATCGTAATTGGGGTCGCTGCTGTCGGGCGTCCAGAGGTAAAGCGAATTCCCGGAGCCGAGGAAAAACTGCCCCGGCGAGTTGAGCGCGGAAAGCTTCCCGGTGAGGTAGAACTTGTCGCCGAGCTGCGGGCCGCCGTCGGGGTCCGGGTTGGTGGCCAGTTTGAAGGTGATGGTGTTGCCGGAGTCGCTGGTGATGGTGGCGGTCTCAGATACCCATTGCTCGCCGGAGATGATGTGGATGACGCCGCCCGTCCAATTCACCCCCGAGGTGAGCAGGGCGTGGTCGGTCAGCGAATAGCCGCTGCCCTGCACGGTGGCAAGCTGCGGGTGGGACAGATTGAGCCCGATGTTCGGCCAGGTGGCCAGGTTGACCGCCTGGCCGTTGACGAACACCTGGTTGTTCCCGAAGCCCAGATCGGTGGGGTCGGCGGCCTGGTAGATCGAGCGGCTGTAATTGGACCAGCCGGTGACGGGGTCGGCGCCATCGATGACGACATTTTCGCCGTCGTAGGCCTGGAACGTGATCGCAGCGCCGGCAGTTCCGGACCTGGGCGGTGTGACGGTCTCGTGGTACGTCCCACCGCGGATGTCGACGGTGTCGCCGGGTGCGGCGACGCTTGCCGCGTGTTGGATCGTCAGGAACGGCGCGCCGATCGTGCCGGGATTGGAGTTCGAGCCGTTGGTCGCGACGAAATAGGTCGCGGACAGGAACTGCCGCAACTCCAGTGCATCGATTGCAACAGGGACCCTGGACAGCAGGCGCTGGGGCATGATCACTCCTGTGAAAGGAAATGAGCCGAAAAGAAATGAGGCCAGCGTCGAAATGCGTGGAAGAGATACCGATCGCCAGAAAAAAAGTCCGAAGGACCAGCTTGCCGTGTCATCGAAAAAACTGACGCGGCTGCGGGGGAATTCTGGCTCGGGATTCAATCGTCCTTGACCCGCCGTGCGATAGCAGCGCCGGCGGCACCCATCTCACATATGACCGCAAGACCTCAACTCGCCAGTCGGAAGATATGGAGTGATCATGTGATTGCAATCAAAAAGGCCGCTGTTTTGCAGAAATGTTTTCCTGCTCACAAACTTTTGCGAAATGGCGGCGATTTCCCCCTATCGCATTTTCCCGGCCTTGCGCAAGTTAACATCTCAAACTTCGGCGAGCCGATGGGTTGGGGTCGGCTTTCCGGGGCGGAACGACTCCAGATGTTCGGTGGTTGAGCTCAGTCCAATATCTGCCGCTGCGGTGGCGAGTGCCGACTGCACCACCTGGCCCAGCAGTTCCGGGTCGGCCTCGGCACGCAGGTTCAGGATGAGTTGTCCCGACTCCAGCGGCGCTTGCAGCGTGTGCGACAACTCGGTTTCTCCATCGGTGCGGACGAGGTTGGCCACTGCCAGGTCCTGCATGGCTGAGCCGCCGCCCTCGGGGGCCAAGGTCATCTTCAGGTGGGCCACTTCGGCGCCGGCCTCGCGCAGGGCGGCGCGGATGCGCGAGGCGAGGTCGATCAGCAGCGCATTGCCGTCAAACGGGCCGGCCGCGGCATCGAGGTGGACCGTGCAGTTCAGCCAGCCGAGCAGGGCTTCGCCCTGGGCGTAGGTGTCGTAGTCAACGTCCATCGCGCCGGCGGTCTTGGGCTTGGCGGCCGTGATCTGCTCGATCCACTGCTCAACGCTCTGGCCGCTACGAGCGGAAATAGCCAGCACGACGGCCTGTGGGAAGCGGGTTTGCAGCGCGCTGCGCAGCTCTTCCAGGCGGCCGGCATCGAGCAGGTCGATCTTGTTGATGACGATGATGTCGGCCTCTTCCAACTGCTTCTGGTAGATGTAACTGACTTTGCGGGAGAACGATTTGCCGGGCTCCAGGCCGAGGATTCGCTGGGCGCGGATGGGATCGATCAGCACGCTGAGCGGGGCGACGGCATAATCAGCGCCGTAGATGCGGCGCAGGGGATAGTCGACGGTCGCCTTAAGGTCGGTGCAACTGCCGACGGGCTCGGCGATGAAGGTGTCGGGAGTGGCCTCGGCGGTGAGTTTTTGAGAGGCGTCGATCAGCGAGTTGAACCGGCAGCAGAAGCACCCGCCGGTGATCTCCTGCACCGCGAACCCGTGTGAGCCAAGCATGGCGGTGTCGACCAGGCCGTAGCTCTGGTCATTGGTGATCAAGCCGACGCGCAAACCGCGGCGCCGGAGGGTTTCGGCGACGTTCAGGATCGCGGTGGTCTTTCCGGCGCCGAGGAAACCGCCCACCATGATGTAACGGGTTTTAGGGGACATGGGTTCCTTCACACTCGGGGTTCTCGTTAGGGTGGAACCACCTGCCCTGCGGGCAGGCGACAAAAAGCCCAGCCCTGCGGGCAGGCGCTAAAAGGGGGAAGGCGCAGCGGTGATCATGCACCTCCCGCGTCCTCGTCATCGCTCGCAGCGCCAGCCTTATCTTGCATCTTGTCGATCGTCAGGTCGAGCATCTGCATGTACCCGCGTACGTCAACGCTGTTGGATTCGGGGGTGCCGCGGACGCGGTAGAGCCAGCCCTGGCCGTAGGGGTCGGTGTCGGTCAGGGTGGGGTCGGCTTCGAGTGCCGGGTTGGGACCGACGAATTCGCCGTCGGCAACGCAATAGAGGTCGGTGAGGGCTTTGAACCCTTCGACCCAGCCGATGGTCTGTCCCACGGCGACCTTGTCGCCGGGTTTGACGCTGAAGCCGTGCTCGACGAGATCGCCGAGCATGCGCGTGGCGAACTTGGTGAACCCCACCCGCCACACGCCGGGCTCAATTTGTGCGAGCCAGAAATGGGAAGGCGCGTAAAGGCGGTCAACCGGCAGACGGGTTGAAAAGCGTGAACGCTTGTAGGGGATTTTTTCGACCGGTGAACCTTCCATGCTCGACAGTCGCGTTTTTCTCCTTCTCCCGATATCGCCGGGAGAGGGTTGGGGGCTTCTCGGTTTTAGCGTCAATACCCTCACACTATCCCTCTCCCGGAGTACCGGGAGAGGGGACCAGAGTTGAGTCCGTTAATCGATAAACCAAGTATAGGCGTGGGGCACTCGTTATTGGAACTCCGCAGGCGTCCGGACGTAAATTGCACTGGGCTGCGTTGATTTTTCCGGCCGCCGGCAGCCATCCATCCCAACCCTGTGGCTTGAGCGGCCGAAGAGTTTGCTGGAAGATTTACCCCGGGCGGTGGGACAGTAAGACAGACGAACGCAAGAGCGGCGAGCGAGGATATCCGGCAGCACCTATCTTTTGTTTGCGGTGTGTAACCCTTGGAATGGTTGTATGTTGAGATTTGACGGGAGAAAAATGAGAACGCGACCTAAACCCCAGCTTCAATCGAGGGAGGCGAGGGTTTTCAAGGCTTGCGTGGAACTGCTGGAGCAGCGGCAACTGCTGTCGTTTAGTGCAGTGCACCCCGATTCGATCCTCCTGCGCGATGCCGCGTCGGGCTCAACCAGTATTCAAGGCTTCACCCCAAGCCAGATTGAAGCGGCATACGGCTACAACGACATCACCTTCAGCAACACCTCGATCCCGGCAGACGGCGCCGGGCAGACGATCGCGATCGTCGATGCCTTCAACGACCCGAATATCGCCGCCGACCTGGGCGTATTCGATTCGCAGTTCGGGCTGGCTGCTCCGCCGAGCTTTAAGGTCGTCAACCAGAGCGGCGGGAGCACGCTCCCCAGTTCCGCCGGTTCTGACGCCGCCGGCTGGGCGGGGGAGATTTCCCTGGACGTCGAATGGGCCCACGCACTGGCCCCGGACGCCAACATCCTGCTGGTCGAGGCCAATTCCGACAACGTGAACCAGACCACCGGCGCCCCCGACGACCTGCTGGCGGGCGTGAAATATGCCTCCACCGTGCCCGGCGTTTCGGTCATTTCCATGAGCTGGGGCGGCAGCGAGTTTTACAGTTACACGGGCAGCGGCGAGTTTGTCGACGAAACCAACTTCGATTCGGAGTTTACGACTCCCGCCGGCCACCAGCCCATCACCTTCATCGCCGCCGCGGGAGACAGCGGCTCGCAGGCGGGCGTGCAGTGGCCGGCCGTCTCCCCCAATGTCGTTTCAGTCGGCGGGACCAGCCTTTATACCTCCGACAGCACCGGAACGTATTCTTACGAAACCTCGTGGTCCGGAACCAGCGGCGGCACGAGCCAGCTCGAAAACGAGCCTTCCTACCAGGCAGACGCGCAAAGCACCGGCGTGCGAACCAGCCCCGACGTCGCTTTCATCGGCGACCCCAACACCGGCGTGGCCGTCTACGACTCAGTCCCCGACCAAGGATACGTCGGCTGGCAGGAAGTCGGCGGCACCAGTGTCGGGTCACCTTCGTGGGCAGCGCTGATCGCCATCGCCAACCAGGGTCGTGCCCTGGCCGGCCAAAGCACCCTCGACGGGGCCTCCCAGACGCTCCCGCTGCTGTATAATCTTTACGGCAACAGCGGAACAACCGGCGTCGACGCCGCCAGCTATACCAACGCCTTCAATGACGTCACTCAGAACGCGGGGGGCCGAACTCATTATCGCTTCGGCGGGTATGGCTACGGATTTAACCTTGCCGGCCCCGGCTATGACGAGGCCACTGGGCTGGGCAGCCCGAGGGGTGCTGCTCTTGTTGATGCCCTGGACGGGGTCACCGCGACGCCGACCCCAACGCCGACGCCGACCCCCACGCCCGGGCCAACCCCGACACCAACACCCACCCCGACCCCCACGCCGATCTCCACGCAGGACCTGCCGCCTTCGCCGGTCTCGGCCGTTTTCACCAAATACCCGTTGACTTCCGTAATTGGCGGACAGGCGGCCTCGGTGAAACTGCTGCTGACCAACACCAGCGGCCTCTTTTTCAGCGGGCCGTTGACGATTGACGTGTTCGCCTCGACCAGTTCCACGATCGCGTCGGGCACCAACCCGATCGCCTCGCTGTCGCTGCCCGACCTTAATTTGGGAGTGGACGCGTCCAATGCATCCAAGACGGTGAAGCTGCGCTTTGACTGGCCTACCACGCTGAGCGACGGGAGCTACTACCTGATCGCCTCGGCGAACGCGTCGGCGACGGATACCGCGCCATCCGAGCCCATCACTCCGGTGCCGGTCGCCTATTCCCAGCCGACCGTCGATCTGACGACCGCCTTCGGGAACACCACCTCCATCACCGTGGTGCCCGGTGAAGGGGCAAATGCACTGATCACGATCCAGAACCTCGGCAACGTCGTCGCCAACGGCACCCTCGACATCACGCTTTACGCGTCGCTGACGCCCAACCTCGACACCACGGTCGACGAGCAACTGGCAGCCATCCAGGGCCGCAAAATTTCCATACACGCGGGCCATTCCAGATCGTTCCGCGTCCACTTTACCGCCCCAGCGGACCAAGCGGGCGGACAGTATTTCCTGGTCGCCTCGGCCATCGCTTCCACCACCATCGCCAACTCCAATTCCGCCAACGACGTGGCGATCATCAGCACGGCAGGGTAGTGGATGACCGCACTTAAGCCCTAATTCAGGAAGCGAAATTGCCCTTCAATTCTTTCGTTGCCAGGGCCGCACGGTGGATCGGGCGGCACTACGGACACAGGTTATATCCCGCGTGGCGTGACTTTGAGTCCGAAGCCGCCAACACGCATTTCCGGCGCGTCGTGGGCGCCGTCGGACCGGGGTCGTGGGTGATGCACCCGTATTACCTCACGAACCCCCAGTTGGTCACCATTGGCGACGCGTTCGTCGGGTGCAGCGGGCTGCGCATTGAAGCCATCAACGCCTATCAGCAGCAGCAGTTCTCGCCGCGGATCGTCATCGGCAACCACGTCGAGATGAACTTCGACGTCCATATTGGCGCCATCGATCGCATCGAGATTGGCGACAACGTCATGATCGGCAGCCACGTGCTGATCACCGACCACTTCCACGGAGGCTCGGCACCGGAGCACCTGGAGATGGCCCCCCGCCTGCGGCCGCTGGTCAGCCGCGGTCCCACAATCGTGGAAGAGGGTGTGTGGATCGGCGAAGGGGCATGCGTCATGCCCGGCGTCCGCATCGGGCGCGGTGCGGTCATCGGGGCTAACGCGGTGGTCACCCGCGACGTCGCCCGTGGGTCGGTGGTCGGCGGCATACCGGCCCAGCCGTTATCGCACCGTCCCGCAGGCACTGCCAATGCCGGCGGGGAACTGCAAGATCGCCGATGCTGACAGGGCCTATGCCGACGTTGCCGAGTGTGACGCCCGACCCCCGCCGAAAAACCACTTGAATCACATCAATGGAGCGGGACCAATGCCGGCCACAGGGATATAATTGCAAAGTGTTCGCCGACGAAAGGAGGCGTTTCATGAAGTCGCTGATTATTACCGTTTGTTTCGCGACCCTCATGGGGATGGTGGCGGGGTGCGATACAGCCCTCGAGGGGTCGTACAAGCCATACACACCAGGGACCCCCGCGGCGGTGCTGTGGCCAGCTCCGGACGCCGCTGACGCGCAACCCGCGGGTTACCGAGAGGCTCCCGCGACCGCGCCGTCCACGATGCCCGCCGATATCGGAGGGTAATGGTGCGGATGGGGGAAGGAACCCCGTCAATCCGTTGAAAGAGCGCGCCAAACGGCAAGCGGGGGGTGGCGTCGTCCCTCCATGGCGCGCTCATGGTCGCTGGAGGCGCATCGGTTCGGACCTCATGCTATAAACGCCGGTATGCCCGAAACCGATGCTGGCGACTCGCCCTCCCAACCGCTGCCGCTGTCATATGCCGGTCCTTCTGTTCCCGAGCCGCCCAAGGGGGCGATGCGGACGCTGTTTTTCATCGCCATGATGGATATCGTGGGGTTCGGGATCATCATCCCGCTCCTGCCTTTCTATATCCCGGGCTACAGCGAGGGAACCCTGAAGCAGACGCTCGAAGTGACGCTGCTCTTTTCCATCTATTCGATCTGCCAGTTCATCGGCGCGCCGGTGCTGGGACTGATGAGCGACCGGTTCGGACGCCGGCCCGTCTTGGCGCTGTCGCAGGTGGGCAGTGCGATCGGCTATCTCCTGCTGGGCATCGCCACGCAGCCGTGGTTCCATTGGACGCCAGCGGTCATGCTCACCCTGGTGTACATCTCGCGCATGATCGACGGGTTTACCGGCGGGAACGTTTCCACGGCCCAAGCCTATATCAGCGACATCACCACGCCCAAGACCCGGGCCAAGGGGATGGGCATGCTGGGGGCGGCGTTCGGGATCGGCTTCGTCCTGGGGCCGATGCTCGGCGGCATGCTGGGCTCGGTCAAACTGCACGGCAGCGATTTCGTGGCCCTGCCCGCTTATGCCGCCATGGCGATGAGTGCGGGGGCGGCGCTGTCCACCTGGAGGTTCCTTCCCGAGACCCGCAACAAAAAGGCGCCTGCCGACGCCGAGGTCTGGCTCCATCCCGGGCGCTTCGCTCCGATCCTGCGTAAGCCGGTGCTGGCCCAACTGCTGGTCATCTCGTTTTTCAGCATGGCGTGCTTCGTCATGATGGAGAGCACGGCAACTCTGTTCTTCAACGACATATTCGGGTGGACCAAGTTCCAGATCAGCTTGTATTTCTGTTACCTGGGCGTGGTGATCATCCTGGTGCAGGGCGGACTGATCGGCCGGCTGACGAAGCGCTTTGGCGAGTGGCCGCTGGCGATCACCGGGCCCGCCCTGGTGGCCGTTGGCATGGCCGGCTACACCGTGGCGGGCATCTCTCGGGGAAGCGGCGCAATCCACTACTGGCCTGCCGAATTCAGCTTCGCCAATACCATGACGGCGTTGGGCGCCGTTTTGACGCTCTTGTGCCTGCTGGGCGGCGGAGCGGTCAACGCGACGGGGCGCAGCCTGCAGCAGCCGACCATTTCGGCGTTGATGAGCCAGCACAGCAGCCGGGATGAACAAGGCGCGGTGTTCGGGCTGTTCCACGGACTGATGAGCCTGGCGCGGGTGGCGGGACCGCTCATCGCCGCACCGGCGTTCCTGCTGTTGCACCATACAGGGCAATTCCTGACCGCGGGCATCATCACGCTGCTGATGGCGATCTGGACGGGGATGTTGCGTCGGCGGGCGGGCGCGCCGCCTGGGGAAGCCGAGCAAAGGGAGTTTGAGGTCATCCCAACTGCCGGCGAGCCGCATGGCGTCACCATGGAGCCGTCGTGAGGGACCAGCACCGCGGATGGCGATGGCGCAAGCGGTGATCGGGCGTCGCCTGCAAGGGAGTGTCTACGATGCCCCGACTGGAAGTCTTCAATGCTCGCGATGCAACCCATGCGGCGTCAGCCCCCTGAGCAATTCGATCATGCTCTGGGGCCTTAGCGACGGGTTAACATTGACACAGGCCATCACCAGGTCGGAAAGGGCCGGGGGCAGATCGGGTTTGAGTTCGATCGGCTTGGGGAACTTCTGCTCGCGGACCACGTCGCGGTCGCGGCGCCGGACCGTCAGGAGCGTGGGGACCTTCTGGCCGGTTAACGCCCAATAGAGCGTCGCGCCCAGGTTATATATGTCGGTATAGACGCCGACGGCATTCAGCCGGACCTGCTCTGGTGCGATGAAGTCGGGTGTTCCTTGAACGCGCTTTTTGATGGTGCCCAGAGGGCACGTCTGGCCGAAATCGATCAACTTCACCAGGCCGTCCGCCTGGACGAGGATGTTGCTGGGCTTGAGGTCGCAGTGAACGTAGAGCAGATTGTGCAGGGTGGTCAGGGCGACGGCGACCTGTTCGAAACAGTCGATGAGGGACGGCAAGCCGTGCGGTTGCTCGCGATCGAGGCCGACGCCGTCGACGAGTTCCATGACCAGCGCCGCCTCCAGCACCGGACCGAACAACCGGCGGCGTGTCTGCAAGTCCACGCTCTTGCGCAAGGCACGATGGCGAAAGACCTTGCTGACCTCGAACTCGTTGCGGAGCTGGTCGACGAAGCGTTGCTCCTTTTCGTCTTTGGGCTGGACGTGTTTGAGGGCGTAGAGTTGCCCCGTCCTGGGCTTGTTGACGACGTAGAGCTGGCTTCCCGCCCCGTCGCCAAGCCGGTCAACCACTTCGTAGCCGAAGATCGTTTTCGGAACGGAGGATTTGCCCGTCATGAAAATGTCAGCCTGGAATCGGGCGATGCGTCATCCGCCGCTTCGGCGGCTTTGGGACATGCGCCTATAATCATGGCTCAGTTATAAACTGACCCGTGCTTGTTGGACAGGGTGCGCCGAACGGAATTAACCGGGCAAAAAAAACAGCAGGCACCGGGCACCGGTGCCTGCTGCGGGCTATGGGATTCCGACCCGGGGGTTCTAGGGGTGTGGGTCGGAAAATGCGGGCTATTTTGCTTGGGAAAACCATACCTCCCAAGTGCGGGCTGAATTACGAAAAGCCTTAGAGCGAAAGGCATGCCGAATGACGACGATTTCTGCGAATCCACGCTATGATGCACGCTATTATGCGTCGCAGCCATCAACAACAAGATGCGGGAGCAGGGTCTGTCACACGGTATGCGACATAATTGCCTCGTGTGTCGGACATTGTGCGTCAATGTGTCGCAACGGTAGCGGGTTTTCGATGGATCCGCGCCGGGGACGCTGGTTCGAAAGCGCTTGTGCTTCGGCAGGATTTTTGGCTCTCTGGCGGAATCCCGACAACCTCGGTTTCAATGCACGCGTATAATGGGTAGTTGGGTACGGAGGTATTCATGTCGGCGGATGTTGCAAGTGACCAATTGGCGGTGATCAAGATCGAGGGGATGCATTGTCACAAGTGCGAACAGGCGATTCAAAAAGCGCTATTGCGAAACCCGGGCGTGCATGAGGTCGAAGTCGACTTTAACAGCGGTCAGGCATCCGTCCTGTTCCGTCGCGGCACGGTAAGCGTCGGGCAACTGCTCGAAGCGGTCAACGAGGCGGGATACCGGGCAACTGGTTTCATTCAGGGGCAGGCTTAGGGACCGGAGAAATCGCTTTAACCTGGCTTCTCCACTTGGGCTTGGTCGAGCCATCCTTGCGGATGGTGTCCGTAACGAACCGCCGCCGCCGGCCAGGAGGGAGCCGCCCAGTGGCAGGCATTCTCGATCACTTTCAGCACGTTGGCGTCGTGGAAAGTTGGGTAGGTTTCGTGGCCCGGCCGGAAGTAGAAAATCCGGCCCGCCCCGCGCATCCAGGTGCAGCCGCTGCGGAATACTTCCCCGCCGCTGAAACTGCTGATGAAGATCGTTTCCATTGGTTCGGGGATGTCGAAGAACTCGCCGTACATCTCCTCGGCCGGCAAGATGAAATGATCGTCGATCCCCTGGACGATCCGGTGTCCCGGCCGGGTGACCCAGACGATTTCCTGATCGGTCCCTACCCGCCACTTCAGGTTGCAGCCCGTCCCCATCAGCTTCTTGAACGGCTTGGAGAAGTGGCCGCTGTGCAGCACGATTAACCCCATCCCCTCGTGTACCCGATGGTAGACCCGCTCGGCAATCAGGTCCTGCAGGTCATCATGGGCCAGGTGACCCCACCAGGTGAGCACGTCGGTCTGCTTGAGCCGTTCGTCGGTGAGTCCATGGTCCGGCTCATCGAGGTGCGCGGTCGTCACCGCCAAGTCGCTGCTCTTGCGCAGGGATGAGGCGATCGCCTCATGCATTCCCTGCGGATAGATTTCCCCGACAACGGCATTTTGCTTCTCGTGGCGGTATTCACCCCAGACCGTGACGCGAATCGCCATCTCAGCGCTCCTTTTTTTGGACGTCTCCTGTCCCGGGTATCGCGATGGATTTACGCTACTATTGGTCATTGTCCCCCGTTGATGCGGATTTGCAAAAGCTTCCGCGAAGGGCAAGCCCGGCTTCGGTGTCCTCTCCGAACGTCAGGAAACAAGTGACCGATGACCGATGACCCGTGACCAGTGACCAATAACCGCGACATCATTCTCACCGCCCTCAACGCCCGCTACGCCCATGCCGCGTTCGGACTGCGGTATCTCATGGCGAACCTCGGCGACCTGCGCGAGCAGGCGGCCATCCTGGAGTTCGACGTCAACCAGAGGCCGACGGACGTGCTGGAGTCCATCCTGGCCCGTTCGCCGCGAATCGTCGGCATCGGCGTTTACATCTGGAATGTTGCCCAGGCGACCCAGCTTGTCGCAGACCTCAAGCGCATCCGGCCCGGCGTGACGATCGTGCTCGGCGGGCCGGAAGTCAGCTACGAGACGGACCAGCAGGAGATCGTCCAGTTTGCCGACTATGTGATCACTGGGGAAGCCGATCTGGCTTTTGCAGGCCTGTGCCGGCAACTGCTCGCCGGGCGGCGGCCGCTGATGAAGGTGGTCCCGGCCGAGTTACCGCAATTAGGGGGCTGCGATACCGCGCTGTCCCTGCCGTACGACCTGTACACCGATGAGGACCTGGCCCACCGGGTGGTTTACGTCGAAGCGTCGCGCGGCTGCCCGTTCAAATGCGAGTTCTGTCTGTCATCGCTCGACGTTCCCGTCCGCAACGTGCCCCTGGATGATTTCCTCGCCGGCATGGGCCGGCTGCTCGATCGGGGCCTGCGGCAATTCAAGTTCGTCGACCGCACCTTCAACCTCAACCTGAACATCGGCCGATCGATCCTGGAGTTCTTCCACCAGCGCTACACGCCGGGGCTTTTTCTCCATTTCGAGATGGTCCCCGACCGGCTGCCCGAGGCGCTTCGCGACCCGATCCGCCGGTTCCCGGCCGGGGCGTTGCAGTTCGAGGTGGGGATCCAATCGCTGAACGACGAAGTCTGCCGGCGCATCAGCCGGCGGCAGGACGTTTCCCGCCTGGAAGACAACCTGCGTTTCCTGCGCGACCAGACGGGCGTGCACGTCCATGCTGACCTGATCGTCGGCCTGCCCGGCGAGGGACTGGAGAGTTTTGCCGCGGGCTTCGACCGGCTGGTGAAGCTGCGGCCGCAGGAAATCCAGGTTGGATTGCTCAAGCGCCTGCGCGGCACGCCGATCGTGCGCCATGACGTTGAGTGGGGCATGGTCTACAGCCCGTACCCGCCGTACGAGGTGTTGCAAACCGGCGCGATCGATTTCGCCACGATGCAGCGCATGCGGCGTTTCGCCCGCTATTGGGACTTGATCGCCAACAGCGGCAATTTCGTGGGCACGACGCCGCTGCTCTGGGAGCCGCCGGCAGCGCAGGGCGACGCCTCGCCCTTTGCCGGTTTCCTGGCTTTCAGCGACTGGCTGTTCGGCCGGGTAGGCCGCAACCATTCGATCGCGTTAGATAATCTCGCCGAACGGCTGTTTATTTACCTGACGCAGCAAGCCGGGCACGAGTTCAACAGGGTAGCGGCGATCCTGTGGCGCGACTACCGCCAGGGCGGCCGGCGCGACGGCCCGGAGTTCCTGCGTCGGCACATCCCCGAATCTGAGAGAGGCGAGAAGCGCAGGAGCCTCGACCCCGCCGCCTCACCCGCCCGCCAGGCACGGCACCTTCACGGGGCGCGGTGATGCCAGGCCGACGTCAAACATATCGATACGTGCCGATGGCCTCTCGATTGCTGTTGGCCGTTTCGAATTGCTCGGGCAGCAAGGGGTCGCCACGCGCTTGTCGGGAGCTGGCGCTGGATTTCGTCCTGCTTGCAACTTAAGCCCTTCCGCTGTGGAATGGAATGGAACCACCCGCTCTCCCCGTCGCCACGGCGACGGGGAAAAAGACCTTGTTGAGGAGTTATCCCATGTTTATGCAACGTGCGTTGTCTGGCGTGGTGGTTTTGTCACTACTTGCGGTGGTTAGCTGTCAGAACTCCACGCAGCCTCCGGCCGCGCTGCCGTCGACACCGCAACAGGCCATCATGATCAGGGGAAACGACGGGACCACCGTGGCCTTCTTTATCCCGTCCAGCGACCCCGACCACCCGAAGGCGCTGACTGGCGCCGGCACGGAAGTTTGCCCGGAATGTCAGGCTGCCGCGGCCAAGTATTTCAAGACGGGCGTGCTGGACCCGAAGTGCTCGCGAACCGGTGCCACCCGGACGGTGGTCACGTTTACCGAGCCCACCACCGGCCACCAGTAGTCCCGAGCCGGCCGAGATTCCAATGGAAACGTGGCAGCGCAACCGTACGCAACCTGGAAACGGCTGCGCGTGGTGATGGTGCGCCAATGGTTCCCGTTTTTGCGATCTGGTGAGTGGCAACGAATGATATGAAGCGCGGTCTTGCAGGGCGATTGATCGCCCTTCGATCCAGAGAAATCAAACGTCCAGCCTTTCAGCCAGCTCCAACGCCTCTGCCAGCCAGTCATTGGCGTGCTCTTGAGGCGGCGCCCAATCAGCGGCCCAGCCCATCCACTGCACGGCGAGGAACAGACGACAGCATTCCAGAACATCCGGCGTGGCAACGGGCACGCCGCCTTGGGTGAGCCACGCTTCCTGATATGCCGCTGCCAGGCTGTGGCGCTGCTCGTCGGTCCACTTGCCGGCGGTCAGCGCGGCCAGATCGATCGGGCCCGGTGCGATGGCAGCCGTCTCCCAGTCAATCGGGCAGACTCGGATGGCGGTGCCGTCCGACGCGTCAGCAGGTCCGTCGCCATTGGCCGCTATTTGCCCCACCAGAACGTTCGAGGCATAGAACTCACCGTGGACAAGGGTAGTCGGCAGGGCGAGGAGCCGGTCCACCACCCGGCCAAAGCGGCTCGCCAGCCATTCGATGCGCCCGGCATTGCGGGGCTTGGAGACCGTGCCGCGCGCAAGGAATTCGCGGGCGCGGTCCATCCAGCAGATGTAGCCGCCGCGGTTGTATCGGCGAAGGTGGGCCGCGTCAGCACGGTCGATGGCACGGGCGCGCAGGGCCGCGTGCAGCCGCGCTAGCCAGGCGGCGGCAGCTTGCCAGGCCGCAATCTCGCCGACCTGGTACAACTCCACGCCATCTACTTTTTCGAGGAACAGCCAGTAACGGTCGTTGGCGGCATCGAGCCGGGAACCATAACAGGTCGCGGTCCCCAGGCCGGCACCGGCGAGAAGAGTTCGATAAACCAGGATTTCCCTGGCCGGGTCGTAGACGAACGCCGGGCGGATGCGCCTCGCGTCTGGAGCCAACGATGCCGCGCTGAGGTCCTTGAACAGCAGGTTCAGCGGAGCTTGGTGCTCGAACCGGACCTGCAGTTCGTCGATCGAACAGCTCGTGCAATAATCGGAGCGCCGCCGCGTACGGCCGGCATCAGGTCATTCAGGCGGTTGGAAACGGCCATCGACGAACTGATCGCCGCGGCGAGGAACAACACGCCGATCATTTCGCCGCGCCGGCCGGTTCCGACGCCACCGTGAACGTCGCTCCGTCACCGCCACGTTACTCGCGATCAGTCGATGTTCTCGATCTGCAAACCAGTGCTCCCCCGGTTAGGGCACGTGAGGGCACCGGCGGCCCCGCCAAACTTTCCCAGTTAACGGGAAAGGCCTCAACCCCTTCGGGCCGGCCGGCTACCTCACCGGATTCGCGAATACTTCAGAAGAATCCACCCATGTCTTCCAGATCCCGGATTTGCCGTAGTAGACGCCGAGGTTGTACACCTTGGTCATTTGCTTTCCGTCGAATTCGGCGTCGTTGAGCGGCGGGGCGTCGGCGGGCTCGCAGATGTACTTGAAATCCAGGCCCGATGTCTCCTTGATCGCGAACACGTCGCTGGTCCGGGCGGCGTCTTCCAGGATGTCCACGCCGCGAAGGGCCAGTGGTATCGCGCTGTTTGCGGTGGAGGCCGGAAGGACTCCCAGGTAGCCGTTGACGATGACATACACTTTGGGCTTCGGGGCGTCGGCGATCTTCTTTATTTCATCAGCGGAAAGCCCGGCGACAAACGATTTTTCTTCCGACTCGGATGGGCTTGTTGTTGCCGCCTCCGGGCGGATGCCGCCATTCAGCTTCAGTTGCTGGTGGAGACTGGTGATATTGCTCTTTTGTTTCACCAGCTCCTTGAGGAACCTTTGCTGGAAGAACAATTGGGCACGGGTGCCGCCGTCGAAGTGCGGCGCGTTGTCGATGGTGACCCCGGGGAAGATGGCCGGCACCGATGTCGAGGCGAGGATGATGTCCCGGTAACGGTTGTACAGCACCTTGGATTGAGATGCCCGCGCCTTCAGGGCGAGCCAGGTCATGTCCCAGATGTAAAGCCGTCCGTCCACCAGGTTGACGGTGCCGACGTAGAGTTTGCGGCCGGCGGCAGCCTGGTCGGCAACCTGGTCGATGACGGAGTCGTTGATGACCTGGACCAGCAGCCTTCGGAGCGGCGAACTATCATAAATGGAGCTGCAGAACACGACGGCGAGCACCTGGCTGCCGAAAAAGTTGGTGGTGACGATGTCCGACGTGTTCACGTCGGTGTAGAACTTGGCCATCAGCTTGTAGTCGCCGAGCAGGGCGGCCGTGCTTTGCAGTGCTCCGGTGCTAACGCCGGTGACCACGTCCCATTTCGGGATTGTTCCCACGCCGGGGACGTTTCCGCCCTCGTTCCAGCCATTGAGCACGCCGGCGCCCCAGGCGCCGTACGGCCCGCCGCCGGAAAGCACCAGGACGTTGAGCTGCGTGTCCCCCTTGAGCTTCAGTTGGGCGTCGGCATGGTCCTCCATGTTGGATTGCCCGCCGTCCACCAAGGCGGGTGCGAGCGGGGGCGCGGCGGGGTACGGCGGGGCGGCAGCGCAGCCGCCAAGCATGGCGGCGGTCGTTAAAACGATCAGGCGGTGTATATGGCTGGTCATTGATCTCCTGGTTCATGCGGTGTTTTGCTCCGCCCACCCACGATGGCAAGCACCTGCGTGGCCGAAACACCATTTTCATTTTTTTGTTTGCAAGACGCAACTTCGAGCGCCGCTGGCCGCTGCCATGTTGCTTCGGGTGTGGCCATCTAGAAAAAGCCGCGTACTAAAGTACGCCCTACATACTTTTTGCCTCCCCCGCTCGGGGCTGCTTCAGATCGGCGGAACGGGAACCGATAACAGATTAGTGTGGTTGATCGCGCGGGCCTCGTGGTGCGCCATCATTTCGCCGTACAGGAGAAGCTTTCGTGATGCAGCCCAGTATTCAGCCGGCAGGGGTCAGCGATGATCGCGAGTTGGACCTGCTGGCCGATGAGGCGGCATTCCTGTCGGAGATCGTTGAGACCCAGAGCGACGTGGCCGCGGTCGAACTCGACCTGCAGACCATCATGCAGATGGTTGCCGAGCGCACCCAGCGGCTGACCGGCGCCGATGGGGCGTCGGTGCTGATAGTGGCGGGGGATTGGCTGGTCTTCCGGGCCGTCAGCGGCTTCCTCCACGGGCACGTCGGCATGCGCCTGGGGCTGGCGTCGTCTCTGGCCGGGTATGCCGTGCGGAACGGGGTGCACGTTCATTGTGCTGACACCAAGCTGGATGCGCGGGTGGACCGGGCGGCCACCGACCGCCTGGGGGTACGTTCTCTGATTGCGGTGCCGATCTTCCACGGCGCGCGGCCGGTGGCATTGCTCAACGTGTCTGCCGCGCTGCCGGGGGTGTTCAGGCCTTGCCACGTATCGGCGCTGCGGCTCATGGCCGGACTGGTCGCTGCCGCGTTCGGCCATGCCGCGGAGTTCGAGGCCAAGAAGAAGCTGCTGGCCGAGCGCACCGACGCCCTGGCCGCCCTGCGCGACAGCGAGGAGCGCTTCCGCAGCGCCTTCGACCACGCCGCCATCGGGATGGCCCTGGTGGCCGAGGACGGCCGCTGGTTGCAGGTCAATCGCTCGCTATGCCAGATCGTCGGGTACACCGAGCACGAGCTGCTGGTCCGCGACTTCCAGTCGATTACCCATCCGGACGATCTGGATGCCGATCTCGCCCAGGTGCGGCGGTTGCTCGCCGGGGAAGTGCGCGATTACCAGATGGTCAAGCGGTACATTCATCGGCAAGGTCATGCGGTGTGGGCGCTGCTGAGCGTTTCGCTGGTGAGGGACGCCGACGGCCGGCCGGTCCACTTCATATCGCAAATCCAGGACGTTACCCGGCGTAAAGAGGCCGAGGACGCACTGCGCAGCAGCGAGGAGGAATACCGTGCGACGTTCGAGATGGACGGCGTTGGCAAGGCACAAGTGGACCTGCAAACCGGCCGGTTTATCCGGGTCAACGCCAAGCTCTGCGACATCGTGGGATACCCGCTCGACGAGTTGCTGACGCGGACCTTCGCGCAGCTCACTCACCCCGACGACCTTGCCATGAGCCTGGAGGCCACTGAAAAGATGCGGCTTGGCGAATTGCCCAATTACAGCACCGAGAAGCGGTACGTCCGCAAGGACGGCCGGGTGGTCTGGATCAGCTTGAACGCGACAGCCATCAGGGCGGACCGCGGCCGGCCTTTGCGGGCCGTGTCAACGATCCAGGACGTGACCGAGCGGAAGCTCGCCGAGCGACTGGAACGGGACCGCAGGCGGGTCCTGGAAATGGTCGCACGCGACATGCCCCTGCCCGAAGTGCTGGACCAGCTCGCGTCGGCAATGGAACAGCAAGTCAGCGGGGCGGCGGTGGCAGTCATGGTGCTGCAGGACGGTGCAGTGCTCCTGCACGGGCCGGAACTGGCCAGGGATTGGCGCGACGAGCTGCAAGGGCGTTCGCTGACGCTGGCGGCGGGCTTGGTTGGCGGTGTCTGGGATGCGCACGATCGCTGCGGCGTCACCTTCGTGCAACGCGATGAGGTGTGGAAGGAGTTCCGTCCCGCTGCCGACCGGCAGGGAATCGCGGCGTGCTGGACATTTGCCATCCTGGCGACCGACCGCTCGACACTGGGACTGTTGACGGTTTTCTGCCGGGAGGCGCGCAGGCCTTCGACCTCGGAATTGCAGACGCTGGACATGGCAGCCCAGCTCGCGGCTATCTGTATCGAGCACCACAATACGACCCGGCGGCTGGGCCATCTCGTACGCCACGACCCGCTCACCGGGCTCCCCAACCGCGTGATGTTCGAGGACCGCCTGCAACACGCACTGGCCCTGGCCGCCCGCAGCGGCAACCGGGTCGCCTTGATGGTACTGGACATCGACAAGTTCAAGTCGATCAACGATTCCTTCGGGCACCAGACCGGCGACCACCTGCTGCAGCGCTTCGCCCAGCGCCTGCGGGCCCGCTTGCGCGACGCCGACACCTTGGCCCGGATCGGGGGCGACGAGTTCGTCATCGTCCTGCCGGAATTGAAGGCTCTCGAGCACGCCTCGATCGTTGCCCAAAAACTGGTGGATTCACTCATCGAGCCGTTCGAGATAGCCGGCCGCAACATATCGGCGACCACCAGCATCGGCATTGCCACGTTCCCCGAGGATGGAGCCGACGCGGTCACTCTCCAGAAGCAGGCGGATGACGCCCTGTACCGGGTTAAGGACCGGGGGCGAAATGGGTTCGGGTATTGATTACATCAGGCGGGCTTGGTAATATTAACGTCGTGTTTGGAAGCCGTGCTGTTTGGGCTTCCCGGCGGCCTTCAGATGCGGATCTGGGCCTAAAGCGTTCCCGGCAAGGCGTTGCCGGGAGAAAGAGCCAGGCGGCGGGCAGTAAAGGGACCAACTAAGGCCGGCCCAGTGGCGAGCCTAATCGCCCTCAACCGTGCCAACAGTCACCCTTGAAGCACGCCTGCGACGGCTTGGCAAGGTTACCGCGGCTCGCATGCCGTAACCAACGGGTGCGGGCGCTGGTTGAAATGGAGGTGATCCGTGACCAATTCTGACTGTAAGTGTGGGCTGCTGTAGGCAGCTTCCGCGGGTGCGACTCCTGCGGTACACGCGGCTGCCAGACAGCCCGGTAGCAGAGGACGGCCCGGTTGTTTCCAGGGCCGACCCCTACCCCAGCAGTAAGCACACTGTAGAAGGCCCGGCCGGTTATACCGGCCGGGCTTTCTTGTTCCCGGGGCGTGAAACGTGAATACGTGAAGCGTGAAAACGTGAAGACGTGAGGAAGAGCAAGCGAGCGCCACCGTATGGGCTCTGCACGTTTCACGTCTTCACGTTTTCACGTTTCAGAATTGAATTCACGTTTCGGCCCCCATCGCGTACACTATCGGGTGCGTTCGACGGCGCCGGGCCGCTCGGCCCCGCCTTTTCTCAAAATGGCTCGGAGGTAAGCACGTGGCCAAAGCCAATGTCGATCCCGTGGAGCTGCGGCGGTTTGCCCAGGACCTGAACCGCTTCAACAACGAACTCCAGACGCTGCTGGCCGGGCTCAACGCGCGGTTGCGCGGACTGGAGGCCACCTGGCGCGACCAGGAACAGAAGAAGTTTACCGAGGCCTTCGATCAAACCTTCAAGGCTATGGCGAACTTCCTCGAGGCATCCCACGCCCACGCCCAGTTCCTTGCCAAGAAGTCGACCTTGATCGAAGAATACTTGAAGCAGCGGTAAGCAGCTTTGAGTTGCTAGTAGCTGGTTGCTAGTGGGCAACGCCCGAGTGAGCGCATTTCCCGCACTAGCAACTAGTCACAAGCAACTAGCAACTGCGTAAGGAGCAACCATGAGTGAAGTCGCGCGAGTGGAGTCGGTTGACGCCCTGAAGGAATTCCGGGTCTATCTGATCAAGTTTGCCGAGACGGCCAACGGCGCTTTGGGCGATGCCGAATCCGAGGTGCAACGGATGCAGATGTGGCTGGAAAACGACCAGATGTCCCACTGGACAAGCCAATTGCGCAAACGAACGGAAGCTGTCTCCCGCGCCAAAGAGGCACTGCGGATGAAGAAGGTGTTCAAGGACGCCACCGGAGGCAGGGCATCATATGTGGACGAGGAAAAAGCCCTGGCCAAGGCCACCCGGGCGCTGGAAGAGGCCGAGCAGAAAATGGCCGCCACCAAGGCTTGGGCCCGCAAGTTCCCCAAGGAGGCGGCAGCGTTCAAGGGCTCCATCCAGCGCATGTCCACGTTCGTCCTTGCCGACGTTCCGGTGGCGACGGCAAAGCTGGACCGCATGACGGCGGCCCTGAAGGCGTATCTCGCCTTCGCCGCTCCGCAGATTGAAGCCGTCTCGATGGCTCCATCGTCGGCCAGCGGCACGCCGCCGCCGGCTGAACCGCCCGCGGTTGTTTCCCCCGAGGCGGAAGCGCCCGCTGAAGTCGCTCCCGAAGGACAAGCCGAAGTTGTTACCGAACCCCAGACAGTACACGCCGCTGGAACGGAACAGGCCGGCAATCCCCCGGAGGCGGAGCAACCGGTCCCCGCGCCGGTTGCTTCGGCATAGCAGGAAGTTTCCAGTTTCGAGTGGAGAAACCCAGTACAGTTTGAAAGGAGAAATATATGGGCGTACATGAAGCCGGTGGCACGCTTTCCAAGTCGCTGAAGGACTTGATGCGACGGTGGGGCGACGCCAAAGCGCAGTGGAGCGACTCCAACAGCGAAGACTTCGAAAAGACCTATTTGTTCCCGTTGGAGCGAGATTTGCGCAGCGCCACCAACGCCATGGACCACATGAGCCAGATACTTGCCCAGGCGCGCCGCGACTGCCAGTAGTAGCGGCGCCCGTGCGGCGCCAGCGCGTCGCTGCGCGACTGCGGCGAAACAAGGCGCAGTCGGGCAGCGACGCGCTGGCGCCGCACGGGCGCGATAGCGTGTTTAACCGCAGTCGCGCAGCGACGCTTTTCCTTGCAGGGGAGCCAAACCGTTCCAGGTGCGATAGCGTGTTTAACCGCAGTCGCGCAGCGACGCGCTTCCTTGCAGGAGAGCCAAGCCGTTCCAGATGCGATAGCGTGTTTAACCGCAGTCGCGCAGCGACGCGCTTCCTTGCAAGGGAGCCAAACCGTTCCAGACGCGATAGCGTGTTTAACCGCAGTCGCGCAGCGACGCGCTTCCTTGCAAGGGAGCCAAACCGTTTCAGAACCGTTTCAGATGACCGAGGAATCGTGACCACTACACCCCAATCGCTCACCGAAGAATTGACGGCGCAGCCGACATCCACTGACGCAACCGAGCCGGCCACCCCACCGGCAGGGCCCGCCCCCGGGACCGGCGAAGCGACGCGCGACTCGCAGCGCTCGGCGCTGCGCGACCTGGTCTTGCTCTCGACCGAGTCGGCCGCCACCGAGGGCCGCATCGAAGCCAACCGCGCCAGTGCTCTGGAGACGGCGGCCAAGGAACTCGATAAAGCGACGTTTTCGGTGCGGGAGCGGTATCGGACGATGGAAGAGCAGGTCCGCCAGAAATACGCCGATCGGATCGCCAAGACTGAAGCGGCGTGGAAGCAGGGCGTGGCCAAGACCGAGGCCGACGCCAAGCGCGCCACGCAGACCATCGAAGCCGAGGCCGAGCCGATCTCCCGGAAGCTGAAAGACCGCCTGAATCACGACATCTGGCTGGCCGACAGCGTCTTCGACGTCGCCCAGAACCAGTTCCGGGCCCAGGCGAAGAAATCGAGCGACCAACATGAAGGCCAGTTGAAGGAACTGGCCTCGATCCAGGAGCAGGCGGTCGCGCAACTGGCTGAGTACGGCCAGAAGGCTCCGCCGGCTGTTGAAGGCGCTGCCGAGGCCGCGGTCGCCGGCACGCCCGGCCAATATGCGCAGCTCCGCGAAGCGGCCGAACAGCAACTGCAGCATCTCGGGTCGCTGTTCCTCGCCAAGCTGTTCGTCGGCCCCTTCCCATACATCGTGCTGATTTTCGTCTGCGCCTTGGCGGGGGCAGGGGCGCACTTCATTGACGGCGGCGGGATGACGCCGCGCTGGCCGGCCATCGCCGTCGGCGCAGGGGCGATGCTGGTGGTTGCAGTGGTCTGCGGCATCGCCCTGCGGCGGGTTGGCAAGGCGCAGGTCCAGGCCGCCTATCGGCCCCTGGCTGAAAAACTGTCGGCGGCCCGCGCATCGGCCAAGGCCGACCTGGATGCCGCCGAGGCTGCTCTTGAAGCCGAAAAAGCCAAAGCGGTCCACCGCCGCGACCGGGAAGTCAATTCGTTGAAAGAGCGCATGGCTCCCCACATGGACAAAGCCAATGCCAAGCGCGAGGCGGCGCTTCAGGCAGCCAAAGCCAGGCGGGAAAGCGAACTCGTCCGGCTCAAGTCCGAGCGCGATAAGACCCGCGCCGCAGCAGACGCCTCGCTGAAGCGGCACCTGGCGGAGGTTGCCGCCAGGCAGGAATCCGAGCTGCGCGGGGCGACGTCGCGGAACCAGGCGGCGTTGCTGCAATGCCGAACCGAATACGAGCAATCGCGTGGCGCGCTGGAGCGCCGGCTGGCTGACGGTCTGGAGAACATCCGCGTTCCCACCCAACCCGCCGGCGCTGGCCGGGTTGCCGACCCAACCGGGGGAGACAATGGACAAAACGGCAACGGCGCCGCACACGCCATCGCCCCCGAACCACCGGCCCCCATCTCCTGGGACGATCCGGCATGGGCCACCTGGCGACCGCCAACCAAGTTCTCCCCAACCGTGCGCTTCGGCGAGCTGCTGGTCGATTTGCGCAAGAAGGCCGCCGAATCCGGCAACGGCATCGCCGTCAGTTCCTCCGTCGCCGCAGGCGCCAAGCTCGATCTCCCCGAGGCGTTTGCCGTCCCGGCCAACCTGGCTTTCCCGCAAGGGGCGTCGCTGCTGATCCAAACCGATCGCGACGGCCGCGACGAAGCCATCGGCATGCTGCAAATGACCATGGCACGCCTGCTCACCTGGCTCCCGGCAGGCCGCGTGCGCTTCATCATCATCGACCCCGTCGGGCTGGGCCAGACCTTTTCCGGATTCATGCACCTGGCCGACTACGACGAAGCGCTCATCGGCGTGCGCATCTGGACCGAGGCCGAGCAGATCGACAAGCGGCTCCAGGACATGACCGAGCACATGGAAACGGTCATCCAGAAGTACCTGCGCAACGAATACGCGACCATCGACGACTACAACGCCCAGGCCGGCGAACTGGCCGAGCCGTACCGCTTCCTCGTGCTGGCCGACTTCCCCGCCGAGTTCAGCACCGAGGCCCTGCGCCGCCTGAGCAGCATCGCCGTGACCGGCCCGCGCTGCGGCGTGTATACGCTGGTCATTCGCGACACCCGCATCGACCTGCCTAGCGGCATCCACATGGACGAGCTGGAGAAGAGCAGCGTGAACCTCGTCCGCGAGTCCCCGCCG
>Ga0182024_10007637_pt1 | contig 23263 bp, 17 predicted proteins | sample P32metaG_FD_120480 | JGI IMG/M metagenome (GOLD analysis project Ga0182024, IMG submission 120480) | Permafrost microbial communities from Stordalen Mire, Sweden - P3-2 metaG (Illumina Assembly) | ecosystem: Environmental > Terrestrial > Soil > Wetlands > Permafrost | place: Sweden: Stordalen... | reverse complement strand
ATTGGCACCGATTTGTCTTCCCAGATGCTATTGTCTGCCCGCAAACGCTTCCCTGCCAATTCTGCAGTTCAGCTTTGTACTGCTGACTTAGAGTCTCTCCCATTCCGAGCGAACAGTGTTGACCATGTCGTTTGCCTGGGAGTTCTTGAATACCTGCCGTCCTATAGTCGTGCTCTCAATGAGATCCACCGTGTGCTTCGGCCCGGCGGTTCCGCGGTATTTTCAATCCCCACCAGAATCAGCTTTGAGCGGATCTCCTATAAGTTGTGCCATTGGACGGTGATTCCGGCTTGGCGGAAGATCCGGCGCATCCTGGGCGACAACCGGGCGCGTCTGCCGCTTTCTTTCGCGTGGAACCGTTGTCTACCCTGGAGCTTCCGGAGGTTGCTGCAGCACCACGGCCTCCAGCCACGAGTGAGCGCCTACTCGAGCTTTCTGATATTTCCGCTGGAACAGGTCTGGCCGGCTGCCCAGTTCCGCATTGCCGGCGTTATGGAGCACCTTTCAGACTCCTGGTTGTTGGGTTGGACCCTGAGTCAATACTTGATATGTGTTGACAAAGAACATACGGCCTCCGAGCGCGCAAGTAATAAAAATAAAAGGGTTATCCAAACACTGCAGTCAAATGGCGCAGAACTGATCACAAAGAATCTACTCCTATCCCAGATGTACAAGGCACTGCACTCGCCGTCCCGAGTTGATAAGGTTATTTGCATATGAGCTCTCTACTTCTCGTCGGAGGTCATCTTAAGGACATACAGTTGTTTGAAGGAGGCAAGGGATACTTATGTGATCGCGCATTGCTACTTGAGTTGGATACGGAACACAACGTCAGCACACGAATATTGGAATATGTGTCTCCAGCGCATATCTATCCCCCAGACGTTCCCGAAATCTTGTTCAGGTCGGCCACCGTCAAATCAGGACAAATTTATCTGTGCACCGGCACCGAGGTGTTTTGCTATGCCTTATCGTCGATGGAGCTTTCTTTTTACTTATCGCTGCCATCATTTAATGATCTTCACCACATCGTCCCAACTTCTGCTGGAACTTTACTTCTTGCAAATACTGGATTAGATATGGTTATGGAGATAACTCCTGATGGAACTGTCCTGCGTGAGTGGGATGTAATGGGGGGGGCGGATACCTGGACTCGCTTTTCTCGTGATACTGATTACCGGATCGTCAGCACGAAGCCGCATCGTTCGCACCCAAACTATGTGTTCACGATAGATGACGATATCTGGGTAACACGATTTCATCAGCGGGATGCCCTTTGCTTAACGCGTGCGGATGCTCGCATTATTGTCGATGTTGAGCGCCCCCATGATGGCCACACTTATGGCGACTGGGTCATTTTCTCGACGGTTGATGGCCACCTTGTTATTGCGCACAAGAAAACCCTGAAGATAGAAGAGATTATCGATCTTGCGGCAATTGACAATCCCGCGCACAACCTGTTGGGGTGGTGTCGCGGTATTCTTCCGGTAAGCGAGACACACTTTTGGGTTGGCTTCACACGGATACGGTCCACGAAGTTTAAGGAGCATCTCTTATGGGTCCGGCATGGATTCCGTCAGGTGGAAACACCAACTCATTTGGCGCTGTACGACATTAGCAACAGACGCTGCCTGCAGGAAATTAATCTCGAGGAATATGGGATGGGGACCGTGTTCAGCATCCACCCGCGGCCGCTAAACAATGCTACCAACAATCGCGACAACCCGGCGGTACTCAGAGCGTCTGTAGATGTATACGAGCGTACCATTGTCTGAACCATTCTTGATCTTAAATGTAGTGTTCCTGAACTCTGACCCGAGGTAGCTTGGCGTGATTGTTTACCAGAGTGCAACTGCCTTCTGACTGCAGCACCAGGGCTCTTCGCGGAGCCTGCACCGGCTAATGGGGCTCCATTCGCGCTTGTTTTCCAAAGAGATGCCGTGGTACGCGAGAATCAACAGTCGCTGCCTTCGCCAGGTGCTGTTTCCCACTAAATAGAAAACGCCTGACTTCGCCTATGTGCAGAGCAATTTGCTGGCACGTTTTAACAAAATCCACGTCAAATCTGGAGTTGTCCACACCATTTGCATTTAGACTTGAGGACCTCTCACGTTCCGAACTGCCTCACCCCTCTTCAATGGGTACCATAAGGGCATGAATCTCTATCATTCCGGTGCCCTTCCGCCGTTACATTGCAATTAGCAAGGACATTTATGAAGCTCGGAGCCAATGGGCGGAACTGGAATGGTCTCATGCTAAAGAGAACTGTTGGGATGGTCATCGTTTGTGCGTGTGTCGTTGCACCCCTTACCGCCGCCATGCCGGACTGGGCCGAATTGCCGAGAATGTATGTCGAGACTCAATATCCGCCGCCGGTGCTCAGCCGTACTGTTTTGACTGTGGGCGATACAGGCACTTACTCATGCACAGAATTGCAGAGCGCGATCGATGACGCTTCACCTGGCGATGAAATTTCGATCGATCCTACATGCAGAATAAGCCTTAGAGCGGGAAAATCTCTGATCTTGCGCAACAAAGTTCCAACAAATGCATACATCATCATTCGAACCGCGTTGTTGTCGCACTTGCCGGAAGGGGAGCAAGTGGGGCCCGCGAATGCCATGGACATGGCGCACATTATAAAGCAGGGTGTCGAAGCCGCCCTCGTGACCGAACCGGGCGCCCATCATTATCGTTTGGTGGGATTGGAAATCACTGCCGATCCTTCGAATCGCATGATGGACAACCTTGTGGAGTTGGGTGATGGCAGCCGACTCCAATCGCAGATCTCCCAAGTACCCCATCATATCATTATCGACCGTAGCTACATCCATGGCATGTCCAACCTCAACCTGCAACGCTGCGTGGCTTTGAACTCGGCTAGCAGTGCCATTCTTGATTCCTACATCTCCGACGCCCACTATGAGGGCCGGGATTCCCAAGCCATCGACGGCTGGAATGGTCCTGGCCCCTTCAAGATCGTAAACAACTACTTGGAAGCGGCGGGAGAAAATGTCATGTTCGGCGGCGCCGATCCCGCCATTGCCAACCTCGTTCCCAGTGACGTCGAGTTTCGTCGCAATCTGGTGGCTAAGAATAAGGCTTGGCAGGGTTCTTCCTGGACGGTCAAGAACCTCCTGGAATTGAAGAATGCACAACGCGTGTGGATCGATGGCAACGTCTTCCAATACAACTGGGCCCAGGCGCAGAGTGGTACCGCAATTGTTTTAACGCCCCGTGATCAGAGCGGAACGTGCCCTTGGTGCGTGGTGCAGGACGTGATCTTCACCAACAACATCGTCCGGCATTCGGCCGGTGGCTTCGCCATCTTGGGTCACGACAACAACCACATCTCACAACAGGCTCAACGTATTACCATCCACAACAATCTGCTCATCGACATCGGTACCCCGCAGTGGGGACCGACAGACAGATTCCTCATCCTGCTCGGCGGCACACCCAACACTCCCGGGCCTTCCTATGTCACTTTCGACCACAATACCGTCCTCGGGCCCGCCACCATGTATGTAGGTGAGAGGTACCTTCATTCAACCATGCCTTATTTTTCTTTTACCAACAACATTGTGCAGTCAGCTTTGACCGGTGGCGGTTCCGCCGACGGAGACAGCACCTTCATCACCTATTTCACCTCAGGATTCCATTTTTCTAATAATGTCTTGGTCAATCAGCCGTCCAGGAACTACGTTCAGTATCACGAAAACTTCTTCCCCCTTACCCTTCCTCAGGTGGGCTTCACCAATCCCACCGCCGGAGACTACTCTCTACGTCGAACCAGCCCCTATCGCACCAAGGCCTCCGATGGGGGGGCCGTTGGTTATTTGTCGAATGACGCCACAGCCTCCCGTTTTCCTCCATTAGCTCAATCGGCTAAGCATCTCCGTCTGAGCGGGCCCGGGATTCGGGATCCAATCTGACAGTGAGTTTCCGGCAAATTCGAAGGACTAAGAAAGAAGATTCGCCGTGAGACGAAGGCGATTTTCGGCGGAGCAGATCGTAGCAAGGGGAAGCAGGTCGAGGCAGGAGTTCCGTTGGCGGACTTGATCAGTCAAGCGGGGATGTCGGAGCAGACATTCTATTGTTGGGGGAAGCAGGACGGCCCCGGACGTAGACCAAGTCCGTCAGCTGCGGCAAGTCTAGGAGGAAAACGTGCACTTGAAACGTTTGGTGGCCGAGCTTGGTTCTGGACAAGACGATGCTGCAGGATGCGTTAGCAAAGAAGCTGTAAGGCCCTCGCGGCGCTGCCCAAGGATCACTTACCTGTGTGAGCATTAAAGGATGAGTGAGCGGCGTGCGTGCTGGGTCTGCCGGCTCAATCGAGGGACCTGCTGGTATCGGAGTTGGCCTCAATCCACGGACGCGGTTTGTCCAAACCGATGGAAGCCGGCGCATCCCGATTGGTGGCGAGTTTGTCAACGACGGTTACCTCTTCGCGGGCATGATTTACTTCACAAGCATAGATGGGAGGCTGATCCCCGGTCGATCAGGAATCGGTGCGGATCGTCGAAGTGATTGACCTTAAGCCATGGACGCGGTCGATGGCGAACTGCTCGGCTGGTATCGCGGGCTGTGGATTGTGGACGAGCGTCACGTTGGGCTCGGCTTCACCCGCGTTCGGAAAACGAAATTCAACGAGAACGTCAACTGGGTGAAGCACGCCGGCCCCGGTCTCTCGAAACCTGCCGCATCGCCCTTTATGACATAGTGGGCAAGGAAATGTTTGAGGGAGATTGAGGTGAAGCAGTACGGAATGAATGTAGCGTTCAGCGTGTGCCGACGGTGCAAAGCCAGGCAACGCTTCATCACGATCCGCCTAGGATCGTCGCGATAACTTTGTAGTTTCAGTCTTCACACCGCAGTCGCGCGGAGCAATCATTTGGCAACATTGGACAAAACACGCGGTATTCTGCCCTGGGTGCCAGCGTATTGCTGGCAGCGACTGGTGCGCCGTAAATCACGTTCGGTGCCGATTCACTTGATAATCAGTCTGGCGGACCACTTTGAACCGGCGATCCTGCCCGGAGCTGGAGGAGAACGTGCCGAACGGTCCATACAGGAGCAGCGGCTCGAACGGTGGTGCCGCGAATACCCGAAAGCCGTGAAAGACTGGCCTGACGACGACGGCCGACCCTTCCGGCATACCTACTTCTATCCCGCAGAACAGTACGATGCGGCCTTGATCGACCGCCTAGCGGAGCACTGTCGGGCAGGTTGGGGCGAAGTCGAGATACATCTTCACCATGGTATTGAAGGCCCCGACACGCCGGAGAACACGCGGCAGCAGTTGCTCGATTTCAGGGATGCGTTGACCGCGCACGGTTGTCTTTCGCGAATGAATGGTAGCGGCAATCCCCGATATGCCTTCGTTCACGGCAACTTTGCGCTGGCTAACTCAATGCGAGGTCGCTACTGCGGCGTAGACTCCGAGATCCAAATTCTTGCCGAAACAGGTTGCTACGCAGACCTTACAATGCCTTGTGCGCCTAACCCCTGCCAGGTTCGTAAGATCAACGCCGTCTATGAATGCACTCCTCCGCTCACCCGGCGGGCCGCGCATCGGTGGGGGCGCGATTTGTGCTCGGGTCGCCCGCCGTTGAGTTTCCCTTTGATAATCCAGGGACCGTTGATGCTGGACTTCTCGAAGCGCAGCCGGCGTTGGCCCCTCCCCTCTATTGAAAACGGCGCCTTGACGATCGTTACCCCTCCTACCATGGAAAGGCTGCGGTTGTGGAAGCAGGCGGCGATCATGGTACAGGGTCGCCCAGACTGGCTTTTTGTCAAACTTCACTGCCACGGCATGGACCCCCGCGACGACGAGGCTGTACGCGGCTCCCTTCTTCAGGCCTTCCTGAGAGATTTGAATGAGGATTCGCGCAACCGACGCGAATATCAGGTGCACTTCGTGACGGCGCGAGAAATGACCAACATTATCCTTGCGGCCTGCGAAGGGCGCGAAGATAATCCGGGCAACTATCGTGACTACCGACTACGGTTGATCGGATCCAAAGAGAAGAGCGAGCCACGTGGCGATTCACCCGCGTCCCCTGCTTCAGACCTCATCACCGCTGAAACCTAAACATTGGCCGGCTCCGGGATTGTTGATCCAGTCTGACGGTGATTTTCCGGCAAACTCGAGGGACTACAAATGAAGATTCGCCGTGAGACGAAGACGATTTCGGTGAAGCGGATCGTAGCAATGCTGAAGCAGGTCGAGTAGGAATTCCGTCGGCGGACCTGATCCGTCAAGCGCGGATCTCGGAGCAGACAAGACCTGCTGCCCTGGGCAGCACTTGTTTCTCGGATGTCTTTATTGTGGGCGTTGCAGTAACTGACGCCTGGCGGGCGCGACTTCACAGCTTGCGAAAGAAAAGCAACTTTAAGCGGAGCTGCACTTCTTGTCCGGGGTTCTTCATTTCCCCGGTCAAAATCTGATCGTTGTTTTCAGTCCGCTTGGGCTCCGTAGTCATGCATCTTCAGAAACCAATAGAAGAAATGGAAAGCCGTCCCGGTCTTGAGAGCTCGGCCGCGCTCACGGAAGCAGAGGAGCGCAAGATTCTGGTCGAGTTCAACCGCACCTGGGCGAATCATCGACGCGATCTGTGCGTTCACCAATTGTTTGAAGCGCAGGTGGAGCGCACACCAGACGCGACAGCTGTAGTGTACGAGGAGCAGCGACTCACGTACAGAGAATTGAATCTTCGTGCAAACCGCCTTGCACATTATCTGCGCAATGGCGGTGCCGGTCCGGAAGTGCTGGTAGGCATTTGTCTCGAGCGCTCGCCTGACATGCTCATCGGAATCCTGGGCATTCTCAAGGCCGGCGCCGCTTACGTTCCGCTCGATCCAGCCTATCCCGAGGATCGCCTAGCGGTCATCCTGGAGGATTCAAAGGCTCCGCTCCTTCTGACGCAGAAATCTTTGCTTGCCACTCTGCCGCAGCACGCGGGACAGGCGGTCTGCATGGATACCGATTGGCCGGCTATCGCCGAAGAACCAGCAGGGAACCCACAGAGCGGAGTCAAGCCGGGAAATCTAAGCTACGTTCTATTCACCTCGGGTTCCACGGGGAGACCTAAAGGCGTTCAAGTCGAACATCGGAACTTGGTCAGTTTCCTCGCCGCAATGCAAGTGCGGCCCGGCATCACCGCGAATGACGCACTGCTGGCGGTAACAACCTTGTGTTTTGATATCGCGGGCCTCGAGTTGTACCTCCCGCTGATCTCCGGCGCGAAGGTTGTACTTGCCACACGCGAGCAAGCGGCGAACGGTCGCCAGCTCCGATCTCTCCTGGACCGCTCGCATCCGACCGTGATGCAGGCCACGCCTGCCACCTGGCGAATGCTCCTGCTGGCGGACTGGCAGGACCGACCGAAACTCAAAATCCTGTGCGGCGGCGAGGCCATGCCGCCGAGTCTGGCCGGGGAGCTTCTGCCTCGTTGCGTCGAGCTCTGGAACATGTACGGTCCCACCGAAACGACAATTTGGTCTTCAGTATTCAGAATCGAATCGGCGACGCATGACTCTATTCCCATCGGGCGACCAATCACCAACACCACAATGTACATCCTCGATGAGCTGCAAGGTCCCGTTCCGATCGGCTCGCCGGGCGAGCTGTACATTGGTGGCGACGGCGTCGCTCGCGGCTACCTTGGTCGTCCCGATCTCACCGCCGAGCGCTTTCTGCCCAATCCCTTTAACCCGGAACCAGGTGCGCGGATGTATCGCACCGGGGATCTTGCGTGCTTTCTGCCCGATGGAAATATCCAATACCTCGGTCGCATGGACAGTCAGGTTAAGATTCGAGGATTTCGGATCGAACTGGGCGAGATCGAGTCGGTGCTTATGCGGCACTCTTCTGTGCAATCGGCTGTGGTGGTTGCCCGCGAGGACCGTCCAGGAGATAGGAGGCTGGTTGCGTATGTTGTCCCCACGTCCCCTGCGCATATTTCAACCCCGACGTTGGACGCTTTCGTGCGGCGCACTCTGCCTGAGTACATGGTTCCGAGTGCCTTTGTGACGATGGACTCTTTACCGTTGACGCCAAACGGCAAGGTCGATCGCAAAACTTTGCCGCTGCCCAGCTTAAGCACGACGAACAATGTTACCTTACGAATCCGGCCAAGGAACAGCTTTGAAGCTCAGCTTACCTTGATATGGGAGGAAATACTCCAGATTAGACCGATTGGTATCAACGACAATTTTTTCGCACTAGGTGGGCATTCGTTACTGGCAGCGCATATGTTCGTAGAAATCGAAAAACGATTCGATCGTACACTTTCACCAGGCACAATTCTAGCTGCTCCAACCATAGAGATGTTGGCGAGTGTTCTTGCTCAAGACAGAATGTGTGTCTTATCGCGTTCACTGGTCCCAATCCGCCCTACCGGTAGCTACCCTCCTTTTTTCTGCGTACACGGTCGAGGCGGTAACGTTATTAGCTTGCGCGACCTCGCAATGAACATGTCGCCCGATCGGCCATTCTATTGTCTTCAAGCACGAGGCCTGGACGGCACGGAACCACTCCTCACAATCGAGGAAATGGCTGCGGAGTACATACGTGAGATCAAGAGCGCCCAACCGGAGGGGCCCTATTTCATCGGAGGGGCTTCGTTTGGAGGAATGGTCGCCTTTGAGATGGCGCGCCAGTTCGAGAGCCGAGGAGAACGTGTCGCTCTCCTCGCTCTGCTGGATACCTACAACGAAGCCTTTGGGAAGTCACTGCCGGCGACTTCGCGTGTGCTCTACCATGTCCGCTATTTGTTCGAGCGAAGTCGCCTACGACTGCGAGAGTCTCTGCCTCAGGAGCAGAAAGATTCTTTTTACCTGTTCAAAGTACTGTCAATGCTGGGAAGAATGTTAGTTAACGAAGTCCTAGGGACGACCCGCAAGGGGAACGGAACGAGTGACAGTCTCTCGACGGCACTTGATCGGATCCCCAAAATGAATATCGAGGCTGCAAAGAATTATTTCCCTCAATCGTATTCGGGTAATATAACTTTGTTTAAAGCCAAGACTAGAGTTGCAGAGCCCTACCACGATCCATTCCTTGGTTGGGGAAAGGTAGCGTTAGGTGGCCTAGACGTCGAAGAGGTCCCAGGAACTCACACGTCTTGCTTGCGAGAGCCTGATGTCCGAGTCCTTGCCCAGAAACTGGAAACAAAACTGAGAGTTGCTGGAGCAGGGGATTCAAACGCGGTCCCATGGTCCAGGCCTTATCCCCGCTGAAACAAAACACAACTGGGGAACTCTCACTGGAACTCTTACGGTGAATGGGGCACGTCACAACCTCGTCCGCCCCGGTTGCGATGCTGCGGAGGCAATCTGAATGACTATTGTGAGCATCGGCTGCTGTTGATGAGCAAGGGAAGGCCGCGGGCGGCTCGTTGGCCGGTGGTGTTCGAGAAGGGCTGAATGCGGTAGTGGCATGAGGTGCCCCAATGCCAGCAATACACAGGACGATCTTCGAGCGGCGGGTATTTGTTGTTTACATAACCCACGCATACGACGTTTTTGAGAACGGCAAGCCCCTCGCCCTTCATAGGATCGCTTCGTCTGGGGACAGGTTTGCAGTGTACAGCACTGCGGCGTAAATGAGCCTAAGAACAAAGGCGCTAAGAAATGTCGGCTCCAGCTGGTTTGGATTGGCGACGAACCTCGTCGTCGGATTCCTGCTATCTCCCTTCATCCTGCACCGGCTGGGCGATGACGCCTTCGGGGTGTGGGTTCTCGTGTTTTCGTTAACCGGCTATTACGGGTTGTTCGACTTCGGCATCCGTTCCTCGATCGTGCGCTACGTCGCGCAGTTCAAAGCCACGGGAGAACACAACAGCCTCAATTGCTTCATCAATACCAGCCTGTGTACGTATGGCGGCACCGGGCTGTTGCTGCTCATAGTGACGATCGGCGTCTCGTTTTATGTGGATTCGATCTTCCGCATCCCGGCGGCTTTGCAGTGGAGCGCCAAGACCTTGTTCCTAGTGGTGGGGACCGCCGTCGCGCTGGGTTTTCCCCTGAGCGTGTTTGCCGGAGTGCTGGAGGGCTTGCAGAAGTTCAGCTGGCTGAGCCTGACGCAAGCGAGCTCCAACGTTGTGCGGGCCGTACTGATTGTAGTGGCGCTCAGGCGCGGCGGCGGACTGCTCACCATCGCCCTGATTTCGATGATTCTGAACCTTTTAACTTACGGGGTATACTTCGCGGTTGTGCAGCGGGAGGTTGCCGTCCGGTACGCCCTGCGATATGTGGACCGGGAATCCTTCCACAAGATGTTGAGTTACGGTTCGATCACTTTTGCGGCCAGCATTGCTTTGCAATTGCGCTTTTACAGCGACGCAACCGTGATCGGAATTTTCATCGGATCAGCGGCTATTACCTATTTTTCGATCGGCTCGAAGCTGGTGCTGTACTCGGCAGAGGCTACGCAGAGCATGGCGCAGATTTTTACGCCGATGTCCAGCCAGTTCAATGCCATGGGCGACAAAGAACGGCTGCGGCGTATTCTTGTGATGGGCAATCGCGCCTGTGCCTTGATCGTGTTTCCGCTCAGCGCCACGCTGATTATTCTGGGCAAATCGGTGATTGAGGTTTGGATGGGCGCGAAGTATGTTCCCATCGCCTACACTGTGCTGGTGCTGTTGATCGTTTCCGACGGCGTGCAGATGGCGCAGTCGGCCTCCCCCAAGATTCTTTACGGCATGGCCCGGCATCGCACGCTGGCCTTCGTCTGGCTCGCCGAAGGCGTGGTGAACCTTATTCTGAGCATCGTGTTGCTGCGCTACTACGGCGTGATTGGCGTGGCTCTCGGCACGACCATTCCGCAGCTCTGCACCGGTCTTTTCTTCCTACCCGAACACCTTTGCCGCTTGCTAGGCATGCGGTTGCGAACTTTTGTGAGTCAGACTTACAGTGCCCCTGCGCTGCTATGCGCGCCCTTGGTTGGGACGCTGTTGCTGATGCGGCATTTCTTTGTGGCCCACAACTATTTGGAATTGCTGGTGCAAGTCGCGGCTGGCGGACTGGTTTACGGCGTAGGGTTGTTGTGGTTCCTGCTCACCAAAGAACATATGGGAGTCGAACTGAGCAGATTCATACGATTCCGCCAGCCGACGATGAAAGCAGCCAATGTGGCTTCGGGGAAACAAGCGTAACCGTAGAGACGCGCTCCATGATGACCACCGCCAACACGCCAAATCCTGCGTACAGCTACTTGACTTTGATGTTGTGCGCGAGTTCCGGCCCCAACTTGGAACTGGCCTGGCGCGGCTGCCTGGATCGCGTGGATGCGCCCGCCCACCACAATGCCCCCGGAATATTTTCGCGATCCCAAACAGGCTGACGACTGCGGCTTCGCCGTCCTGGCTATGCCAGGAAGCCGGGTCACGGGGCGTGCTGACCGGCGGTGACGTGTAATCACGTGGTTTGTGGTCCTAATCTAAGAGGAATCAATCAAAGTGCCACCGATTACCGGCGAGAAATGGGCAGCGCTATCGGAAGCCTATGCGACACTCATTGCCGAGCACCTGGGGCCCGGGAGTCGGTGGCTAGATGCCGGCACGGGTTCACGTATCCTCGAAGAGGATCTGGAAGTCTTGGAGAATTGGCTGACTCAGCAGAGCGGGATGACAGTAGGCATGGATCTTCAGGTGACTCAACACCTAAACATTCGCACATCCAAAAGTGGCGCAGAAAGGAGCAATCCTGAGCTTTGTTGGCGTGGATCGCAGACCGTTGGGGGGGCGCTCCAGATGAAAGTCTTTTCACACGTTGCTAACAGGCGAAATAGGCGTACAATCGTTGTCGTTTTTGGAATCAAAAAGGAGATTCCAGCCTAACATCCCCGAGAGATCTGCGTATGTCGCTCGTATCTATCGCGGTAACAATTGCTAACGCCAGGCGGCTCCTTAGGAGAGAACCCCGCAGGGAAAAAAGATGCGCACTACTTCTGGCCTATCTGAAGCTAAAGATTATGGAGTCCATGCCTTGGTTATTTCCCAAGCTCCGCTCTTCGCGTGTGAGCATCCTCGGGTTCGACCTTGAGTTCTTCGACCTGCCCGCCGTGGTTGCCCTTTTCGAGGAGATGTTTGTTAACAAAGATTATTACTTCAAAGCAGTTTCGGAGCATCCTCTGATCATCGATGCAGGAAGTAACATAGGAATTAGTATCATGTTTTTCAAGTGGCTATACCCTGCATCCACAGTAATCGCATTCGAGGCTGATGATCAGACCTACCGACTCCTTACTCGAAACATAGAGCTAAATCTGATGGAGGATGTTCAGACACATAACGTAGCGGTCAGCGACACGGAGGGAACGATTGACTTTTATTATCTGGAGGCTCGGCCAGGTGCGCATGTGAATAGCACGTTCAAGAAGAACGGCACAGCGTGCAAAAAAGCGACTGCACAGCTCCTGTCCAAGTATCTTGACGCGGAGGTGGACCTGCTAAAGCTGGACATCGAAGGCGGGGAGACGGCCGTCCTCAAAGACTTAGCTCGGGCGGGTAAGTTGAAATGCATCAGGGAAATGATCATCGAGTATCATCATCACATCGATCCCCAAAGCGATCAGTTTTCCGAGGCGCTGTCCCTGCTTGAACAAAACGGCTTTGGCTATCAGATTTCCGGCTATCAGCAGAGGCCGTTCGAGAGAGAAATCAAGCAATTTGTCCTTCTATACGCCTACCGCAAGTAATCGCACTTATACGTTCGCGTGTACCGCCGCCAAAAGGGGTTGACAGCAGACGCGGTTGTGCAGAATCTGCGTGAGGGAGAGATAAACTGAGCGCGCGTGCGGGTTGCCTCCTCAATACTGCCATCTGTGAATACGGCGGTAATCGTGTAATCGTCAGTGGCGTCCGGATTGCGTTTGTTGCGACCACAGTAAACCAGCTCAATTGCTTCGAGAAGCGATGTCTTCCCTGAGCCATTGACACCGACGATGAGGTTGACTGTACCGAAGTCAAAGATACGTTGAGCAGGAAAGTCCCGATTAAAAGAATTCGGCTAATCCAGGGCAACAAGTATCACAACCATCTTCGGAACCTCCGGTTCTAGCGCCGTCATTGTTGGATATATCTTGCAGCAAAAAGTAAATGAGGATGCAACTGCCGAAGAAGATGAACGAAGACGATAAACTCACGAATGCCGGAACGAACTTCGTTATTGTGCACGATTTTCCTTCTCCTGGCATAGAGAGGGCGTGGCGCGATTGCTTGCGTAGGGTGGAATGTCCAGCGCACTATGACTCCCCAGAATTCTTCAGAGAGCCGTACTTAATGGGCAAGAGCCCTTTTGCAATTCTAGCTGTGGATCGAGGTTTTGTTTCAGGAGTTCTGACCGGACTTCACAACGGGAATCAAGTCGTATCGGGGCTGCAATCACGTCCTCAAATTTGCGTCGACTCGACAACTGATACGGGACTAGCAGTTGATAGGTTAGCGCAAGGCCTTCTAGCCGAAGCAGGTTCGGCAAAGCTGATAACCATTTACACCTGGAGCACACTGCAATTGCACGCGTTCGAGACATCTTACTTTCGTCGTAAAGAACTAGAAGGTGATGTCGTGCTGGATTTGACGGAAGGCCCAGAAGCCTTGTTCAAGCAGCTCCATGCCAGCCGGCGAAAAAATATCCGTCACGGCATTCGCAGTGGGGTAGAAGTGTTCCAAGCTAAGACGCTGGAAGACGCCGAGGCCTTCTACCGGGTCCATACAGGGTGGCACCAGACGAAAAGAAAGAAGATAAAGACAGTACAAATTCCCTGGGCGGCGTTTTCTCAACGTTTCTATCAGAGCGGCAATTTCGTGTTCATGTTAGCTCATTACTCGGGAAGAGTGATCGCAGGCATAACGTTGCGATGTTTTCCAGGGGGCCTAGTTGAATTCTCAAATCACAGTTCGCTTGACGAATTCCTGTACTTAAAACCCAACGATCTACTGCAATGGAAGTGTATTGAATGGGCTTACCGGGAGGGTTTCCGTCGCTGCTCATTTGGAGGGGCACACACCTTTCACAGGAGGTTCGGCGGAACGGTCGTCCCAATCGTTCGGTATCGTTGTGACAGAACCCTGCTTCGTCAATATGATCGTCACGAAGTAACGCTCGAGTTGATGAGAAATGGATTTCGTAAACTGCCTCGTCCCATACAGAGTGTCGTTCGTAGACTTGCGGGTAGGGGGGAGTCGATGCTTTAGCCTTCTCTCATCACTGATATACTTGGAGAAGAACAAGATTGTTTGCAATTTCTCCGCGAAGACCTGCCTTGAGTCAAGAGAGTCGGACAGGCTATAGGAAATCAAAATGTCAGTCTTGCAAGGCGCCACGATTTGCTGGTCAGCGAGGCTCCGTCAAAGACTGAACGGATGACATAGATCTTCGACAGTCCGTTTCGTGAAGCCGTTCGAGGGCCTCTCACGATAACGGGAGAACCGTTTTGCAGAACTGCTGAAACGAGCGACTGCTCGGCGACCGCGTTACTGCGGTTCGTGATCGAACCTTACAAGCACCGTTTCTGCTATGAGCTACTGAATTATCGGTAGAACTGCCATGAATACGTCGACGCGACAATTCATGTCAATGGTGCAAGGAGTATCCGTTCCGTCTGTGTTGCCCAGCATTCCGTCCCAGTTGGTCGTCCACAGAAGATACTTCCCATCTTGCGAGATCGACCCCGGCGTAAACTCTAAGCCGTTTGCATATGTGTGCGCCAGTCGATAAACCTCTCCACTTCCGTTAGTGGATACTGCTAAAAGCTCATTGTCCCATGCGTCAATTGCGGAAAAGGTGTTATAGATTCCTGTTCCAGCCTGCATCAGAGCAATAAATGGGGCAGTGTCAGAGGCGTTATCATTGGCCCAGCTCATGTGCGCTCCATTGGCTTGGGCGGGAGACGGATAACCAGACTCTAATGCCGGCAGTGACTTGAAAGTACTGGGGGCTGCGAAAGTCCAAGAGAATAGACCGTTGACGTTGCCACTTGGAGAACTCAAACCATCGCATTTGTTCACCCAAAGACTGTAGCCTATTGCGCTGTGTCCGCATCCGTTGCCACTCGTCGTATAAGTGACGGCGGTTGTACCAATAGTCCAAAAATATTTGTCTGTAGCTGATTGCAGCCCCGGGCAGGTTCCACCGCAAGTTCCAACCGTTCCTTCGACCTTAAGCTCTTGGCCGCCCTTGCCTATCCGGGAATTGTGGATGGTAAACCTATCCGGAATGCCAATCGTCCCGACTAGAGTGCCGTTGGTGTAAACCTGTCCGGTAGAAGTGTTCCAATACGAGCAGCCATTATTTCGGTTCCAGGTAATTGCATACGCGTCACCTGTGCTGCCTTGACCGACAGTTGAACTCGCCGGCCCGGAGAAGGTTTGATCGTCACCGCTGACCGTGATGCCCTCAGAAAATTCCGAGTTGGGGTTCCTCTGCAAAGCGCTGATGCTGCATGCCGTACTGACATCGACCACGAGGACAGGCGACGGATTGCAGGTGGCGATTCCGCCGGAACAGGTTGTGTCGTACGAGAAAATTCCTAAGTCGTACTCCGGACAGCCGCTTACACCACTTCCGCATTGATGGCCATGGTACATGATATAGGGCTGGGTATAGCTGAAGTAGGCTGAAGTGGTATTGATGAGAGCAAAAGTCGTATCCAACGTGACTTGATTGGTCGCAGTGTTGAAGCCGTACAGGATTTGATGCTGCGGGATGCCGCAAATGGTAAACCGATCATCGTTCATGTTCCAGTCGTTTACCTCTGAACCAGCGTCACAGGACGTGTTCGCTTGATGTTGCGGGGATTGTGCTGCGGGAATACCTCCGTCCGTGACGCGAACGATGGGAGTGGTGGGGAAATCCGAAGGCGTGAACCAGTAGTTAGCCCCAGTCAACGCTCCACCGCTTGAGCACCCTGACTCGGATGGACAAGGAATCGGGTTGGGATAAGGTTGGGAAATCAGGTCAGTTCTAGCGTTGTAGCCGGAACCTGCTGAGGTTGTACCGGTTCCAGTCAGAGATTCCACCGTCGGAGATTTCGTCGCATTGCTTTCGAACGATAACGCGGCGTTCGCTACTCCACTCGACTCGGGCGTAAACGTCACGGTAAACGACGCACTCTGGCCGGCTGCAATCGTGATGGGGAATGACAGTCCGCCTAGGGTAAAGCCCGAAGTGCTCACATTGGCGGAGTTGACAGTCACGCTCGAACCCTTGGCACTGAGCGATGCTGGCAGGCTGACACTGGTGCCGTCGACTACGCTTCCAAAGCTCAAGTTCGTCGGACTCACAGCGAGTTGACCCGGCGCAGTACCCGTGCCCGAGATTGAAATTGTCAAATTCGAATTCGACGCATTCGAGACGAAAGAGATGCTTCCGCTTGCATTTTGAGTAGACTGCGGAGCAAAGACCACGCTAAACGTACGGGTCTGCCCCGGTGTCAGGGTCGTCGGAGGATTGAAGCCGCTCATCCTGAAACCTGCTCCGGAGATAGCAGCCTGCGAGATGGTAATATCTGCGCGGCCAGTATTCGTGAGAGCTTCCGAAAGCGTCCGAGAATCGCCAACCTGAACACTTGCAAAGCTCAGACTACTAAGATTAGCGGTGAGGACCGCGAGGCGGAGTGGAATCCGAGGCCCACGACCACGGGTGACGTAATCCGGAGAAGCTCCCGTCCCCGAGCTCAGGCCTTGACATCCCATTAGTGTTGCCAAGGTAAGGGGAATAACAACTGCCTTCCAGCGAGCGCGGCTGTTCTCTATAGAGCGACTGCGAGTTCGGGCGCATCTGCTAATCGAAGGCCGAGGAATTCCACTGACCCTTTTGGCGACAATCCAGCGTAGGAGGTTCACCTGGACAGTCTGAGTGACACCTGAGAACCTCGGTAGATACCGGAAGGCCAATTCGGGAAACACCGGAAGGCCAATTCGGGAGACGCCGGAAGAGCCATCGGTTCAAGGGCTACCCGGCCAAACTCGGAAGTAACCAATCTCAGCGACTTCGGATCTCTGGGATAGCGGCCGCGGATCAATGAGGTCTCACTGGAGAAGTCTTCCAAGTTCTCTATACCCTCTGGGCGGGGGTTCGAATCCCGTCGGGGCCGATAACTCAGGGAAAAGCGACTGAACACACCGGTCAATGAGTTCTATGGCGATTTCTCGCCAACCATGCGAGGCGGCCGTCTTTCCGTCTTGCAATGTATTTGAAAGAAACTCGTCACAGGAGAAGCTTTATGAGAATTAGCGTTGCTGTCGTCCTTTTTGCGTTCTTGTCGAGTGGGCTAATTGCTGTGGCACAAGAGAACGCTCCCAACGCGAACGACGGGCCGCCAACCAAAGATGGAGCTGTCAGCAATAGTCTTACAGGGTCGGGCAAAACTGACTACCTCCCACTATGGACGAGCCCAACCAAGTTGGGGAACTCGCACATCTTCCAGAGCACTGCGGGGAACGTGGGAATCAGCACTACCTCACCTACGGCCAAACTCGACGTGAATGGAGCAGTCAACGCGGCGACCACCTTCAACTTGGGCGGCACGGCCTTTGCCTTTGGTTCTGCCAACAACGGGAATGTGTTCCTCGGGTTTGCGGGGAATTCCACCACCATTAGTGGTTCTAACACTGCTATTGGGGACGCAGCACTCCATTCGAACACCACGGGAAATGCGAACACCGCCATCGGTACAACGGTGCTCTGGCTAAACACCACGGGCTGCTGCAACACTGCCAGCGGCGGAAGTGCACTCCAAAGCAACATCACTGGCAGCTACAATACCGCCACCGGCAGCGCGGCGCTCTACTCCAACACCAAGGGCGACTACAACACAGCCAGCGGCCTATACGCGCTCTTTTCCAACACCTCGGGCGCTAGCAACACCGCCAGCGGCGTCCAGGCGCTCTACTCCAACGCTACAGGCGACTACAACACCGCCAGCGGTGACAACGCGCTCTTTTCCAATACCACGGGCGCTGACAACACGGCCGTGGGCGCGGGCGCACTCTCCTACAACACCACTGGCAGTAGCAACACGGCTTTAGGCGTCAATACTGGACCGGACATCAACTCTCCCAACCTTACTAATGCCACTGCGCTCGGTGCTTTCTCCACGGTCAGCGAAAGCAATGCCTTGACACTGGGAGGGATGGGTCAATACGCAGTCAAAGTGGGCATCGGCACGGCGACTCCATCGAATGTCTTCACCATCGCTCAAGGCTCGGGGCAAGCTATTGGCGACGGCTGGACAACCTACAGCTCTCGGCGCTGGAAGACCAATATTCACACGCTGAACGGTGCGCTCGCGAGAGTCCAACAGCTTCGTGGTGTGTCCTACGACGTGACAGAAGGCGGCAAACATGAAATGGGCGTCATCGCCGAAGAAGTTGGCGCTGTTGTTCCAGAGATTGTCAGCTGGGACAAGAACGGCAAGGACGCGCAGGGCGTCGACTACAGCAGGTTGACTGCCCTGCTTATTGAAGCGACTAAGGAACAGCAAGCCCTGATACGGAAGGAAGAGGAGCAGATCAGAACGCAACAAGAGCAGATCAGACGGCTCGCGTCACAAGTCAGAGCAATTCAAGCCTCGCTAAGATAAATTGGCGGAACGGCGCAAGAGGCTTATCTCCGTCGCGGTAGGAGCGAAATGATCTGCTGCGCGAGGCGAGACTCAAGTTAGCTTTCTCGCCGTTCCGAACAATGCCAGAGATGTAATCAATCCCACAATTGCGATAGCGCCCGGCATGGTGTAGTCCTGGCCGGACATAGCAACATTGGGTCATAACGGGGTACGAGAGCACAAAGAAAATATACGAATTAAGACTGAGAGGTCTCTTGAATCTACCGCTGACCTTCGCTATTTGAGTGCATTCACAGTACGTACATCCGAAGCATCCACCCTCAGGGCCTTGTAATTCGGGGTCCCAGCGCCATCTGGCTGGAATCGGCCTGGACGAGCATCCACAACGGCTGCACTAATCGGCCACATTTCCACCCATAACAAGAAACCTATAGGCCAAATGTGATCCGTCTCTTTCAAGTTTACTACCCGGTCCGCACGTTGATCCTCCTGGTCGGCGAAGCTCTGGTAGTCTGTACCTCTTTCGTCTTGGGTATGGCACTGCAGCATCGTGATGACCTCTATGTCGTGCTCAACTACGAAGGTGGATATCTGCGAATTGTAGTTGTGACGCTGGTCGTCCTAATGTTTTCTCACTGGTTCGACCTCTACGATCCCACGCATTTCAGCGAAAAGCGGGAAGTCTATTTTCGGTTGCTGCTGGTACCGGCCATCCTGGCGCTCTCCCTGGCCGCCATTGGGTTGTTGTTTCCTCGATACCTTCTGGGAAACAACGCGGCGCTGGTTGGACTCGTGATCCTCACGATGGCGCTGTTCAGCTGGCGTGCATTGTACGGGTGGCTGGCCCAGCAGCCCTATCTTCGCGAGCGAGTGTGTGTACTTGGTACGGGGGAACGAGCTCAGCGTTTGGTGAACGGCTTGCGTGCACGCTCGGACCTGGGCATCGAGGTGGTCGGTTGGAGTGGCAATCTGGAAGGTGTAGTGACGGGCGATTCGTTCGCGTCCCACCTGACGGGGTTGATTCGGAAACAGAATGTTCACCGCGTGATCGTGGCCATTTCCGACCGCCGAGGGGCGCTGCCGATGCAGGAGTTACTGCGACTTCGGCTCAACGGCGTCAAGATCGAGGAAGCCACAGAGTGGCTGGAAAAAATCTCCGGCAGGATCGAAGTGGAACACCTCTATCCCAGCTGGTTGATCTTTGCTGAGGGCTTCCGGTTCAGTGCGGGCTTCGTGCTAGTGCGCCGGCTGTTATCGATTCTGACCTCGGCTATTCTCTTGATTCTGGTCCTGCCGGTGATTCCGTTCGTCCTTTTGGCGATCAAGCTCGACTCACCCGGGCCGGTGCTTTACCGGCAGCAACGGGTGGGACGCGGTGGGACGAATTTTTACTGCTATAAGTTCCGCACCATGCGGCAGGACGCCGAGGCCGACACCGGCCCGACCTGGGCGGATAACGATGACCCGCGAATCACGCGGATCGGCAAAATCCTGCGCATTTCCCGCCTCGACGAAATTCCGCAGCTGTGGTGCGTACTCAAGGGCGACATGGCATTTGTGGGTCCGCGACCAGAACGCCCGGAGTTTGTGCGTTGGCTCACTGAACAGCTCCCCTTCTATTCCGTACGCCACGCCGTCCGGCCCGGAATTACGGGTTGGGCACAAGTGCGGTACAAGTACGGCAATACCGTGGAAGACGCTCGGGAAAAACTGCAATACGACCTGTTTTATATCAAGAACGCCTCTATCGGACTGGACCTGCTCATCATGTTCCAGACCATCAAGATTGTGACTATAGGCCGAGGTGCGCAATGAAGTGGCTATTCTGGGGCGCAACGGCGCCGATTCTGTACACCTATTTCGGCTATCCGGCTGCGGGTGCGCAGCCTCTGGCGGTCTAGGCTCCTGGCCTCTGCCACTTTCACGGGTTTGATCTCGATGGTCATAGTGGTTCGAAATGAAGAGCAGTTTCTGCGGCGGAAACTACAGAACCTCGGTGGTTAGGTGGCAATGATGACGTTTGCCGTAAAACCCGGGCAACGCGTGGAGGCAGATTCGTGTGTGGAATAGCCGGCATCGTCGGCAGACCCGGTGAGATCGCCGACGCCGCTGAGATTCATCGCATGTGCCAGACGCTCGTTCACCGCGGGCCTGACGACGAGGGGATCTACGTCCAGGGGCAGGTAGGGCTTGGTATGCGCCGGCTCAGCATCATCGATCTCGCCGGCGGCCAGCAACCCATTCACAATGAAGACCGGAGCGTTTGGGTCGTCTTTAACGGCGAAATCTACAATTTTCCCGAGTTAAGGCGCGAACTGGAATCGCGCGGACATCGTTTCTACACTCACTGCGACACCGAAGTCATCGTCCACCTTTATGAGGAAATGGGAGCAGAGTGTGTATCCAAGCTGCGCGGGATGTTCGCAATAGCCTTGTACGACGAACGCCGCCAGCGGTTGCTGCTCGCCCGGGACCGCCTCGGCAAAAAGCCGTTGTATTACGCTTTCTGTGATGGCCGCCTACTGTTTGGTTCTGAAATCAAAGCCCTGCTCGCCGCAGCTCCGCAGTTAGCGGAAGTGGATCCCGAGGGGCTCCTGCAGTACTTTTATTTCGGATACATTCCCGATCCCTTCAGCGCCTTCCAGCGCATCCACAAATTGCCGCCCGGAAATCTCCTCGAATACACCGGGACCGCCGAGAATATTCGTCAGTATTGGGATGTGCCGGCCTATGGGACGAGCGCAGTATCTGAAGAAGACTGCCTGGAGGAACTGGAACATCGCCTCGCGGAAGCGGTGCGCATACGGCTTATCAGCGATGTTCCGTTGGGAGCGCTGCTCAGCGGAGGTGTCGATTCTTCGATCGTTGTGGCTTTGATGGCGAAAGCGAGTGGCAGCCGCGTGAAGACCTTCACCATCGGCTTCCAGGCTGAAGACTTCAACGAGTCCGAGTATGCCCGGCTAGTGGCAGAACGGTTCGACACGGATCATCATGAGCTGATCGTCGAGCCGAATATCCAGGAGACCTTGGATTACCTCTCGGGGATGTTGGAGGAGCCCTTCGGAGATTCCTCGATGATCCCGACTTATCAGGTCTGTCGCATGGCGCGGGATCACGTGACGGTCGCGCTTTCTGGCGATGGTGGCGACGAACTCTTTGCAGGATATGACCGTTATTCGGATGCCGTGAACCGTGTCAAATTTGATTTCATCCCACAGTGGGCGGGAGGCATCTACCGCGACCACTTGCACCACCACATGCCACCCGGGTTGTATGGGAGAAATCGGATCTGGAATACGTCTTTGCCGGCTCGCGACCGTTATCTGGATACGATGTCAATATTTCCAGCTCTCCATCGTGAACGTGCATTCTTCACCGAAGACTTTGTTCGCCGTGCGAGTCGACTGCCGGACCCTCTAAAACAATTCCGCAAGTACTACGATAAGGCACCGGCCAGCGACCCGCTCAGCCGCTTGCTCTATCTCGACACAAAGACCTACTTAACAGGTGACATTCTCACCAAGGTAGATCGCATGAGCATGGCGACATCTCTCGAAGTCAGGGTGCCGATGCTGGATCATGAACTCGTGGAGTGGGTTGCTCGGTTGCCGATCGACTCGAAGTTTCACAATGGCACGCGCAAACACATTCTTAAAAAACTTGCAGAGCGGTTGGGAATTCCCGCTCCGCTGCTGCACCGTCCCAAGCAAGGGTTTGCGCTGCCTCTGGTGGATTGGATCAAGAACGAACTCAAGGAAGGATTCTTGTCAGTCCTGCTGGAGCCACGCACGCTGCAACGTGGATACTTCAGACCGGAAGCAGTTCGCACGTTGCTGGCTGAACACTTGCGCGGACGCAGAAATCGCTCCGGCCTTCTCTGGCGGATGCTGGTCTTGGAGTTGTGGCATAGAAACTTTCTGGAAGCACGGACTCAACCGGGGCGAGACGACGCCTTACCGGTGAGAATGAACCAGCCAATGTCGAGAGGGTTTGGCACGTCCGCCGAGATTCTGACTCGGGACCGAGAGGCCTAAGTGAAGCTAGTTGAGCAGCTCACGATACAAGTCCAAAACTGCTTGCAGGTTACTCTCGTCGGCACCGGAGCGTTCACGTGCCCGACCCGCAGAAGCCGCAAGCTCTTGTTCTATGGCTTCCTGAAGCGCCTGTACGTTCGAGGTAGGAACCAGGCGCACACCGGCTGGACGCATCCCATTATCAGTTGCGATAACCGGCGTGCCGAGATGAAGTGCCTCTCGCACTGAGATCGCATCACCATCGTACAACGTTGTGCGCAACATCAGGTCAGCACGGGAGATGGCTTGCATGGCTACCGCATGAGGAATATCGCCAGACAGTAGAATGTCGGCGGTAAAACGGTCCGCCTGAATTCTGTTTCGCAACTCGTGTTCGAGGCTTCCGTGGCCTAACAGCACCAGCCCAGCCTTGGGAAAGTTTGCACGGACGCGCGCAAGTGCCTCGATCTGGACCGGCAAATCGTACTCAGGCTCTAACTGCCCGGCTGAAATGAATACAGGCTGGTGTTGGGTGAAGAAAGTCGCCAGTGGTTCGGGAAGGAAACCCTCGTAATTCTCGCCTTCCGGAAATGCGTGAGGTGCGATTAGCCGGACGCGCTCCTGAGAAACCCCGAGTTTCAGAAAGAATTGCATGATCTCCTGATTCACCGCGATT
>Ga0182024_10007636_pt1 | contig 23265 bp, 22 predicted proteins | sample P32metaG_FD_120480 | JGI IMG/M metagenome (GOLD analysis project Ga0182024, IMG submission 120480) | Permafrost microbial communities from Stordalen Mire, Sweden - P3-2 metaG (Illumina Assembly) | ecosystem: Environmental > Terrestrial > Soil > Wetlands > Permafrost | place: Sweden: Stordalen... | reverse complement strand
TTTCCGTTGGCGATTCCTACTTCAATTTGCCGCAGCAAGCTCACGATCTGCTCCGGCTTGTACCATTTCATCGGCATACCAGCTTTCCTCAAGTGTGAATTCTCTCTCACTCCCGCTGGCACAAAAAATCGGTCAGGTCATGGTCAGCTTGGTTTCCAAGGGCCGCCATCGAAGAAGTCGCTGCGCAAATTTGGTGCAATAGCCTGATTTGAGCCCGCGATCGTCATTCCCAATTCGGCAACCGACGCGTCCCTACGGCGCTAACTTACCTAGGGTTTCCCCTAATCTCGCTCTCCTGCTTTTCAAGAATCTCTGCGACTCATCCTCGGTATGCCCCTGGATTTATCGAACCGCCATTAGCCCGTTACCAACCCAGCTTCAATCCCAATTGAATCTCCCGAGGGTCTGTCAACAGAGTGGTTATTGTCCCCGCAGACCCCGAAGGTTGCCCGTTCGATTGGAACAGACTATAATTCGGTAGCCCGAAATTGGCGTGATTCAGGACATTAAAAAATTCCGCTCGAAACGTCAGGTTGTATCTCTCGCTGAGCTTCGTTTCCTTTGACAGCGACACATCGCCATCCGCCAGTCCAGGCCCACTCAGGACATTTCTCCCCGCATTCCCATAAGTCCCCGCCCGGGACAGCATAAACGCATTAGGGTTAAACCACTCCTGGACAGTCTTTGGATAAAGAGTCCCGGAGAAGTTGGGATTCCAAGAGGCCCGATCTGGCGTACCAGTGTTTCCGTCCTGGGAATTGTTGAAGCCATCTAAGGGTGAGAAGGGCAACCCGGTTTGCCACGTAACGATGCCAGTCAATTGCCAGCCGCTCAGCAGCTTTCCAGTCAGGCCTCCCACTCCGCCGAAGAGCGCCCTTCCTTGCCCAATCGGCAAAGCGTACCCCCCGTTAAAGGAAAATCTGTACTTGATGTTTTGACACGATAGGCTATAGTCCGCGTCCGGATGAAAAGCCTGACTCTGCGTGTTCGGACAATTACCTGAGTAACCGCCCACGGGGAAGGAAGAGTTGTCCATTGCGTTGCCCCAAGTGAAGTTAGCTCGGAAGTTCAATCCCTTGGTAACCTGCTGTCTGGCGTCCACTTGTAGCGCGTTATAATCGCTGTGTCCCGAATCCTCCCAGAACCCCGCAGTCCCCGTAAGGGGAAACAGCCTAGCGCTCTGAGATTTTGACGGAAAGTATTGTGTTCCGGCAGGTATTCCAGCAGGGCATGGTGAGGCTGGACAGATCACAGATTGAGTGGGATTGGTAATGCTGCTGTCAATTAAGTGGTAGCCATGCGAACCCACGTAGCCGACGGTGAGAGCGGTGGACCGCGTGATTTGCTGCTGGATTGAAAAACTCCACTCCTGCACGGTGGGAGTTTGTGCGTTAGCCTGCCAGCCTCCAGAAGGCAACAGAGATCCAGCAGGCAGCGGGCTATACGCCGGCAGTACCGGAAGCTGCTGTGGGAATGTAGTATTTGCGAATGAAGCCGCCACACTGAGCGGGTAAGCCTCGGTAATTCTGAAATTCCTGTCATCCAACTCGCTAAAGTAAGTCCCAAACCCCGCATGAAGCACGGTCTTACCCTTCCCGAAGATGTCCCAAGCCAGACCGGCCCGTGGAGCAAAATTCCGCAATGAGGTATTCTTCATAACCGTAGGGCCGGTTACCTCATACTGTAGCGGATTCACTACCCCCCCTCCAAGAGTGCTCGGCTGTGTTTGCACTAACAGGCCATTCGAACCCAGAAGAGAGTTTTGGCCACGCCCATCAATCTCATGCCAACCATTTGTGGGCTCGTAGCGCAACCCCAAGGTCACAGTGAGGGTATTCGTAGCTCTTATGGTGTCCGAAACATAAAAGGCTGCTTCCAATTGCCTGGAACCAACCACATCGCCAAGTCCTCCACCAGCAAGCGTAGCTGCCTGACCTGCAAGGAACTGCTGCAAACCAGCGAAAGTGACACTCCCATAAGCGGCTTCGACACCGGCAGAGTTTTGCTGGACCCGTTGCAACCAAACACCCACGTTGAACAGATGCTTGCCTTTTGCGATCTGCGCGGCATCCATATAGGTGAATAAATTTCTGTGCTCATGGGAATTAACATCACCGTTTCCAAATCCACTTACAGAGGAAGCTTGTGCTGAGCCGCCGCCCCCCCCGATCGATACCGACCCCATCGGTCTCCCGGGTACTATGGATAAACTCGGATTAAGGGTGGTGTTGGTATCCGAGAAAAACGAGGCGCGGGAGAAGCCGAACCTTAAGGTGTTGATGGTGTTTGCTGAGACAGTATGGGTTTCTTGCAGACTCAGCACCTGTTGCCGAATCGCAAGCACACTTACGGTGAATGGATCCGCAAAGGGTGTTGACTTGGTGCCATCATCAACTGTATAGGCCCCTGAGAAGGAATCTTTGTCTGAAAAAATATGGTCCACTCGTAGGTTTCCATAGTCTTCCCGGACCGGAAACGGCGCCGAATTAAAGCTTTCCGCAAGTCCACCACCCAGTTCCGGCCCGTTCGCGAGCGGAAACATTGCCAAATAAGGAACTATCGCCGGTATTGCCGCCAGCCGCGAAGTGGCATCCGGCACAATTGCCACCTCGTTCTGCGTCAACGTCTGCCGATATCCTTCGTAGCTGCCAAAAATGAAGGTTTTGTCCTTCCGAATCGGCCCTCCTGCCGCTCCTCCAAAATCATTTCTTCGAAACTCGGGCTTCTTTATGCCACTCCCCGCGGGAGCCGCGTTGGTAAAAAAATCCGTTGCATCCAAGGCGCTGTTGCGCAGAAACTCAAACACCGACCCATGAAACTGGTTCGTGCCCGACTGGGTTATGACGTTGACTTGCCCTCCGTCGCGCTTCCCATATTCGACCCCGTAGGTCGAGGACTCCACGTTGAACTCCCGCACCGCATCGACTCCCAGCAGTTGCCCGCTCGCCCCTCCGGGCATCGCACCAATCCTGGAGGCCCCTGTAAACTCAATCCCGTTCACCATAAATAGATTGTCGTTGCTACGGCCCCCATTGACGTTGAACAGGTACCCTTGTGAAACATTGGCGGCCGTCGGCCTCAGCGATGTCGTCACAACAGATGTCCCCGGGTTGAGAGTGATCAGTCGATCGTAGCTTCGGCCATTGAGCGGCAACTCCTTTACTGCCTGCTCCTCCACCAGCCCGGCGGTCGAGGAGGTCGTGGTGTCTACAAGAGGCACCGCGGCGCTCACAGTCACCTCTTGTTGCACTTGCCCTATTCCCAAACTGAAGTCAATCACCGCTTGCTGCCCCACCGTCAGATCAATCCCCTTCCGGAGTACCTTGTTGAAACCTGGCGCCTCGGCCGAGAGCTCATACTGTCCCACCTGCAGCGAAAGCGCTTGGTAATGTCCGCGATCGTCCGTGGTCACCGTCCGCGCCGTCCCCGTCTCCACGCTCGTTACTGTCACCGTAACATTCGGAATCACTGCCCCGGAGGTGTCTTGTACCGTCCCTGCAATCGAGCCAGTAGTTTGCGCCCAGCTAATTCCCCCAAAGAACCCGAAGAAAAACAGAACCACCACTAGCCTCGATAAAAGCCTCGGCATAACCCCTCCCGCAAGAATTCTTTAACCGGAATTTCTGCGCCCAATTTGCGTACTATATACCCTCCCAAAAGGAGCGGACGGTGAACGCAAAAGGAATCACTAAGGACAGGCACCATCTTCACCCAAACGACCAAGCTCTAATAACGCTCGGGCGAGCGCACGCTATAACCCTAAGTTAACACTGTCAAGTAAAAAACTACGGCAGGGAACTTTTCCTGCGCGAACCGTTTCAGGTATGTTGGACCCCGCATCAATCAACGCCGCTAAGGGGCCTAAAGAGACTTTAGGAGAACCCGATCCAGCGCCCACCCCACCCTACGGCAGACCAAAGAATCAAGGAAACGAGAGCTGTAAATCTGAATTGCCATGGCCGCGCAGTGGGCATTCGAATAACGCGCCGCTGGACCGTGAAGGTAAAAAGGATCACCGAAAACAGCGCCCCCATCTTCACCCAAAAAGCAAAGCTGTAATAACACTTGATCGATTCGGAGAGGAACAAGGGAATACCGGTCGCAAACATCACCGCCAAGCTGCCGATCAACCACGGCCCAACATCTTTCGAAAGTTGCGCCACCGACTTTCGGCCCATACCCAAGCCCAGAAGGCCCAGGTCGACCAGCAGTACCTCGCCGCCTACAAATCCAAGGCCGAGGAGGTGGACCGCCTCAATTACAGGAAAGAGCCAGTGCGATTGCCGTATGGTATTGCCAATCGCCGTCTGCTCAAACCAATGGAAGAGAGCTAGTAAGGACATTAGTTTCCCGACCCGTCTGGCACGCAGTTGGTAAGGAAGTTGACGATCGCTGGCTGCGGCTGTCTGTCGCAATCGAACCAATTGTAGGCAATCATTCTTCCCGAGAGGACAATGCCGATCCAGAGCACGAGAGAAAAAGCGGCGGCAACGCGGGCGGCCCTAGGTGGCTTTGCGTCCAGACTCCACGTTTCAACCCGCTGATAAATGCCCGAATGAAAAATCAATACGTTCAGACCCGCCAGCAGCAGCATGATCATTTTGATGCGGAAGAAGATGCTCTGAAACGACCGCAGGGGTATAGCGTAAAACAGCAGCGACCCGCTGATGACCATGATGACAAACCCTGCTACGGTCCATGGCAGCAGGCGCCGGGCAAGCTCCGCGACTGGCACATCGCGCATGGCCCAGCCGAGCAGACGCAGATCAAACATCACCGCCAGGCCGAAGAATAGGCACAACGTCCACACGTGAATGGATTCAATGAAGTCGTAGGCATACCGGGATTCGTGGAGACCTGCACTCCAAGTCGAATCTCCTAAGCGTCCAAAAAAACCGACCAGAGACTGACCGATTCCTTTGTTGTCCCCCTCTTCGAAGAGCATCGTTCCCAGCGGCACGGCCTTCCGAGAAGCGAGGAATGCGGTCCACTCGCTCGAACCGGATTCTAAGGTCAAGCGGGTTCCACGTCCTGGAGAATTCACCGACGTCCCATTAGTGGTTATCGCGAAATAGCAGAACACCAACATCAAACCGGCCAGCGAAATTAACAGACGACTTCGCATCGAACCCCTGGGTCCCCTAAGTTTATCGAATGAAAAAAGCGCACCCGCCCGACGACCCGATCCGTCTGTTAGGTGCAGGCTGTCTTCACAATCTCGTCATCGCTGATAGAGTTTGTCGCCCGCCGGTATCTTCCGTGTAATGTCAATCGAGATGGTATCGCCTTCCCAGTGCTTCACCAGTTGCTGCTTGCGCAGGTGGCCTAGGAAGGTTTCCTCCACCAACTCAACGCATTTATATTCCATCAACCGAGCGTTGGAATCGAGCTGCCGGTACAGCACCATGCTCATCTTCCACGGGCGGGTGAATACATTCGCATCTTCAATCGTCACATCGTACCGTAGGGCGTCACGAGTGATCGGCGTAAAGCGCTCGACGACATGCAGCGCGTCGCTATGGAAGTCGCCGGCTCGCGAGAACCACGTCCGGTCGTTGAAATTGCTTACGTCGACTACGAGCGTTTTGCCTTCCCAGTGACCTTGCGAAAAACCCATCCAGGTGTCGGCCGGTGGCGGATCGACCTTATCCAGGTGAATCGTGCGGCTGGCGCCGTTAATTTCGTACGACATCTGAATCTTGTTCGTGCCCTGTGTAATCTCAAACGGATAGGGCATGTACGTCGCCCGCGGAATTCCCGGCATGTAGCATCGGACTTCGGGGTCGCGATCCAGCCAATGCTCCCCATTCTCTTTCTTCATCGCGGCGGCTTCGGGTTTGTACGGAATCTCGTTGCCTTCCACTACGCCGGGGCCGGGCGGCACGAGGAAGGCCGCGCCCAATGCCAGGACTGGAGCCGCCAGCACCGGCACATCTGGGTAGACGCCGGGCTGCGCCACGGCGGGACGAGTCGTGTGGGCTAGGAGGTCCCAGTTCGCTGTCGTCGTCGCCTGCCAAATGCCATTCAGATTGGGGTGTCCACCGTACGGATCTGTTGCCGTTTGCCCCTGTGCAGTAGACGGAATTGCGGTAAAGAAGTACACGGCTGCCATCATCGTGGCGCTCGCAGTCAAAGCAGCTAGGTATTTGAATCGGCTTCGCATTCCCGGCCTCCAGGGCTCCTGTTTCTTGTGTTCTTGCAATTCGCCACTACATTCATAATTGAGGCGGTGTCGAAATGGGATTGTTCGGGCTGTCTTCGCGCCGCTGGATGCGTTGTTCTGAACGAAAACACCCGCGTCGCTTTCCCATCTTTATTGGGCACCACCGCCGCCGGTCGCGTTATCCTCGCGGGCCGGATCGGGACCCTTTCCCTCCGCAAACAACTTTTCCGCGGCGCGCGTGTTTGCCAGCATGTCCAGGAGCGCGTAGTCGCCCTCCTGGCACCCGCCTTCGTACACCATGTTCGGCTTATCGGCGTTCTTCCGCAGTTCCTCGACGAAGGTGAACGGTTTGACCCACGTCGTTGGATCTTCAGCGGTAATCGTAATCTCCAAATTCTTTGCGTCGATTCGCTTGTAGTGCTCAATCAAGTGCAGGTTTTCGCGCGAACCGCGAAAGTTTGTCTCGTGAGTGAAATTCGTTACACATCGACAACCAAGGTGTCGCCTTCCCACCGGCCGATGGAGTCACCCCAGTACTGGCGGACCTCTTTCGGCAGGTGGGCTCTGCTAGTGATCGGGATCACTCGATCGAAACCCGTGCCTTGACCGATGTCATAGAAAATGTCCACCGAATCGGGGCTCTCGATGATTCTCATTGCGCCGCCGAAACTGGCGACGGGCCGCCCGTTGGGGGTGAGTGGTCCGGCCTGGAGAATCACCGGGAGGCCATTCAGAAAGCAACGTTCGTCGCTACTCCGGTCTTCGGGACCGTCGGCCCGATTCATACGATCAAGGTAGTAACCCGGAGGCGGCTGGTATCGGAGCGGCGAGATCGGTCCAGGCTTGCCGCCTGAAGTGCCCTGCAAAAGCGCGGCGAGGTACTCTCGTTGCTTGCGGATTCTTTCCTGCCTCTCCGGGGTGTAGGCGGGCATCCGGCCGTCGGGCGGATCGATGATCGTCGAAGTACGGCGGCCTACTTTCGTCGGCTTATCGCCGAACCAGTAATCGGCGAATGCACGGGCGACATCCTTTTCCGTGCCGCGACCCTCGCGGCTGTCTCGGGGCCCGGGAAGCTTGTTGCGCTCGATCAGTTCGTCGATAGCTTTCTTGTGCTCGGCATCGGTCAAGAATTGACGGTCGCCAAACTCCTTGGGGCGCTCGAAGGGGACAACCACCGTGTTGCTCCACGTGCCTTGTAGATCCGGCCCACCCCGTGGCGTCTTTAAGATCGACGTTTTCGCCAAACTACTCGAAGCGGGTTGGCTCGAAGGCGCTTGGCCAGTAGCTGACATCTCGGCCAAGCCCATGGCCAGGATACTCGCGCTCATCAGTACGGCTAGAAACACAGAAGAATTCGCTTTGATTCTCAATCCTTCTTCTCTCTGTTTTCTCACACGCTCGCAATTTGTAGCTCATTGGGGCGGGGGCTGAGGTGCTGTCAGAGGGTTGTTCGGGCTATCATCGCCGCCGCCGGACGCGTTGTCTTCTTTCGCCGGGTCGGGACCTTTCCCCTCAGCAAACAACTTCTCCGCTGCGCGGGTATTTGCGAGCATGCCGAGCAGCGCATAGTCGCCTTCCTGGCAACCGCCTTCGTATACTTGATTTGGCTTCTCCGGGCTCTTCTTCAGTTCTCGGACGAAGGTGAACGGTTTGACCCACGTCATCGGATCTTCGGCGGTAATCGTAATCTCCAGCGTGTTCGCGTCGACGCGCTTGTAGCGCTCAATTAAATGCAGATTCTCATGCGAACCACGGTAATTCGTTTCGTGCGTGAAGTTCGTCACGTCCACGACGAAGGTATCGCCCTCCCAGCGGCCGACGGAGTCGCCCCAGTACTGGCGAATTTCCTTAGGCAGGTGAGGACGGTTCGCGATCGGTATGACGCGATTGAATCCTGTGCCCTGACCGACGTCATAGTACAAGTCCACCGATCCAGGGCTCTGAACAATCCGCGTCACGCCGCCATCGACGGGAAGCGGATTCAGGAAACAGCGCTCGTCACTACTGCGATCCTCGGGGCCGTCGGACCGATTCATGCGATCCAGGTTGTAGTCCGGGGGCGCCTGGTATCGAAGCGGCGAAATCGGTCCAGGCTTACCTCCAGAGGTGCCCTGTAAGAGCGCCACAAGGTAGTCCTTTTGTTTCTTGATCCTCTCCTGTGCCTCCGGCGTGAAAGCGGGCATCCTGCCATCTGGCGGATCGATGATCTGCGACGTACGGTAGCTGACTGCGGTCGGTTTATCGAACCACAGATCGTTATACGCACGAGCAACGTCCTTTTCCGTACCGCGACCGGCCCGATTGTCCCGACCGACACGCGCGTTGCGTTGGGCCAAATCCGCAAGAGCCTTCTGGTGCTCAGCTTCGGTCATCAATTGACGGTCACCGAAAGCCTTGGGGCGCTCGAACGGTACGATAGTGCCTTCGCTGCTCCAAATCCCTTGCAGGTCTGGCTTGCCCCACGGAGTCTTGGGCACCGAATTGGTAACGCTGGACGCAGCGTGGGTCGCTGCAGGAGCCGAACTACCAGAAGGGGCTTGGCCGACCGCTGTTGTCTCAGCCAAGCCCATGGCGAGGATGGCCGCGGCCATCGGTGCGATCAGAAATAGATAGGAATTAGATTTCATTCTCATATGAAATCCCTCGCGCAATTCTATTTTGCTTTCTGGCTGTCGTCCTGGTTCTCGTAGGGAGCGCCCGTTCCAGAGGAGCCGAGAAACAATGTGCGTCCGTCAGGGAGCTTAAGGTCCCTGCCATTGCACCGGTGCGACCCATCCTTTGCCTGGTACCCATCCACAACTATCTCAGTGCCGGGTAGTAAGGACTCCTTGGTGAAGCCGCGTCGATACAAGACATTCGGTGTACCCGCCTCAACCGCCCAGTTTTCAACCGTGCCATCAGGTTTCGTCACGTCGATGTGAATCCAAGCGTGAGGATTCACCCACTCCATTTTGGTGACCTTCCCCTTGAAATTCACAGGTTTACTCGCGTCGAACTCCGCCGCAAACGCGTGGTGGGCCGAAGCCGAAATAGCCATTCCCAATATTGCAATACCCGCCATACCGACTGTCACAAAATCTTTCGTTCGCATCAACGAGACCTCCCGCCGCGTGTAGAACCAAGATGGTCGCCTTCCGCCCGCGGTGGCTCGGTATCCTGACGTAGGATACGCAGCGCCCACCACGTTGCTTTTCGGCTTAAACCTGCCTAACGATGTAACCCTCTGAAAATGAAGACGTTACTTTATACTCTCCCGATTTGCAATACTCGTTCCATAACGAAAAGGAACTTCGAGCGGACCGTATCACCACGTATATGTTGTGTCAAGAGAAATGCCGTCTACGCCGCCGAGTCGCTCGTAGGACATCGTAACACGATGTGGTCGTTCGGTCGCGACGAGCAAGGCCACATCGCAACAGGCCGGTATCTCGCTTACCCTGGCAACAGCTGGTTTCTCGCGCGGGGCGCGCCCTGAGAATTCGAGCCTTCAAATTCCGATCCTTCGAACTCTCGAGGTAATCTGGGCCGGGTCTCGCTTCAGCGTTTCGGAGCCGTTCAGGAGAACTTGGTGACACGGAACTCCGCGATAGGTGTACAGTGCGGTGCAGATTGCAGACGAAATGGAAAAACCGAGATGGCACCTGCGACGCGCCGCGGAACCGGCCTGGAGCAGACAGATTCCGCCTTAAAGGCCTTTTTACACGATTTCGCGCGCCGCAAGGAAGGAGATAAAAACGTGGAACTCGGATCGAAGCGAAGAATCTTTCGCGTGTTGGGAATGACAGTCGCGTGCCTGCTAGGCACGGTGTCGGCGCGTAGCCAGATTGGGCCATCAGGCGGCCAAAGTGTTTTCAGCGGACAATCACGGCCCGCCGGTCAAGCGATTCCGGCAGTGAAGCCACTGATGTCGGATGAATTCTTCAAGAACGTTCAAGTGCTCAAAGGGATCCCGGTGGACCAGTTCATGGGGACCATGGGGTTCATTGCCGCGTCCTTGAGCGTGAACTGCACGGAATGCCATGTCAGCGAGGATTATTCCAAGGACACTGAATTAAAGGTGAAGGCGCGCGAAATGATGCTCATGGTGAAGACTCTCAATCAGGCGAACTTCGGGGGAGCCCACAGGGTCACCTGCTACACCTGTCACCGCAGCGACACGTCTCCTCGAAGCACGCCCAGCCTAGCGGAGCAGTACGGCACTCCGCCCGACCGGGATCCCAACGACATTGAATTTGTCGAGCAGCCCGATCCGAACCAGCTGACCGCCGATCAGCTTCTGGACAAGTACATTCAGGCCCTCGGTGGGCCAGCACGACTGGCCAGCCTCACCAGCCTCTCCGCCAAAGGGACGTATGCGGGCTTCGACACGGATCTCGAAAAAGTCCCCGCAGAGTTCTATCTCAAATTCCCGGGTCTAAGCACTTCAATCGCTCATCGATCGGACAAAGCAGAAAACATCACGACCTATGACGGCCACAGTGCTTGGGTAGGCATGAGTAATACTAGGCTTCCGCTGAAATCGCTGACCGGGGGAGAACTGGACGTCGCCCGATTGGACGCAGAGATTTTTTTTCCGGCGGGGATCAAGCAATACCTCCGTAACTGGCGGGTCGGCTTTCCGCTTACCACCGTTGACGACCAAGAAGTCCAGGTCGTCCAGGCCATAGCTCCCGGAGGTACTCAAGTGAAGCTGTTCTTCGCAACGAAAACGGGCTTGTTGGTGCGGACCGCGCGCTTTGCCAATACCGCTCTCGGCCTGAATCCCTCGCAAGTGGATTACTCCGACTATCGCGAGGTCGCCGGCGTCAAGGTCCCCTTTCACTGGACCCTCAGCTGGACCGACGGGCGCTCCGATTTTGATATGACCGACGTTCAGCCGAACGTCCCGATTGATGCGTCGAAGTTCGGCGAAGCGGTCTTGCCGAAACCCGCGACCCCGTAGCTGTGGGGCCCAGTGCCTCGAGTATTTGCAACGGCTTTGCGGGGCAGGGTTGCCGCGGCCTCGTCATGCTCGAACGTGACGGCTCAATTTCACAGAGTGACGTGTGACCGGTCAGCTAAGCGCATCGACTGCGTTGAGGAACGATGTGCCCTTTCGATTTTTGCACTGTGTGGCCAGGGGTGTGATGTGTTGGATGAAGGTGTTTGGGCCGATGTCCAGGTGGGCAGTGAACATCTGAGGTTATTCTCAGAGCACAATGCTCAGGGTGTGCAGGCGTCCGTATACAATGTTCACGCCAAGCAATGGGTTGCGCCATCCGAGCCGGTAGATAATATCGAACAGGGGAAAGAGCGAGCCGCAGTGTATGCCAAAGCGTATCTCAAACAAACCGCTAACACACAACTACCTTCGTTGAAGTGGAAGAAATCGTGTTTACGGTAACTTAGCATTCGGGCCGAAGCAAGATCACCGAAGGGCGCTCAATTTTCGGAAGTTCCTGGACCATCTCGTATAACTCATCAAATTTTTTGATTTTTCATTCTTTTCACCCGGCATATACGAGGAGCACATGCATAGCGTGATGCTGGTTGAACTGCGATTCACGTGCCCGCACCGGCCAGTAACGCTGTCGTGTTCGATCTCGGGGTGACCACAGTTTCGGCAGTTATTCAAAAGCTTACTGTCGTCCCCCCGATCCTTCCGATCTCGTGCCCCACCGGGGGGCATTGTGTATCCTCGTGGCTTATCTAAGTCCATCAAGACTTCGCCGCAACCGGGAAGCCGTTCTCGAGTGGACGAACCTCGCCATCAGTCGCGTGGCTGTACGACCTGATCCATCCGCACGTCACGGAAGTCGTGGTGTGCGATCCTCGTCAGAATACCCTGCCAAACCACGGCAACGAGAGTTACCGCATCGACGCACGGATATAGCTGATCTGTTGCGTAGCAACCAACTCAAGCCGGTCTATCACGGTGAGCATGGCCTAACCCTTCATATACTCAACGGCTATTCTTGCTATCAAGTCCAAGACGGCCTCCCTCACATACCCCGTCGCCTTCCCGAGCTTGATCTCAATGAGCTTCTTTTTTGCCGGAACTAGGTCAGCCTTCGGGTCTGACATTACGTATTGCAGCAAATCCCAAAGCTCGTTTCGTTCCTCAAGCGTGAGTTGATCGTCATGTCTGAGCAATTCGTGAGCAGTCCTCAGGCGCTCATCCATCCACGGATACGGTTGTCCGCAGCCATGACAATACTGCGGGCGAGAATATTCTTCGGCTGGCCTGTACAATTGCACCCCGCGAATCGGCTCGTTGCAATGAGGGCATTCGTCAGTACAAGCTGCACCACATTTGGTGCAATGGGCCTTTGACTCGGATGGCATACCATCGCAATGCTGAACGTGCCCGTTCAGGCAAATTTGGGCATCGCAGTGGAATCCATCCGGGTGCTTGCCAGGTATCTTATTTGCTTCACGCTTCTGGCTTTTGAGTTCGTCTTCGACGCACTTTAGAGCGAGAATGCTGGGTGCATCGAGAGACTCGACCTCCCCACCGGATTCATTATCGTGTACGATGCTAAAATGAGATAGCCAATCGAGAGCGTCTCCGGTTGATTCTGGCGGAGCCAATACTCGATACTCTTTACCATCGACATGAACGAAGGCGACTACTTGCATGACCCCGGGCTCGTTCGATCCGTGCAAGGCTGTTCGCTTGAGCACAACCTTGGTTTCGAGATCACCGTACATTTACGGATTCCTCCAATCTGCATTGTACGGATATCGCGGATCACGTGCCACTGCGGCACGGTACGTTGGCGCATGGGGCCGTGTTCGCATGGGCGGTGCGAACTTCTGATAAACACATTATTAAAGGGCGCTTTTTTGAAGTAGATTTTGATCGTTCACAAACGACCTCAATTCAATTAACGGTTGCCACAAGAATTCACTCTTGACCTGGGCTGCTGAAGTGGTGTATATTTAGCAGCACGATGAAGACACGTACGAACATCTATCTTCGTCCAGACCAAGTAAGGCGTCTGAAGGGCATCAGCAAGAAAACGGGCTCGTCATCCGCCGAACTTATACGGCGAGCCGTGGATTCATTCTTGGAAAAAGAAGAAGAAAAGAAAAAGTAACAAACGGGACGCCACGCGGTTGTAGCCGCGTGACGCCCCTGACCACAGTCGCCTATCGCGGAGGCAACAATGGCTAGTCGCAGTCTATCGCAATCTGTTTATCTGCCACCCGCTGTCATCCGAGCAGCAATCTACGCACGGGTCTCCACCTTCGATGGCCAAAACCCAGATGTCCAAATCCGCGAGATTGAAGAATATTGCCAACGCCGTGGATTTGAAATCTTCGGTCTATTTGAAGATAGAGGCGTCTGTGGCAAAAAGGATTCCAGACCGCAACTGAACAGGATGATGGAGGATGCCTACCAGCGGAGATTTGATGTGGTCGTGGTCGCTCGGTTTGACAGATTTGCGAGGTCGGTGTCCCACCTGCTGCGTGCACTCGAAACCTTCAATGCGTTGGGAATTCAATTCGTGTCGCTGGCAGAACAAGTCGATACCAGTTCCCCAACAGGGAAAATGATATTTACGGTATTGGGAGCGGTGAGTGAACTGGAACGAAATCTAATCGTGGAGAGAGTTCATTCAGGACTTCGGCATGCCAGAGCAAAGGGCAAGCGGTTGGGCAGGCCACGAAAGATGGTGGATGCTGCCAGGATTACTGCCCTACGGATGAACGGAAAGTCATGGCGCACGATTGCACGGGAGATGAAATTGTCGGTTGGGACTGTGTTTGCGGCGGCTCAGGCTGATTCAGAAACAAGCAGTAAGTTGGCAGCCTAATGGTCAAGAGTCTCTTCTCACCCTCGAGAAATGCAAGCAAGGTCGTAAACTTATTGGAATCTATCGTTATTGGAATCTATCGTGGGTAACGTTTCGAGAAGCCGACATATCAGGATTTGGGGATGTTAGCGGGACCTTGCGTCAGCTTTGTTCGCGCAACGCAACCTCGTAATATGCCGCGAAAAGTGCAACTTGCTTCTTCGGATTGTAGGGGTCGTAGAAGACCGGTATCCGCATTCCGACGTCGAGAAGCTTCCAGCTTGTCCTGGTCTCTGAAAGTGTTTCGCCAGACTGGGTGTTGAACTGATAGCGCAGGTATTGGCCATTGCGTGCGCTGCCGTAATTCTTAGTTATGCGACCAAGCACTACCACCCCATTCGATACAAGGTGCCTGTGCCGAACGTAGATGCGCCACTGAAGTAGACCTAACGCTATTGCCAGTCCACAAAGAAGTCGGAAAAAAGACACGGAGGTGTCCTTCTGCCAGGATGCGGTCGGGTAAAAATAATCCTTGGCAGTCAGTGCCGTGAGCATAAGTAAAACCACGGGAATCAGAAGCGCGGAGCCCTTTCCTCGTAAGCTCATGCGCACCGGACGGGGTGGCGGCATTCTATGGAGGATTCGGCCTACATCATCGTAGGGACCGGGAGCACCTCCGCTCAAAAGTGAGTCATTGTGAGATTGGGATTTCACACACGCATTCTCCGAGGAACCAAGTCTGAGCGCCCAATGAGGGCGTTCTCTCTTGCTAAGGAGCTAAGATACACGCATGCTGGCAAGCACGGTGTTTGCGGTCACCTTATAGTGACGCAAAAGCAACGCCTGATAAACGGGATTCTCGGACACTGGGCTCTTGCTGGAACAGCTATATGCAGGTAAGCCGACTTCTTCGGACGGACGGACGCTCCCAGCATCCTGACAGGTTCGTGAACCGATGTGCTCTGCAATTGCCTCGACTTTCAATTTCTACCGCGTGGGGTATGCTTTGGAGCACTCATAGGGAAGCATCTGCCGTCGAAACGCTCTTGAACCTAGTTGCGGTCTCCGCACGGACGCATCCTGCACGGACACTGTCGTAATATGACAGAAGAAAAGTTACGAAGGCTCGCGGCGTTTCCGAGTTGAGCATGCCTTCGTGGTCTGCAATTTGACCTTCATCGTGACGGGCCTGCCAGATTTCCACAGGAACAGAAGCGTGCTGTATATTTCGCTTTAACTTCGCTATGCTATCATAACAACAATCGCAGCAGGAAATAGGATGAGCGCAACGGCGTCAAAATCCGGTCTCATCAAGAAAGTGAGACCGTTTTGTGTCTGACATTGTCAAAAATCTTGCCTATCTGTTCAGAACCAACAGCAAAACACGTCCCGTGCTGCTACTTGGGGCGGGGGCATCCTTTCGCTCCGGCATCCCGCTTGCTGAGGACGCCGTACGGCGAATCGCTCAGTCAGCGTATGCGCGGGATAAGTTCGGTCTAAATCTCACCGACTCACGCTTGATGTTGAGTGATTGGCTGCCCTACCTGCAGAGTCAGCCGTGGTTCATTCAAGACCCTGACCGCTTTGCGGAGAATTTTTCCTTGGCGGTAGAACACTTTCTAACACCACGGGAATTTCGCCGTGACTTTTTCTAGGACCTGATCCATTCATCTCAAGGCGCGAGTGAGGGGTACAAGTCCTTGGCAAAAATGATGGTAAGACGGTTGGTTGGAACCGTATTCACAACGAATTTTGACGGTTTGATTGCAGAAGGTCTTCGAGAATAGATTCCAAAGCCACCTACCATATTGAAATAAAAACACCGGACGACCGAGTTCGATTTGGAATGAGTAACGATTTTCAGATTGTTCATCTGCACGGCTCTGTCGAGCACTACAGAGACCAAAATCTCCGCCAAGAGACCGAAAATTCATCGCTTTCATCTCTGCGACCATGTGAGGCCCCAACCCGTTGCCGCCTCGGAAAGCCACAATCCGATAATCTGACTTCATTCACTCAAGCCGTAACCACTCCCTCTTCAACTCTTCATCGCCCGAAATAGTTCCGTCCGCGCGCCAAGCTGCAAGGTTGGTGAGATTCGCCATCACTGGCGATGTGCCAATGGACGCCTTCACGAATATGGCGGCTTCGTCTGCGTCTGTGAAAAACACTTCATCAACTGTGTTCTGGGAACCATAGCCCTGCTGGATTATGGTGAGGACGGCAGCCTCACTGGCAGTTAATCTCTTCGACGCATAAGTAGGCATCCACAAGCCGCCAAAGGGGCGGCAAACGCTCCCGTACACAAGGTATCTACCCGTGCCCGAACGCTTGCTCCTGCTCACCCTGTGCGGGGGTCCGTCTATTCCCAGCACCCTCGGACCGAACGATGCTGCGGATTCTATCACGCAGTTTTCCATGTGCCACGGGTCTTGTGCTAGACGGTCAAGCTAAATTGACGCGGGCAACAGGTACCCATAACATTGGTGGCACGAGTCGGGATTAAGCGGCTACAATCACCTGCCAGATGGTTCAAATCAAATAGGAGGCAACTTGGATACCCAGGAAATTGTGAAGGAACTGAAGGCTGAACGCAATCGCCTTGACCACGCTATTGCTGCACTGGATGGAGCAAATACCACCGAAGCCGCGATGGCCACAGATGAGCCCGCCAGTAACGGTACACCCGCACCAAGGGAGCGCCGTCATATGTCGGCTGCGACGCGGAAGCGGCTATCTATGACGATGAAAAAGCGATGGGCGGAGCGAAGGAAAAGGTTGGCAGGCCAGAAATAGAATGCCCCCGCCAGGGGTGTGGACCTGGCGAGGGCGCTACCGGTTCAGTTGTCAAGAATATGCCAGGGCGATGCTGAAGGAAACATTAAGTTCATCGTCCGCATGATTCTCGGTCACCGGACGGGATAGAAGCGCCAGAGAATCTTCAATCACTTCGCAAGGCTAGCAGTCAACGGCTTGGCCTTAGTCTTACCTGCACTCCAAACTACTTTACCGTCCCTGTCCATGAGTTGGATGCTCGCACTGCCATCTTTCTCTATTCCGAATACTCCCGCAGGAATACCCTCATCGTTCACAAGGACAAACTTCTGAGCACTAATTTCTTTGGGCGGTGCGGCCTGAGTTTGTGCGTGAACGAAGTCAAGTGAAACGTAATGAGAAAGCATTCCGCCCAGCAAACCGGCGGCGAGCGAGAAGCCCAGAGTTAAATGTCGGTTAAGTTGGTTATTGGTTTGTGCTGTGGCTACCTGCCCCAAAAGAATGGCTCTCGGGTGAGTGCGCTGGCATGGCGCTGGGTAGCCACAGCCATCGCTTTATCAAATAGATAGCCGCACGGAGCGGCTGCACGACGGCGCGGGGTTGAATTTGAAATTTGCGAGTACCACATGCGGCAGCACGATGCTGCGAACGGCATTAGAGTTTTGTGTTCAGGGGAAGAACCATCAGAAGTCGATACCGGACACTCGGCGGCTGATGCGACCGAGAAACCTCTCCAGAAAGGGATAGCAAAACATTTATACTGCTCCCACGCACAGAATCAACAGGCCACGGAAGGAGCGTGGTCTGTGGCGCGAAGAAGATGGCAAGAGGGAACTGTGTACTTGAGGAAAAGTAAAACTTTGCCACTTGCTTTTTGGGGGCGTTACTTTGAAACCGTCGAACTTGAAGGCGGTGCCAAGCGTATCCAACGCAACGTCCGGCTTGGGGAAGCACGCCAACTTACGAAGCCTCTGGAAAAGAGAGCCCTCAGAGATTTTGTGGACAGGGCCAACAACTACCAGCCTGTAGCGTTGAGGTCACAGACGATGGGGAAGTCCGCAACCCCATTACAGGTGAAGAATCACAGGTGAAGTTTCTGTCGGATTCCGGAGAAATCTCTCTAAAGTATTGAAAAGATGGTAGGCCCGTGGGGACTCGAACCCCGGACCTCTACCGTGTCAAAGGCCAGCTAACCAATACTTTGAACAGCTTACAAGTCGACGGGGACCGCCTAAGTACATGGAAATACATGTAAGACGAAGTTTCAACGGTGCGGAGAGCGGAATCAGTGCCAGGACAATCCATTCGCCTCTACAGCGCCGTGTCCGTGTAGCCATGTATGGTCGTGTAGTGCTTCCAAGACTCTCCCGATAGACGACTCCCCAGAGTTCTTAAGGAGGGCTACAGGGCCCCACACCCTACATGCTGCGAATGATGGGACCGTGGGCTACAAGGTCGCCGGGTCCTTCTTGGTCTGTGTGATACGATGGCTGAAAATGCCAGGAATCAGGACATCGAATTTGCAAGTCTATTGTGGAACATGGATTCTCAAGGCGCCTATCGAATGAGCTCGTTGCTTGGATTCAATCCGTGAGGGGATTTCAAGATAGGACTGTCATAGATGAATAGATCAAACCTCTTCTTGTTAGCGATCGCACTCGCTATCTTTGGAACGGCCGTCGTTGCCGGTCATCCCAATTGGGGCACATTCACGGGTCTTGCCATCCTTCTACTGGCGGGAGCGATGGCAGCCGGAGCGTTGCCCTTGGGATCTGAACCAGACTTCGTAGTGCAAAGCGTGCCGCGCGGGAAGATTTCAAACAGCCTGGTCACTTTGAGCTCTGCCGCGGTTCTTGCCGTCTACATCGCAGGGTATCATCGCACTGGCTCTGCGGCGGATGGCTTCGCTGCGCAGGCAGCCCGAAGGAGAACGGCCGCTCCGATTGTGGCCGGCGCCGTGGCACCAAAGCTGGCAACTCCTAGAGTGGAGGCGACGCCCGCAGTGCGGCCTCCTTCCGCTCCGCCCTTCAGAAAGGTCTCTCCCCGAGCTTCGTCGGCCCCAGTTCCAAACGCGGCGCCTACGGCAGCGACCACCGAGGATTCGCCGGCGACGCCCTCCGCATCGCCGGCGGCGTCGACATCTAACGATCAGGTAGCCGTGCCTGCCGCACCAATTGCGGCGGCACCGCAGGGTCAGTACAAGGACGGAACGTATCTCGGCTGGGGCACCTCTCGCCATGGCGACATCCAGGCATCCGTTGTGATTCAGGGCGGGAAGATCGTTTCCGCGGAGATCGCCCAATGCTTGACGCGATATTCCTGTTCCTGGATCGCCGCATTGCCGGGACAGGTGATCTCAAGACAGAGCCCGAACGTCGATTACGTCTCGGGCGCCACCCAGAGCTGCAACGCCTTCTCTGATGCCGTCGCCCAAGCCCTTTCCCAAGCCAGTGAGTGACGCCGACTACCTCCGCACCGTCGCTTTGATGGGGACCTTCGTGACCATCCACGTGGTCGGGCACGGAGTGGATCCGCAACAGACAATCCGTCGGGAGGAAACAGTCGAGCGCGCGTTTGAATGGTTTCGCCGGATCGAGGAATCTTGTACGCGATTCGAGGCTCGGAGCGAACTGAGGCAGCTCACGGCACAGGTCGGCATCGCCGTTCCCGTCAGCACGATCTTGTACGAAGCGGTCCAGTTTGCATTGGCGGTCGCGGAGGAGAGCAGCGGCGCATTCGATCCAACCGTCGGCCACACCATGGAGACTCGAGGCTTCAACCAGGAGTATCGCACCGGGCAGACCATCCGCACGGATCTCGAACCGGGCGGTTCCGTCAGCTATCGGGACGTTCGCCTGGATCCAGGCCGGCAGACGATAACGCTGCTTCGCCCTTTGATTCTCGATCTCGGGGCTGTCGCCAAGGGGATGGCTATCGACCTCGCCGCACGTGAGCTCCTGCCGTTCGAGAATTTTGCGATCGATGCCGGCGGCGACCTCTATCTCGGAGGCTGCAGCCCAAACGGTGAACCGTGGTCCATTGGAATTCGTCATCCGCGCCGCGACCACGAGTTGATCAATTCACTGCCTGTGTCGAACCGCGCGGTGTGCACCTCGGGTGACTACGAACGCCAGGACGCCGGCGAGGACGGGGGCCATCACATTCTCGATCCGCGTGCTGGAGTGTCGGCGCGTGCCGTCGCCAGCGTCACTGTTGTCGCGCCTACAGCAATGTTGGCCGATGCGCTCGCAACGGCGGCATTCGTTCTTGGCCCCGCTGACGGTATTCGGCTGTTCGATCGTCTGGGCGTGGACGGCTTGATTATCACTCCGACGTTGGAGCGATATGCGACCCCAGGGTTGTCTTGTGCCTGCTAACTCGGTGATTGCGAGATTCTTTCGCACGCCCAAGGGCCTCCTCATCATAGTTTTGGCGATTCTGGCCGCTCTGGCCGCGCCGGGTGAGGGAATCAGGCTGGTCGCTCCCGGCCTGGCGAGCGCCGTAATCGTCGCGGGGCTGATCGATGTGTTGGCTCTCCGGTGGACCCGCAACAGCTGGGAATTTCCCAGTGGAGCCGTTCTCACCGGTTTGCTTGTCGCGATGATTTTGACCCCGCACGAACCCTGGTATGTACCTGCCTGCACCTCTGCGGTTGCCATTGCCAGCAAGTATGTTGTTCGGACTCGCTCGGCCAATGTGTTCAATCCAGCGGCCCTTGGACTTGTCGCCACGTTTTACATATTCAACACTGGGCAGAGCTGGTGGGGGGCCCTGCCCGAGATTTCACCGATCGCCTTGGTGGTGCTCTTCGTGACCGGCGTGTTCATCGCCGACCGGGTCAACAAGGTTCCGCTGGTGCTCATTTTCCTCGGTTCCTACTTCCTGCTGTTTACCTTATCGGCGTACCTGGGCGATCCCGGGAAAGTCGCTGAGATCTTCCGGGCGCCCGATCTCCATGCCGTCCTGTTCTTCGCGTTCTTCATCTTGACCGATCCACCGACATCGCCCGTGAAGTATCCCGATCAGCTTGTGTGTGGCGTGATGGTCGCATTAGTCAGCTATGGAATCTTTGAATCGGTGGGCGCGGCCTATTATCTTCTAGCGGGTGTGCTCGTGGGCAACATTTGGGAAGCCTGGCATCGGTGGTATTCATTTTCGCGCCGGAGCCTGTCCTCTCACGCTGGCGACCGTGCGGCCGTATAGTTGGGCTAGCCGCCGCTACTTGACCTCCTTGCGAGGTGAGCGGGACCGATTGAGGCTGCACATGGCAGGTCCTTCTTGGTCTGTGCCCACCCTAGCGACCAACGGGAATTAGGCGGCGGGGTTTAGAGCTGGCGGGGCGAGTGTTATGACTCGGGCGAAATTAAGAAGTCTTCATCGAACGAACTTTAAACCCACTCTCCGGCACGCATCACGGGCTCTGAATTGTCCCCGGCGTTGAAGCCGTCCACGTCGATGCGATTCGATCCGATCATCCAATCGACGTGAATCAGACTGTTGTTTGCACCGCGCGACGCCAGTTGTTCCTGAGTGAGACTGTCACCATCCCGCAAGCATGTGCTGTATGCCTGCCCCAGGGCAATATGGCAGGCGGCGTTCTCGTCGAAAAGCGTGTTCATGAAGAGCAATCCGCTCGACGCAATCGGCGACGAATGTGGCACCAGAGACACCTCGCCAAGCCGCCGCGCACCTTCGTCGGTCTCGATCATCCGCTGCAAGACTTGGTTGCCCCGCGCAGCATGAGCCTCTACAATCTGCCCGGCCTGAAACTGCACGGAAATCTGTTCGATCATCGTGCCCTGATACGACAGCGGCTTGGTGCTAGTTACCCGTCCTTCCACGCGATCTTTGTGCGGCGTAGTGAAAACCTCTTCGGTCGGCATATTGGGAATGCAGTACCGCCCATTTCCCGCCGTTGTGCCTCCGCCCAGCCACAGGTGATCGTCAGCAAGACCCACGCGTAGGTCGGTGCCGGGTCCCCGGAAGTGCAACGCCGAATAGCGCTTGTCATTCAGACGGCTAGCACGAACATGCAGGTTCGCGTCATGTTCTTTCCACGCGGCCACTGGATCAAGCTGGTCCGCGCGTGACGCGGCGAAGATGGCGTCCCAAAGCCGGGTCAGCGCTTCGTCCTGTGGTAGATTCGGAAATACTGCCGCTGCCCACGCGGAAGTGGCGCACGCCACAATGGTCCAGTTGATCTCGTGGCGCGTAATTAGTTCCAGTGCCGGCCGGTATGCCTTTGAGGTAGCGCGATTCACCCGACTCACCTTTTCCGGATCCTCCTTCGCGAGCAAGGAAGGGTCGCTGCCGGTGATCGCCAGCCGCGCAGCGCCACTCCGGTATGCCTGGGCCATGCCTTCATAAAGCCACGATGCGGCGGCATCGAAGCTGGAGTCCGCACCGTGGCGGAAGCGAAGCAGCGTCGACTCCTCGTCCGTAAATAACGTGGTGACGAGGCAAGCACCCGCTTTATAGGCGTGCTCCGTGATCCGTCGCGCAAGCCGGATCGCCTCCATTGGGGCTGTCATCACTAGCTCTTGTCCGGGCGTAAGCCCTAGTCCGGCGCGCACTGCGACTTCGGCTAGGCGGTCGAGATTCTGTTCGAATTCCGATACCGGGGGAAAATGTGCTTTGGAAAACTCTGTGGTCGAGCTCATGGATATCATTATCCGCGGGGCACGGCACGTTGACAATGCATGGAAGGCCGAGACTCTACAATGGTCGTTGAATGAGAGACCGTCGAATCAAGCGTCTCCTTCCTCCGGAAATTGAAGAATACCGCGATGCGCGTTGGCGTCGTGAAAATACTGCGTGCGTCGAAACCGCCGTACAGGCAGAGGAGTTTATCGAACGTGCCGGGTTTGCGGCGTGTCTGACCGATGCGGGAAAACCGGGGCCGTCACTTTATGTGGCTGTCTGCGGCCGGCGCGACGCCACTATGCCACGCAATGTGCAGAAGGATCCGGAAAGCTCCCACACCTGGATGTTGAAAGACGAAGTGATGCGGCGCGGTCGCGTTTACTATGGCAAGCTAGCTCGCGGCAAAGCGATGTTTCTCGCGCCACGAATGATCCCGTATTTCAAAGCGCTTTGGGGTATCCCGATGCGTCAAGAGAAGAGGCGATTGAGCGAGTCGGCGCTCAAATTGTTGAGAGTCTTACGCAGGGAGTGGGAGATGGGGACGGCCGACTTGCGCAAAGAGTCAGGCATACTGGATCGCAAGCGGTTCACGCACGCGTTGGACGAGCTGCAAAGGGCGATGATCGTCGTGCCGAACGAAACCGTCTACCAACCAAGATTCAGTTACCTCTGGGGTTTGGCCGAAGAGCGTTTCCCGGAAGAGGTGGCGATGAAAGTTGGTCGTCACACCGCTCTGCGCGAGGTCGCTCGCTGCTTTCTTACGGGGGCAGGTATGACGGTTCCGGGAGAACTCGCGCGTGTCACTGGCTTGACGCGTCCCGAAGCAGGACTCGGCAACCGAGCGTTAGTGGAGGAAGGCTATGCAATAAAGGTAGCTCCCGGTACTTATCGGCTGGCCGCGTTAGA
>Ga0182024_10007635_pt1 | contig 23265 bp, 24 predicted proteins | sample P32metaG_FD_120480 | JGI IMG/M metagenome (GOLD analysis project Ga0182024, IMG submission 120480) | Permafrost microbial communities from Stordalen Mire, Sweden - P3-2 metaG (Illumina Assembly) | ecosystem: Environmental > Terrestrial > Soil > Wetlands > Permafrost | place: Sweden: Stordalen... | reverse complement strand
TCTGAGATAAATGGCTCCGCCATCGAAAGCTTCCTTGCACCGGCTTCCCGCAAAGGTTTGAGGAGATGTCAATTACGCGTAATTATAGGCAGCGAGATTTGGGTTATGAAACGGCTTCTAAACGAGTAATCGCAATCGCTGAGTCTTCCGATGCTGCCGAGGAATGATATAATTACGCGCCATGTCAACGACGGCCAAAGAACCGCACTCAAACAGACTTCCCCAACTTGAGCATCGTTGCCCTCATTGCAAGGGTACGGGTTTTTTTGAGGCGATGTACAGTAATGAGACCGATCCGTGCTGGAACTGCATGGGCGCTGGTTATGTGCCCACGGAATTCGGCAAGCGAGTAATGGCGCTCTTTCGACATCAATCGCAAGCGACGGTGCATAGGTAACAGATCATCCCTTCTTCGATGCCTTTTGGACCGCTTCCTTTTTTGGAACGTGCGCCAATCCCTTAATCGCCTTGGCAAATTCAGGCATGCCGTTCAATTGTTCTGCCGATGACGCTGGTTTGATCTCGCGGGGCTTTGGATCGTTGCTCATCCCCGCATCTTATCACGACTTTCTCAGTTTGGCAGATCGCCGTTTCCGGCTTCGTCGCTTGCTGGGAGGTTCTCCACGTCGTCTTTGCCGATGAGCTGCTTGTAAGTGATGCGACGGCCGATTGTTCCCGGCATCACGACAAAGAACCGCTGGCCGTCGTCAAGCTTGCGTTCGTTGAACCGGAAGGCTTCCTCATCGACGTAGCGCTGAAGGTGCGGCGCATCGACCGATACGTAAGTTCCACTGATTGCTCGCTTCAGCAGCGACCAGAAGTTTTCCATGCCGTTCGTGTGGACCGCGCCACGAACGTATTCCTTGGCGTGGTCGATGACCTCATGCACGTAATAGGCCGACAGGTAGTTGTAGGACGCCAACGCATCGGTGTAGACCGTTGAACCGGCCTGCACGACGTTGCGGACTTCCGGCACGAGCGTCGTCCGTTTGGCGTTGCCAACGACGTTGGCTTTAACCTTGGATGTAACCTTTTTGGCTTTGTCTCCGCGTTCCAGCACGCCGTGAACGATTGCCTTGCCCATTGCGCCGCGACCCTGAATCTTCGCCTTGCGTCGGCTCAGGTGCATGTTGGACGCAGCGCCGCCAACATAGGTCTCATCGCTTTCGCAGACGCCCGCGAACTTCTCAAAGCTCCCGCAGTGCATGGCGTGGCGCACGCGGTGAAGCATGAACCATGCGGACTTCTGAGTTACACCCAGCGCCCGAGCTAACTCGCAACTGCTGATACCGTTCTTCGCGTTCGTGATGCACCATACGGCGACGAACCACTTATCCAGTCCGAGCGGGCTTTCTTCAAAGATCGTGCCGACCTTGGCAGAGAACTGGCGACGCGGATGCTTCTCTTTGCACTGCCAGCGGCGCTGATTCGCGAGATAGGCAACGTCAGCCGATCCGCAGTGCGGGCAACGAACGCCTTCGGGCCAACGCATCTTGGCGAAGAACTCGGTAGCAACATTGGCATCTGAGAAGTACCGGACAGCTTCAAGCAACGTCTTCGGATATTCGTTTTCCGCGTTCATGCCCTCATTGTAGTATCCGAGGGCGGATTAGTCAAGTATATAATTGCCTAAATGAGCACCTCATGCGCCATGACCTTGGTCAAACCGTGATCATGTCCAAAAAGATGATTGCTCGCATCGGTCGAACGGTAGTTCATTCAGTGGAGCCGCCCAGTGACGAGCGCTTCGCCGCTCTCTGCGATCAACTTGGCCTCACTTGGGTAGACTCTCGAAAGCACCCAAATGCGAAACTTGGCGTCCAGTCCGAACAGCCCAAGTGACAAGTCGCAGAGCGGGAACACAAGACGGCCGACCGCACGGGGTTCGCGTAGCCCCAAGAGTCATTGCCTGATAAACTCACCTTGAATGTCAGACGCGCCATACGATTTCGCGAAAGCCGCTTCCGATGGTTCTCAGGCAGTGGGGAAGGTCTCGGAATCAACAGGCAAGTTCTTTGATCTCATAAAGTCTTTTTACTCGCCAAAGCTGAAGCTCCGACAGGCGGAAGCAGACGCCGTTTATGTCAGGACGCAAGCTGATGCCGAAGCTTATGCAGTATTGCGACACGCGCAGGCCGAAGTTGCCGCGAATGAGCTAAAAGCACAGGCGGCTTTCCGTTTGACGCAGACATGGGTGCGTCAGCAGGAGAACATCAACGCCACGGTTGAGGAGGCTCAGAAATATTTGCCTTCTCAGACTCCGACCGACGACGTTGACCCCGATTGGGTGACACGGTTCTTCGAGGGATGCCAAGACATCAGCAGTCCGCAGATGCAGACACTCTTCGCCAAGCTTCTTGCAGGTGAGTTTGCCAGACCGGGAACAATCTCTCGGAAGACGATCACGTTGTTGAGAGACATGAGCACCGACAACGCGAACTTGTTTCGGCGGGTTGCAAGCCATTTTTGGTTCTTGAGCAGTCCGAAAGGCGGCGGATTTCTGCCATCCATTCTTATCCACCGCGATTGGTTAGGGGTCACATATGACGATGTTGCATCACTAGACGAGATGGGAATGTTGTCGATGGTTCAAAGTAACGTTGTCTTGAAGGGCGATATGGCCGTAGCTTGTGGATCGAGAAGATTCTTTTTGGACTTCAGGGGTCAATCGACTGTCGAAGGTTTTTTATTAACGAAACCGGCGCAGGAGTTGTTCGCGATCTGCGGGGCCACTGACATGTCGGACGAGCACCTTGACGTAGTTCTGAAGAGTATTGCTTCGGGCGGTCGTAGCGAGCTTTTCAAACCGCTTTGAAGGTCTCTGCTTACCGCAGAAGCCACTCACGATTGGCCCGCTGAAAGTTGGCGGCGATCTGAAAAGTCGCGAAGGAATAATCGCCAGCCAGTCATTCGCTGCCATCAAGGATCGCGAATAACTGACCGGTCGTCAGAAGAATCTCGATGACCTCACCATCCGTCAGGGGACGACCGTAGGCCAGTTCAAACGTTGTTCGCGTGTCGGCAATCGTTTCGGCCGTGATCCAACCGGGCAGGCCATGCAGTAACGAGTCGGACATGATGTGCTCCGAGTTGACGGTCAACCGACGTGTCAGATTTTACTGGAGGCGTCATAATTAAAAAGAGGCCACGGCACGTCGCCGTGGCCCAGCACCGCAGTGTTGGGTAAACAGAAAAGCTGCGGTGCGGTGGATCAATCCTCTATCACGGACAGAAGCTCGGAGATGCGATAAGCCCCTTTGCTAAGCGACCGATATCCACGAAGCCTTCCGAAAGGTTCGATACGATGGCTCCGAAGAAAGGCATTTGAACAGATCGGCCCGAGTGATCTTCCTGATCCATCCTTCCCCATGTTCCCCAATTGGATCACAGTTATAGCGTACCTCTTTGGATTCGCTGACCACCTCGCCCGTTGGTCTTCTTCGCGCGATCGAAAGACCACTTATATACAGTCGAAAGCCAAACGCAGAATTGGGAGACTCATTGTCTGCCATATACTTCGCCCAATCGTGCCTCCATTCCTCTACGGACCATGCCACTTCTGAAGTGGGCAACATGTTCCACAGTTCTTTCGATAACACCAATGCTTCTGCAAATGGCTCAATATGGCTCTGAGGGATCAATACCTCGAAGCAGCCTTCGTCCAAATCAATAGCACAGCAGCGATCGATGACATGAATGCAGTTGTCGTTGTCGTTGTCGTCAATCACTGCGGCGTATTTGCCGGTTTTGGAAAGCAACCCCGGAACTAGAATTCTCGAAGGAAGCACTTCCTGCTGCGGCGCGATTGCGAATTGTGGTTCGATGGTTGCTAATGTCGGAACAGTTGTGGCGAGTGTTGCGACCGAAAGCCCTTGGATGAAACTACGACGACTCAACATCTAAGCTCCTTCTCGTTTCAGCGTCGGATCATTCCCTGATCTGGGTATAAAAATCGCAACGGGCTGATGTGTCAACAGGCTGAACCTTATCCAACCTCCAATATACCCATAATGGGTATGTTCGCGATTATAAGCCATTGTGAATGCTATCGATCTGGATTTGCTTCATCGCAAAATAAATATTACGAAGTGAAAGTCCCGGCGAACCTCGCAAAACCGCGTACAGAAAGGGCATTAGAATTGACCGCTCATGTGCCGTTGCTATACTGCCGGTGGAAGCTGTTCTTTTGCCGTAGTGGGTCTGCCGAGATAACCACTGCGGCATTTTTATTGCCATAGACGGAATGAGGCTCATGCTCAACCTTAGCCATCGCGGTGCTCGTTACATACGTGTCAGTGAAGACCATCAGGACCGCAAGAGGCAGCATCAAAGCACAACCGAGTTTTGCACACGTCACTGTGTTCCCCTCGAATCGGTTGTGACGATGGAGGAGCACGGGTACAGAAGCGAAGCCGATTTTCGCAAAGAATTCCAGAAGCTATTTGCCTTAGCCGAGTCGGGAAAGATTCACTGGGTTGTCGTAGATAATCTTGACCGTTTTGGCACAAAAAGTAAGTGGCAGTTGATCGCTCTTATCTACCGGTTGCAGCAGTCAGGCTGCCGTCTCTATGACTCGGATGATAAGGATTGGACGAGTGATGATCTCCTCAACCTGATTCAAGCTGGAATGGCTGGAGATCAGTCAGAAAAGGAAGTTCGAAAGCTTTCTGATCGTGTGCTTGGAGGGATGCGAAGTCGAGCCAAGTCTGGCCGATGGCTGGGTGGTCGTGTCCCCTATGGTTTCGATGTGGTCTGTCTGGCAATCGAAAGCGGTAAGCCTGTTGAGCGTTGGCGTGTCCAGTTCCACGGACTGGAAGTCCGGGTCAAAATTGACCGAGACGGGAACACAAAGAACTACGACGGGAAGCGTAACTTTCCACCTACGGAGAAAGACGAATATCTCCAATTGCGGCCGACAACGAATGAGCGAGAACTGGAAGCGATACGGCTGATCTTCGAATGGTTTCTGACCGAATCGATCACGCCCAACGCAATAGCGAACCGACTCAACGAGCTTGGATACCCTGCTCCACGATCAGCGGCAAAAGCGGATCAGTGGACACAAAAACATGTGACATATCTCATTTCTAATACTGCGATCGTCGGCCTCCCGGCATGGAATCAATACACGGAAGGGAAGTACACCACTTACCGTGGTGGCCAGCACATTAAGAAAAATAGAGATACTCGCGAACACGTTAAGCAAGCGGCAGAAGACGTGATCCGTCCAGAGGAGCCGATCTATCCGCCAATCGTGGAGCCGGAGCAGTTTGCATTGGCGCAGAAACGGCTGGCAGACCTGCCGCACAAGAAAACACATGCTCCTCGCAATCCAATGCTTTGGCTGGCTGGGTTACTCCACTGCGGCAATTGCGGTGGGCTGATGCACGGAGTCATGATGAAGTTGTGGGGTGGCCGTTGTGGTGGCAGTTACATTTGCGGCAAAGCTAACGTGGGAGCCAATAAAGACTGCACCTGCAAAAAGTGGCGCGTACGCCAAGACGCGGTGGAGCAAGCGTTGCACGACTATTTTGGCGACACATCTCCACTGCTCAGGGATATCGTGACGATCGTCTCGGAAGCCAAGTCAGCGAAGAATGAAAAATGGTGGCTTGAAACCGTAGAGAAGATGCGCGATGCAATCAATGAAATTCAGTTCCGTGTGGCCAGCCGTCGCTTTCCGGCTGATCCAGAGTCGGTGATGAATGACCCAGAAGATATGACCAACGGCGATCTGGCACTATGGATCGATGCTTATCAGCACATCTATGACGGGGATAAGCAACGCTTGACGGCTCGGCACGATCAGATCGAGACCGAGCACTCCCGCTTAACTTTGGCATGGAGTGAACTTCCGACAACTAGAGCAAAGGAAAAGACCAAAGCTCGGCTCGAAGAGTTGGAAGAGGAGCTAGAAAGAATCGAACGGCGGCTAAAGAATGCGGCTGACGACTACGCGACGGCCAAGCAAAATTTAGACGCGAAATGGAAGGAATGGACGGCAGCCCAAGGAGCATTAGAATCGCAGATCGGTTACCGTCAGAAGACGGATGCAATCCGCAGAGTTGTTGAGAAGATCGTCGTTACTTTTGAGCCAACTGGCCGCAAGTGGCCGCTGGCGACCGTAAAATCCATAGAGATTGTGCCACGAGAAATCGGGTACTCGGAGGACGTGACATCTTGCGTGTCGGTGTACCGAAGGAAATCAAAAGCGACGAATACCGTGTTGGCATGATGCCGGTGGGGCGGATTTGCTTACGAAGGCGGGGCATGCGGTGATGGTGGAAGCACAGGCCGGAGTGGGCGGTGGGTAAGGCGCCAGCCATCAGTTTCAGTGCCGATCGTCGGGTCACTTTCATCACGATCTCCTCGCAGGCTGAAATGTTTTACAACAGCAGCGTCGCTACTTCTTCTCGCTGCCCTTGTCATATTCGCCAATCGTTCGCACCCAAATGTTGCGGAAGCGAACGGGGTTGGCGTGGTCTTGAAGCTCGATGAACATGTCCGGCCTATGCGGCTGGCCGTAATGTCCGAGGGCCGGGTGTGCCATCCCGTTGATGCCGTCGGTGGCGCCGAAATAGTCCCGCCGGTTATGAAGCACGACGCCGTTGTGAATGACCGTCGCATTGGCGTTCTTGACGAGCTTTCCGCCGGTGTCCCAGCGCGGGGATTCGAAGATGACGTCGTAGGTCTGCCATTGCCCCGGCGGCCTGCACGCGTTGACCAATGGCGGCGTCTGTCCGTACAGCGCGCCGCATTGCCCGTCGGGATAGGTCGGGTTCTGGAAGCAATCGAGCACCTGAATCTCGTACATCCCGTTGACCAGCACGCCGCTGTTGCCGCGTGCCTGGCCGTTTCCTTTGGTCGGCAGGGGATCAGCGAATTCCAGGTGCAATTGGAAGTCGGCCCAGGAGCCTTTCGTGCGAATTCCGCCGCGGCCGCTGGCCATGTAGCCGTTCTCGACAACCCATTGCGCCGGCTGGCCGTCGCGGGTTTCCCAATGGGACAGATCCTTGCCGTCAAAGAGCATGGTCGCATCGGACGGCGCCGGCGCACCGTCGCTGAATGTGGAACCCGGTGTCACAATCGGCGGCTGGGGGCGGTCGCCGTCGTGTACACACCACGGCGTGCCGGGGATATTCGGCGTTCCCTTGTAGCCCAGGCCCTGAAATGTCGCCGCGCAGACGAGTGTCGAAACGCCCAGCGCGCACAGACCCCATGCGGTCGCTCTGCTAATTTGTTTTGCCTTCATGTCTTCCTCCGGTTAGCAATGATCCTGGCGGTGCCAACGCCGTGCATGAAGGCTGCGAGTATACATTTCCAGCTGAAAAGCGAAGTTCAGTTGCCAGCCCGAGATGGATTTGCCGCAAAAACGGCAGCGGATCGCCACGGTTTTCGCAGGGGAGTGATGTGTGCGCGGCGTCTTGCCGGGGAATCGGGGCATGATTCACGCCGACTCGTGTTTTTCGCGCGTGGGAGCCTTCAACATAAGACGTCTCCGCGCAATGGTCCTGCTCTATGAGCGGACCCGCGACATGGTGCCGCTCGCCAGCTGAGCACGACTGCTGTCGTTATCGGACGGCAGGACAATGGTCGTGGTTCCGCCATTTCCCGTGCTGACAACGTATGGGTTCGGTTGCGACCCTGCGTTGCTCAAGACCTCAGCATGAATGTCGTCGGTGGCCGGGAGAAGCACAGTCGCTGCGCCGCCATTTCCTGTGCTGACGACGACAGTCCGTTGCGGGTGGCCGAGAGCTTGCGGCCCCGAGGTGGGAGAACTCTGGCAACCGGCGACGATCAACGCGGCTAAGCCGGCGACCGTTGTAGTGATCAATCGTGACGCGGACATGGGATATCTCCGGAAAAATGTAAGAGGTATTGGTGCCCATTGAATATGTCGGACAGTGTCCAACGACATTCGTGGCCGCATTACATGACTTCACCAGCGAATGGGTTATTCCCGGCGAAATAGTTTTGGGCTTGGCGGCGAGAATTTCGCAGCCAAGGGGGAACTCTCGAAACTTTGAAGACAGCCGATTCGGATCCAAGCAGACCGCCACGAGAGCTCGATGCGGGCCGGCACTGTTCACCGCTCGCGCAAATTTTGCAGAAGACTGAATAAACGCCGCATCGATCAAGTCTAATTGCACGATTGGACAGCGAGGCGCGGAAGCCCCTGAGGGTATTAGGACCTGTTTAAGGCGCCTTCGGACAGACTTTTGCGTGCCTCCACCATCGACTTACACCCACCGATTGAGGAGAACTGACATGCTCTATCAGAAGACCAACGGTATTAAGTTCGAGCGGCTCGAAGCCCGTCAATTGTTCGCGGTCACGCTGCCCGCTTTTGTACAGACCAACCTTGTATCCGACCAGCCCGGCATCGCGGCGCACACGGATCCGAATCTCGTCGACTCCTGGGGCGTCGTCGAAACCAAGGCCGGCACGGTGTGGGTCTCGAACAACGTGACTGGAACGTCGACGGTCTACGATTCATCGGGGAATGCGATCCCGGCGGATGCGTCAGGGTCGCCGCTGGTGGTAACGATCCCCGGGCCGACCGGCGCAGGGACGGCTGCACTCACCGGCATCGCACTGAACACGAGCAAGAACTTTGTCGTCTCTTCCGCCAGCGGAAGCGGACCGGCCGAGTTTCTCTATGCAACCGAGGACGGGACCATCGCCGCGTGGGGACCCGGGCTCAATTCGACCGAAGGCGTGCTGGCCGTCAACAACAACGCCGCAGGCGCGGTCTACAAGGGCCTCACCCTGGCCGGGAGTGGAAAGAGCGAGGATCTATTCGCCGCCAACTTTGGTGAGGGCCGAGTGGATGCCTTCAATGCGAAGTTTTCACCGGTCCCGCTGCGCGCTGGCGCGTTTACCGACCCGTCGATCCCAGCTGGTTTCGCCCCGTTCAATATCCAGAACCTGGGCGGCAAACTGTATGTCACTTATGCCGAGCAGGACGCCCTGCATCAAAACGACGTTCCGGGAGCGGGGCTCGGCTTCATTGATGTCTTTAATACGCAGGGGAAACTTCTTCACAGGTTCGCCGCCGGCGGCGCGCTGAACGCGCCGTGGGGCGTAACCCCTATCTCCGGCGGCCAATTTGCCGGCGACATTCTCGTCGGCAACTTCGGCGACGGTGCCGTGAACGTCTTCAGCTCCGCAGGCAGATTCCTGGGCGCCGCTGAAAACGCCAACGATCAGCCGCTTGTCATTCCGGGCTTGTGGGATCTGACGTACGGCGCCGGGAAAGACAAGAACACGCTCTTCTTCAGTGCCGGTCCCAATGGCGAACAGGATGGCATCTTCGGCAGGCTGGCGATCCAGCCGTCGCCCAAAGCCCACCCCAGTACACCGGAACCAATCTCGACACCCGCGCCAATTACGACACCGGCTCCAGCCCCGATTTCGAACCCCGCTCCAACCCCTAAGCCCACTCCAACCCCCACTCCAATCTTTGGTGGTTACTTCTCCCCGGCGGCCGTCCCAAGTATGAGTGATATGATGGACACCGGCACTCTTGACGGTATGTGAACGGTTTCATTCGACTGATAAAGCGATGCCACTATCCAATGCCCCTGCGGAACGCGAAGTCCGCAAGGGCATTGCCCTGCGCCTGAGCGAAAAAATGAATCAGGTGCGATTTGTGGTTCCCGGAGCGGAATTGCCGACCCTTGTTCGCGATGGAGGTATTCCAGCGGAATAATCTGTGGCAATGCCTTGAGCGGAACCCAACCTTCCCGCACCATGGTCTGCGAGCGAATCAGTTGAAGACCGCTGGCGCGGAGGCGATTAGCGTTTGTGTCCCGCGCGATAGGAGCTCTGAGCAGATGAAAATCGGTGTACCGAAAGAAATCAAAAGCGACGAATACCGCGTGGGCATGATGCCGGTGGGGGCGGATTTGCTTACCAAGGCGGGCCATGCAGTGATGGTGGAATCGCAGGCCGGCGTGGGCAGCGGGTTTTCGGATGATGATTATCGCGCGGTGGGCGCGACGATCGTCGACAAATCCGACGCGATCTTCGAGTCAGACCTGATCGTAAAGGTGAAAGAGCCGCAGACGGCGGAGATCAGCCGGTTTCGGCCGGGGCAGATCGTTTTCACGTATTTTCACTTTGCCGCGAGCGTCGAGCTGACGCAGGGGTGTCTGGAGAGCGAGATTGTCGCGATCGCGTACGAGACGATTCGTGATCGCAAGGGACAGCTCCCGTGCCTGACGCCGATGAGCGAGATCGCTGGGAAGATGAGCATTCAGGAGGGGGCGAAGTATCTCGAGAAGCCGATGATGGGCCGCGGCATCCTGCTCGGCGGGGTGCCGGGCGTTGCGCCGGCGCACGTGCTCGTCCTTGGCGGCGGCGTCGTCGGGACGTGCGCGGCCAAGGTCGCCGCGGGGTTGGGCGCGGATGTCGCGATTATGGATATCAATCTCGATCGATTGCGCTACCTTGATGACGTGATGCCTGAGAACGTGAAGACGATTTTCAGCGATGCCCACACGATTCGCGAGCATCTTCGCCAGGCGGATCTGGTTGTCGGCGCGGTGCTGATTCCCGGCGCCAAAGCGCCGCGCCTCATTACGCGCAATGATCTGAAGGGCATGAAAAACGGCAGTGTGATCGTCGATGTCGCGATCGACCAGGGCGGCTGCGTCGAAACGGCCCGGCCCACCACGCACCAGAACCCGACGTATGTCGTCGAAGGCGTCGTTCACTATTGCGTGACGAACATGCCGGGTGCGGTGGGACGCACGAGCACGATCGCGCTGTGCAACGCGACGCTGCCTTACGCGATTCGGATCGCCAGCAAGGGATATGAGCAAGCCGCGAAAGAGGATGCGGGTTTGGCAGAGGGCGTCACGATGATCCGCGGCCGTCTGACAAATCAAGCGGTTGCCGATGCGCTGCATATGCCGTTCTCGGCGCTGCCTCGCTCTGTCTGAGTCCCTACAATCTCGGTCAATATGGAACAGGCACCGCCATCATCACCGTCCGCATCCCGGCTCGACAAGCTGCATAAGTTTCTGGCGGCGACGCCGAACGATCCGTTTCTGCTTTATGCGATCGCGCTGGAGCATAAGAAAACCGATGCGCCAAAGGCGATCGAATATCTGAATAAGACGCTCGTGGCGGACCCACTTTATTGCTACGCCTACTTTCAACTGGGTCAGGTGTATGAACAGATGGGCGATGTCGTTTCTGCGAAGAAGTCGTACACCGATGGAATCGCGGCGGCCGAGAAAGCCGGTGACGCCCACGCGCAAAGCGAAATCAGCGGCGCGCTGGCGTTGCTTCAATAGGCGCGAAGTTGCGGCGAACTGCTCATGATGGACGACGTCGTCGATTACCTGACCAACCCCGTCTGGCGGCGGCAGCACCGCTGGCGCAAAGCGCTCTGGACGACCGTTTCCCGCGTCGGTCTCACCGGCATTCACGCGCTGCCGCTGAATAAGCGGTGGGTGGATATTCATCGCCGGCCCATGACGATGCCGGATCTTGACCCGGCCCTGGAAGGCTTCCGACTCGTGCAGATTTCCGATCTGCATTACAGCCCGGTGGTCTGGCAGCGCTATCTAATTCAATACATCGCGTGGGTGAATGATCTGAAGCCGAACCTGGTGGTCGTCACCGGGGACTTGATCACTGGCGGATATCGCTTCGCCCACCGCATCGCCACGATTCTCTCGCACCTTCGCGCCACGCACGGCGTCATCTGCACTTTCGGTAACCACGACTACAGCGTCTATGGCAAAACCTTCAACGCCGAGGGCGAACGTCGCGCGGATTACCTGGAAAAGTGCCTGAAGAAACGCGGATTGATCGTCCTGCGAAATGAAAAACTTGATGTGCGCGTCGAAGGCGCGAGCAAACCCTTGACGATAGTTGGACTCGATGACGAATGGTCGGGCCATCTCGACGCCGACGCGGGTTTCAAGGGTGTCGACGACGCCGGCTCAGTCGTCTGCCTGAACCACAATCCCGCCAACGCCACGCACCTGCTGAAATACCCCTGGCACTGGATGCTCAGCGGCCACACGCACGGCCGCCAGGTCGCGACCAGCAAACTGGGCCGCCGGCTCTATCCCAATCGCTACCGCCATTTCACGCACGGGTATTATTCGATGAACGGGCGACATCTGTACGTCAATCGCGGCCTGGCGTATGGCCAGCGCGTGCTGGACTGGTGCCGGCCGGAGATCACGAGCTTTCGCCTGACGCGGGGGGAAGTGGAGGCGTAGCGCCGTCGCGCGATCGTTTTCTCCAAACCGCATCCAGCTTGTTGATCGCTTTGGCGAGAAGTTCCTTATACTCATCCAGCTTCAATGGCTCATGCGGTTTCACCACGATCAGCACGTCGTAACCCGATGGGAAATCGTCATGCGACAAGCGAAACGCCTCGCGAAGCATCCGGCGGATTCGGTTTCGCTGCACGGCGATGCCTACTTTTCTCGACGTGCTGAACCCCAGACGGAGATGATCTTTTCCGTTGGGCTTCGCGTAGATCAGCAGGGGGCCGCGAGAATCGCGAACTTTTGAATCATAAACGGCGGCAAAATCGAGTCGACCTGTCAGGCGATGCGAGCGGGGATGGGTGAAGCGGTTGGGCATTGCATCTGTCGTCCACGAATCGCACGCACACACACCTGTTTAGCCGCGAAGCAACGCTGAGCGCGTGATCGTCGAGAAAAGATTCCAAAGCGAACCGCGCCACCCATCACTGTTTGCGACATCCGGCGATCGCGCGCTCAGCGTTGCTTCGCGGATTAAACAAGGTTGGATGATCTATCACCTGGGTTTTCAGTGGATCGACTTTTCGGCCAACCAGCGCTCCGCATCCAGCGCGGCTTTGCAACCCATCCCGGCGGCGGTGATCGCCTGCTTGTAGATCGGGTCGGCAACGTCGCCGGCGGCGAAAACGCCCTCGACGCTCGTCAGCGTGCGATGCGGATCGGTCAGCACGATGAATCCCTGCGGATCGACCTCAAGCTGCCCATTCAAAAACTTCGTGTTCGGCGTATGCCCGATCGCGACAAACATGCCGGCGGCTTTCACCACGCTGGTTTCGTTCGTCTTCAAGTTGCGAATGCGCACGCCGGTCATATTCGGCAGCTTCTCACCAGTGGTGCAGGTGGCCTGCTCGCCGATCACTTCCTCGACGACGCTGTTCCAGATCGGCTTCACTTTCGGGTTGCTCAAGATACGCTGCGCCATGATCGGGCTGGCGCGGTTCAGCGTATCCCGGCGATGCACGAGATGAATCGTGCTGGCGAACTTTGAAAGATACGAACCTTCCTCGGCGGCCGAGTCTCCACCGCCGACCACAACCAGCGGCTGATTGCGAAATCGCGGCAGCGCGCCGTCGCACACCGCGCATGCGGAGACGCCGTGGTTCTTGTAGTGGTTTTCCGATTCCAACCCGATGTAGTTCGCGCTGGCGCCGGTGGCGATGACGATCGCATGCGCCTGCAGTGTTACACCGGCCGAATCTTTCAGCGTGAACGGCTTGGTTTTGAGATCAACAGATTCGATGTCTTCGGTGATGATGCGCGTGCCGAAGCGGGCCGCCTGCTCGCGCGAGCGCATCATCAATTCGGGGCCGAGAATCCCTTCCGGGAATCCGGGGAAGTTCTCGACTTCAGTCGTCAGATTCAGCTGCCCGAGCGGCAGCGTTCCGCGAATCTGATTGGCCTCGGAGATCGCCCCTTCATACAAGAGCGGCTGCAAGTTCGCCCGGGCCGCGTAAATGGCGCACGTCCACCCGGCGGGGCCGGAACCAATGATCACCAGTTTCTCAACCATTGCGGTAGCATTCCTTCTGTCAGCATCTCAGTGGCGCAAAAACCGCTCAGTTTAAGTAGTTATAGGGTAAGTCTTGATCTTTAAGAAGTTTGTTTTGGGAGGTGGCATGAAAGCCGCGGATGATTTGTCGTGTCGGGAGTCATGAAACGGATACATGCGCCCTGCCGATCGCGCACGCAGTAGCTTTAGAAACTCTTAAGCAAGCTTTCGAAGCTGGCCGGGTCGCATCAGCCACAGAAGCTTGGCTCGGCCGGCGGTGGCGGGCCCGTTGATTTCGACCAGCGCGACGCCGCCCTTCTTGAGCTCGACGAACGACTCCTGCAAGCCAGTCATCAGCCAGCAGAGGAACGTGCTCAGGTGCGGCTCATGTCCGACGAGGGCTACGGTTGCCGTGGGGGGGTGGGCGTTGAGCCATTCCAGCAGCACGGCGGGGGGCCGGCCGGGCGATAGCGCCGCGATCTGCACGATGCGCGTGCCGTGATACACAGCGCCGAGGATGTCGGCGGTCTGCGTCGCACGTGCCAGCGGGCTGGTTGCAATGAGATCAATCTCATCCACCAAGGTTCGCAAGCCATGGGCGGCTTTCTTCATCTTCTGTCGGCCTATTCTGGTGAGCCTGCGCGATTCATCGGCCGACTTGGTGGACTGCTGCGCGGCGATTCCGTGACGAATGATGAGAATCTTCATATCTTGAGCCGCAGTCAGATACCCGCATCCACCGGCGGCGGCAACGCGGGCCAGGAAATCTTAATCAGAACTGAACATATGCCGCGATGGCAAATGTGACGGCGAAGGAGACTCCCGTGCGATTGAAGACGACATTGCTGCTCACCCTGCTGGCCTTGGCTGGCGTAGGATGCCATACCGACCAGCCGAGCGAAACCAACCCGGAAATTGCCAAAAACCTTCGGGTTGTCGCCGAGGGCAGCAATAAGGATTTGGTGTTCAAAGCGGATAAGCCGGGCACGATTATCGTCAATGACTTCAGCCATGGCGGTAATCTTTACAGCGGCCACTTGAATGCGGGAGATGTGTTTACGCTGCTGTCGAACGCCGATCACGCGACCGTCGGCAAGCAGATTGTGCGCCTGGAGTACGACACGAACCCGGTCGATACGTACCGGTTGTATTACCTCAACGATTAACACCGTATCACTCCCGCGACGGTAGTCGTCTTTTGAGTCGGGAGCGTGTTAAGCTTCAACACGATGGCCAAGGTGTATTTGGAAACCAGCTTCCTGAGCGCTTGCGTTTGGAATCGAACCGACGCGAAGAGCGTCGTGTGCCAGGATGAAAGTCGCCGCTGGTGGCAGCAACAGCGACTGAACCATGAGCTATGTTTGTCCGCCGAGGTGATTCGTGAACTCTCTCAGCCGGGGTTTCACAACAAAGACGACGCGTTGTTGTTGACCTTGGGTATTTACGCTCTGCCGATCGACGACGAGGTGAGAGGCTTTGCGAAAATCCTGGTCCGCGAGCACGTTATGCCTGGACCAGAAGAGGAGGGCGACGCCATACACGTGGCTGCGGCCACGATTCATGCCGCGGAATACATCGTCAGTTGGAATGTGAAGCACCTGGCGAATCTCAACAAAATCAAACACCTGCGAGAGGTATGCCGACGCGCCGGCTACATTCCACCGATAATTGTCACGCCGGATTCGCTTTGGACGTGATAGAATGTAAGCGATGAGCAACGTGGAAGATCAGTCTCCTGCGAGCGACGTTGATGACCTCATCGATGAGGTGCGGCGTGTTCGTCGAGAGGTCTGCGAGCAAGCAGGCCATGACATCGACAAATTGGTCGATCAGCTTGATCAAACGATGCGAGACTACGATGCGCGCCTGGGCGCATTTGCATCGTTGTCGGAGGCAGCCGCTGCACGACTGGTTGCTTCATGGGGAGACCTGAGCGGCCCTGGCAGCGATCCACTCATTGAGCACATCCGGGCAATCAGGCAAAAAGCTTCTCGATCTTCTTAGGTGGCCGACAATGACAGTTGACGTCTGCGTCTATGGCGCGACCGCCGCCGGTGTGGTGACGGCGATCACGCTGGCTAAGCGCCAGCGATCGGTCGTCCTTGTCGAACCCGGCCGGCATTTGGGCGGGATGAGCAGCGGGGGCCTCGGCTTCACTGATTCCGGCAACAAAGCCGCCATTGGCGGCATCAGTCGCGATTTTTATCGCATCGTCGGCAAGCACTATGGCAAAGATGAGCAGTGGACCTTTGAGCCGAGCGTGGCGGAGGGCATCTATCGTCAGTGGATCGCTGACGCCGGCGTGAAGGTGCTTTTTGAGCATCGGCTGGCCGAGGTGGATAAGGAAGCCGGCAAGATCAATCGCCTGATGCTTGAGCACGTGCCGGCGGATGCAAGCAACGCGCCGGGGTCGTCAGCGAATCTGAAAGAACATGCACAGATCGAAGCATCGATTTTCGTCGACGCCACGTACGACGGTGATCTACTGTCGAGGGCGAAAGTCGCGTTTACCGTCGGTCGCGAGTCGGTCAAGCAATTCGGCGAATCGTTGAATGGTATTCGCGGCGTCACGCCGAAGCATCAATTTCTCGTTCCCGTCGATCCGTACAAAAAGCCCGGCGACGCGAGCAGCGGACTGTTGCCGCTGATCAATGAAGGGGACGGCGGAACGCCGGGCGAAGCCGACCATCGCGTGCAGGCGTACAACTTTCGACTCTGTCTCACGCGCGCCAAAGACAATCGCATGCCGATCGGCCCGCCAGACGGATATGACGCGGCGCGGTTTGAAATTCTCGCCCGGCATATCGATGGGCTGGTCGCCGCCAAGAAACCGGTTTTGCTCGGCATGATGCTGAAGATTGACCGCATGCCGAACGACAAGACCGACATCAATAACAACGGGGCCGTGTCGACGGATTTTCTCGGCGAAAGCTGGACGTATCCGACGGCCGACTATGACGTGCGCCGCAAGGTCTGGCAGCAGCATCTGATCTACACACAGGGTCTGCTTCACTTCCTGGCGTCCGACGCGCGCGTGCCAGCGGATGTGCGAAAAGAGATGGGCGCCTGGGGCCTGTGCCGCGATGAATTCACCGACACCGGCGGCTGGCCCCACCAAATGTACATCCGCGAGTCCCGGCGGATGGTCAGCCCGTACGTCATCACGCAAGCCGTTTGCGAGCACAAGCAGCCGATCGACGATTCGATCGGCCTCGCGTCCTACAATATGGACTCCCATAATTGTCAGCGCGTCGTCCAGAACGGCGTCGTGCGCAACGAAGGAGATGTGCAGGTCGCGCCGACGGGGCCGTATCCCGTCAGCTATCGCGCGGTGGTACCCGACGCGAAGCAATGTGAGAATCTGCTGGTTCCGGTATGTCTATCCGCGAGTCACATCGCCTACGGCTCCGTGCGCATGGAGCCAGTCTTTATGTTGTTGGGAGAATCCGTCGCCCACGCGGCTGACTTAGCGCTCGAAACAAGATCAAGCGTGCAGGATGTGAATTACGACAAGCTGAAGCAGCGGTTGCTGGATGCGGGGCAGATGTTGGCCTGGATGGGGAAGAAGCCGGTGCAGCGGTCGTGAAGTGCGTTTGCCGACTGGTGAGGGAGCGTGCCCAGGATGCCGCGAATTAATTTCACAGTGAGTCTGTGACAAGGCCTAAAAATTATTTCGCTGACCTCTCCGTAAGCGCCGCCCGTTCACCCAAATCATTAATCCGAGGAGACCGACAAGCGACAAGATCCCCACCGCGTAACCAATTAACAGGGAAACCAGAAGGCTCGCGCCCCAGAGTAGCTGAGCCAAAATCCCCGCTGCGGCACCGGGGATTCCCGCAAAAGAAAAAACGATAAACGTGCGTACTTTATGTGTGATCTCGCTACTCATGGGAATTTTTTGAGCCGGCATCACTCCAAGTCGTCGCGAAGAAAATGACGGACCGTCAGCGGACATCTCGATAGTCGTGTCCCGGTGGTTCCTTTGACTAAACGCATTGTCACAAGTGCGATCCCGATCGAAGGCCTTCGGCAATTTGCCAAACCAGATCGATCTGGCCACGCTCAATCGCTTCAACCGGCTTGAGATTGCCGAGCAACTCATTCGGCTGGTCGAGCCACTGGCCGACGAAGTCGGGCCGCATCGCTTCGGCAAGAGCATCGCACAGTCGGGCGATTTGAGTGGCGCTCCGCCGCATTTGATGCGGCACAGTCGCCACCGACTCCGCTCCCGACAGTGTTCGCAGCGACACGTCCAGCAGTCTGGAGAGCAAGAGCTGGGACAGGCTATATCGATGACGAAGATCGCGCAGTTCATTTTTCGCCGCCGAAGCGCGGTGGCGAGTTGGCGCTTTGCCCTTCGTACGAATACGCGCTTTGCTCACGATGTCCATGAGGCCCTCTTCAGTCCATTATTCTCACTATCGGGCAAAGAAGCAAGCAGATTAACACGCAAGGTTGCGTGTTACTATGCCTAAGGGTTGCGGTGGGTGCGACGTAGCACCTTGAGCTCGCTGGGAGGAGCAAGGTGGTCTGGCAGCAGCAGGATGTTGTGGCCGTGGTCGGCCGAGTACGCCGATGCTACCTGGATTGCTTGAACCGCGCTCGCGTGTGCCGTGCGTCCTACGGCTTGGGTGAGGGATTCAATGCCGCGCAACCGCGACAGCCACCACGGGTCAGTCAGCAGCTGGTCGGCGGCAATACCCAGTGCCGCCCGCACTGTCGGGTCGGTCAGATCGAGGAATCGCTCCACCCTTGCGGAGATCGCCTTGAACACCAGGGGCATCGCTTGCTCGACGGGAAGACCGGCGCGCCGCTGAAATGCCAGGGACTCGATCATCGCCAGTTCCGGCGCGGTGCTGCCGTATACCATCGGGAAGCTTCCGGCTGCATTGAAGCGACCACCCGCCTTCATGCTGCCGGCGCCGGCGAGCATGTCCCGACCTGCCGACCATTTCGGAGGCGCTGAGCGGTAGATGATGCCGGACCAGCTCGTGGTAAGTCGGGCGGCCGAGGACATGGCCGCCAACAGCCGCGGATACTCTGGATGTTCGGTAACCTTCATTGCGAATGCTCGGCTTTGGCGATTTGAGAAAGCATTCGTCAGTTGTCAAAACCGCACTTCCCGGCGTCCGCTGCCTTCCTCGGTAAGGAAATCCGCGAGCATCTTGGAATACCCGGTGAGAATCGGCGGCGGCGACGTCAATTCCAGCTTCTGCCGGACGCGTAAGACCATCGCCTCATCCGGCCCTTCAATCTCCACAAACCGCCCGAGCACCGGCAACTCATCCAGCTCCACATGACAGTCATCGAGCAGCCAGGTCTCGCGCCGTTTCTCGAACGACAGGATGACTTCGTACCCCAGCGCCAACAGAAGCTCCCGAGCCGCCGGCCCCGGCGAGACGTCAATCTCATTCTCCTGCCGCGACTTCAGCGGCCCCGCAAGCTGCGGTCCTTTCACTGTGATGACGAACGAGGATTTGCCGGTCGCGTCATCTCGATTCTCGCGCAGCCGCAGACCCTTGTCGCCGCGAAGAAGTGTCTGCGATGGGGTGTCGAAGAACGTGTTCGTCTCATGCACAGACCGTGCTCGCCGGGCGCCAGCGGCCGAGAGTCGCCGCCGCATCAGGTCGAAATCATCGAATCGAAGTTTTGCTTCAATCTCGGTCGGCATGGGTGGAGATCACAATTCAGAACTTAACCGACCACAAAATTCACCAGTTTCTTCGGCACATAAATGCGCTTCTTCACGCTCTTGCCGGCGATCCACGGCTGCACCGCCGCCGCCGTCTCGGCTGCCTGAAGAATCGTCGCCTCGTCGGCGTCCGCCGACACGGTGAGCTTGTCGCGCACCTTGCCGTTCACTTGAATCGGCAGCTCCATCGTCGATTCGACCAGCTTCGCCGGGTCGAATGTCGGCCAGGGCCTGCGGGCCAGGCTGCGCTCATGACCCAAGCGGCGCCACAGTTCCTCGGCGATATGCGGCGCCAGCGGGGCGAGCATCAGCGTCAGGTTCTCCGCCAGGTCGCGTGGGATGTTCGGCAGGGCGGTCAGCTCGTTATTCAGCTTGATGAGCTCCGCGATCGCGGTGTTGAATCGCAGGCTCTCGATGTCCTCGCCGACTTTTTTGATCGCGCGGTGCATCTGCCGATCGAGTGCTTCGGGGATCGCACCGCTGGCGATCCGAGTCGTGCCGGGGTTGGCTTCCTCGTCGCCGATCAGATTTCTCCAGACGGAGTTCAGGAACCGCGACATGCCGACGATGTCCCGCGTGTTCCATGGCTTCTGCTGCTCCAGCGGGCCCATGTACATCTCGTAGAGCCGGAAGCAATCAGCGCCGTAATCGCGAACGATGTCGTCGGGGTTCACCACGTTGCCGCGGCTCTTGCTCATCTTGAATGCGCGCGAATCGACGCGAATGGTCGGATGCTCCTTGAGGACATATCCTTCGCCGCGTTTTTCAACCTTGTCCTCAGGCATCTTCGTGCCGACGAGTTTCTGTCCCGTCTGACGATGCACGCCGATCATGGTCATCCTGCCGCTGACATCTTCTTCAATGATGTCGCGCACATCGGTGATGCTCACCGGCGTGTCCCCCGCCCAGAACGCGGTGTATTCCTGCTCACCCAGAATCAGGCCCTGATTCACCAGCCGTCGGAACGGTTCCGGTGTGGACACGTGCCCCAAATCAAACAGCACCTTGTGCCAGAATCGAGAATAGAGCAGGTGCAGCACTGCGTGCTCCACGCCGCCGACGTAAAGATCGATTGGCATCCAATACTTTTCTTTGACCGGATCGACGAAGCGCTCGGTGTTCTTCGGATCGATGAAGCGCAGGTAATACCAGCATGATCCAGCCCATTGCGGCATGGTGTTGGTTTCGCGCGTCATCGGTTGGCCGTCGCGCGTCACATGCGTCCACTCCGTCACTTTGCTTAGCGGCGGCTCGGGCGTTCCCGTCGGCTTGAAGTCGCTCATCTCCGGCAGCGTCACTGGCAGTTCCGATTCCTCCACCGCGTGTGCATATCCGTGCGAATCCAGCAGAATCGGGAACGGCTCGCCCCAATAGCGCTGCCGGCTGAACAGCCAGTCGCGCAGCTTGTAGGTGATTGCTCGGCGACCGTCGCCGGCCTCTTCTAAAATGTCGATCATCTTCGACTTGGCCTGCGCTGTCTGAAGCCCATCCAGTTCCGCCGACTGCACGGCTTCGCCGACGCCCACAAACGCCGTCTTAAATTCACCGGCGTTTCGCAAATACTCCGCGCGCAGTTCCTTCACGGCATCGCTGCCCGTCCAGTTCTGCTTCAGCCATGCTTCGGGCGGCATCACCACTGCGCGAATCGGAAGTTCAAATGCCTTGGCGAATTCAAAGTCGCGCTCATCGTGCGCCGGCACCGCCATGATCGCGCCGGTCCCGTAGCCGATCAGCACGTAGTCGGCGATGTAGATCGGAATGCGCTGTTTGTTCGCGGGGTTAATCGCAAACGCGCCGGTGAACGCGCCGGTTTTCTTCTTGCCTTCGCTCAGGCGCTCGCGCTCGCTCTTGGCGGCGCACTCGGTGCGATACGCTTCGATCGTTTCCCGATGCGACGGCGGCGTGATGCGATCCACCAGCGGATGCTCGGGAGCCAGCACCATGTATGTAGCGCCGTGCAGCGTATCCGGCCGCGTGGTGAACACGGTGACGAAGGAGTCTTCCCCCTCGCCGTCGGCGGAAGTGCTGGTGTCAGTCACCTCCACGTCAAAATCGACATGCGCGCCTTCGCTGCGGCCAATCCAGTTCCGCTGCATCTCCTTCAGCGATTCGGGCCAATCCAGCGTATCCAGATCAGCGATCAGCCGGTCGGCATAAGACGTGATCCGCAGCATCCATTGCAGCATGGGCCGGCGTTCAACCGGGTGCTTCCCCTCAACGCTGCGGCCATCGACAACTTCCTCATTCGACAACACCGTGCCCAGCCCCGGGCACCAGTTCACGGGCACTTCGTCGGTATATGCCAGCCGCTGCGATGCGATGACTTCCTGCTGCTCGCCCGGCGTCAGCTCGCGCCAGAGACGCTCGATGCGCACTTCGCCGGCGATTTCCTCCATCCCATCAGCCGTCGGATTCGATCGAACCGATCCATCCGGGCCGACCACCAGATTCTCATTCTCCAGTTCATTGACTAGATGTGCGATCGGCTTGGCCTTCAGATCAACCGGATCGAAATAGCTATTAAACAACTGCAGGAAAATCCACTGCGTCCATTTGTAATAGTTGGGCTCGGTGGTGTTGATCTCGCGCTGCCAGTCGTAGCTCAGCCCCAGCATCTGAATCTGCCGGCGAAAGTTGGCGATGTTGTCGGCGGTCGTCTTTCGCGGGTGGATGTTGTTCTTGATCGCGTATTGCTCGGCCGGCAGCCCAAACGCGTCCCATCCCATCGGGTGCAGCACGTTGTAGCCGCGCATTCGCAGGTAGCGCGAGACGATATCCGTCGCGGTATATCCTTCCGGATGCCCCACATGCAGCCCGGCCCCGCTGGGATACGGGAACATATCGAGCACGTACGCCTTGGGGATCGACCCTGCTTCCTCGGGTTCCAAAGCGCGGAAGGTCTGATGTTCAAGCCAATGCTCTTGCCACTTTTTCTCAATCGCGATGAAGTTGTAAGCCATTGTGAGTCCATGATAGCCGCCGAAGCACTTGGGTCTAACGGCGCAACTCCCGGCAATCTTTGCGCACGTCCGGCGAACTTTGCCTGCATCAGCGCCAAGAAGGCGCGCAATTCCGGACGTGGATAACGTTGGCTATCGGACGCTGTCTTATAAATCCCGATCACCCGGGGGGCTCAAGATTTTCTCCAAGTTCCCACTTCAGTGTTCCGATAACCCCAGTGTGTGGAAAGTCGGGCGAGATTTGCCGGAGGTTCTGTGATGACGCTGGTCACTGACACGATGGAACTGGGCGTGGATGAGTTGGATGCGGCCGATACTGTCGAGCGCCGACGCGGCCTGCGGATTCGCGAATCCCGCCCCGTAAAGATCTTCGACGCTGCTGCCGCAAGATACTTCGGTGGCCGCACCGAAGACATCAGCGCCACCGGCCTGCGCGTCGAACTCCCCAGCTTCGCCCCCGTCGAGCCCGGTGACACGCTCAACGTGCATGTCGGCCTGAATGAGCGGGGTCAGGGCCTCGCGAACCGTCGTCAGATGATTCCCGCCCGCGTGGTGTGGGTCGATCGCAGCCACCGTATCAACGGCGGCATCGAAGCTGGCATCGAGTTCTTGGCAAATATCGCCGCCCATCAGGATGCGGCATAACAATCCCGAAGACAGCAGTCGGTCGAATCAATCTTTTTTAGCCGGTTCGCTTGCGAGCCGTATCTAAGTAGGTCCGCCTAATGTTTCATTCAACTGTCCTAACCCGGATAATGTCTTCTTTGGCGGCGGAGCCGCCGGGAGGTTTGCATGGGTTGGGGCATCAAGCTCACGGACGAGCAGTGGGAC
>Ga0182024_10007634_pt1 | contig 23266 bp, 16 predicted proteins | sample P32metaG_FD_120480 | JGI IMG/M metagenome (GOLD analysis project Ga0182024, IMG submission 120480) | Permafrost microbial communities from Stordalen Mire, Sweden - P3-2 metaG (Illumina Assembly) | ecosystem: Environmental > Terrestrial > Soil > Wetlands > Permafrost | place: Sweden: Stordalen... | reverse complement strand
TGGCTTGTCGAAGCAAATCGTGTAATGCCTCCACCCATCGTCATGGCCTCCTTTGGAAAACGCCTCGCCATAAGGCGTCCAGTAAAGGCTCCACCCGAGCCCAGAGCTGAGCCGGATGGCCTTATTCTCATCCGAAGTCTCCTCGCTGAGCGTGGGGAACATGTGCTTCGACACAATTTGAATTTGCGGGCTAATCATCTGCTCTCGCGTCTTAGGGCGCAGCAGTCGACCGTCCAGCACTGCCTGCATGAAACGCGAAAAATCGGCAAGCGTTGTTACCATGGAGCCCGCCGCCCCCGCCTTGTGCCATTTCAGCGGGCCCAGCGAGCGTCCGTATTCGTCATAGCCATTCGCGTAGTCGCCTTCGAAGCGTTCTTGCCAGACCATGCTGGTTCGACTCATGCCTAAGGGTTGAAAGACGCGCTGCTGCATAAGTTCTTCCAGCGGCGTTTTCGTGATGGTCTCCACTACCAGTTGGAGAAGGCTGATTCCTTCACCCGAGTATGCATATCTCGATCCCGGCTCAAAATGGATTCTCAGTTTACGGTCGTCCTCAAACCAGCGCCAATTGGCAAACCCGCCGGTGTGGCTCAACAACATGCGCGCGGTGATGCGCTGGTAGCGCGGGTCGTTCGCCAAGTCGACATAATTTGGATACTCAGGCAGTGGCTTGGCCAAATATTGGTACACCGGCTTGTCCAGATCAAGCCTGCCTTCATCTGCCAGTTGCAGCACTGCGTAGGTGAACGCCACTTTGGAAAGTGAGGCCGCCGACATCACCGAATCCTCGGTCAGAGGCAAATTCTTAGCCTTGTCGCGAAATCCATAGGCTTTCATATATGCGATCTTCCCGTGGTTGAATACCGCAATTCCTGCGCCCGTGACCTCAGCAGCACTCATCAGTCGCGTCATCGTCCCATCAATTTCGAGGGCTGAAATCTTGCTGCCGTCGAGCCTGGTGATCGTCGCCTGCTGCGCGTAGGCGAGCGACGCCGTCATCATCGCCGCCGCCAGCCACAGATATGTTCCTCTCATTGATTCTCCTTGAGGTCCGGTCGTGTTGCAGTACTCGTTCGGTATGATAAAAACGCTGCGATGCAGAATAGTCATGCTACTTTCGAGTTCGACTCCTGGGAACCTCGCCCCGAACGGTGCAAACTTACGGCTCAGGAAATCCACGTTTGGCGAGCCTATCTCGATGACGAAAATCTCATTCTTCCTCATCTCCAAGAAACACTCTCGACCGATGAGAAGGCGCGAGCGGGCCGGTTCCATTTTCAACGAGACCGGAATCATTTTGCGAACACTCGCGGAATTTTGCGGGAACTGCTGGGCAGATATCTAAACCGCGCTCCCACACATCTGGAATTCGATTACGGCCCGCGAGGCAAACCAACTTTACGCGGCGAGCCATCTGTTCAATTCAATGTCTCACATTCGCATGGCATGGCATTGCTGGCGTTCGCCATCGGACGCCAATTGGGAGTGGATGTGGAACAGATCCGTCCTTTCGCGGGGGAAAAAATCGCCGAGCGTTACTTCTCCCCGCAAGAGGTTATGGAATTACGCCGATTGCCTGCGATTTTGCACGATGAAGGATTTTTTCTGTGCTGGACGCGAAAGGAGGCGTATATCAAAGCGGGAGGCGAAGGGCTGCACGTTCCGCTCAAAAGCTTTCACGTTTCTCTCACTCCGGACGAACCTGCGCGGCTTGAAACTTCGGACCGACTGGATTGGACTCTACGCTCTCTGCGTCCCGCTTCTCAATACGTGGGGGCGGTGGTAGCGGAGGGTAAAGGCTGGAATCTGCGAGGTTGGCATTGGACGCCGCCCACCCACGGATGATGCGCCCGGAAAACGGTATTATTTCCGACCCGCTGCTTCAGTTACGTAACGCGTCAATACAGCCGCAAGGCCTTCGAAGTGAGTCGTAACCATGTTCAGGTGACTTCCTCGGACGGTCTCAACCTCGAAAGCGCCTGCGAGATGAGCCCAAACTGGAACGGGATCTCCGGGGAAATATGTGTCGGTCTCGCTCTTGATGAACTTGATTTTGTCGCTATGGGGCCGCGGACGGTACCGTCCTAAGGCCATATACGCCTTGCGCTTGACACGCACGGTCGTCTGCTCGAGCGACAGGTGGGAGGCCTGGCTGCGCGTGCCAACGCCTGCAATGTGCCATCGCCGTTCAATTCCCTCCCTTAGATAGGAAAGTCCTTCACCTATCCGCCTTCGCTTGAGTTCCAGGATACGGCGCTTGGCTCGTTGCGCGCCCAGCTGGAGCCGCTGGGCCGGCGATAAATATCGCGGATGCGGGTAAGCATCGATCATTACCAGCAAGGCGATTTGTTTTCTCTGCTTCAACAGTCGCTGGGCCATTTCTAAAGCCACCAAACCGCCGAATGAGTAACCGATTAGAATGTGAGGGCCTTCGGGCTGCAGATCCTTAAGCGATTCAAGATAAAACCGCGCCATCTCCTCAATCGAATCCAGAGGATATTCCAACCCGTCAACCCCTTTGGCTTGGATCCCATAGATGGGATGTTCGCTCCGAATCAGTTGAGCAAGACCCGAGAAGCTCGCACGGCCGTCCAGCCCAGGAGCGATCAGAATCGGGGGATGCTGTCTGCCCGCCTTCAGTTGAACAAAGGGCGAGAAGCGTGGGAGTACAGCCTGATCCAAAACAGAAGCTAGCGCAGCGATCGTAGGAGCGTGGAAGATGGTCGCGCTCGGAAGTTCACGGCCTAGCTTCTGAGCAATTTCCGCAAAAACCAAGTCCGCCAATCGGACGCTGCCACCGATCTTGAAGAAATCGTCGTCAAGCCGCACGGCTGGCCGTTTGAGAACCGACTGGCAGATATTCGTCAGCAACTCGACCGTAACCGGCGTAGGATGCAAATCTATGCTGCAATCGGTTCCGCTGGGATGGAGAAGGGCCATAAAAAACGAGCCTGCACCGAGTCATTTTATGATACGAGGGGATGGCTCGGGGCGTGAGTCTTCAAGCGCAACGAGTCGTGACCAAAGTACCCAGAGGATATTTAGTGTGACAAGAATACGGGCATTCGTGTCGTAAGGTTTCGCCCACCCAGCGCGCTTGATTCGACTCACTCGCAAAATCACCGCTCTTGAACCAACACAAACTAAAAATGAAAATCCCGCTGAACTCGTCTGGCCCGGATTTTAGCGTTGTTACAGAATTGCTCTCACCATACAATGAGGTTCCCCGTTGGCGTGCGTGGTTCAAACGAAGAGATGCCCCAGAAAATGAACGGTGCAGAAGCCCTGGTTCGCACACTGATTGCCGGAGACGTAAAAACCTGCTTTGCCAATCCTGGCACCTCGGAAATTCACATGGTTGCAGCACTGGACCGCGGCGCCGAAATGCGTTGCGTGCTCGGCCTGTTTGAAGGGGTGGCCACCGGAGCCGCGGACGGCTACGCCCGCATGGCCGAAAAACCGGCGTGTACTCTTTTGCATCTCGGCCCCGGTCTCGCCAACGGTCTGGCAAATCTGCACAACGCCAGCCGGGCACACGTGCCAATCGTTAACGTCATCGGTCAACATGCCACCGATCACTTGCGCTACGACACTCCGCTAAAGTCTGACATTGAAGCCATCGGGCGCCCCTATTCCAAATGGTTGCGAACGTCTTCTTCTGGAGTAGAAGTTGGTCGCGATGCCGTGGAGGCAATCCTGGCCGCGCGAACCGCTCCTGGCCAGATCGCAACCCTAATTGTGCCCGCCGACGTCGCCTGGAGCGAGAACGCGTCGGTTGCCGCACTCCCAGCGTTACGAAAACCACCGCTACCAGAAACTGCAACGATCGAGCGCGCAGTCACGATGCTTCAGTCCGGATTGCCCACTGCGATCCTCATGTCCGGAAATGCGCTGTATGGCAAGGGACTGCTCGCCGCCGGACGCGTCGCAGAAGCCACCGGGGCAAAATTGTTGGCTCCTTATCCACTCACTCGTTTGTATCGCGGGTCGGGCCTTCCGACCGTGGATCGCGTTCAATATGTCCTGGAGCAAGGAATCGAACAGTTTAAAGATTTTCGCCAATTAATTCTGGTAGGCGCTCCAGCCCCGGTCGCATACTTCGCCTATCCCGGCAAGAACAGTGAATTCACCTCGCCGGCCTGTGAAATCCATAACCTCGCGAGCCCAGGCGAAGACTATGTTGGAGCGCTGGAAGCGGTGGCGTCCGGTCTGTCAAAGCGCAAAGCGGAAACGCGAGCAGAAGAATCAGTGCGGCCCACGCTGCCAAGCGGAGAGATCACATTGCAAGGACTCGCCGCCGCCGTAGGCGCGCTTCTGCCAGAAAATTCGATCGTGATCGACGAATCCATGACATCGGGCCGTGGATTAATGGCCGCAACCAAGGCAGCGCCGCCGCACGATTGGCTGGGAAATACCGGCGGTTCGATCGGAATCGCTTTGCCATTGGCTGTAGGCGCGGCTGTAGCCTGCCCCGATCGCCACGTCTTGTGCCTGACCGCCGATGGCAGCGCCATGTACACCCTGCAGGCGCTGTGGACGATGGTGCGAGAAAGCTTGAACATCACGACGCTAGTGTTCGCCAATCGAGACTATGCTGTTCTGAAGCGCGAATTCTCCTACCTCGGAGTCGGCAATCCAGGTCCTCGCGCTGCCGCGATGTTTGAGATCGGGCGTCCGGATCTGGACTGGGTGGCGTTAGCAAAAGGAATGGGAGTGCCGGGCGTGCGGGCCAATTCGCTGGAGGCATTCGGGATGGCACTAAGAGCGGGATTGGAAGGTCAAGGACCGTCGCTGATTGAAGTGCCGCTGTGAAAATGAAAAGACTTCGATCGGACAAGATGCCTTGACCAATACTCACCGCTTGAGGCATCACAACCCATGATCGAGTGAAGTTCTAGCCATCGAATCAGCTATATGCCTAGTAGCTCTTGTCCTAGGTGCCGATTGTCGGCAAGCCGTTCCGGCTCTAGCCTATTGTGACGCCTCCTTTCGGCATCGGCTTGTAATCTGTCTACAACCTTCTCCAACCTAACAAGTCGCACCTCCGCCTCTGTTTGCACCGAGCGGAGCTGCAAACCCAAAAGCGGCGCCAAGCCCGCGGCGATCTTAGGAGCGACTTTCCCTGCGTAAACTTCCGCAATCAGTCTTGCACCGAAGTCTCGCACGGCGCGCGCTGTGTCCAGTGTGGGCAACGGATCGGTGGGCTCCGCGGCGAGCCGGCTCCTGCTCCGACCACCGATTCGGCCCAACTCAGACACTTTGTTGGGATTGGCATGAAAGAAACACAGGCCACCTTCCGTGGCGGCCGCACGACAAGGCTTGCCCGCACGCGTCAAGCCCGTACAACGATCGTCGTTCAATCCTTTTTTCATAAGCTTGCTTCGTAGTTGATCGATGTCTCTTGCGCCAGCTTTCACTTCTCAAGTCGCCGCTCACCCGCGTCGCTTACCTGGGGCGGCACGACGCCCAAAACCAGCATTTTCAATGACTACATGATCGCGCCAAAAGACGGCTCCCTTGGATCCAACTTCGACCCACCCCAACTCAACAACTGCCGAGGCTAGCCTCTTGGTCTGGCAGTCGCAATATAGGCTAGAACTCTTCACCAAAATCGTCAGGGTCGGAGTGTGATTTCTTGAACTCCGAAAGGCGACGATAGTATTCATCTCGGACTTCAGCAAGCTTGACAGACTCAGGGGCTATCCGTTTCCCGTTAAATATGCGGATCATTACTAGTTTCCCAAGCGTGCGGAAGCCATGGGCGGGACATCGAACTTGCATTGCCTCTTCTAACTGTTTCGCGTCGCTGATAACCCATGCTGTGCCGATGCCCTTCGGATCCTCAGGGCAGCAATTGCAGTTGACTGGCCTAATACGCTGTACTTGAGCCATCTGTTGCTCGAGCTCCTCCAACCGCCGACGGAAATTTGAGTTCCAGATTGTCATTCTCCCCTGATTCGACTGCTTCTACTTGAATACATTTCTAAGAGCGTCTAACAAAACCTCATTTCTCCAGCAACCCTTGGAACGGCTGGGAACATCCTCAGGGAGAGGAGTTGTCCAATGGCCGTCGAACTGTTGCCTGAGCGTTTGTGGGAGCTGCTCCAACCGTTTATCCCAGTCGCCAAAGCGAAGCTCAAGGGCGGAAGGCCGCGTTTAGCAGACAGGGCATGTCTCACCGGCATTGTATTCGTCCTGCGAAGTGGGATTCCTTGGGAGATGCTGCCGCAAGAGATGTGCTGTGGCTCTGGAATGAGTTGCTGGCGACGAATGCGCGACTGGCAGGAGCGTGGTATCTGGCAACTGCTCCACTTCATTTTGCTGGACTGGCTAGCGCGTTATGGACAAATCGACTGGTCACGGGCAGTCGTGGACGGAAGTTCCGTGCGAGCGGTTTTTGGGGGCTTCAAACAGGTCCCAACCCCACTGACCGAGCGAAGCTCGGCAGCAAGCGTCATGTGATTTGCGACGGGCGCGGAATTCCGCTGGCCATTCAACTCACCGGGGCCAACCGAAACGACTCACAGCAAGCCCTCGCACTGGTTGATGCCATTCCACACTTACAGGGAAAACGCGGACGACCGCGCCATCGTCCTGACTGCGTGTTGGGCGACCGTGGTTATGACGCGGAGGCGATCCGGCAAGGTCTGCGTGACAGACGCATCATTCCGTTTCTGGCGAAGCGCAACACGGAACATGGCAGCGGACTGGGCCGATGGCGCTGGGTGGTGGAGCGGACGTTCGCCTGGCTGAATCAGTTCCGGCGCCTGCGCGTGCGCTACGAAAAACGGGAGGACATTCATGAGGCATCTTTGTCCTTGGGGTGCGCTCTGATCTGCTGGCGCTTCCTGCGAGTCGATTGGGCGGCGAATTGAAGTTTGCTTTGCCCGCAATGCATGCCTTGCCGCTGCGCGTGAGCCGGGTAACTAATAGGAAGCAATTGTCCTCCATTAGGAAGGCGAACTGGCATTAGCGGTGATCGTGTCAGTGGACGGCCACGGGAGCCGTGTCATACGGGAGCGCCTTGATCGCTGCCCGAGCCTCATCCAGCGTATCTAGAAAGAGTCGGTGCTTCGGACTGCGCGCTGCCAATCGCTCCATTATCTCCTGCGCCTGCTCAAGGTCTTTGCGCGCCAGTTCCGGTTGATGCAGATCGGCTTCAGTTCTCCCCGCATAGATGAGAGACACGGCGTGGTCGACTCCATTTGCTTGGGAGTCCGGATCATGCACAGCCAGGTTGCGGTACATCGAGTCGGCTCGCCGCTCAAACGCAAGGGCCTCTCGTGGCGAATGGATAAGGTAAAGAGCCAGACCCATCGTCATGTTCGAATTGGCAAGATCCGCGCTTGCCTGCACGTTATTCTTGTCAGACTTCACCATCTCTTCGCTAATCGCTATTGCCTTTCGGCAATGGCTTCGCACTTCCGAAAAAGAACCGGCATAAGCCAGGCATTCACACATATTCCCGTGATCGGCTATGAGAAATCGTTGAAAATCTGTATTGTTCGGATCGCGGGCAGCGAGTTGCTCGGAAATGGCGAGCGCCTTTCGAGATTCGTCCACGGCCTCAGCGTACCTTTTGTCAAACCTCAGAACCATGGCGGCCCAGCCATGCGAGCGCCATACACCGCGGAGCATCCGGAGGCTTGACGGATTCGCGTCGAGCAAAACCTGGCTAATGGCCTGTGCCCGCCGCTCATAGTCAAGGGCAGAGTCGTAGTCGCCTAGCCAGAGCTTCAATTCTCCGATGCCGATCAGCGATGCGGCAATGTTGTACCTTAGCTCCTCGGAATCATGGCTTACCTTCAATCGCTCTTGAATTTCCAGCCGCTGTTGTTGAAGATCCAGCGCGCGATCAAGGTCGCCAAATTGTTCGTCAATCCTCGCAACGTTCAACATCGTCCCGAGCAGATCGAATTGCAGGCTCAGGTCCCCGGGGTTTGCGGCCGCCAGGCTCTGGCAAATCGCCAGCGCCTTCTCGTAGAGCTGGTTCGCTTGTTGAAACGACCCTGTGCCGCCTAGGTGGGGATGGCCCTCTTCAGCCTGGATTCGTCCAATGCGCTCATACGCGGCGGCTAGGTCACGCAGAGTGGCTGGGTCATCATGCGCCTCCGCCGCGATTTGGTCAAGGTACTCAAGGGCCCGGCGCACCACCAGTTGGCGCGCGACTGTGGAACCGGGCAAATTCTCGATGGAATCATGAAACTCGAACAGCAACGAATTGGTCAGCTTGCGCAGAGACTCGAAGCGCCGCTCCGCGCGGGCTTCCTGCATCCGGGCGATGCGCGCCTCGCGCACAATCGCCACCGCGCCGGCGAGGACGACCAGCGCGAAAACCGCCGCTGCCGCCAGGGAAAGGTTGTTGCGCTGGATGAACTTGCCACTGCGGTAGCTGAAGGTGTCGCGACGGGCCGACACCGGCAAACCGAGAGTGTAAGACTGTAAGTCTTTGGCAAAATCCTGCGCCGACGCGTAGCGCCGTTGCGGTTCCTTTCGCAATGCCTTCAGCAGAATCTGATCCAGATCGCCGGACAGTGTCCGCCGCAACTTGTCGGGACTGGTGTTCCGGCGACTGCTCACCCATTCCGGCGTAACCCTGAGTGACTCGCGGTTGCGGTCCATGCTCTGCCCGGAGCGTCCGACGGCGGTGCTGGGCTTCTCCGGCTCATCTTCGCAAATGGCGTGCGCCAGGTCATAGGGGGAGTTGCTGCCCAGGCGATAGGGGAAGTGGCCGGTCAACAACTTGTAGAGGACGACGCCCAGCGAGTAGACGTCGGTTGCCGTCGTGATGACCTCGCCGCGAAGCTGCTCGGGGCTGGCAAATTGCGGCGTCATGATGCGCTGCGCCGTAACCGTGGGGTCTGCTCCCGGAGAATAGGTTTCCGGGCTCAAAATGGTTGCAATGCCGAAGTCAAGCAATTTGGGGACGCCATCTGCCGTAACCAGAATGTTGCTGGGCTTAATGTCCCGGTGTACAACCAGCCGCTGGTGGGCATACTGCACCGCCGAACAAACACTCTGGAAAAGATCGATGCGCGGGGCCGTTCCCAGCTTGCCCTCATCGCAGTATTCATCGATGGCCTTCCCTTCGACGAGCTCCATGACAAAGTAGGGATGACCTTCGTCCGTCATGCCGCCATCGAGCAAGCGGGCAATATTCTCATGCTCAAAGCCGGCCAGAATCTGGCGCTCTTTCCGGAAGCGGGCGTGTACAAACTCCGTGTCCAGGCCTTGCCGCACCAGCTTGATGGCGACTTGCTTTTCGAATTGGTCGTCAGCGCGGACCGCGCGGTAAACATCCCCCATTCCGCCCGCGCCCAATTTTTCGACGATCCGGTATTGTGCGATCCTCGCGCCGATCATTTTGTCGGTCTTGTTGCCATCCTGAGCGCGAAGATCCTCGGCCATTGCTGCGGCGACAACCTCCAGTGCTGGTTTGTCGATGATTCGTCCGCCTTGCCTCCCGTAAGCAATCAGTGACTCAACTTCCACCCGAAGGCCCCGATCACCCGCGCATGAGCTCTCTAGAAACGACGCTCTTTGGTCTTCCTCTTGTTCCATAGCCGCGTGATAGAGGTGTTCCAGCCGGCGCCAGCGTTCAGGTTGCATGGCCCCTCCTCTCGTCCATTTCGCGCAATAGCCAGGCGCGGGCCACACTCCAGTCCCGCATCACGGTATCGGAGGAGACCTTCAACACTTCAGCAGTCTCTTTCACGGTCAAACCGCCGAAGAAACGCAGTTCCACCACATTGCTCTTTCGCGGGTCTTCCTGCGCCAGTTTGGTCAATGCTTCTTCCAAGTCCAGCAACTGAGCGGGCACGTCGGCAGAAACAACGAGCCCTTCCTCCAGCGTCACCTTGCGACTGTTTCCGCCGCGTTTCAGGGAGTCGTGCGAACGGGCAAAGTCGATGAGAATACGCCGCATCAGCCGGGCGCACACGGCAAAGAAGTGAGCCCGATCCTGCCAGCGCACACTCTGGAACTCAACCAGTCGCAAGTAGACCTCGTGGATGAGCGCCGTTGCCTGCAGGGTGTGACCTTCATTTTCCCGGGACATGCGGCGGCGCGCCAAACTGTGGAGTTCCTGATAGACGAGAGGAGTAAGGTGTTCCAGCGCGGATTGATCCCCTTCGCCCCAGGCTCGAAGCAGTTGGGTGATGTGGTGCGACGGAGTTGGAGTGGAGGCCATGGAACCCAGTGGGGAGGGGAAGGCCAACCGAACGAAGACAGCGTACCACAGCTCCGGTCGGCGTCCAAATGGCCTCTTTTAGAGACTTTTGCCTCTGCCCTGCGCAATTTTGTAGCTCGACCGTGCCAGTTCTCGGCCGCGCTTTCCGCTATCTCAAATAGGACGGATTTTGCTCACGGGAGAGCGCCGGAAATAGTGGGCAACAGAATTCGGTAAGGTGCCGCCCTGCCCGCTCCGGGCACGAAATTCCCCCCTGAGCAGTGCGCCAGTTCGGAAGCCTTATACAGAAGATACAGCATTTAGAAGACACCGCATAAGGAGACACAGAATCATGAAGACGAACGGTAAACACGAAGTGATTGCACGAATCGCCGGGCAGAGCTTGGTGCTTACCGCCCTTCTTGCCTTGGTGCTCACCACCGCCAGCATCAGCTGTGCCCAATCGAGCGCGACATCATCCGCGACTCCGGCTGCGAAGACGGTAGCTGCTCCTGCCAAAGCACCGGCCTCAACACCTGCAAAGCCTGCCGCCAAAGGCTCGCACGAAGGCATCACTGTCCACGGCCACTGGACCCTAGAGGTAAGAAATCCCGATGGCTCCGTGGCCAAGCACGTGGAGTTCGAGAACAGTCTCGTGACGCCAACAAATTATCCCCTCGCTAGCATGACGGGGAGCCAGGCTTTAGTTGCGTTGCTTTCGGGGAGCACCTCTCTCGAGACGCAGAATTTAACCTCGCCGTGGTTAATCGACCTTGAGTCTTTGAATTCCGGTGACGTATCGCCGTGTGGTCTACAACCAAACGCTATTTGGTCTAGTTCCATCACAGGCATGCCAGGAAGCAACAGCGCCTCTTTCGCATGCACCATAGTTGCCGCCTTTACTCCGCCCGCCAATTCCACCGTTGCGACCCTCAGCAACAGTGGCAACGTCAACACAAGCAGCCTACCAAGCCAGCTAACCATATCTGGCACCACTGCGCCGGCCGCGCAACAGGGCACTATAGACACAGTCGTTACGCTACTCGTCGTGAACAATCGGGCTAATTCCAATCTTCCCTTTACCTTCCCGTTTACCAGCGCCAATCTACCGGCTCAGGGCTCGGGCACATGCGGAGGAGCGAACCAACCACCGTGCGCCGTTGGGGTCTCCGCAGGCCAAACTGTCTCGGCGAATGTGACCATCAGCTTCCCCTAGCTCTCCGCCTGTGTGGCTAGGGCAACGAGGAGCGGGGATAGAGCGCAGGAGGCTGGAAAATGAGCAGCGCAAACCGAAGTAAAGATCGCCGACTTGCGGCAGGAATTGTCTGCGGCGGAATCCTGCTGACAGGGCTGGCAGCAGGGAGCCACTGGCACCGCGCCGCAAAACCCGGTGTCGCGCCGCCGCTTGAGACAACTTTGGCACTGATCGCTTCCGCAGTACGCCCTTCATCCACGCTCGCATCATCCCCACTCGCGATTTCGCATCCAGCAAAGCGAACATCTGCTCCCGAATCATCCGCTTCGGAACTTCGTGCCGCTAGAACCTCGCCGCCGGCAACATCGCCGGTAGCGCGTGCACAAGCCATGAAAACCTACGCCGCGCTGCCCATGATGTTCGAAGCAAACGATGGCCAGACCGATCCGCGCGTGAAATTTCTTTCTCGCGCACCCGGTTACGCGCTCTTTCTGACAGATAAGGAGGCCGTCCTTTCACTTCCAGCCGGCTCACCGGCATCACCGTCTGCGCATACGGGGCAACATTCCCGGAACTCTCCAGCGCAACATCTTGCAGAAGCGGAAGCTCCCAAGCTTGACCGCATAGTGCGACTGAAATTTGCCGGGGCGCAGACTCCGGACGCCATCGTCGGCCAGAAGCAATTGCCAGGCAAGAGCAACTATTTCCTGGGCAACGATCCAAAGAAATGGCACACGAACGTGCCGAACTACGCTGCCGCCCAATATCGCGGTATTTATCCGGGCGTGGATGCGGTATTTCACGGAGACAACCAGCGGATGGAATTTGATTTCAATGTCGCGCCGGGCGCGAATCCAGGCGCGATCGCATTGGAGATTCAAGGCGCGAAGAAAATCAACATCGATAAGCATGGCAACGCCGTGCTGCACGTCGGCAAAGAGGCTGATCTTACGCTCCGGAAGCCTATCGTGTATCAGACAGTGGCCGGCCGGCGCCAAGAAGTCGCCGGCAGTTTTGTTTTGCGCGGAGCCAATCACATCGGCTTCGCCCTAGGCTCGTATGACCGCTCGCGGGCTCTTGTCATCGACCCCTCGATCATCACCTACTCCACATTCGTCGGTAATGCGGTTTCGTTCGGGATCGCGGTGGACGCTTCGGGCGAGGCGTTCATTGCCGGGTCGACGTCAGACCCGAATTTTCCTGTGACCACGGGATTGCAAGACACCTTCTCCCCCGCCTCAGACTCGGTTGTCATCAGCAAACTCAATGCCTCCGGCAGCGCGCTCCTGTATTCAACCTTTCTGGCAGGAACGGCAAGTGGGTCGATCAACGAGCCCGCAGGGTGGACCTCCATCGCTCTGGACTCTGCGGGAGATCCGTATGTTGCGGGAATCACCACCGATTCCGACTTTCCGACGTCAACCGGATTCAATCCAACGCTCCCCTATAGCACGGCTCTCTGTTCCGGCTGTCACGTATTTGTGGCTAGCCTTGACTCCGTCACCGGCGTCTTGGTTTTTTCAGGTGTCGTGGCCGCAGGTCGCCCTCTCGCGTTAACTGTGGCCAATGGGGCGGCGTATGTTGCGGGAGAAACTATAGGGAGGGCAGCTGGAATCCCTATCAATCAGTCAGAGGTACCCACGACGTCGGGAGTGGTCAACGGCGATTGCCTGGGCTCGCTCTGCGGATTTGTCGTCGAAATCAACCCGTTCGCCTCGGGCCCGATTTACGCCACATTTCTCCCCGAGGAAAGCCCCCTTGTATTTACTCCCTATGGCATCGCCGCAGACTCTTCGGGCGCTTATGTTGGAGGGTCCGTCGTTGGTGGGTCCATCCTCGGCGATGGGTTTGTGACCAAGCTCAGTCCGGGCGGCACCAACGTGGTTTACTCAACACGTCTTGGTATTGGAAGCCAAGGGGTCCCGCCCAGCACGGGAGGCGGCGAGATTAGCGCGATAGCCGTGGACTCTAAGGAAAACGCATACGTTACCGGAATGGTAAACATCGAAAGTGCGGTGCCACCGGGCGCGTTACCGGCGACAGTCGGAGCCTTCCGGACAGCCTGCGCGATAGTTCCCGCCGACTATGGGACCGCGGGCTGTGCACCGGAGCCCTTCGTGGCCAAACTCAGTGCCTCCGGCGGACTCCTTTACGCAACCTATCTGGGCGGAGCGACTGCGACTTCGAACGCCGCACTCGGGGCGTATCTTTCCTACAATGGGTCGTACGGTGGCGAAGATCTGGGCACCAGCATTGCGGTGGATTCGAGCGGGGACGCGTTCGTCACAGGAAACACCGGCGAGCCGAATTTCCCGCTGACCAACCCGGTGCAGTCCTCCTGTGGGGTGTGCTCTCCCAATGCCTTTGTGAGCGAACTGAGCCCGGACGGCACGCAGCTACTGTTTTCGACCTATCTAGGCGGCCAAACCAGCATAGCTGTCGGGGGGCAAGGCGAAAGCACAACGTATGCGGCCGGTATCGCCACCGACAGTGCGGGGAACGTCTACGTTACAGGCACGACGGACGCGGTCGATTTCCCCACCACTGCTGGCGCTTTCAATACAACGCCAGGATCCTCGAGTGTCTTTGTCACCAAGATCCTAGTCGACCAAGCGTCGCATGGCACCATTTCGATAAGTCCAGCTACGATTCCGAATGGCACAGCGGGAGTCCTGTATTCGCGGGTCACTTTTACCGCCGCGGGCGGGCAAGCAACGGTGACTATCTCCGAGTCCGGGGGCTTGCCCTCGGGGATGACGTTCAGCAACGGAACGCTTTCCGGCACACCGATGTTGACAGGGAGCTACCCAATAATCATCACTGCGACTGATTCCCAGGGCGATACAGGAAGCGAGAACCTTACGCTGACGATCAATTGTTCGACGATCACCGTAGGGCCAGGCACGTTGGCGAACGGCATGGTTGGCGCGGCTTATCCAGCAGTCGCATTCACCGAAACCGGAGGAGTGGGGGGCATTACGTTCTCCGAAACGGGATTGCCTACCGGGATAGGCATGACTTTCGCGGCTGGAGTCCTCAGCGGGACGCCGACCGCTGCGGAGAGCTTTCCAATCACTGTCACTGCAACGGACTCGAATCAATGCTCCGGGAACATCACCGACACGCTCACGATTAATTCCTTAACCATCCTGCCGGCGTCTGTCGCCGATAGCGAGACCATCACGGTGACGGACACACCGATGGTGACGGCGTTCAATAATGTCACACCCATCAATGTTGCGGCGCCCGTGGCGGAGTTCTCTGCCGGCCCGGCCATCGGTTTCAATGGGCAGAGCGGGAGCCAGACGCTCGAAGTTTCAAGCATTGGGTCAACTTCGCTGACCCTCGATTCGGCAACGATTTCTGGCAGTCCGCAATTCACGATCACGCAGATCGCGTGCTTGAACTTCGCAACCTCGCTGTCCACTACTCTTTCTTCCGGCGGAGCCTGCAACTTTACGATCTCCTACACGCCTTCGGCCACACCAGCGACGGGCGCAGCAACCCTTGTGTTTACGGATAATGCCGCCCTGAGCAATCTCACGACCACGGCAGCAGGCGCGAATTACACGCAGTCCATTTCGCTGAGTGGTTCGGGAATCGACACAACCACGCCACCTCCGCCATCCGCAACGGTAACGATTCCGACCATTAACGAGACGATTACGGTGACGGACATACCGACGGTGACGTCCGTCACCCCGGTGATCAAAATCGGAATCGCCTCGATCAATCCATACAGTATTGCGGCCGGAGCGGGGACGTACACTGTGACCGTCACTTTAACTAACGATGGAAACGTCCTCGTCAACGAAGTGACGATGCTGAAAGCTACGCTGAGCGGTCTGGGAGCACTCAGTTTCCCGTCCGGGACAACACTCGGTAGTCTTGCGCCCGGAGCGAGCGCGTCTTTTGTGGCGACGTTCTCAAACTCCGCGGGCGCTGCTGGAAAATCCGTGCCGCTGTCCTTCAGCGGGAGTTATGTTGCCGGTTCGCTCAGCGGAAACTGGAGCGTGAGTCTGCGCAGCGTGACTTTGCCATAAAAGCGTGCTCGAACCAGATTTGGGGATAGAAATTCGAGAATAGGGAGGGCTTATATGAAACGCATAAGTTGGGGGAAGACAAGCTTGGCTGTCGTCTTAGCGCTCACAGGGGTCAAAGCATCGCACGCAGATTCTGTGAACATCAACGTAACGTTGACTCAATCGATCCAAACGGTCACACAAGGCACCACATCGGTAGCCTTCGACGCCATGATTTCGAATCCGTCCGCCGACACCATTTATCTGAATGGCGACAGCTGGACTACATCCTCAGCGTTCCTCGCTGTGGACGATGCACCATTCAATAACAATGCTCCCCTCTCTCTCGTTGCGGGCGCGAGCACTGCACCATTCGAAATCTTCGATGTCTTGCTCGGTACGAACACGCCGGCGGGTACTTACGGGGGGACGTTCTCCATCCTAGGCGGGACTGATGGCGCAACCTTAAACGATTTGGCGGACGCGAACTTCTCGATCACGGTAGCCAGTCCGCCAGTAGTCGTGCCCGAACCGGGATTTCTCATCCCATCCGTGCTGGCGATCGGTGCAGTTTTGGTCATTCGCCAGCGTGGATCTGCATCGCAAAACAGCTAAAGCTCGGGTCGAAAAAACCCTGCCAAAGCCGGATCGCTTTGGCGACGGCGAGCTTGACCGGGGATGCTGCGTTCGGCAATCAGCAAGTTGGCGTAACCGCGCAGCGCAGACGCTCACGTATCAGAATACTGGGCTTGGTGCGATCAGCGTCAGGACGGGGGCACCGACATATACTGCCTCTCGCGCGATGACGGGCCATTGATTTATCCGGGGACGCGGGAGTCAAATAACGGCTTTTGCGGACCAGTGGCGCATTGCGAAATTCCTTCGCGGAAACACGTAGGGGGAGATACAAGTTCACACGCCCCTGCCGATGTATGAGTTGAATAGTCCGCGCTAAATCGCTATACCCACGTGTTCAATGCACTGACGAGCAAGAGCAGCAGATCACAGTTTAAGACCCGTCCTGAAAGGACCACAGTCAGGGTACGCGAAGCTGTTAGTGATTTTCTTGGGACGGCCCTTCTCGCCGGTCGAGGGCGAAGGTTTTGTTAGGGACTCTAAAGAGAAGGTTACATATGGATAATAGGGTCTGGAAGGAGATCGTCACGATTTGGTCGGGGAATTAAGGCTGCGGATTAGGTCTTTATACACGTAACTCTTACTATGACACCTTAATGTTATGGATCACGTTGCCGTCGCTTAGTCTGTGTACTATACAGAAACGTAAAAAATGCTCTAGCCTTCTCTTCTACAGCGCGGTGACGGAGGAGGTGCGCGCCCACCGTAGCTGATTACGGAGGTCATTCTGCCTTGTTCTGTTTGATAACGCCGTCACGATCCAGAACCGCAACTCTGTTCAGGGAATATTGTCCGTTCCACTAGTTCGCAAATAATATGGCCGATCAAGAGGTGGCATTCCTGAATGCGCGGCGTTTCGTTTGAGGGTGCACAAATACAGTGATCGACAGCGCTCTTGAGTTTCCCGCCATTGCAGCCAGTCAAGGCGACAGTGGACAAACCGAGTTTTCTGGCTGCGGAGAGGCCCTGAAGCACATTTTGAGAATTGCCACTGGTCGAAATACCAATCGCTACGTCGCCCTCGCGCCCTAGTGCCTCGATTTGTCGAGAGAAAACCAAATCGAATCCGTAGTCGTTGCCGATCGCCGTGACGCACGAAGTATTCACCGACAAGGCCAGAGCGGGAAGGGCGCGACGCTCGAAGGCAAAGCGTCCCACAAATTCCGCGGCAATATGCTGAGCATCGGCCGCACTTCCTCCATTACCAAACAGAAGCACCTTGTTCCCTTTCATCAAGGAGTCGATTAAGAGCATGCTGACCTCGGCGACGGTGGATACCGCTTCGGCGTCGCTGAGCAGAAGCCCTTTCACAGCAATCGATGCTTCGATCGAGCCTTTCACACGTTTCTCGAAATCGCTTCTCTTTGGCATTACTCCTCTAGATAACTGCATCTAATTTTTTTTCGCCAGGAGTACGACCTCGATTCGGCGAATTGAATCGGCAGAGTTCTGCCAGACGGTGAAATCCGCTTTCCGCAGAATCTCCCTAATACCTGCCCTTGTCTTACTACAGGCGTTAGCACAACGTACCGAGTGCCTCGCATGTCGTACGAAAAAATGCGGATACTTGACTAAGACTCGCAAGCGAACTCATTTCACTCCCAGATCATCCTTCTCGTGATAGTTCGGGTACGCCGGCCGCTGATACTGAGGCAGAGGATGTTTCTTTAATTGATCCATCACGACCTCAATTGCCTTGTCGAGCTGCGTGTCATGGCCTTGGCGATATGCGGCCGGATCGAGATCCACTTCAATGTCTGGAGCGACACCATGATTTTCGACCTCCCATTGGCCGTCAAGCCCGTAGAGAGCGGCTCGCGGCGCGGTAACATGGCCGCCATCGATCAGTTCGGGATAGCCTCCAATCCCCACCAGGCCGCCCCAGGTTTTCTTGCCAATAAGCGGGCCCAGCCCAGCTTTACGGAAATACCACGGCAGAGCGTCGCCGCCCGAGCCTGACATTTCGTTAATGATCATAACCTTCGGTCCGTAAATCGCTTCCGACGGACTCGACCAGTCGTGGCCTTCGCGCGTCACGACCTTGCTCATGATCGGCCGCCGCAGATAGTCGACGATGTAATCGGCAAGTTGCCCGCCTTCGTTGAAGCGTTCGTCGATGATCACCGCTTCTTTACCCACTTGAGAGAAAAAGTAACGGTTGAAGCTGGTGTATCCTCCGCCGCCGGTGTTTGGGACGTATACATAGGCAACCCGGCCTCCAGTGGCATTGTCCACGGTGCGGCGATTGTTTTCGATCCATGCCCGGTGGCGCAGACTCTCTTCGCTGTCGATCGGAACCACCGTGACCTCGCGCGAATCCTTGCCGTCGGGGTGGGCGCCGATCTTCAGCACGACCTGCTTCCCTGCCGTTTCTTCGAAGAAGCTGTAGATGTTATCTTGCGCGTGCAGCTCCCGGCCATTCACCGCCAAAATGTAGTCGCCCACTTTCGCGTTGACTCCCGGTTGTGTCAGCGGCGCCTGCAATCCCGGATTCCAATTTTCTCCGTCGTATACTTTCGCCAGGCGGTAGCGGCCGTTGTCCAGGCTATAGTCAGCGCCAAGTAATCCGCCCTTTACCTTCTTCGGCTCTGGTTGTTCGCCGCCGCCCACAAACATGTGGCCGACGGTCATTTCCCCGAGAGACTCTTCAAACAGATACGTGAGTTCTTCGCGCGAAGCGATTCCGTCGAGATACGCCTCATACTTTTTCTTCGCTTTGTCGAGATCGAGACCGTGATAGTGCGGATCGTAGAAGAAGTCGCGTTCGATTCGCCAAGTCTCGTTATAAATCTGCCTCCACATTGCGCGCGGTTCGACATAAACGTTCCAATCATCTAACTTGAGAGGGCCGAGACCGGGTTTGGGCGGACCGCCAGCGCTGGGCGATTCTTCGGTTGATGCCGTGGACCACGCTCCTCCCTTGCGATAGAGAATCTTTTCACCGTCGAAGGAAACCGTGTAGTCGTTGACCTCTTCGATCCACTTGTCCACTTTTCGCTTGCTCAAATCAAACTTTTGGATAATTAGCGGCGGGTTCTCCTGATCTTCTTCGGTCATCACCATGGGAGCTTCGGCTAAAAACAAAATTCCCGACTTTCCCGCAAGCAAATTGGTGTAATTCTTTCCCGGAATCGGTAACGAAAGAATGCGCTGACTGATTCCTTCAAGGTCAATCTTGACCACGACAGGCTCTTTCTTATCTTTATCATCTTTAGCTTTATCTTTCGCTTTATCTTTATCCTTATCGTCCTCCTTTTTGTCTTTGCTGTCTTTCTTGTCGGCGGCAGATTTATCACCTGTTATGCCCTTGTCTTTCTTGCTGTCTTTGTCCTTATCTTTGTCGGCAGACTTGTCTTTATCGCTCGCTCCGGCTTTCTCCTCGTCGCTTTCCGGCGCTAATGGTGACGGCAGGTCTTTGTTGAGCACTGCGACATAAGGGCTTCGCGAGATTCGGTGTTCATCGCTCGACATGTCCAACCCGGACGTAGCGAGCGCCGTGTCGGTCGAAGCGGTGAAGTAAAGGTATTTTCCGTTTTTGTCGAAGGCGGGATACTGCGCGTCGCTCATGCCATCAGTGATCTGAAAAGTCTTGCCCTGATCGAGCGAATATACAAACACCGCATGCAGGCCGCTCGGCAGTTGCCGGGTGTACGCGATCCATTTACTATCCGGAGTCCAGGTCTGGCTGAATTGCGTCGCGGCGAAGCCCCCGTAGTAATCGGTGTCGATAAGTTTTGGTCGCGGATTGGCGAGATCCACATACCACAAATTCAATCGCTTATCGGAATAAGTAATCTTCTTGCTGTCGGGCGACCACGCGGGAGTATAGAAAAATGACGGCGGATTGCCCAAGCTGATGTGGCGGACCTCACCCAAACCATTCTGCGCGCGAATGCACAATTCATATTCGCCGCTCTCATCGGAGAAATAGGCGATCGACTTTCCGTCCGGCGACCAGGAAGGATCGCGATCTGCAACCGCAGGGCTTCGCGTGAGATTTCGGATGTCACCTTTATCTGTGGGTACGGTGAAAATTTCTCCCCAGGCCTCAAAGACAGCCCGCGCACCCGTGGGGGAAATGCCGAAAGTCTGAATACTTTTTGCTTCGACCTTTGCAAAGTGCGCTCGCACCGCAGCGAGATCGTCACTTACGTGGATCGAAACAGTTTTAGCCTGACGCGTGTTGAGGTCATAGAGCTTGATCGCGCCGAATTGTTCGATCACGATGGCACCGGGACCAGCTGACGCTGTCTTGAAATCAAACCTGTCACTGTGCAAAGCTGCCGACACTTGCTTCGTTTTGGTGTCGTAGACGAACAGACTTACAGAGCCATTTCGGTCGGAAAGAAAATAAATCGTATCGCCCACCCACATGGGATAGCGGTCATTTGAGTTCTCGCGGGGAACCTTCACCACGCTGGAATCCTTCAGATCAGCAATCCAGATCGGCGTCGTCTGGCCGCCATGATAACGCTTCCACGCACGCTGCCATTGCGGATGCGGCACATACGCTAGGTGCGTGCCGTCGGTGGAGAACGCGGCTTCTTCGGCGATGGGAAACGGCAACTCGGTTGGAAATCCGCCCTCTACCGGCACCGTATAGAGCTGATCTTCGAAGTGCCGGAAACTACTGCCCCAGGAAGCGAACAAGATGTTCTTGCCGTCAGGCGTCCAACCTACAACGCGTTCCTCTGCCGGATGGAATGTCAGCCGTCGCGGCACGCCGCCGCTCGCCGCGACGACGTATACGTCGCGGTTTCCGTCGTATTCCCCGGTGAATGCAATCATGGTGCCGTCGGGAGAGAAGCTGGGAGACGTCTCGACTCCCACTCCCGAAGTCAGCCGGTGCGCGTCGCCGCCATCGCGGCTGACGATCCACAAGTCGCCGCCGTAATTGAAAACGATTTGCGTTTTGCTGACGCTGGGAAAACGAAGCAATAAGGGCGGATCGCCTTGGGCAACAACCAGTTGCGGAAGCTGCAACATCACAAAGAACAAAATCAACATTACTGAGACGAAGGTTGGGACGAACCTCGACCGGAGAAGCATGCGCATAGGGGCTCCTCAGACGCTTGCGAATGACTGGAAATCTTAGTGGCCTGCAGCAAATCGGTCAACTTCATTTCGGGTCGAGTCTCAACTATTTCTGATTTTGTTTAGTTTCCCTCAGTAGCCCGGCGGGATTTTCTAAGTGCATTCGCGAAAGCTTCCTCGCATGCGGTTGCCAGTTTCACGCTCGATTCGCCAAACTTAATCGCGCAGGCCAATCGGGCGCCGTCACCGCCTCGTTCCAGTGCTGCTGGCGTGCGCCTTCGAGCAGGTTGGGCTGCTCGGGTTGTGTCTGAAACGAGGACGCTCCGACAGCCGTACAAGATTCCCTGGCTCCAGTTCTTACAGACAGCGTCCTCCGCGTCAAAGATTTCACTGTCCGGTTGTGTCGGCGGCAAGCATGAGCACGCGTATCGTGGAAAAATCTCTATCGCACAGTTTCAGTTGAATCGTACAGACTGAATTTTCTTGGCCAGCAGATTGCTGGACATGCTAGCTCCTACGAAAGCAAGCGGACACGAGTGCCTTGTGATTGCAATATAGAGATTGCCTTCGAGTCGAAGGAGACAAACTCTTCTGCACCTAGCCAGTCACCTTTATACGCAATGATACCGTCCGCGAAATTTCCCCCCGCAGCGAGTACGGACAGCCCTGCCTCGACGGCCGGTCGATTCATCACAACGTTAATACCGTTCATGAGCCGGTGAATCGCATCGGAAACATCCGGCACAGATCTTTTATAACCTCGTCGAAGCACCCACACAAATTCGCAGAGAACGGGAATAGGCACGGCAACAAGATCCGCTTCCTGCATCCTTTGCTGCTTGCTGGGCTTGACGGACGTCGTCTTGAACAGCGGCTCGAATGAGAACATCAGTGTCGACGGTAATCGTCATTTAGCTTTTGCCCATTCGCGGGCCGCGATCGCATTCACTTCGTCGATCGTGAGCTTCGGCCCCGTTTTTTGTGAGAAGCAGCCAATGAAATCAGAAATCGTGCCATTTGGCGCAGCAGCTTTCACAACGATGCGGCCATCTGATAATTTGTGGGCTTCAATTTTCTCTCCGGGACCGACCCCTAAATGCTTCAGCAGCTCCCGCTTCAGCGTAATCTGGCCTTTTGTCGTTATTGTGAGGGTGGTCATAAGGTTCCTCTTTGGCTGCCACATTATAGTAAGGCATTTTTGCCTTACTGTCTAAGAAGTCCATTGGGAGTTCGAGGGCCGTTTTACTCACTCGGCGATGGACATCTGTGACGATCGCGCGTGTGCTAAATCTCTCGATAATCTCGGATCCTTCACAATCAACTGTCCAATGCTCGCAAGTGATGGACTCGACGAGATTTCGCGACAATCACAACCTGCACAACCTACACTACTTCTTGTCCGTCTAGCAATTGCAGCCTGTGGCAGTAACCGCAAGCTGGACCTTCGACGCTACCTAGAAAAACTTCATGGGCGTAGGCCAACTCATGGGCATGATTTTGTGTGGCTTTGTTTAGCGTCAGTCCCCGACCGGAATTGCCTAGTCGGTGAGTATAAAGGCCAAGGTTCTTTAGCACATGTCCCACCGTTTCGTTACTGATTCTTGGTGAGTCTCCTTCTTCACGATAGAGTTCCTTCACCGTAACCGCAATCTGACGCACAAACACTTGCTGCTGGTCGTTTTGATGACAGTGTGAAAGCACAGCTTTGAGGACCATAGCATTCAACTCGCAAGATCGATCGACTCGCAGTTGCTCATTGAATTCGTTCAGCAGTTCCATGATGCCTTTCTGTAGTTCAGGATCGCCTTCGAGAGGTGCCCCGAGCACTTGCGCCAGCGCGCAAAATTCCGGCAAGAACCCTTTAACTCTAAACTTTGACGATCCGATCCGATCATGTGCGACTAGCCGATAGTAGAGAAGTCGATTTTGAAGATCTTGTACAGCTTTATCTTCCAGAGGAAGGCTACCAACCTCTGATCCTCGTCTATTGGCGCGAACATGAATGGAGCGGGCACCGACAATCCGTTGGCTCGAGTCTTCTCCAATGTAAATGCACTTTGCAGCATAGAATTGCCAGACATCTCTAGCATTCGAGATAAAGTAACCTGGCTGATTTGAGGCGTCGATCAAAGCCGCCATCGTCTTATTCAGTTGAGAGGTCCGAATCAAAAGCGTGGGCATCACCTGATTGCACGTGATTGCGTGCAAGCT
>Ga0182024_10007633_pt1 | contig 23267 bp, 20 predicted proteins | sample P32metaG_FD_120480 | JGI IMG/M metagenome (GOLD analysis project Ga0182024, IMG submission 120480) | Permafrost microbial communities from Stordalen Mire, Sweden - P3-2 metaG (Illumina Assembly) | ecosystem: Environmental > Terrestrial > Soil > Wetlands > Permafrost | place: Sweden: Stordalen... | reverse complement strand
TGACCTGAAACCCAAGCCCATGACCGCGGACGAACAACTCGAGGTGGGATTGCAGATGCAGGACCCACGAAAGGCTGCCGCCGCACTGGAAAAGGTGATAGAGTCCCGCGTAGCCCCGGTTGCCTCCGCCGTCGAGAACCAGGGAAAAAACCTCGCTATCGAAGAGCGGAGACGAATTGCAGGAGAATTTTTCAGCCGTCACCCGGAGTACAACCTCTCAGCCAACGGACAGATGCTCGGTCAGTGGGTCAAGGACAACGGGTACGACTTCACGATTGACAATATCGAAATCGCCTTCGCGAATTTGCAGGACCGTCTCGCCCGGCGCCCCGCGCCAAGCAATGAACCGCCCGCTCCACCCGCACCTGTTGTCGACAATGCTGCACCCGGCAATGAACCGCCAAATCCGGGAAACCCTCCCACCCCACCGAGGAGGGCGCCTGTCAGTGGAATTTCGAACTCACAGGCGACTGGCACACCAGTCAGCAGGCAGCATTTCCCATACACGCGCGACCAGCTCTTGCAGATGGCTTACAAGAACGACCAGAGATACGTAGAGCTGATTCGGAATCCGGCCACGAACGCGATGGTGAATGCTGTGCTCGCTGGACGCTAGATTTAGCGAGGCAGTATGGGTGCAAACCCGTCGGCAGCAAATGTTTCAAATAACCTGATTTCGCAAATCGTTCACTACGACGCAAACTTTATCCCGCCCCTGATGGCGAACACGGCGGCGTTCGTGTGGGCGGCCGAGCAGCGCGAACAACCCCTGCACACCGGCGTCAACCGCACGCTGTTCACCTACGACCTGATTACCGACACGATTCCGGCCTCCGCCGATGGCGTCATCGGGAGTCCGGAATATTTCGGTCAGTCGTTCATCAACGCCCAGGTCGCCGAGTACAACGCCTTTGCGAACTGGTCGGCGTTCTCTGCTGCGTCGTCTCTTGATCCCAACCAGGCCAAGAGCACCGCGGAATTGCTTGCGTATCAGTTGGGAATCACGATTAACAACCTGGCCTATACGGGCTTGGACGCGCAGGCAAACACCGACACGACCGTGAACCAGAACACCCTGATCTCGGGGAACTCCCCGGCGTACTTGCTGACGATCAACGCCTTGCGGACCATGAAGAACCAGCTCATGACGCTGCCGGCGATGCCTGTCAAGAACGACCTTTACGGCGGGCAGATTTATCCGCTGCTCGTGAACGACATCTCGAACTCCACGACCGTCAACGCCTCGATCGCCGACCTCTGGAAGTATTCAGACATCGGGAAGTACGAGGAAGTGGCGGGGAACACGAACCAGTGGAAGCGAATGGAAATCGGGCCTGGCCTGGGTGTGACGTTCGGTATCACTCCGTTCCTAACCTCGACTGCGAACCTGCACTCGAGCTTGACCGGGTACCGGACCTACATCGAAGGCAAGTACGGATTCTTGATGCTCGTGATGCGCGTCCCCGGCGACACCAATTTCGGGGATGCGGATTGGAAGATGATCAAGACCAACATCGTCACCGACGCCCCCGACTCGAGCTACGATCCGACCGGGACCATCGGTGCGTGGGTCTCAACTCGAGCGCACTTGACCTTCACTCCTCCACCGTTCACGCAAGGAACAGCTCGTATTCGATTTATCGACGCTATTCCGCAGTTGACTAGCTAACGTACCACAATAACAACCGGGGTCTAGGTCTGGCCCCGGTGAACTTCCATGTGGTGTGGGCGGCAGAGCCAAACCACTTCGAGATGCTTGGAGTAGTCGGGATGGTGCATTTGAGACTTCGGGGAACCGCAAACTTCGCAGGGCTTCCTGTGAATCTGTCCGCGCTTGAGGGCCATGCTAGCGTGCGCTCTGGCTTTGAGCTTCTCTTTCTCTTCCGGCGTAAAATCATCCCATCTTTTGCGGTTCTTCGTGTTATTGGCGTTGTGACAGGGAGTGCAATCCTGTCCGCCCTTGCGCCTAGGATTCCCACACTTGCAAAACTTAGAGCGCGGTGGTCTCGCGGCGTAAGCGCATTTCAGCGAGCAGTAAGTGTACTTGTGCGAGGGGTGAGGGCGGTCAAACTCGATACCGCATTTCTGGCAAATCCGAATCATTGCGGGGCCACAATAACATGGCCGTAGACATCGGACAAGTCGGGAAGTTCGTACAAAACGTTCTCAAGAGCGGGACGCCGAAGTGGGTGTCTCACCCGCGCGATTACATTCGCATGGTCCAGGAGTGGCACGCGCAAGCCCGAGAGAATCTGATGCTCGAGTGCCGGCCGTACAAATGTCAGGACCAGGAATTTCTGGCAACGCCGCGCAGGGAGAATCCTCTGCCCGCGGCTGTCTTCATGCGGAAGCTCCGCCAGAACGGCCTCAGTTGTTTCTCGCACGATTCGCAGTTGGGCGACGGCTCGGCCTCGCTGTTTGTCTTGGTGCCGACTCAGAACGGCGGGGAGTTTCGCCCCATGTGTTCGATTCAGGTTCCCTTGATGTGGGAGTGGTCTACGATTCGGCTTGACCCCATCACGCAACTTCCGGCGGGGTTTCGGGACATCGGGTGGAGGAGCGCGGTTCGCTGTCTGATCATGAACGACGTTCTCACCGAGGACCAGGCCCACGTCATTTTCGGCAAGCCCCGCGAGGCGCAGGTCTCGCGCATCTACCGCAGGATTCTCTGCGAACACCGCAATGGAGGGAAACGCTATGCCTCGTAAGAAAGCGACAATTGATCCGAACGACCCGATGGCGATTCTGGCGCGCGTTGCCCTCGAGGAGCAGGCCGAGAAAGCCGCCGAACGCGACAACAAGAAGCGCATGAGAGCCGAGACTCTCCGCCAGCACGTCATCCAGGAAGAAGACGCCTACCAGAAGCGCATCCGTTTTCAGAGGGTTTGTGATCATCTCCTCGGAAACCATCGCGTCGGGGTCATCCCTGAGAAAAGGCGCTGCGCTCTGCACAAGGACACGTTCTCCGATAAGAGCGTGCGAATCTACTGCGGCAAGTGCCGCGCGGAATGGAAGCCCGGGGACACGGCTTCGATTCTTCTGCGAACCGAAGGCTATCCCCCAAGGCCGATTCGCATTCCCAACCCGACAGGGAAGGGGTGGAAGGGTATCAACGATTTCTTTTATTCCTTTGAGAACGCGAAGGACCTGACCTCGATCGCTTTCCGCATCGAGCGCGTTGAGCCTGAGTACATGCCGGAAGACGACGAAGTACCCGTTCCGGCCTAAAGGGGGTGAGCCGTGCCCACAAGTTCACAGAGCACGTACACCCTCGAATCAGTTTATGCCGACCTTCTGGCCCGCGGAGACCTTGATCCGGGCTGGGATGTGGCCGGCTACACCGTCCGCCCCATCCTGAACATCGCCAACAAGACCTTTAAGAACCTGGTCGGCGGCCTGGGAATGTTTCCCTGGAAGTGGAACCAGTTCAACCTTCCGCAGTTCGTTTGCAATTCCTGGCAGCAGGATTACGCACTCATCGACTCAACCGGTGCGTCGGTGACGAGTCTCGCGTGGCTCCAGGAAGGCATGGCGGTCGACATCAACAATCCGTCAGAGCCCAAGCCTTATCGTTACGTCGAAGTCGGAAGGAACCAGCCGCGGGCGACAGCAACTTATCAGTCGAACTCGGTCTATCAGAACCCGCTGTTTGTAGCGACGTTTCTGCCAAACAATTTGCTCTATTACGGGACCTGGGGTGCCGCTCAAGCAGGCAATTCGACCTGGGGAAACAATCCGCAGTCGGGACAAGTTGTCACCAACCCCTATGTGTCGGGCACGCCCATGCCGTCAAATCCCATCCTGCAAATCAAGGACGCGAACGCGAACCTTCTGGTGCTCACGGGATATGGGACGCTTGGCACGACCGCACCGGTTGCGCCCGCGAACTCTCTGGCGGGAGTCACGGCGACAGCGGGGAGTGGAGACACGACGACCTGGAAAGTGGTCGACCCCTACGGCGCGGGAATCCGCATCTCGCCAGTACCTTCGCAGACCGGAACGGTTTGGCAATTGAACCTCGTGGGGCAGATGAAGCCCACAAACTTTGTGGGGACCTCGAGCCTCGCGAATCAAACTCTTTTCCCGCTCACCGACGACTACTACCAGTATTTTCTGGATGGATGCGCGGCCGAGTGCCTGCTCTACTCCCCGCAGGTTAAAAAGCGGCAGGAGTATCCCAGGGCCTATCAGGTTTGGCTCGCTTCGGTGAAGCAGATGCGACAAGAGACCGACCGCGAGAAGGAAGAGAACACGATTCGTCCGCGAAGATCGATTCTTAGTGCGGGTGGGAATGCGGGGGGCAATCCCTCCTCGCTTGGTCCCAACTGGCCGCAGGGTGGCCCGGTTTACTAAATGGCGTACACGGTCAACCAGTCAATCGCATGGACTCAGTCCATGCTCACGACCTACATCCCTCTCACGGCGCAGACCGGGAGCGAGCCTGCGCTGACGATTGCGAACATGGTTGTGATGTTCATTCTCAACCCGCCCTTCACCTGGGGATTCAATCGGGCCGAGGACTCAACCACCACGACGGCCGCCGGAACCCAAGATTACGTTGTGACCCTTACCGACTTCGGATTTCTTGAGACCGTCACGCTCACCGACGCGAACAGCAAATCGTACGCGGTCCCCCGAATCTATAACTCGAATGCCCTGGGGAAAACTTCCGAGCAGTCGGCGCGACCAGAGGCTTGCAGCGTAAAACTGTTCACTCCGGGAACCAGCATCGCCATTCGCTTCATGGGATGCCCGGACGCGATTTACACGGCAACGCTCACCTACCAGAAGGCTCCCGTCTTATTCACCGCGACGACTCAGGATTGGTTCACTCAGGCCAAAATCCCGATTGCTTACATGGATATTTTCAACAATCTGTTTCTCGCCGAGGCTTTCCAGGCCAACGGTGACGCGGGGGAAGCGGGACGCTACCGACAAAGGGGAATGGCTGCGCTCATCTCCAAGGCCGAAGGCCTCACTGAAATGCAGAAAAACATGATGCTGGCCCAGGCGATGAACGCAGATCTTCAGACGATCGCCGCGAACCTCCGCGCGCAACAGGCCGCGCAAGCGCGGTCGCTCTAAATGCCCGGCGGACTCCTCGGGGATGCCGGCGCGAAGCCCCAAAAAGAACCGACCTACGCGCCGATCTTCGTAGCAGCTTCGCTCACCGGGCTCTACACGCAGCGTTCGGTTTTCCACGATCCCTCAAACGTCGTCACCCAAAGATATTATGGCGGCCGCCCCGACACGCTTTGGGATGGCCTGAACATCGAACTCTCGAACGAGCTCACACTCATCAGGCGCTTTGGCTGTTCTCAGTTTTCAGGGACGACCTATCCCCAGGCGCCGACGTGCGCGTTTTCCTTCGAGCATACAGACGGGACGATTCAGGTCATCGTCGACACCCCGGCGTTTGTTTACATCGACAATCAGGACGGGACCAAGACGACGCTATTCACCAAAAGCGCGGGGGCCGGGCAGGGGTACTTCGTCGCCGCGGGGAACGTTCTCTATTACGGGGATGGGGTGGATACGCTCAAGTACACCTCCGGAAATCCCAACGGCCTGACCTGGAATTGGGGTGGAAATGCTCCATCCGCTCCTCCAAACGTGGTCATCGTTGAAAGCGGGTCGGCAGCGGCAACGTGGGTGGCGTCCACCGTATTTTCGACGATGGGCCTGATCGTCGACTCAAACAGCAACGTCCAGCAGCTCATCTCTGTAAACATCCTCGGAACGAACACGACCCAACTCGGGACGACGGGCGCCGGGCAACCTGTATGGAACAACACCACGGGCGGGACGACCAGCGATAACACCGTGACCTGGACGTGTCAGGGGGAAATTACCCTCTGGAAGCCGAGCACGTCCTACGTCTTGGGGCAGCCGATTTACGATCCCGATTCAAACGGAATCTATCAAGCAACCTTAGGCACCTCCGGCCTGGCGAAACCGAACTTCAATGGCAGCGGGCCCGTGGTGGGCGGCAACAATCGCCACGTGAACGACAACGGAATTTCCTGGATTTACATAGGGCAAGCCGCCATCTGGCAGCCCTCGAGTACCTACAATTCCTGGTGGGAAAACTCCCCGTGCCTCGCGTGCGAGCCTGTCTTGCCGAGCAACGATCTTTTGCAGGCCGGCTTGCAGAACGTCTATTTGCAGACCTCCAACGACGCCCCGGCCAGCGGATACGTCAACAGCCCGGGCACCAGCGGGACGGGCTACACACCGCCCTGGGGGACGACGGCGGGCTTTGAGACAGCCGACAACCAACTGCAATGGGTTTGCCTCGGTTCTTCGGTTTGGGCCGGTAATACGGCCTATCTGCAATGGAACGGCTCTACACAACTCGTGTTCTCGGTCGTCGAAGACACCAACGGGAATTTCCAGGTTTGCATCAAGACCGGCTCGAGCGGATCAGTTGAACCATTTGCGGCATGGAAAGCGAGTCACGCCTTTTCGACCAGTGCGACCATCGCAGTCAAATTCGGAACGCAGTACGTCCAGTTCACGGCGACGACGGGCGGAACGACCGGGACCTCACAACCGACTTGGGATTTCACGTCCGGCCACACAACTTCCGATGGGATCGTGGTCTGGACGGCCGGCGGAGCAGTTACAGCGGTTTGGGGAACGGCTTACGGGCAGGAATGCAACGATGGGATAGTGGCTTGGACGTGTGTCGGCCCGGTGATGACGTGGGCGACCGCGACGCAATGGTACCTTCCGAAGTCTGGTTTCGCTCCCCCGACAGCATCCCAGCCCTACGGCGGGGCTTCGGTCATTGGAAACAACGATGTCCAGTTCGCTATTTCCTCCGGTAAATCAGGCTCGATGCAACCATCGTGGGGCACTGTCGGAACGACGATCTCAGACGGCGCGGGGAATCTGATCTGGTACAACGACTCGGCTTTCTCAGAGAACTCTCTGGCGTGGCAATTTGGACACGTTTACGCCTATAGCTTCAAGGCCAGAACTCCTACCGATCCGTACGTCACCGTCGCGCCTCCGGGCGTGGCGAATCCCCTGGGTCCCTACATGGGGTCTGGAACCGGGGTCATCACAACGGCATCCCCAGCTTTTACGATCGTAGGAGCGAATCAGGGGGCGGTGAACACGATCACAGGATTAGGGCCCACCGACCCGCAGTTTGACACCATCGTGATTTGGCGCGATGCCGATGGCGGGGGTGTCGCGAACATGTTCGAGCTCACCGAAATTCAGGCGCCGGCTCCCATCAACGGGGTGGCGCAGACCTGGACTTTTGAAGATTTCCTGCCCGATCTTGCGACCTCGACCTATCCGGGATTGAATAACCTGATCCCCGCGCCGATCAACGATTCGAACGACCCGCCGCCGGTCGGTTTCAGGCCCCTGTGCAACAAGCTGCACTTCGCCCGCATTTGGGGAGCGGCTTCGGGCACGCTCTCGAACACCGTCGTGTTCACCGGCGGCCCCGACGTCGTCACCGGAAACCCGAACGAGGCTTTCGACCCGACCGACACCTTCCCGTTCGATTCGACGGTGATCGCCTGCATCCACACCCCGACGGGCTTGATCTGCCCGACAACGACCGATTTCGAGTGCATTTACGGTGGACCTTCGACCGATTCGTTCTACGACACGACTATGCTTCCTGGAGTGGGAATGCTTTCCTACAACGCCTGGGACCTGTTCGGCGGGGAGATTTACTTCGTGTCGGCGGATTCCCAGGGCTGGACGCTCAACCCCGCCACACAGCTCGCGCGCATCGGATTCCCAATTGGAAACAAAATCGCAGCACTCAATGCGGCGAACGTCTACCTCACCGTCCACGAGTCCGGCACAGACAACGCAATCTACCTGGGCGATGGTTCGACGGGATGGTACAGGCTCAATCCCCACCAGGTCAACGCGGACATCAGCGGGGAAAACGCTTCGGTCTGGTCTCCCAAAGCGACAATCGTGGGCGGCTGTCAGATGCTTCAATCGCTCGTAACCGCGCCAGGGGTAAAAAAGTTACTGATTGGCGGAACCGGGACGAATGAGCATATTCAAAAAAGAGACCTCACCGTCTTCTCGGATAACGGCACAGCCTACTCCGCATGGGGAGACATCGGCGCAATTACGATGGTCGCGCCAGGCCAGCGCGCGGCCGTGAATTTCATCGAGATGGATTTTATGTCCGTGGGAACGCAGCCGGTGGTTTCGCGGCTTCTCGACGACCCGACGACGTCTCCCTCCAACTGGATCGCGCTCACGAACTACGTTTTCGATCCCCCGATCGTCTACGCGGGAACGAATATCACGCCGAATTACTGGCCCGATCGCTTCTATTTCAACCAGACCGCCGATGTCGCCGTTGGCCGGAGAATCCGCATGAAGTTCGATTTTGGGAACACCGATACGGTGCGGAACGAGTTGATTAGCTTCGCCATATTTGGCCGAAAGTATGTGGAACAGTAATGGCTGAAAAACTCATTCCGGCGGGAACTCCTAACGACGGCTTACCTGAAAACTGGAAGCCGGTCGACACTCCGCCTTTGATTGCAGGACCGAGCGCGGGTGCGCCGCCTGCGGCCTTCGTTGGCGCGAGTCCTTACTACGCAGCGTCTCTTCCGCTCTCGTCCCAACTTGTTCCCGACATCATGCCGACGCGCTTCCCTGGCGGTTTGGGGGGCTATCGGATCTTCCCCCCTGGAGCATCTGGCGTGGCGCAAAACAACGCCGCCGCTCAGAGCACAATCACCGAGCAGGGTGGACCAACGAATATTTTCTTGGGCTCTGGAACGCAGCAAACTTCCACGCCCTTGATTCCCTCGAAGTGCCCCTGCATGGGCGGGGGCGCCGTTCCTATCTCCATAAACTACACGGCGACGGCTCTGAACAACGGACAACTGCTTTCCTTCACGACCTCGACGCCGCCTTTTGTTGCCTACACAGCGACCGCTCAGAGCGGTCTGATTATTACGAATCCAACTGTCCTGCCTGCGGTTGCGACCGAAGATGGCGATTTGATCGTGGTCGCGATAGCGGTGTTCAATGGTGCCGACTTGCCGGCCACCATCACCGACACCGCGGGCAACAGTTACCAGTCGGCCGCTTCCTACCTAGCGTCAGCATCTGGAGTCTACGAGCTCCTCTACTACTACGCCGAGAATGCCACTGGCAATCCGGCCAATGTAATCACAGTCACTTTTAACGGAACGGCGAGCGGCAAATGGGTCTTTGCCTGGGGAATCAGAAACGCGACTATTTTTAATAGCTTCGATACGACTGCTCACGCATCGGCGACCGGGACAACGATAACCTCCAGCGCGTTCACAACTGCGGACCCGGTCGGCATCTGTCTCTTAGTCTGCCAGGGTGGGAATAGCATCGTCACCTATAGCCCTCCGCCTCTGAGCGGCTACGTCCTCGATCACGGCGGCGACGTCAGCAATAACAACCTTTTCGGAGCGGAGCATCTCGTCTTCACGACACAGCTCTCCGGCGCGACGGGCTCGATAGACCTCAATACAAGCCACCCTTGTGACCTTTTCCTCACGACGTGGAAGGGTGATCCGGTCGTCACTCTCACGCTTCCCACAGTCCCGCCTTTTCCAAAGTGGACTATCGAAGTCGAGAACAAGGGGCCAGGCACTCTGGTCATAAATCCCAACGGGCTTCAAATCGACGGAAATTCCGGGAATATTTCGCTGGCATCGGGACAAGGGCTCGCGATTTACACCGACGGCCTCAATTACTACTCGCAGGCGGGCACCAGCGCCGGATTCGTAAACCCGATGACGAGCGCCGGGGACATCATTTTTGAAGATGTTTCCCTGCTTCCTGACCGTCTTGCGATAGGGACTGCGGGGCAAGTTCTGACCGTCTCCGGCGGACTGCCGGCATGGGAAACCCCCTTCACGAGTCCACTGACCACCACGGGAGACTTGCTCTACGAGAACGCAACCCCTGCTCCGGCGAGATTGGCTATCGGTTCGACCGGGCAGGTTTTGACGGTAGCCGCAGGGCTTCCTTCGTGGGCGGCTGCCGCGGGGTTCGCAAACCCCATGACGACGGTTGGGGACATCATTATCGGCGGTTCTTCGGGAGCCCCGACGCGGCTTCCAATTGGAACCACGGGCTACGTTCTCACGGTCTCCGGCGGGTCGCCGGCGTGGGCCGCGGCCGGAGGCGGAGGCGGGACCGGGGGTGCAAGTCCCCTAAAGCGGCGATGGGGATATAGCGCTACCGGATCAGGCGGAATCGGGACGGCCGGAAATTTCATAGGAGACCAGTTCTCCCCGACCAACGGAGGGGGGAACAACGCTCCAACCGCGAACTGCAAATGGCCGTTCACGACATTCACGATTGGCACGGCAGGTTCGAACAGCGGAATTAGCGGACTGAAGACCTGGCGCGCCGAGGCAAATATTCTTTGGCAATGCCGAATGCAAATCGGCATCGTTACCAACCTCCGTCTGGTCCTTGGTGTGGGTGACTCGACATCTCTCGCGAACTGGCTCACCGCCGATACTCTGACTGCGAACTACGCGGCTTTCAGGTTCTCGACGGGCGCGAGCGATACGAATTGGCAATGCATCACCGGGAACAACAGCAGCACGACGATCACAGACTCAGGCGTTGCGGCGGCCATCAACACCGATTACACGCTCCAAATCGTGTTCAATTCGGCGGTGCCGAACGTGCAGTTCATCATCAACGGGAGCACTGTCGCGACAAACACGGCTCACCTTCCGACAACCGGGGTGAACATGGCGCAGTATGAAGGGGTCCAGTGCCTCGTGAGCGGCGCCCGAAGCTGGCTCGGCGGGTGGATTTACATAGAGGCCGATTACTAAGGGGACAGAGATGCTCGATCTTTTGACGCTCATTTTTATCGTAACGGTGTTAAATTCGGCGGGAATCATCTACCTCATCGTGCGGAAGCCGCGCACGGTCGGACCTCCCAACAAGGCAATGCAGCAAATCGGATCGCAGCACCGTACCTGTGGTGTATGCGGCGCAGTCGTCGCGCGCTACACCCCTCGAGAAGACGGTTCGGTTGTCTGTTTGAACTGCAAGCCCTTCGGGAGCTAACGTGTCACGACACACCCCAACCAACGTCGTCGGCGGAGTCTATAACTCAGTCGCGCCAGTTTTTACCGAAGGCCAATTCGTAGCTCTCCAGTTCGACGTCAACGGCAATCTGCTCACGACGGGTGGCGGAGGCGGGGGCGGAAACGCCTCGGTCAGCCTGGTCGGGAATCCCGTACCGACCTCGGCCACTGCTATCGGCATGGAGGACGTCAGCGGAAACCTGCAATTCGTCAGCGCGACAAATCCCCTTCCCATCACAGGAAGCATCAGCGCAACCAATCCCAGCGTAGGCGTCATCGGCTCGGCAATTCCTTCCGACGCAACTCTGCTCGGCGTGAAAGACGGCAGCGGAAATTTGCAGGCGGTCAGCGCCGCGTTTCCCGTGCGCGTCGATCCCACCGGAACGACCACGCAGCCGGTTTCTTTTCTTTCGTTGCCGGCCGGTTCAAATCTCATCGGGCAGGTCGAAGTCTCAGACGGGACGAATATTCTTTTCACAAGCGGGCATCCGGGCTTTGTCGCGCAAGGCACCGCGGCGGCTTTGACTGCGGGATGGCCGGGCGTCGGGGGGCTTCTGGCTCCGGTGCCCGCGACCTGGACCAGTAGCACCACTACGAACACCGCAATCACCTTGAGCAACACCCAGGGCTACGCGACTGCACTTCTGACGTTGGCGCAGACCAACAGCATGAATTTGTTCACGGTCGTCGGGGAGGGTTTCGACGGAACGAATTGGCTTCCGATCCAGACGGTTACAGACGCCAGTGCCACAAATATTCTTGGGGTAATCGTTCTCGGGGCTTCAACCACTTCACACTTCTATCAGTTCAACATTGTCGGTTTCCAGCAATTCAGAATCAGAGTCACGGCGACGACCATCGGAAGCGGACAGGCAGTTTTCGCACTCTCCGCCCAAGCGACACCCATTGCGGGAATCGTCACCGTCAGCGGGATTCAGGGCTCGGTCACACTCAACGCATTGCCAGCGGGTACAAATGTCATCGGGCACGTATTCACGGATTCGGGATCCACAACAGCGGTCACCCAAGCGACGGCTGCGAACCTCAACGCGACCGTCGTCGGCACCGGCACACTGGCCGTACAAAACACCGCCGCAACGCCCGCGGGAACCAATCTTATCGGGCAGGTCTCGGCTTCGGATGAAACTTCCACGCTCTACAACGGGACAACAGCCCTCACTCCTTCTTTCGCCGTAATTACAGCGTCCAGCTCGGGCGTGACGAACCTAGTGGCCTTGGTGAGCAGTAAGAAAATTCGCGTGCTCTCTTTAGTGCTGACGGCCAACGGCGCAGTGAACGTGAAATTCCAGTCCCATGCGACACCGACCGACATCACCGGATTGTTTTACCTGTCGTCCACCGGAGGCTTTGTGCTCCCTTACAACCCGACAGGATGGTTTCAAACGCTCTCGGGAGAAGCTCTCGACATCAACCTCTCGGGTTCCATTGCGGTGGGCGGATGCCTAGAGTACGTGGCGGTCTAAATGGCGATAGCCTACGTCAACGGAGCAAACAGCGGTAGCCTCTTAAACGGCGCCGCTGCCACGACAGGGACCTTCAACGCCACAGCAGGGAATCTTTTGGTAGCGTGGATTCGTTGGGCGGACGCCTCAAGCTCCTCCATCTCTTCGGTCGTCGATGTGGCCGGAAGCACGTGGCACGTGGGAACGAAAAGCTCCCTCATCGGCACCAATTCTTTCATCCAGCCAGCGTATGCTTTCAACACCCCCGGAAGTTCGGTCAACACTGTGGCAATCACGCTCACCGGGCCAAACTTTTCCCTACTCACTGTCGCGGATCAATTTTCGGGATTCGGGGCGACCGACCCGTTCAATCAAGAGGTGCATACTTGGACCTCCTCTGGCGGGACGATCACCTCGAGCTCGTTCTCGACCGGAGCTCCTAATTCTCTGGCCTACGTCGCGCTCGCAGCAGAATCAGCTTCGAACTCTTGGGGATGGTCGAGCGCGGGTGGTGGGGCAACGTATTCAGCAGCGCAAGCAACTCCAGGGGGCAATGGAGTGGCTGGCGCGAGCTTTTACAATATTTACAACACCACACAGACCGGAATCACCCCGGCCTTCGTCCAGTCTTCGGGCGCCGCCGGCGGACTCATCCTCTACGAATTTGACCTAGTCACGCAGACCGCCAGACTCCGCACCTTGATGGGGGTTGGTCAGTGATCACCTTCCGCCGCACCAAACCAGAGGACCTTCTGAAAATTGCGGAATGGATTTCCCAAGACGAAGCGCACAGGGGAATGGAGGCGAGCTTCTTCACCCTCGAAGACAGCCCGTTTGTTTCCTGCTACACGATCGAGGACGAAGCCGGGCCCGTGATTTTTGTGAGGCAAGAAGGCGCGGGACAGGACACGCGATTGCACACGCAGTTCCCTCAAGACGCAAAACGTGTGGCAAAGGCTCTTGAGGAGGCTTATCCTCTCGTAGCGGAAGACGCAAAACGGAGAGGATTTCGCAGCGTGCGCTTCGAGAGCGGGTCGATCGCCCTGGTTCGTTTCATGTTTCAGCACTTTGGGTTCCATGCGGACCTGATCGACGAACTCGGAAAGGAGAAACATGTGCGGGTCTAGCGCAGCCGAAAGCAGCCTCTCAAACAGCGAAGCCGGATTCATGCAGACGCTTCAAGGGAATTACGCGCAGAACTTCTCTGAGCAGCAGTCGGTGCTCGCGAATCTGAACCAGACTCTCGCGCCGATCATCAATGCCGGGCCGAGCCAGACAGGATTCAGCGCCCAGGAAAGCGCGGCGCTCAATACCCAAGCCCTCGACACGACTGGCGGGAACTACGCGAACGCCTTGCGCGCGACCCAAGGGCAACTCGCCGGACGAAATGACTCTGGAAACCTTCCCGAATCGGGCGTGGATCAAGGCATCAAAGCCAGGCTCGCATCGTCGGCAGCCGGGGAGCTTTCACAAGAGCAGCTCGGGATCACCGAGGCGGATTACGCCACCGGGCGCTCAAACTTCAATAGCGCCGTGAGTGCCGAGGAGGGAATTGCCGGGCAGTACAATCCGGTTTCAACCGGAGGCCTCGCGGAAGAGGCGAACAAGAACGCCTTCGTCGAAGCTACCCAGATAAACCAGGAGAACAACCAAGCGAACGCCGACATCGCCGGAGGAGTGACGTCCCTCGCGAAAAGCGCCCCCAGTTTCGGATTGGGCGGTTTCGGCAATCCAGACCAGACGGGCGGCTCGAGCGGCGGGGAGCAGGTAGGCAATTTCTTTCCTGGTGGGATTAACGCTCTGGCGGGAGGCTAAGTTGGACCCTACAAACGGACAGGCGACAGCAACCGAGCTCGGCGCTCCCAGGCCTTTGCCTCAACCGCAGACCGGAGAACTTACGGCACCAGGAGACGCAGCCGATGCCCTGGCGCAGACCTCCCTTGGTCCGCAGATCGCTCGCAATACCATTCAGGCAGGCCTACAAAACAACGGGAGCCCCGAGGATTGGGCACAGAACACCGTGGCGGGGGTCACGGCAGCCCTCGCAGGCTTTGGGGCGGCTGGGAAGGTCCCGCCGGGCGCAGGGGCTCTGTACGGGGTCGGGGCGGCCGCCAGGCAGGGTCAGGAGCGACAGGACCAGCTCAACAAGGAAAAGCTCGCGCAGAAAAACACCGAAATCACGCAGAACCAGAGGCAGCAGGAACTTAATAACGAGAAGCAGCGCACGGAGAACCAGGTAACGCAGTTCGACAAGGACCTCCAGTTGCGAACCGCCGAGAACGCGCGGCAGCAGGCCGAGAGCATCAAGCAGCTTGCCCTCGACGACGCGAACCTCCAGCGGATCAACGATTCCAATAGCGACGAGAATTTCCGCCGGATGAAAGAGCACACCGAGTTTATCAATAGCCAACTGGACCTCGAGGATGCCATCAAACGCGCCGGCGGGAAAGACTTCGGGATCGGAGGGAAGCCCGCTCCCGTCTTTGACGACCTCGGACAAATGGAACAGTGGGCGAACACGAACAACATTGCCCAGGATATGCACACCTACGGATACAGGCCCCGTCCGTATTTGGGCTCGGATGGGAAGTACCACATCGCCGAAATTCCCGACGATGGCGTGAAGGAAGTGAAACTCAAGGACGCCGACGGGCACGAGTTTACGACCCACCTGGACGCGCTCGGAGTCATCAACTACCAGCAGAAGGTCGCCGAAGTACGACGGTCAAACGCCGAGACGACGCGCGACCAGATGCAAACCGGCGAGCTCCGGGACAAAGCCAAAGAAGAGAAAGACGCTTGGAAGAAAGACCAGAGCGATGAGAACCGGCTGCGTCAACTCTACGGAACAGATTCCACCGTTTACGACCGCGCGCTCGGGGAACTCAAGAAGGGTGTGGACAGCGGAGCCTTCGGTGATGGGGAGGCGGGGTTTGATCCAAACAACGCCGACTACAAAAAAGCGAAGCAGTTCGCCGATGACGCTCGAGACGAATTGCAGGATACGCTGGTCGAGCTTCGCAAGAAGGGACACGGATACCAGCCGTACAATCCAGAGCCGAAAGCAGCCGCCGCTGCACCCGCTGGCGCGCCCGCCAAAACTCTGCCTGACGAAATCACGACTGCGAGGGGCAGGCTCCCACAGTCGTTGCCCAAGCCCCCGGCGGCCGGCGCGGCCATCACGCGCGCGGCATTTGCGCCCTATTTGCAGAAGTTCGATGGTGACGTGGAGAAGGCAAAGCAGGCCGCCATGGGTGACGGATGGGGACCTCCGCAGGCTCAATAAATGGGAAACACTGATCCGTGGGCGGCTCTCGCGAGCCAAACCCCGAACGCTGCACCGACGCCGCCGACTCCGTCAACTGATCCTTGGGCATCGCTAGCTTCTTCTCCCGATTCACCGACCGTGAAGCCGGCAGCACCCGACCCCTGGCACGCACTTGCCGGCCAGCAGCCGCCCATCCAGCCGGCGGGCATCGCAGGGCAGGCCTGGGATTGGATCAATAAACCCCTCCTCGACCTCACGCGCGATAATGCAGGCCCGATTGAAACCGGGGCCGAAAAGACCCTGTCGGGATTCACCTCGCCAGCCTCTCTCGGCCTCATGGCTGCAACCTTCGGGGAAAGCGCTCTCGCAACAGGCCTTGAGAAAATTGGCGGGATGGCGGTCGTCGACGCCTTGGGCGCCGCGCAGAAGGCTCACTTCGCCGCCGATATGGGGTTTCTCTCGAAGTACGGTTACGACCTCGGGGCAAATACGATTCCCCAGCTCGAGATGAACTGGAACGATTACCGCAACGCGACCAACCCGCGCGACAAACAGAAGGCCCTCGACCGTTTCAAGGAATACGGGACCGAATCCATCTTGAACGCGCTCACGGTTGGATTGGCGACTCGAGGAGCCGAAGGTTCACTCGACGAAATCCGCGCGGCTTCTCCCAAAGGCAAAGCCATCGCACAGGAGCAGTACGCAAACGGCGTTTACAATTTCAGTCATGAGAACGGAGTCGGGACGGCCCAGGCAAGCCAGCTCTGGAAAGAGGGAATCGAACAGGTCCCCGACAAAGAGCGCCGTGTCGCCATCGCTAGAAACATCGAAGCCGGCGGAGACGAGAATCTCCTCGAGGCACAAGCAAAAGCAGCCGAAGCGAACCCGCGAACGAAAGACACTGCCGAGGAGTTTCGCAACGCGAAGCAACTCTCGGACAAGGAAATCGACCTCCGCGACGGGATGGTGAACACGCTCAAGGCCGACCTGGCGCATCTGAAATTCCTGAATCTATTGCCAGAGGACGGTGGCCGAGAGAACTATCTTCCCCATCTTTGGGACTTCGAAGACGCCGACCCCGAGACCGGCAAGCCCACCAAAACGGTGAGCTACGACGGGGATCGCGGAATGCTCAAAAAGCGGACCTTCGACACGATCGCCGAGGGGGAACAAAAGGGGAACAAGCCGACGTCGAAAGACGCCGTCGCTCTGATCGCTGATTACCACGAGCGCGTTTCAAATCTCATTGCGAAAAATAACCTGGCTGAATCGCTTGCCGGCGCTTACACGAACGCCGGCGCTCCGATGGCGGCTCCTGGGAAGCTCTATCCGGGTTACACGCGCCCGCACGATGCACCGATCACGCCGGAGGAAGTCGAGCGCCTCAAGGCCTCTGGCAGCTTCGATTCTCTTTTACAGTCCGGAAGAATCTACGAAGTTCAACCCAAGGTGAAACCTCCCAAACCTTCGGGCGAGCCGGGTCTGGTCGTCGCAAGGCCCCGCCTCGAGGGACCCACGCGAGAGCTCGGAGAAGAAGAGGCCGAGCAGGCTTTCATGTGGAAGCAGCGCGACTACGTTCCCAGCGGCCTTTCCGTGTGGCGCCCTACTTCCCAGGTTGCCGGCGAAGTCACTCCCGCGGCCGACATCATTCCCTTTGGAACTGGACCGATTCCCGAGCAGTCCATCATGGAACCTGGCATGAAAGGTTTCCCAACCGACCCGGCCGCGACCCCTGAGCGCGTCCCGATGGCGCGCGTCCCTGTCTACGTTCACCCGGACATTGCCCCACACCTCGAAGCGATGCTCGAGGCGCGGAGCCCAAAGAATGCTTTGCTGAAAGGCGTGCTCAAGGTCTCAAGCGAAGCGAAGTCGGACCTGCTTTCGCTGTCCCCTTTCCATTGGGCGACGATCACCGGACGCACGCTCGAGAGCGGTATGAACCCGTTCAGAGAAGGCCATAACCTCGCGCGGCAAATCTCCGCAGTCGGGCAAAGGATTCTCGGGAAAGACCCGACGATCTTCGTGCCAAAGCCGATCGACTATTTCAACCTCACACCTGAACAAGAAGCCGCGTTTCGGGATGGGGTTGTCGCCGGGGGCGGATCGACGCGGCCGGGCCACAGTTCCTACGCCGAGGAAGGGAACGTCAGCGAAGGCAATTCCTACATAGACAAGATTCCCCTGGTGGGCCGTTTCAATGAGGCAATCGAGGGCCAGCTTTTCGGGGGGCAGGGTTGGATCACGTCGCTCAAGTTTGACCTGTACTCGAAGCTCAAAGGCGAGATTATGAAGTCCAAGCCGGCACTGACCGACGTCCAGGCCGGCCGGATCGCAGCTTCCCAGGTGAACAACAAATTCGGCGGGCTCAATTACACCGTCATGGGCCGCGGCGCCACAACGCAGAACGCTTTGCGCGCGATGTTCCTGGCTCCCGATTTCCTCGAGTCTACCGGCCGCTCAATCTTGGACGTCGTCGGGCCCCACGGAAGCCCGCTCCTGAAATCCCTGGTGGCCTTCAACGTCGCACAATGGGGACTCGCGCGCGCGGTGAACTACATGGTGTCGGGAAACACCCACCCGGAATCGGGAATGACGGTCCTATCGAAGAACGGCCAGCGCTCATATAGCCTCCGAACGACAATGGGCGACTTCCTGCACTTCGCCCAAAAGCCGAAAGACTTCATGGCGAACCGCTTGAATCCGCTTCTGGTGCGTGCGCCTGGTGAAGTGGTTTCGCAGGAGGACCCGCTCGGCCATAAAGTCACAGACACCCAGGCGCTATTCGATGCCTTGCGTCAGGTTGTCCCGATTCCCCTCCAAGGCGTGTTGCCGAACCAGCAAATCGTCCAGCCATCGGAGGCGGACCAACTTGCGCAGTCGGTGGGTTTGCAGGTACGGAGAAACTTCTCGCCGGCCGAAGACCTCGCGCACCAGTTGGAAAGCAAGCGCGGGGAAGGTCAGCCTCTCGAGGGCGAAGAGCTCGCGCGCGCGCAGATGCGCTACAAGCTCGAGGACCAGCTCCGAACGGCCATCAATTCAAAAGACGAGAAGGGGCGTCAGGAGGCTATGCAGGCAATCGGCAAAGCCTCAACCGGAGAAGACCCGAAGATTTCCCGGCAGGATCGCAACACGATTATTCAGCAGGCGCACAAGTACCCCCTACCCCTCCAGAGCGCTGTCGCGCATCTCGGAGTTGCGGACTCTCTCCAAGTGTGGGATAAGTCTTCGATTCTCGAACGCCGCGCGCTGCGTCCCATCATCCAAAACAAAATCGAGAGTTGGGAAGCCAAGACCCACACAGCAAGAGAGCGCGCGGATATGCGTCAGAGGGTTCGCGCTTTCAGGTTTTCCCTCGGAGGGTAAGTGAAGACCGTACTCGTTACCGGTGCCGCCGGCTTCCTCGGCCGTGAAGTGGTGAAGCAGCTCCGCATGGCCGATTGCGAAGTTATTCCGGTAGACAACCTCGAGCCCTTGTGTGGAAGCTCCTCCGACTGTGACGGGGACCTGATGTACGCCGACGTCACGGGGGCCTCGAACTGGACCTGGAAACCTACGCACATTATTCACCTCGCAGCAATCGGTAGAAACCTGACGTGCGAAGAGAATCCCTATCGCGCCTTCCGGGTGAACATCGACGGCACGCAAGAGATTCTGGAGTTTGGAAAACAGTGCGGCGCCGAGACGATCGTTTGCAGCAGTAATATCGTCTTGAGTGACCAGGAAACGACCTACCGGATGACGAAGCGAACCGCCGAGGAGTTGGTCCGTATCTACGGGAGGCAGTATCCCGCGATGGCCTTGAGACCCTCGAACATCGCCGGGCGCGGTCAGTCCCGTACGGAATTTCAGCCTTGCGCCTTCGCCGCGATGGATAAGTGTTTCGAGGACAAAGGCTATATCGAATTGACCGGCAACGGACGTCAGCGCCGCGATTTCGTGAACGTCAAAGACGTGGCTCGAGCGTTCGTGATGGCGCTCGACAAAATGGTTCCGGGGGCCTGCATCGACATCTGCACCGGCAGCCGCGTGACGTTGCTCAATGTGATGGAGTTTCTCGGAGTGCCTTTCAAGTTTGTAGACGAACGGCCTGGTGACGCGAAAGACCTGGTGAGCGACCCGAAACCCGCGTGGGACCTTCTGCGCTTCCAGTCGCAAATCCCTTTCCCTGAAACCGTGGCCGATTCCTTTCCGGCGGTGATGCGTGCCCAAGCCAAACAGGCTGTCGAGAGTTAACCTCTCTGGGAGTACATTCGGACGTCTCTACGTTTCCTTTCCGGCCGGTCGCCGGAATACAAACCTCTACTATTTTTGCGTCTGCGAATGCGGTTCTCTAAAGTGCATCGCCAGAGGAGCTTAAAGTGTCGACTGTCCGTCCCTGCATCTTAGTAAGTTCGTGCAAGCGCGATCAACAGAATGGTGCGAACACGGCCGTTCGGAATACCTGGGGGGTGTCTTCGAGGATCCCTTACTTTTTTTTCATCGGGGACGGCGCGGTATCGAGTCGCGCCGACGAAATAAAGCTGAACGTGCCAGACGATTACCTCAGCCTGACCTACAAGAGCAAGGAGTCTCTGGCGTGGGCTGTGCGGCAGGGATTTACTCATGCTTTTCGCGCCTTCACCGACACGCATCTCGACGTCGGCCGCCTCGCACAATCTGGATTTGCGCAACACGACTATGTCGGAAACGACGCCGGACTTCAATCGGCAGGCTTTCAGTTTACTCATGGTGGGCCCGGATTTTGGACGGGCCCACGCGCAATCAACATTCTGCTCGACTCTCCAATCCTCAAAGAGAAATACGAAACCGACAGATACGAGGATCAGTGGGCCGGTCGAGTCCTCTACGAACGCGGGATGGTCCCCTTCGACGACAAGCGCTACTCGATGGGCTGGAGCTACGGGAAAGACGAGCCCGCGGTCCTCGAGGGGAACGACACGATCAGTGAACACCTATCAAGCTCCCAGGGCCAGTATTTCCCCGACTGGATGTACGCCGCGCACGCTCGCCGGTTCGGGGTTCCCTACACGTCCAAAGAACGCCGGCGCAAAGGCTGCAATTGCGCTCATTGCCGAAACCAGGAAGAGAATCGTTGAACGTCCTGGTTGCCCTTGAGACCAACGCCAGTCCCAAATACGCCGAACGCCGCAAGATTTGCGAGTCAACTTGGGGCTCTCGAATGCCGAAGGGGTATTTTTTCGAATCCTTCGACGGTCCCCGGCTGGGAGTCGATGACTCCTATCGTGGGCTCTGCGAGAAAACAAAAGGCATTTGCCAGTACGCCCGCGACAACGATTACGAGTGGCTTCTGGTGGTGGACGACGACTGCTTTGTGCGAACCGATCGCTTGCAGGTCCCCGACGCGGACTACGCGGGCTTCTGTCTTCCCCGGCCCCCGGAGGCTTGGACCTACTGCGCGGGTTCGTTCTACTGGCTTTCCCGAAGGGCGTTCTCAATCGTGGCCGACGCGCCTCTGATACCCGAGCGCTGGACGAGCGCCGAGGATCAGTGGGTGGGCTGGACCTTGGGGCAGCATGGTATTCACCCCGTGAGATTAGCGGAAGTTCTGCTCGAGCCGTGCCCTTGCAGGCGGTGTGATCCCGACAAGATTCCCGAGGAGTGGGTGTCTTACACGATGTGGATTCGATTCAGCCCAGGGCTATTTTCCGACTTCGAGAAGCGCTACGGCTTGACCGCGAAGCCATAGACCGCGTGAGCGAAAACGTCGTTGTGAATGCCCCCGGATGGATGCTCTACACAGCCACCCGTTTCCCCGCAGTTGCGAGCGGCCCCCCATTCTTCTCCGTAACGAATGTCCAGCGTCCGCAACCCGGTCACGGCAAACAACTGCCGCAATCCGTATTCGGTGAAGCGCCAGTAATCGTAGGGCAGCAGATGAGGGTGAAAGCCTCCCCAGGAGCGAGCGGTGACGATCACGTGGCCGCCAGGACGCAGCACCCGGAAAATCTCCTGGTAGGATGCAAAGAAATTGCTGTCGTGCTCGAGCCTTTCGGCGTCGACAACCACATCGAAGCTCCCGGAATTAAAATTCAGATTGTGGCAGCTCATGACGACGTCGACGCCAGGGCCCTGGTTTAGATCAATCCCTACGTAGCGCGGGAAAACCGAGGAATCCGAGAACAGACTGCGGGGGGAACCGTTCAAGTTGAGCGAACCGACTTCCAACACGCTGCCGTTCACGAGCGGAACACGTGAGGCGATGTACTCCATACAGCCAGGAGTCATTTAATCACTCCATTTGTAGTCTTTGGCGGGCCAGCCGCGGTGATGAGGAATAATCTCCGTGTGCAGGAACCTCCCTTTGCTGTCGGACTTCTGGAACTCGTCCCAGCGCTCAGGCGGGACGTTCTGATAGGACGTCGCCCCGCCTGACTTGAAACCAACGACGAGCATTCGATGGGAAACATCGTACTCGGCGCGGTTGATGTGAGAGCTGCCCTCGATCTTCACGACGGTTTGACGCGCGGGCCCTTCATTTCGGAAACGGCCCTCGCGCCCGCAGCCGCAGCTTTGATTTCGGCGTCGCTCGTCGCTGGCGTGATTTTCGGAGGCATCGCAGGGAGGTGCTGATCCAGTTGGAGGGCCTTGACCGCGTGGTCACGGCAACAGTAAAAACGCGGAGGGTTCGGTGGAGCTGACTGGCTCCCGCCTTGGGTCAAGGGGTGGCTAACCTGCACGACATTCGTCAATGCGATCTGGACGCGCTGGGGCCACTGTTCTCCGGGTGCCAGATTCGGCGAATACTCAAAATCAATATCACAGTCCGGTGTTCCATCAGCCTTTCGTAAATCGCAAGAGAAGCGATTCGTTACCTTGTTCGTTATCGACACTTTTCCTCCCTGTTTTGAGCTTGCTCTTTGGCTGTCGCCCACCGACAGTTCCCCGGCTCGTAATTGCCTCGTTTATTAGGCCAGCGGTCTATGGTGTGTTTGGGAGTCGGCTTCGGTCCCATGTCGGCCAAGAAATCCTCGAACGATTTACTCCATCTTTCACATACGACGATGCCCCTTCCTCCGTAACGATGGTAGGAGGAGGCTTTGGGGTACGTGCAGCGCTGGATCATTCTGCACCAGGAAACGTATTCGGGGGATTGGGGGGCGGCATGGCCGTGACGAAGACTGTTTCTGTTTCCCCTCTTTAGGCAGCCGCAGGAGCGGGTAGCGCCTTGGGTGAGGGAACCGCGGCGCACGTTCCGAAGGGTGCCGCAATCGCAGAGGCAAAGCCAAACCTGGGTTGTGCCGATTATTCCTGACGTCCACTTAACGACCAGCAGACCAAATCTCATTTCCGTCAAATCGCTGATTCCGTGCGTGTGGGGCATTGCGCGGCTACTCTACATTCCCAGTGAAAGAAATTCAAGCATCGGTTACTATTCCGCCTATGCGAAAACTCTTTGCCCTCCTGTCGCTGCTCTTCGCCATCCCG
>Ga0182024_10007632_pt1 | contig 23268 bp, 18 predicted proteins | sample P32metaG_FD_120480 | JGI IMG/M metagenome (GOLD analysis project Ga0182024, IMG submission 120480) | Permafrost microbial communities from Stordalen Mire, Sweden - P3-2 metaG (Illumina Assembly) | ecosystem: Environmental > Terrestrial > Soil > Wetlands > Permafrost | place: Sweden: Stordalen... | reverse complement strand
GCTCGGCGCCGTGTTAGGCGGCTGCCCCGAGGAGGGCGCAGTGGTGCCAGTCGGCCTCGACGTTGCCGTGGGCGACCTTCCGGCCGGCGCCGCTCCGTCATAATCCCGGCCCAGAACTCTCGCTAGCTCGCTCACTATTGCTGGGTTGTTGACGATGATGCCGAGCTCGCGGTTGTAGCCCATGGACGCGGTCGAGAAATTCTCAGAGCCGACGAACGCTTTTTCGGGGGCGGTGCCGGCATCCACGATGATAACTTTGGCGTGGATGTACAAGGCCGAAGAGGTATCAGGGTAGAGGTGGACATCCACGCCAGCAGCTACAAGCTTTGAGAAGTTGGAGCTATAGGCACTGTCGTCAGTCATTATCACGTGGGTTACGATCCCGGACCTAGCGTCGGCGACTAGAGCGGAGACGACCTGCGAGTTTGCCATCTCCTCGTTCTCGACCGACAGGGTATGCCGTGCTGAACCGATGAGGGCCAGAAGCGCCGGCTCGGAGCCGGGGCTCCAGACCAGGTCTGTTCCGGATGGCGTTGGTGCGGTCTGGTCGCCCTTATAGTCCGCATTGAACACTGATGCGATGGCAGCCACGTCCGCCGGGTTGCGGTCCACCACAGCGAAATCCCGCGTCGTGGCGTAATAGCGCGAGGTCAGGTTGAGCGTCATTATCAAGGCGGTTTGGTCTGGGTACCCAGCATCGACGACAACGGCCTTTTCGTGTGTGGCTTCGTAGGAGGTCGGCGCCCAATGCACTTTCACTCCGTGAGCGCTCAGGAAGTCGTAGGCGGGCGTGTTGGCCTCCTGCTCCCGGTTCCGGTCCAAGACCACCCGCACGTCTGTACCGTGAGCGGCGTCCGCCACTAGGTCGGCTTCGGCCGCTGGGTCGGCCAGTTCGTACATCGTCATGTCAAGCGAATGTTTTGCGCTGGTGAGCAGGCTGTATATCGGCCCGATCTGACCGGGCTCGACAATCAGGCTGAGATTGCCTGTCCCGTCCGGGGCGCGGACAAAGTGCGGAGGACGCGCTGCGGCGGTGGCCGGGCCGGTACCGGTCAGAGTAAGGCCCACTGCGCAAGTTGCCACGATCATGGACTTGAACGAACGGGTCAAAGGTTCCTCCTTGGTGGGACTGCAACATCATTGTGCTTTAGCTTGCCGGCGCAAAGGCGGAAAAACAGCCAAACGAGCAAACGTCGACCGATGCGCCACTAGCTTGTTGAGTAATGACGAAGATCTCTTTAGCGGCAAGTTCGGTCCTGGTAGCGGTCGCCCTCGTTGCGATGCCGGTGGCAGCGGCCGCTGAGCCAGCCACAGGGGCTCAGAACCTCCCGGTCACGAGCGCGGTGCGCACCGCCTTGCTTGATGCCGGCGCGTCGCACTACGGGCTTGCCAGCTCCGCGTTCACCGGGCTCGGGCAAGGCACTACCTACTATGCGTTCGACCTTTCGACGTCGACCTACTGGGCCGGAGCCAGCTTGGTCCCGAGCCCAAGCTCGTCCCAGGCTGGGGTGGTGGTCCAAGACGACGGCGCCTACCTGATCTTCGACCGAGCGGAGCACGGCGCCTGGCAGGCGCGTGACGTCGGGTACTCGGACACCGTTGGTGACTGTACGGCCTATCACGTGAGCATCCCCGCAGCGGTGGTTGCCGTGTGGCACTGGGTGCCCGGTACGTGCCATCCTCCGGCGAACCTGTACGGCCCCGGGAATGGTTCGAGTGCGAAATCTCCCAACCACAACTATGCATTGGCGTTGCTGCAGTGGGAGCGCGGCGCTCAGGCTGGCCCGCAGGATTATCACCACTACTGGGTGGCGGCCGCAACTGACCTGAACGAAGGTGTGGCAGTCCACGTCCCGGGGACCTCGGGGTACCCGCAGGCTGCCAGCGAGCTGCTCAAGCTCGTGCATCTCCCGTTCGTCGTGAACACGCCCGTGCAGATGCAAGCCGGTGCTGCAGCGCTTTTCGAGGCGCTCAACTCCTTTTTCTCAACCGACGGGCTCTACGATGTCAACGCGCCGTCGGCCAACCCTGCCGCGTTTGTCGCCACGCTCCAGCTAGAAGCGCGGATCGGGACCATCCAGGTGGTGGGCGACCCCATAATCGGTACGACCCCGAGCAATTACCCGGACGCGATCGTGAGTTGTCCGGTGCTGTCCCCGTTCGCGTTCGGCGCGGTGGCCCTTTCCCCTCTTTCATATAACGATACGTTCGGGTGCAAGCTGACAACCTCGAGTATCGGCACCTACTACATAGTCGGTGCCATCTCGGCTGCGCACGCGACTGAATACGCTGGGACGATCACTGGATTGGACAAAAATGGCACGCCCGTGTTCACGTGCAACGAGTTCTACGACTCGGCGCAGCTGCAGGTTGCGAAGAAGCTCGGCGCCCGCTGCAAATAAGCCGTCGCCGCGAGGTGGGCCGTTCAGCTAAGCAGCGCGAGGGTCAGCTGCAAAGCGCGCCGACTTGTGGTTGTGGTGGCGCAGTTGTAAGCCAGCTGAAGGCAAAATGCTCAGTGTAGCCGGGATGTCCTGAGGCGGCGGGCACGTTAGCGAAAGTCGATGTCGGCAGGTGCGTAGCGGCGGCGATCGTGTCGGTCTCGTACACCGTCTGCCCTCCACCGGCAGGATAAGTTTCGGTGAGTACCACGCTGGTCCCAGCACGGCGTAGCGGCGCATAGTCGCCGTAAGGCTCATACCCCACGGCCCCGCCTGTCTGCGACCGGTTGGCGACCGTGCCCGTCCCTTTGCTCCAGCACAGTCCGGGGTAATTATTCGGGTGGATGAAAAAACCGGCGCTCGTGAGCAAGAACAGAGCAGTGATGTTGTCTGTTGTTCTCGTGCAGGTAGCCGCCTTCGGCGTCGGGCAGCCCGCTGGCACGAAAACAGTCGATGCCCACAGCAGTCGCGCCGCTTTGGCGGCGATCGTGGTGTACTCGACGGTGGGGACGTAGCCGCTCGGCATTGTGGTGCCGACGACGAACTTGGTGGTTACGTTCCACGCCTGCCCCTTTACGTAATCCTTTATTGCCTCCTGTCCCGGGATTGTTTCCTCCTCGGCCCCCATGCGCTGGGTAGCCGCCGCCACGAGTTCGGCATATGCAACGGCTGCCGCGTTACCCGACACGGCGGCGGTGGAAGCATCGGCCTGGGTACCGCCCACGACGACCTGGGTGCCACCGACGACTAGGAGCGAGGCGCACAGGGCCCGGGCCCCGAGCCTGCCTACGTGCATACGCACACGCTACCTGGTGGCTCTTCCGCGCACTAGGGCCTCTGCAGCGAGACGCTGTAATATACGTGAACATACGTCTGGAGCCGAGGTGACCCAAGCCACAAGCCTTGGTACCGACCTGTGCGACTGCGAAGCTATGGCCGGCGAGCGCGGTTCCGGCCCGGCACCGAAACGGGTCCACGTGATCGGGCCGGTTTGTTTCGACTTGGTGTTCTCCGGCCTCTCCGGCCCTCCGCGTCCCGGTACCGAGGTGCGCGCTGGATATCTCGGCATGTCCCCGGGCGGGGTGGCCAACGTCGCCATAGCTTTGGCCCGGCTCGGTCTTGACGTCGCCCTGTCGGCTGTGTTCGCCGATGACGCCTTTGGTGACTACCTGTGGTCCTCGCTCCTGGACGAGGGCGTCGACCTGACCTGTTCGGTCCAGGTAGCTGGGTGGAACACGCCTGTCACCAGTTCGGTGGCCATCGACCGTGAACGAGAAATGGTCACCTACGAAGAGGTCCCGCCGGTGGCGGTCGAAAGCCTTCTCCCCGAGGGCTACCGGGCAGACGCTTTTGTCGTGTCACTGGCCCACGCCGACCCCACGTGGCTAGCCGGCTTGCACCACCTCGCCCCGTTGGTGTTCGCCGACGTGGCCTGGGACGATGAGCGGTTGGCGTCGTCGCGGTTCCTGGAGGGCCTCGCTGGTGTCGACGTGTTCATGCCCAACGCGGCCGAGGCACTGGCTTGCACCCGCTGTGAAACGATCGAACAAGCGGCGGCCCAGTTGGCCCTGGGTGGCCCGCTCGTCGTGGTGAAGGACGGTGCAGCCGGCTCGCTGGCCGTGGCCCCGGGCGCCAACCAAGCCCTCAGGGCCCAAGCGGTGGTGGTCGACGCCCTTGACACCACCGGTGCCGGCGACGTCTTCGATGCTGGGTTCGTCTACGGCTCGCTCGCCGGGTGGCCCCTGGCACAATGCCTCCGTTTCGCCAATCTGTGCGCTTCGGAGTCGGTTAAGCTCATCGGCGGGTCGCTGGCCGCGCCATGTTGGCACGACCTGGCCGCCTTTTGGAGCAAGCTCGACGACAACGAACTGAGGCAGGACTTCAGCTTTTTGAATGCCGTTATCCATAACGCCCCCCCGCGCCGCCGGGAGTGCCGCCGGTCCTTCCCATCACTGGAATCGCTGGAGGCACGAGGTGCTGGGGCCCGCTAGCTCAACGGTGGAACCCCGGTCCACCCGCCACGACTTGCTAACAGAGTTCTCGACGAGTAAATATGACTGTTCCCATCGGATTTATGTGTTTAGGAGGTAACAATGGGCCACACACCCCGGAGCAAGCTAACGGCGACGGCATTGTCCGTTCTAGCCGCCAGTTCGGCCGTCGGCATCGGTATGGCTACCACGACGGCAAGCGCAGCGTCCCCCACCTCGTTCACGTACTGGACGAGCGGGTGGGGGACCTCAGAGATCACGGCAGTTGACAAGGCCTTCGACGCCGCCAACCCGGGTTACAACGCGGTTGGCGACTACATCGCCAAGTCCGACGAGTTCCTACCCAAGGTCACAGCGGCGTTAAAGACCAACACCCAGCCGACTGTTGTCATCGACCAGCAGCCCTACGACCTCCCTTTCTATGAGGAAAGTGGCAAGCTCATCCCGCTGACCGGCCAGGTCCCGGCCACGAACAGCCTGTACCCCTTGATCAAGAAGTCGCTCTTTTACCATGGCCAGCAACTGGGGATGGCGCTGTCGGGCTTCGGCGATATCGCCCTGTACTACAACAAGGCCGATTTCGCCGCCGCTGGCATCACGGTCCCGCCCGCTAACTGGTCGCAGCTTACGGCTGACGCCATCAGGCTCACCGTGCCATCCCAGAAGCGTTGGGGCTTTTACGTCCCGATGGGCGACGCCGAGTGGATCTCCTATGACTGGGAACCGGTCCTGTGGGGAGATGGGGGCACCCTGCTCAATTCGGCTGGTACCAAGGCCACCTTCGACAGCGCTGCCGGCGTCGCGGCCCTCAGCACCTGGGTCAACCTGATCAAAGACAAGGCAGCGCCCGCCGCGAGCTTTGCCTCAAACGGCAGCTACGACGGTGGCAACGCGTTCGAGTCCAACGCCGTGGCGATGGTAACCGACGGCATATGGGTCGACTTCGCCACCGTACCTAAGGGCTTCAGTTACGGCGTGGCCCCCTTCCCCTCCGGGACTGCCGGCGCGTCTACCAACATCGGCCTGGCCGTGTCAGCTCTCTTCAAGACCACAACGACGGAGGACGCAGCAGGCCTGGCCTTCATCAAGTTCCTGTCCACGCCCGCGGAAGGAGCCTGGATCGCGTCGCAAGACTACGGCGAGCCTGACTCCCCCAGCCAGGTGAGCCAGCCCGTGCTGACACCGATCGCGGCCAAGGCGCCGGGGTACAACGTGTTCACCCAGATCGTGAAGTACGGCGGCCTCAGGCCCATCGTGCCTCAGTGGGGTGGCGTCTCTGCTGACCTGTACACCGAGATCAGCGACGCGCTCTCAGGTAGCGTCACGCCGAGCCAGGCCCTTAGCAAGGCCGCCCAGGAGGCGGACGTCTTACTGGCCAAGAACAGCTAGTGGCCGCTGGCCCTCCCGGCGCCCGCTCGGGCACTCCCGCTCACGCGGACCGAGCGCAGACCGGGAGGGCCCGGCTCATCCGCCCCAGGACGACCAACACCCGCGGCCGTAGCGTCGGTCGCCGGCCGCTGGTCCTCGCGTACCTTTTCATTGCACCCGCCGTCTTGCTCACGGCGACCTTCTCACTGCTACCCCTGGGCATGTTGGCATGGCGGAGCCTTTTCAGCGGCGGGGTGTTCGCCACGCACTTGTCCTTCGTCGGCCTAGGGAATTACAGCGACGCCCTGTCCCAAGGCGGGACGCAAGCCTTGCAAGTCACGGCCATTTACACGGTCGGCTTCGTGGTCCTCACGATGGGCTTCGGCCTGGCTATCGCCCTGCTGCTGGATGTCAAGTTGCCGGGTGTGCGGCACCTACGTGCGCCTTTCATCATCCCGCTTGTCGTACCGTCGGTGGCCACCGCCTTGATATGGGGCAACCTCTTCGCCCCCGATTTCGGTATCGTCAACCGCATCCTGAGCGCCTTCGGGATCCCTCAGGGAGACTTCACCTCGTCGCCATCTCTCGCATTCCTGACCGTCTTGACCTTCGGCGTTTGGCAGTTCTTCGGTGAGTGCGTCATCTTGTACCTGGCCGCCCTCAAGACTCTCCCCCTTGACCTGATCGAAGCGGCCTCTGTCGACGGTGCCGGCCCGTGGCGGCGCTTCCGCTACGTCCGCTGGCCGCTCCTGCGCCGGCACACCGTCCTCATTTGGGTCATCGCCACGCTGACCGGCCTGCAGACGTTCAACCAGATCTTCGTCCTCACCAACGGCGGCCCTAACGGCGCCACTACCACTGCCCTGTTCTATATCTTCACCCAGGGTTTTGTGCAGTTCAATACGGGCCTGGCAGACGCCATGGGAGTGATCTTGTTCCTCATTTCCTTGTGCATAATTGTCGTTCAGGTCGGCTTCTTCGGACGGGGAGCCCGGCGCGATGTTTAGGTCGCGCTTTTGGTCGCGAGCCCTGATCTACTCGCTTCTGGCCGTTGCTGTCCTGGTCGTGGTGTTCCCTCTGGTGTACATGCTGGGGACAGCGGTCAAGCCCAACTACCAGATCGTCAACCTGCGGGCGTCATTGTGGCCCAGCCAATGGGAATGGGGTAACTTCGTGCGAGCCTGGAACTCGGCACCTTTCGGGCGGTGGTTCATAAATACCGTGATATTCAGTGTCGGAGCCACGCTCGGCCAGATGGGAAGTTCCCTGCTCGCCGGCTATGCCTTCGCCATGTTCGACTTCCCCGGCAAGCGCGTCCTGTTTTACTGCCTAATCGCGGGGCTCATGGTCCCTTTCAGCACCGTCATCGTGCCCGTGGTGCAAATCCTGGCTGACCTGCACTGGCTGAACACATATCAGGGGCTGATAGTCCCTAATATTGCGTCCGCCTTAGGCGCTTTCCTCATACGCCAGTTCTACCTGGGCATGCCCTACGAGCTAGGCGAGGCGGCCCGCATCGACGGCGCCTCTGAATGGAAGGTGTTCAGCCGGGTTTATGCCCCGCTGGCAACGCCCATCATCTCGGCCTTTGCGATAATTTCGTTCCTCCAGAACTGGAACAACTTCCTTTTCCCGCTCATTGTCATCAATACCACGAGCATGGAAGTGGTGTCACAGGGGCTGTCCGTTTTCCAAGACCAGTTCAGCCTCAACTACGACCTGCTCATGTCGGCCGCCTCGATCCTCATAATCCCCATCCTCGTGGTCGCCGTCGCTGCCCAGCGCCGGATCGTCGAGGGGATCACGCTGGGGGCCATCCGCTGAGCCCGAGCTAGCGGCTCGTTGGTACTTCGGAACTGCAGGGCCTGGACGGCCCCGTTCCGACGCGGACCGTTTAGCACCCAAAGGACGGTCTTGCACTCATGTGATTTCACTGATGTAGTTATACAACATGTTGTGCATGCCTGATCAACCGGTCCCACATATAGTGCCTGACCGGGTTCTGAGGGGTCAGGTGGCCCCGCGAGCGTTGGAGGAGCAAGCCGTGACGTCCATTGCTGTCGCCGAGACCATGATGACTGTTGGGTCCTCGCCTATGCGAGTCCGCAAGCGCGATGGCCGGTTGGAGCCGGTCGATGTCAACCGCATCGTAGGTGCGGTTGAGCGTTGTGCGCAGGGGCTGCATGGCGTTGACCCGATGCGAGTGGCGACACGGACCATCAGCGGGCTCTGTGATGGTGCCAGCACCAGCGAGCTCGACGAGCTGTCGATCCGTACGGCGGCGGCGCTGATCGGCGAGGAGCCGAGCTACGCCCAGCTGGCGGCTCGCCTGTTGGGTGTGGTGATCGACAAGGAGGTTGCCAACCAAGGCATAACTTCGTTCTCGAGGTCCGTCGCAGCCGGGAAAGAGCGGGGCCTGATCTCGGACGCCACCGCCGAGTTAGTGGGGGAGCACCACCTCCGCCTGGACGCCGCCATTGACACGGACGGTTACCGCCGCTTTGAGTTCTTCGGCCTGCGCACCCTTTACGACAGGTACCTGCTGCGCCATCCCGAGACCAGGTCGGTGCTCGAGACGCCGCAGTACGGGTTCCTGCGGGTGGCCTGTGGGTTGGCCAACTCCGCCGACGAGGCCCTCGAGCTTTATGGGCTCATGTCGCGCCTCGAGTACCTTCCGTCCAGCCCGACCCTGTTCAACTCGGGCACCACGCACGCCCAAAAGTCGTCGTGCTACCTACTCGACTCACCGGCCGATGAGCTCGACGCCATTTACGGTCGCTACCACGACGTCGCACGTCTGTCCAAGCACGCCGGAGGTATCGGGCTGGCCTTTCACCGGGTGCGTTCCCGGGGCTCGCTGATCAAGGGGACCAATGGCCTGTCCAACGGCATCGTCCCCTGGCTGAAGACGCTCGACGCATCAGTGGCCGCCGTCAACCAGGGGGGTAAGCGCAAAGGGGCCGCCTGTGTGTACCTGGAGACCTGGCACGCCGACATCGAGGAGTTCTTGGAACTGCGCGATAGCACCGGCGACGAGGCTCGACGCGTCCGCAATATCAACCTGGCCAACTGGGTGCCCGACCTGTTCATGAGCCGGGTGGAAAAGGACTGGGTGTGGTCGCTGTTCGACCCGAAGAAAGTCCCTCACCTGTGTGACCTCTACGGCGCCGCCTTCGAGGAGGCCTACATCGAGGCAGAACAAAAGGGCATCTACGAGCGCCAGGTACCGGCCCGCCAGCTCTACGCCCGCATGATGCGCACTCTGGCGTCGACCGGCTGCGGGTGGATGACGTTCAAGGACCCTGCCAACGAGCGTTGCAACCAGACGGGGCTGCCCGGCCGGGCCGTACACCTTTCCAATCTCTGCACCGAGATCATCGAGGTCACCGACAACGAGCACACCGCGGTTTGCAACTTGGGGTCGGTGAACCTAGGAGCCATGGTCAGCGACGGCAAGGTGGGCTACGAGCGTCTTGGGGAAGTCGTGCGCACCGCGGTGAAGTTCTTGGACCGGGTCATCGACATCAACTTCTACCCGACCGAGCCTGCGGCCCGCTCCAATCGGTGCTGGCGCCCCGTGGGCCTGGGGGTCATGGGCCTCCAGGACGTTTTCTTCAAGTTGGGCTTACCTTTTGACTGCGCCGAGGCGCGGGCCGAGTCTGTCCGGATAGCCGAGGAGATCTATTTCAACGCCTTGTGGGCTTCGACCGAACTGGCGGAGAGCTATGGCCCGCACCCCGGTTTCAGCGAGACTCGGGCGGCATCCGGCAAGCTGCAGTTTGACCTTTGGGGCAAGGAGCCCGCAGATCCGGCCCGCTGGGAGCTGTTACGACAAAGGGTTGCCCGCTTCGGCTTGCGGAATTCGCTACTGGTTGCCATTGCCCCGACCGCCACTATCGCCTCGATCGCCGGTGCCTATGAGTGCATAGAGCCTCAAGTGTCCAACCTTTTCAAGCGTGAGACACTCTCGGGCGAGTTCCTCCAGATAAATACCTACTTGGTACGTGACCTACAGGCATTGGGACTGTGGGACGAGCACATGGCGGCTCAGGTCCGCCGGGCTGAGGGTTCCGTGCAGGGTATTGCCGGCATCCCCGACAAGTTGAAGCAGATCTACCGGACGGCCTGGGAACTGCCGATGAAATCGCTCATCGACATGGCCGCCGACCGCGGCACGTTCGTGGACCAGAGCCAGTCGCTCAACCTTTTCATCGAGTCGCCATCGATCGGCAAGCTGTCGTCGATGTACCTGTATGCCTGGAAGCGCGGCCTGAAGACCACCTATTACCTCCGCTCCCGGCCCGCAACCCGCATCACGCAAACCACGTCGCCGGGCGGCGGCCCGGGCGGCGATTACCGCAACGCCGAGCCAAGACCCCTACCCGGTACCGACGAGGGCGCCGTCGCCTGCTCGTTGGAGAACCCCGCCACCTGTGAGGCTTGCATATGACCGCCATCCCCGAAACCATCGACTATCTCGACGACCTTGTAACCGCGACGCCCCAAAGCGGCGTTCAGGCGGCGGGCGGCGCCGCCATGCGGGCGGCCAACATCTTGGACCCCGGCCTCGACCTCACGCTCCGGCCGATGCGGTACCCCGAATTTTACGAGCGCTACCTCGATGCCATCCGCAACACTTGGACCGTCGAAGAGGTGCAGCTTTCTGACGACCTTGTCGACCTCTCCCGCCGGCTGCTACCGGCCGAGCGCCACCTGGTCCGCAGGTTGGTGGCATTTTTCGCCACGGGGGATTCGATTGTCGCCAACAACCTGGTCCTCAACCTGTACAAGCACATAAATGCGCCTGAAGCTCGCCTGTTCTTGTCGCGACAGCTGTTCGAGGAAGCCCAGCACGTCCAGTTTTACCTGACCCTTCTGGACACCTACGTGAGCGATCCTTCGGAGCGGGCTGAGGCGTTCTCGGCAATCGAGCATCCCGTCGATCAAGGCCAAGGCCGAGTTTTGCTTCCGTTGGATTGGGGCCATCAAGGACCTGGACGAGTTGCGTACAGCCTCTGACCGGCGCCAGTTCGTCCTGAACCTGATCTGCTTCGCCGCTTGCATCGAGGGGCTGTTTTTCTTTGCGGCCTTTGCCTACGTCTACTTCCTTCGTTCCAAGGGACTGCTCAACGGGCTGGCGGCAGGGACGAACTGGGTCTTCCGGGACGAGAGCGGGCACATGGACTTCGCCTTCGCCGTGGTCGACACCGTGCGCCGCGAGGAACCCGAATTGTTCGACGAACAATTGGCCAACGACGTCGTGGCCATGATGGTCGACGCTGTGGAAGCCGAGACGGCCTTCGCCGCCGACTTACTGGCCGATGGCGTCCCCGGCCTGTCCTTGGCAGACACTCGTTCCTACTTGGAATACGTTGCCGACCAACGGCTGGCCCGGCTGGGCTTCGCCAAGCGTTTCGGCTCACCCAACCCTTTCCCTTTCATGCAACTACAAGACGTCCAGGAATTGGCCAACTTCTTCGAACGGACGGTGTCTGCCTACCAGGCGGGCATAAGTGGGGAAGTCTCCTTCGGCGAGGACTTCTAGCTCGGCGTCTGGTCCATCTCTATTCGAAAACGCATAAAACTCGCGCCAGGCGGAGCGCAAGATTATAAAGCTCGCGCCAGGCGGTGCCTCGAAACCCTCCGTCTGGCGCGAGTTTTATACGGTAGGGCCGCCGCCTAAGGGACTGGCCGGTCGAGGGCGCCTACGGGACTATGCGGGAGACCGCTCCTGCCGTGTCGTCGCTATCCAAAAGCCACACGTTACGGCGGGACTTGGCCAGTTCGGTGATCACCTCCACGGCTCGGAGGCCGTCGGCGGCCCAGGCATCCGCACCTGTCAGCCCCGACGTAGCGAGCTCGGCCGCGGCCTGGCCGCCGAGGACCACCGGGATGGCGGGGTCGACCGCGTGCACAGCATCGACGGTCTGGCGCACGGCATCGAGGTTTGTCGCCGTCGTGACCCCGACCCCGACGGCGACCAGCCGAGAGGCCCCCGCTGCGGCGCCTGCGAACGCCTCCGGCGGCACGTTGGCCCCGAGCTCCAGGCAGCTGAAACCCTCCAGGCGGACAAGGTCTGCGACGACGGAAATTGCCAGGGTGTGGTGCTCACCCAGCGCGGCACCGAAGACGACGGTCCCACGGCTGCGTCCCGGCCGGCGGAACCGGGCGCCCAGCCGGGCGACCAGGCGAGCCGCCGTGGCCGTGGCCAGGTACTCCGCGGCGACGGGGCCAATCGGTAGCGTCGAACGCCCGGTGATGTCGTCGATCGCCCCTACCAGTAGCTCGAGGTAGCAGTCGACGGGGCGATGGCCGGCCGCCAGAGCCTGTTCGAGCACCCGCCACGCTGCCGTCTCGTCCCCGGTCACCAGGGTTCGCCTGAGCCGGTCCCTCCAGTCGGCCCCAGGATCGACCTCGTCAACCACGGCGCCCGACGCCTCACGCTCGCTGGAGCCCGACGCCTCACGCTCGGCGGAGAAGGCCCTGAGGTCCTCGGGGTACACCACCCACTCCGTGCCGACACGGCGTGCTCTAAGCCTTCCAGTACGGACGTAACGGTAGGCGGTCATGTAGTGCACCCCGAGGGACGCCGCCGCCTGCTTCAGGTTCATCTCGGCCGGCCGTTCAGCGGTCACGTGGTGAACGGTAGTCCTCCCGGCGCCGTTGCCTGGGTACCTGCGGTTATTTCTGAGCGGGGCCTACGAGCCCCGGGCCTCGAGCGCCGGCAAGCGCTCAGAGCCGCTTACCCGAAGCTGGGAGAGCCGCTTACCCGAAGCGGAGAGCCGCTTACGCAGAGCCGCTTACCCGAAGCGGGTTAGTACCCAAAGCACGGGCCGAAATTACCAACGAGACCGTCAGGGTGGCCTGTAGCCTCGCTTGCGCAGCGGGGCCCGAGTATGGAGGTACCGCACGTATGGGCGTACTCGCTTCGAACCTTGGTTTTCCCCGCATGGGGGTTCACCGCGAGCTGAAGAAGTCGCTCGAGTCTTACTGGGCCGGCCGAGCGTCGGCAGTGGAGCTGGAAGAGACCGCTGCAGGGCTGCGCGAGCGCCATTGGCGATTGCAGGCCGGGTTCGGCATCGACCATGTCCCCTCCGGTGACTTCTCGCTCTACGACCACGTCCTCGACACGGCCGTGACGGTCGGGGTCGTGCCCGAGCGCTACCAGGGCGGGCCCGGGCCCAGCTCGCTAGACCGTTATTTCGCGATGGCCAGAGGCGGCGCCTTGGGGGGCCGCAGCGTGACCGCGCTCGAAATGACCAAGTGGTTCGACACCAACTACCACTACCTCGTGCCCGAGCTGTCGGCGGGACAACGCTTTGCTCTGTCGTCGGCCAGGCCGGTCGAGGAGCTACGGCAGGCAGCGGCTCTCGGCATCGCCACCAGGCCGGTAGTGCTCGGCCCAATGTCGTTCCTGGCGTTGTCGAAGTACCTCGGTGCGCACGGGTCAAGGCTGGACCTGCTACCCGCGCTGTGCGAGGTTTATGCCGAGCTGCTCACGGCCCTCCAAGGAGCAGGCGCGAGCTGGGTGCAGGTCGACGAGCCGGTCCTGGGCCTCGACCTTGACGAGCGGCAGCGCGCTGGCTTCGCGTTCGCCTACACGGTGCTTCGCGAGGCGGTCCCGCAATTGCACCTGCTTGTAGCCACTTATTTCACGGGGCTGGGTGACAACCTGCCCACGGCCTTGGCTCTCCCGATCGACGCTTTGCACCTGGACGCCGTGGCCGACCCCGCACAGGTGGACCTCGCCCTGGACCGCGCCCCCGCCACGTTGGCCCTATCTCTCGGCGTCGTCGACGGGCGCAATGTCTGGCGGACCGACCTGAACGCGGCACTGACCAGGCTCGAAGCGGCACGCCGGGTGCTCGGGCCAGACCGGTTGTTGGTGGCGCCATCATGCTCGCTGTTGCACCTGCCGGTCGACCTCAGCTCCGAGCCCTCTCTCGACCCCGAACTCGTGAGCTGGCTCGCCTTTGCCACCGAACGCCTCGGCGAGGTCAGCACCCTGGTGCGTGGGCTCAACGAGGGCCGCGAAGCGATCGAGGACGAGCTTGCCGCGGCGGCCGCCGCCCTCGCCTCGAGGGCTGGCTCACCGTTGGCCCACGACCCCGCCGTAGCCCTGCGCCTGGCTGAGTACGACCCGGCATTGCAGCACCGCTTCAGTGCCTATAAGGCTCGTCATGAGTCCCAGAGTGCACAGCTGGGCCTCCCGGTGCTCCCGACTACCACCATCGGGTCGTTCCCCCAGACCCCGGACCTGCGCTCGCTTCGTGCCCAACACCGCCAAGGGACCGTCGGCGAGGAGGCGTACGAGGCAGGCTTGAGGGCTTACATCGACGAGGCGGTGGCGTTCCAGGTGGAGACCGGGGTCGACGTGCTGGTCCACGGCGAGCCGGAGCGCAACGACATGGTCGAGTACTTTGGCGACTTGCTCGAGGGCTGTGCAGTCACGGCCAACGGGTGGGTGCAGAGCTACGGCTCCCGGTGCGTGAAGCCCCCCATCATCTGGGGCGATATCTGGCGTCCAGGGCCGATGACAGTCGAGTGGACCTCCTACGCACGATCCCTGACCGACCGTCCCATGAAGGGGATGCTGACGGGGCCGATCACCATCCTGCAGTGGTCGTTCGTACGCAACGACCAGCCCCGCGCGGTAACAGCCCGCCAGCTGGCGTTCGCCATCCGCGACGAGGTCGCCGACTTGGAGGCGGCGGGCATCAGAGTGATCCAGATCGACGAGCCGGCCCTGCGCGAGGGCCTGCCCCTACATGCTGGGGAGCGCAAGGACTACCTGGAGTGGGCGGTCGGGGCGTTTCGCCTTGCCTCTTCAGGGGCCCGCGACGAGACCCAGATCCACACCCACATGTGCTACGGCGAGTTCAACGACATCATCGAGGCGATCGTCGCGTTCGATGCGGACGTCATCTCCGTCGAGGCGTCGCGTTCGCGGATGGAGCTCCTGGGTGCCTTCGAGGACTTCGAGTACCCCAACGAGATCGGCCCGGGTATCTGGGACATTCATTCGCCCCGCGTACCAGGGACGTCGGAAATGGTCGAGCTGCTCATGAGTGCCCTCGACGTGGTGCCGGCGGAGCGCCTCTGGGTGAACCCCGACTGTGGCCTGAAGACCAGGCGCTGGGAGGAGGTCCGCCCGGCGCTGGCCAACCTGGTGGCTGCCGCCCATGAAGTCCGTGCCCGGTTAGCCGGTTCTTCCTCCTAGGCTGACGGCCGGTACAGGCGCGGCAAGGCGGGAGCCTGCGACTCGCGCTAAATCAATTTCCTTCATCTGCCTCGTGTCCGCGGCAAAACCGATAGGAGATCGTTACTTCAATGCCTGCCCTGGCTAGATGGTGTTTTCGTCACCGCAAGGCCGTCCTCGCTATGTGGATCGTGGCCTTCATACTCATCTTCGCTGCCGACTACGCGGCCAAGCCCGCGTACTCGAGCAAGTTCCAGCTCCCCAACACCGACTCGGCTCGAGCCATCTCTATCCTGCAGGCTGATTTCCCGGCAGCGTCGGGTGGGTCGGACCAGATCGTGTTCGAGGCGCTGCACGGGACACTGGAGAGCCCCGCCACCGAGCAGAGGGTCCAGGCAATGTTGGCGAAGGTTGCCAAGCTGCCAGAGGTCGCATCGGTGGGCAGCCCCTATTCCCAGCTGGGCCGGACGCAAATGAGCAGGTCAAAGACCATCGGTTTTGCAAACGTCCACTGGGTGGTCCAGGACCAGGACCTTCCTGCCAGTGCCGCTCCACGGCTCATCGACACCGCCACTGCCATTAGGAGCTCGTCTATTGAGGTCGCGCTGGGCGGCCAGGCGATCGAGAACACCGAGGCCCAAAAGCCTGCCAATGGCACCGGGCTTGGCGTCGTGTCTGCCCTGATCGTGCTCGGGATCCTCTTCGGCGCCGTCCTGGCGGCCCTCATCCCTATCGTCACCGCGCTCATTGCCATCGGGATCGGGTTCGCCTTCACCGGCCTCATGACGCACGTCTTCGCGGTGGCCAGTTTTGTGCCCATTCTTGGGGTCCTTATCGGCCTCGGGGTCGGGATTGACTACGCCCTGTTCATCATCACGCGCCATCGCAATGGCTTGAGGGCAGGGCGAAGCGTGGAAGACTCCGCCGTGAACGCTGTCAATACCGCGGGTAGAGCCGTGTTTTTCGCCGGGTTGACCGTGTGTATCGCCATGCTCGGCCAGTTCGCTCTGGGCGTTACGTTCCTCTACGGGTTGGCCGTAGCCGCATCCGTCACGGTCGCCCTGACCATGTTCGCGGCGCTGACCTTATTGCCAGCGTTCCTGGGCTTTTTCGGTTTCGGCGTGCTCGGGCGGCGCGAACGGCGACGTTTGCTACAGACAGGACCAGCGCCGGAGGAGGTCGTATCAGGTTTCTGGTACCGCTGGGCACGAGGAGTACAAAAGCAGCCCTTTGTTCGCGCTGGGGCAGCCCTGATCGTCGTAGTCCTATTCGCGCTCCCGGTACTCAGCCTGCGTCTCGGTCTGTCCGACTCCGGCAGCGATACTCCGGGGACCACGACCCGTACCGCCTACGACCTGCTTGCCAAGGGCTTCGGGCCTGGGTTCAGTGGCCCTCTCGAGCTGGTAGCCAAGCTGCCTGAGCCGAGCGACCTGGCCGCGTTCAGGAAGGTCACCGAAGCCGCTGCCACCCTGAAGGGTGTGGTCGTCGTAACTCCGGCGATCGAGAGCCCGAGCGGGAAAGCCGCCGTCGCCCAGATCTATCCCTCGACCGCGCCCCAGGCCGTGCAGACAACCCAACTCCTTCACGAGCTGCGGGACAGCACCATCCCCGCCGCGGAGGCCGGCACGGGCCTTCACGTCCTTGTCGGGGGCGCCACTGCCGCAGGTGTGGACTTTTCGGCAATATTGGCGTCCAAGCTCGGCGTGTTCATTGCGGTCGTTGTGGTGGTCGCTTTCCTGCTGCTCATGTTGGTGTTCCGCAGCCTGCTAATCCCCGCAGTGGCCTCGGTGATGAACCTACTCTCGGTAGCCGCCGCCCTGGGGGTAATGAACGCCGTGTTCGAGTGGGGATGGGGTTCGTCGGTGCTAGGGATCAGCCATACGGGCCCGGTCGAGGTGTTCATCCCCGTCATCATGTTTTCTGTGTTGTTCGGGCTCTCAATGGACTACGAGGTTTTCCTGGTGAGCCGTATGCAAGAAGAATGGACCATTTCCCATGACAACCGTTTGGCGGTCACCAAGGGACAGACCGAGACCGGCCGGGTGATCACCGCAGCCGCACTCATAATGATCCTGGTTTTCGTGTCGTTCCTTCTCGGGGGCGAGATCATTATCCAGCAGTTCGGGATTGGTCTCGCCGGCGCAATTATTATTGATGCCTTCATCATCCGGACTGTCCTCGTCCCGTCTCTCATGCACATCTCCGGCTCGGCGAACTGGTGGCTCCCACCTTGGCTCGACAGGCTCCTGCCGCATGTCAACGTCGAGGCTCACGAGGCTTCGGGCTCCCTTGCAACACCTGCGCTGGTGGGGAGCGGAGCGAAAGCGGCCGACTAGAAAGCCTGCTGGCCAGAAAGAGCGCGGAAGTAGCCCAGGATGAAACCCGGAACGGGCCGGTAATGCCACGGTCCTAAGGGAGGAATGATGGGCAAGGTCCTTTATTCAGCGGAGGCCCATGTGACTGGAGGCCGGGCCGATGGGCACGGGGTTACCAGTGACGGGACCCTCGATGTGTTCTTGCGAGCGCCCAAGGAAATGGGTGGCAGCGGCGGGGGAACGAACCCCGAACAATTGTTCGCTGTTGGGTACGCCGCTTGTTTCGAGGCCGCCCTTGGAGGCGCGGCCCGACGTGCCAAACAAGAGCTCGGCGACCTGGCGATCGACTCGAAGGTATCGCTTGTGACTTCCGGGGACGGCACCTACAAGCTGGCGGTCACCCTCGATGTCCACCTGCCTTCCATAGCGAGCCCTGAGACCGCCGCCGACCTGGTCCGTGCCGCCCACAAGATTTGCCCGTACTCCAATGCGACCCGCGGGAACATCGAGGTGGGGCTCGTCGCCAATGGCAAGGTGGTCGACGCTGGGCCGTAAGAGCCACCGCCGGCTCCATCCGGGCAACTAGCGCTGAGCGTCGTCAGCTACAGCTTCAGGAAACCCTGGCTGTACAACCGCACCACGTTGAGCAACCCGACGCTCTCCTGGTAACGCTCGTCTATGCCTATAACCGTGCTCGATTGGCAGACCGGCACGCCTGCCACGTTGCGCGCTACCGCGCTCTCGGCGGTTACCGGCTCCTGGTCGGCTGCAGCCGGGAGCTGGGTTGGAGCCATATGGTCCGCAACGCGGATCACATCGGCCAACCCTGGCTCGCGAGGTGCGCCGGCCCACATGTCACGCTGGCGGGCCACGGCCTCAATGACGTTGTGGCCCATTCCCCACATCGACAGCAAGTAGCCCCCGATGACCGGGTACGTCGTACCGAGTTGGCGGACCTCGGCCTCGTCCGGCGAGGCGCCTCGCGTGACGTCGCCAGCGATCTCGAGGAGCTTTTCGGGTGCTCGCTCGGCGACGATCAGTTCGCCTACGTCATGCAGTGTCCCGCTGACGTTCGCCTCGCATTTGGCGGCGCTGGTCCGCACCAGCTGGCCCATGATGTCCGCCACTGCCAGGGAATGCGCGTTGAACCTGGCAAGCCAATCGCTCGGCAGGAGCGGGCTGGGGGTGAAAGCGCGGAAAACTGCGCTTGCTAGGGCAAAGTCGCGGAGCGTCTCGACTCCCAGGTATGCGACCGCCTGGCGAAGGTCACGGATTTCGGCTCGCAACCCGAAAAAAGACGAGTTGACAAGCTGAAGTACTTTCGCCACCATCGCAACGTCGCCGCTCATGATGTCGGCGATCTGCCCAAGAGAGCTGTTCTCATTGGACAGTGCGGCGTCGACTGCCATGAGGCTTGCCGGTAGGCTCGGGAGCGCGCCCACCTCGGCGACCAAGCCCTGCGTGGCCTCGCTGAACAACATTCCTTGCAGCTGAGTGGTGTGCTCCACGGCCCTGGCGAGAACGTCGATCCCGCAAGACTTGCTCAGGCACTGGTTGGCGACTGGCAGCGTGTTCAGCATCGCGCCACGGTCACCCGGGTTTGACAGCGCGATCCTCGCAATCCGGGGGTACCGCAACTTGGTCAACCTGAGGAAATCGGCGGTGCTCATCCCCGAGAGCCGGGCGCTCGCAACCACAGCGTCAACCGGGCGCTCGCCCATCATGTACAGCGCAACGTCTGCTCCCGGTACGAATGCCGTGTCCCAGCTCTCGGCCCCAATCGAGAACGTGTCACGCAGCGAACGGAGGCCCACTTCGGTGTCGTCGACAAACAGAACTGAAACCATCGAGGGCCCTTTCGGCTGGTGAGAACAGCACCCTAGGTGGTTTTCTCGGCATATCCGGTGCCTGTCTTCGGCAATGGGCCGAGCCGGGCCCGGCCGGACCGAGGCGGTGAGCGTTCAGCTCGAAGCGGGCAATTGTCTTGCCTGTGCCTGCAGTTGCGCCGCTGGCACGAGAGGTTGTCCAGCGGCTGGAGAAGGTTGTCCTGCGGCTGGAGAAGGTTGTCCTGCAGGTACTGAGCCTTCCGCTGCGGTCGCAGCGCCGCCTGTCGGCCACTTCCTCAGCTCGATGTTGGGGATCAACCAGGTGAAGAGGAAGGCAACGGCCGCGATCGGCACCGCTATGGCAAAAACGGTACCGATCGCTTCCGCGTAGCCGTTGACGATGCCCACGTGGACCGCAGCAGGCAGTTTGCCAAGGAGCTTGGGTGTTACGTCGGAGAGGTTGAAGCTGTGGGGGATGGGGATCCCATGCAGGTGACGCTTGACGTCCGAGACGACCACGTTGGCAAAGATCGCGCCGAAGATCGCTGTGCCGAACGAGCCGCCGATCGAGCGGAAGAACGTGGCAGCCGAGGTTGCGACGCCGAGCTCGCTATGGGGTACAGCGTTCTGGACGATGATGACGAGAACCTGCATGACCCCGCCGAGGCCCATCCCGAGCAAGACCATGTAAAACGCCTCGAGAGCGGCGGAAGTATGGACCTCCATGCGGGACAGCAAGAAAATGCCAATTGTCATGACCGCAGAACCTGCGATCGGCCAGAAGCGGTACTTTCCTGTCTTCGAGATGATCTGCCCGGAACCGATCGAGACCACGAGCAGCCCCGCCATCAGCGGCAGGAGCTGGACACCGGACAGCGTCGGCGATATGCCCCTCACGACCTGGAAGAACGCCGGCAGGTAGACGATTGCACCGAACATCGCGAACCCAACGATGAAGCCGACAACGCTTGTCACCCAGAAGGTACGCATTTTGAAGAGGTGCAGTGGCAGTACCGGCTCGACGGCGCGGCGCTCAACGACCACGAACAAGCCCAACAAGACCGCGCCCAGCACGGCGAGGGTGATGATCGGTGCCGAGCCCCACGCATAGCTCGTCCCGCCGAGGCTCGTGAACAGTACGAGCGAGGCCGCAGCGGCCGCGAGCACCGCGGCACCCAGGTAGTCGATGACGTGGTGGACCTTGCCCAGGTGGCCCGGCACCCGGCTGGCTACGACCACGAGAGCAACCGCACCAATCGGGAGGTTGATGTAGAAGATCCACCGCCAGGAGAGATAATCGACGAAAAACCCACCGAGCAGCGGTCCCACGATGCTGGCGAGCCCGAAGACAGCGCCGAAGAGGCCTACGTACCGGCCGCGATCGCGGGGCGAGACGATGTCCCCGATGATCGCTTGCGCCCCCACCATCAAGCCGCCGGCGCCGAGGCCCTGTGCTGACCGAAACGCGATGAGCTCGACCATCGAATGGCTGAGCCCGGAGAAGGCGGACCCGATGAGGAAGATCACGATCGACGCCTGGAAGAAGAACTTCCGGCCGTACTGGTCGCCGAGCTTGCCCCAAAGCGGCGTCGAGACGGTGGCGGCAAGCAGGTACGCAGTTACGACCCAAGCGATATGAGAACCGCCGCCGAGGTCGCCCACGATCGTAGGGAGCGCAGTGGAAACGATCGTCTGGTCGAGCGCGGCAAGCAGCATCCCGAGCATCAGTGCCCCGATGATCACGAGCACCCGCCGATGGTTTAGGTCTGGCACCGCCTGGCCAGGATCCTGGTAAGCAGCCGCGCCGTTGGGAGGAGATCCCGGAGATTTGGAACTCGTTGCGGTCATCAGCTGGTCCTTTCTGCAGATATCTGGTCCGCCGAAACGGGTTGACAGAGAGGGGCTCCCGATTTCTGCCCTGTCCCGATGGCCTCTGCGACAATGCTACGAAGCTCACACTGCTCCGGGAAACCATCGGCGAGCGACTGGAAGGCTGCCTCAGTCAGGCGTTCGAGTGTCACCGCACCACCTACTCCGGCCCAGATCATTACCACTGCGCGCATAACACCCATCAGCGCGCTCACAAGGAGCAGGGGATAGGGATCGTGATCAGGCTCGGTCCCGAGTCTTTCAGCAAGAGCGCCGGCGAGGACCCGCTCGACGGCCGCCATGTGAGCGGCCTGTGCTGCTCGCAGGTGCGGGTCGACGTTGGCCGCCTTCATGCGCGCGAGCCACGCCCCCGGGTCGCCGCCAAGCCCGCCGAGCTCCTCGGCCACTGCGCACGCCTCTCCAACGAGGGCTGCACGGAGCGCGTCCAAGGGCGCCACCTCCGCTGGCTGGTCGAGCAGGCGCTGGCGGAGCGCCTCGGTGCGCTCGGTGTCGGCTCCGAAGAGCGCCGCCTCTTTCGAGGGGAAGTAGTTGAAGAAGGTCCGCGGCGAGATGTCGGCGGCCTCGGCGATGTCCTCCACGGTCACATGAGCAAAGCCGCGCTCGGCGATCAGGCCGAGCGCGACGCGGCGGATAGAGCGGCGCGTCGCGAGTTTCTTGCGCTCACGCAGGGAGGGCCGTTGCTGGTCGACTGCGTCGGCCTCGGCGATCAGTGACATGCACTCAGTGTAATCTTGCAGTCCCCCAGATATTGCCTATTCGTTAACTCTACACAGACTGTAAGTTCCCGTGAGGACCTCTGGCCGCCGAGCTGACGGCCGTTTGAGAACGGAGAACGACGTGGCAACCGACCCCGCACCGTGGATGAGGGCCTGGCGGACCTCCCTGGACATCCTCACGGCCATGGTGGAGCCCCTGGACGTTGAGCAGCTCGAGCAGCCCTCATATGACGATGGGTGGTCGATCGCCCAGGTGCTCTCCCATATCGGGTCCCAGACGGAGACCTTCGGGCTCCTCCTGGACGCCGGGCTGAGCGGAGGAGCTCCGCCGGGACAGGACGATTTTGTCCCGATCTGGGAGCGCTGGAACGCCCGAAGCCCGCAGGCCCAGGCGGCCGACGCTCTGGCGGCGGACCGGGCCCTCCTGGGCCGGTTCGAGTCCCTCGACGACGGCCAACGGGAGCGGTACCACCTGGAGACGTGGGGAATGGTCCTCGACTTGGCCGGTTTGCTCAGCCTGCGCGTGGGGGAGCTCGCCGTTCACACCTGGGACGTCGTGGTAGCCCTCGACCCATCGGCGACCGTCGCCCCGGACTCCGTCGAACTGCTCGTCGGCACGCTCCACCGCGTCGCAGGGCGCGCCAAGCCCGACGGTACGAAGCGCCGGCTCCACGTGGTAACCACCGGCCCCGAAAGACATTTCACCCTGGAGACAGGGGACGCGGTGAAGCTTGTGGATTTCGAGCCCGACGACTACGACGCGGAGCTGCAGCTTCCCGCTGAGGCCTTCCTCCGCCTCGTCTATGGTCGCCTCGACGCCGCCCACACGCCTCCCGTAGAGGCCCGGGGCGTAGACCTCGACGAACTGCGCGCCGTTTTCCCTGGTCTCTGAGCACTGTCCTGAGCACTTTTGAAAGGAGGGCCCATGCGGTTCCTGAAGCCCCGTAACCTCCCCACCCGCATAGCGACCGGCGCCTACATCCTCCACGCCGGTCTGGAGAAGTGGCACGGTGACGAGCAGAGGGCGATTGCTGTCCACGGCATGGCGGCCGGCGCGTACCCGGTCTTCAAGGGCATGCCACCGACGCGCTTTCTGCGCCTCCTCGCGGCCGGCGAGATCGTTGTCGGCACGGTACTTCTCATTCCTTTCGTCTCGAACGTCCGTGCAGGTGCAGCTCTGACCGGGTTCTCCGGAGGACTCGTGCTCATGTACCTGCGTACCCCCGCGCTCCACAAGCTGGGAAGCTACTGGCCTACCCCTGCCGGCATCGCCGTCAGCAAAGACATCTGGATGCTCGGGGTCGGCCTCGGTCTCCTGGTGGACCCTTAGGGGCTCTAGCCTGCGCTCGTGACGCTGCACCTGTTGGCGCTGCCGTCAACGCTTGTCGGCTCGTGCCGCCAGCTCCTAGTTGGCTGGTCGGCAATGAGCTTGTGAGAGGCCATCTGCCCAGAAGTCGTGGCGACCTTGAACCGGGGCTCGGCAGAGCTGTCAGCCGGTGATCACTGAAAAGTTGACGAGCCCGGC
>Ga0182024_10007631_pt1 | contig 23268 bp, 23 predicted proteins | sample P32metaG_FD_120480 | JGI IMG/M metagenome (GOLD analysis project Ga0182024, IMG submission 120480) | Permafrost microbial communities from Stordalen Mire, Sweden - P3-2 metaG (Illumina Assembly) | ecosystem: Environmental > Terrestrial > Soil > Wetlands > Permafrost | place: Sweden: Stordalen... | reverse complement strand
TAATCCCCGCGAACCCCAATCGCAGCAGCCATGGCAAACCCCCACCCGTTTGCCACGGTCAATCACATCTGCCTCGCTTCGGGAACCCCTTACGTGAGGCGCCGTCATGGGGACTTGGTATTACAGGGATTTGCGCCATAATACCGCGAATATGCGCTGACCGGTGCCCAGTTGCGTACGCCTGAACCATACGTATCTTACATAAGATTCCGGTTCCCGAGGCTCGCATCCCATGATCACGATTTCGTCCGCCGAATTTCAGCGGCATTTCGGCCGCTATCAGGATGAGGCCCTGACCCAGCCCGTCGCGATTACCCGCAACGGCCGCGAGCGCGTCGTCATGCTGTCGGTGGGGGAATACCGGCGGCTGACGCGGCGGGCACGGGAAGCCCTGCCGGTCGGCGCCCTGAGCGAGGCGGAGCTTGAGGCGATTGCCAGGACCGAGATGGCGCCACACCACCGCCCGCTTGACCGCGAAATAAATAGGTGATCGGTGGCCCTTCCGGCCCCCGAGCGGGCGGCACTCGCGCCGCCCGCTTCGCCAAATTCCGCGCCTATTCGGCCGCCTATTTGGCGGGCGTCAGCTCGTAGCGGTCCATCCCGAGCTCGATCGACTCGTCCCAGCCCTTCTGCCGCACGTCGAAATGCACCGCGTCGGGGCCGAGATATTTGAGGTTGACCGAGTCGCTCGGCGGGCCCATCGGCTCGCGGACGCGCGGCTCCCGGTGCTCCATCGGCACCGGCTGCACGCCGGCCGCCTTGAGCTGCTGCTCGGTCTTGACGATATCGTCGACCTGGAAGCCGATGTGGTGGATGCCGCGCAGATCGGATGACTGGCCCGGGCCGAGTTTTGGCGCGTCGCCCGTGCCGTATTTCAGGATGGCGAAATAGATGTAGCCGTCGCTCAGCCACACCCCCTTCTCGCCGGTGTCGGTCGGCCGCCGGTAAAGCTCGGTCAGGCCGAACTGGCTTTTGTAGAATTCGGCCGTCTTTACCGGATCGTCGGTCACCAACGCGATATGCTTGATCCGAGCCATCCGCTCCTCCCTAAAATCCAGGTCGCGGCAAAACCGCAGACTGGCTGTGTAGGCTTGCCGACCTGTCAGCGTCAAGCGACAACGCCGACCCACAGGCGGTATTGATATTCCGACAAATATTGTTATTTGACGCATTAGCGGATCTGAGACGCGAGGATGTTTGTTGAAAATCGGCTCCCCCCCATCGCAGTGTAGTCGTTATCGCAACCATTGCGCACATTCCACCTGATCTCAGCGAGATGTATCAGGTGGACCCGGTTTGTGGCTAAACCTGCGGTTGAAGGGTCCGGATACGGCAGCTTGTCGGGCTGGCGCACCTCGCCGGTCACGGTCTACCATCGGCCAAGAGCGAAAAGACCGGATGCGGAGGAAACGAGATGAGCGACCAGGGCACGATGAACGGCGCGGAATGGCTGGCGCGGGCATTGGCGGGGACCGGCATGAGCCACGTCTTCTTCGTCGAATCCGTGCTGCGCCGCACCCTCTTGCATTTGGGCGATCTCGGGGTGAAGCCGATCCTGGCGCATTCGGAAAAGGCCGCGGCTTACATGGCCGACGCCTATGCTCGGGTCGGTGGGCGACCGGGGGTGTGCATGGCGCAGTCGGTCGGCGCCGCCAACCTCGCTTCCGGCCTGCAGGATGCCTGGCTCGGCCGCAGCCCGGTCATTGCCCTGACCGGCCATAAGGAGCCCTCGTTCCAGCACCGCAATTCCTATCAGGAGATCGCCCACGCGCCGCTGTTCTCGGCGGTGACCAAGTTTTCGAGCCCGGTCTACGCGACGAACGAATTGCCGCGCCTATTGCGCCACGCCTGGCGCGCCGCGCTCGCCGACACGCCGCGCCCGACCCACCTCGACTTCAACGGGCTGCAAGGCGACGTGATCGAGCTTGGCCAGACGGCCGAGCCGCCGGTCCTCGAAACCGAGGCGCGGGCCATTCCCGTGCACCGGCCGGTCGCCGACGAGCGCGACATCGAACGCGCCGCGGCGCTGTTGACCGGGGCCCGCCGGGTCGCGATTGTCGCCGGCGATGGCGCCGCCGCGTCGGTGGCCGGCCCGGAATTACTCGCGCTGGCGGAGGCTCTCGCCGCGCCGGTCGCGACGACGCTCGGGGCGCGCGGCATCATCCCGACCCGGCATCGCCTCTCGGCCGGCGTCGCCGGCAGCTATTCGGCGCCCCCCGCCAATCGCATCGTCTGCGGCGCCGATCTCGTGCTGTTCATCGGCTGCGATACCGGAGACCAGGTGACGCTGAACTGGCGGGTCCCGCCGATCGACATGAAAATCGTGCAGATCGAAGCCGACCCCCTGGAAATCGGGCGCAGCTATCCGAACACGATCGGCCTCGTCGGCGACCCGAAGGCGACCCTCTTGCGTCTCAACCAGCTGATCGGCCATCCGGCGCGCGATTCCGGATTTGCCGAGGAGGCGGCAAGGATCGTCGCCGATTGGCGCGCGAGCATGGCCCCCCTAGCCGAAAAGAACACCGCGCCGATCAGTGTCGAGCGGCTCTGCGCCGAGGTCACCCGCGCGCTCCCGGCGGACGGCATCCTCGTCGCCGATACCGGCTATTCGGGGATCTGGACCGGCACGATGATCGATTTGAACGGTGCCGGACAGGGCTATCAGCGCGCGGCGGGCTCGCTCGGCTGGGCCTTCCCTGCATCGCTCGGCGCGACCTGCGCGGCGGGGCAGCGCAAAGTCGTGTGCTTCACCGGCGATGGCGGGTTCTACTATCACCTCGCCGAATTGGAGACCGCACGCCGCTGTAACATCCCGGTCACGGTCATCGTCAACAACAATTCCGGCTTTGGCCAGAACCTCACCGGGGTTCGCCGGGTCTCGGGCAACCGGCCGGGCCGGGGCGAAGAGCTGATCCGCTTCGGACCAACCGATTTCACCGCCGTGGCACGCAGCTTTGGCGTGCGCGGGCTTCGCGTCGAACAGCCACAGGAACTCGCGGCAGCGCTGCAACAGGCGCTTGCCGCCGACGAGCCGGTCCTCGTCGATGTCGTCACCGATCTCGAGCCGCGCGCTCCCGAACCCTGGGCGCCGCCTGCAGAACGGTGAGCGCGATCGGGCCGCGGCGACGCCAAAGGCTACATGCGCGACGCAGCGCGCATGTATGAGGCGTAAACGGTGTGATGCTGATGCCGTTGATGTCTCGTTTCGGCCGAAGTTTTGCCACTGTTTTGCGTCGAGATCGGCGGAGAGATCGGTGGAGAGACTGGCGGAGAAATTGGCGCATGCGACACGATCGGGGGTTTCCGGTGCCTTTGTACAAAAATATCGACTAATACATTCAATGTTTCGAGTTCGATCCGATCGGCGTCCAAATTTTGGCTCTCCTCTGCCTGCCGCCTAAGAGTTTCGGTACGGCGGAGCTTGAGTTCATGTTTTGCCTGCTCGATGTCGGTTTTCTTTAGAAGGTCCCACATCTGAACACCTTATCGATCGTCATCGTTGATTATCCGATCGACCGAGCGCAGTTATGGATCGGTCGCGCGGTGTTGAATATGCTGCTCAGACCGGTTTCGGTCAGCAGCTGAAAAGCAACGTAACAATCATTATTCACACGTGGTTCGTCAATACACTTAAAGTAGGAATTATTTTGGAATTTATGTTAATTGAATATCAAACGCCGCTGGCCTGCACTGCCGACGGCGGTTAGGCGCGCCCGCGTCGCGGTCGGCGGCCGGTGACAACCGGGATGGGCCGGGATCGCGCTGGCCGACCCTGGGTCAACTCCCTACCCGCTCCGCTCGACCCGATTTCAATAGGCGGCCCGACCCGGCTTGGTCGGGCGAGGGGCCGGTGATCCTGCTGTTGGCCAACAGATAGGTCGCCTTGTTGGTTTCGATGTTGAACTCGGGAAGCCCGTCGCGCGGGCTGAATTGCCGGTGGGCGAGCAGGCGCTCAGCCAATTCGAGATGGTTGCCGATGTCGAAGAACTCGACGGTGTTCGTGTGGTATTCGGCAAATTCCATAAAGGTATGGGTCCGCGAGGCGATGATCCGGCAGCCGAGTTCCAAGGCTTGGCTGATCGGTCCCGATGACGACTGCCCGACTTCGAGATAGGGGAAGACGACCGCATCGCAGATCGCCATGCCGCTGAGAAAATCCTCTTCGGCAAGCGCGCCCATGAAGTGGATGCGGGCCGAAAGGTCGCGCGGATGCGTCCCCAACAGCTCGCGCAGCCCCTGGTCGGCGGCAACCACCAGCGGCGCCGCCTTGCTCTGCGCCGCGCTCGCGCTCATCCGGTCGTACAGCGTCGTATCCATGTAGGCATCGTCGAACAGCGAGGCGATGTAGGGGTGCCGCGGCTGGCCGGGCACGATCTCGCGCGGGTGAACGCCGCCGAAGATCAGCAGATGATGGTTGTCCGGCAGGTAGTGCAGCGCCTGGATGGCTGTCCCCATTCCCTTGTATTCGTTGAGGAAGCCGAAAACCCCGACCAGCATGGCGTCGGCTGGCAAATCGTCGAGCATCGCAAAGCGTCGCCGCAAGGCGCCGGTGCGTATGGCCTCGACCTCGGCAGCCGCGAGAAAGGACAGCGGATGGTCGAAGACATGCCGGATGCCATAAAGGCACTGTGCGTCGTAGCGGTCTCGGCGGTTGTGAACGATCGCGCTCACCTGCTTCTGGCGTTGCGTCCGGCGCAACTGGCACGCGATCCCGTGGGACAGCAGACGGGCTCGACTGAAATCGGCCTGCAGGCGGGCGGCGGTCTTGAACTTGCCCGTTGCCAGCGCCTTCATAAAATCCATGGCGTCGAAGTGCGGCGGCATCACGAGGGTGTGGAAGGTCACGGACAATCGCGGCGCCGCCGCGCTGAGCCAGCAGAACCGCCGGTAGATGTCGCGGCCATAGCGGCCCAGCGTGCCGTGTTCGAGCTGCAGGTTGACGACGTCGAACCGCCGGATCTCGTCGCAGATTTCCTTGATGTGCCGGTCTGCGAGCTTGCGCACGCGGCGATGCGGGCTGCGCAGCAGGTACTGGTCGAGATCGAACACGGTAATGTCGAAGGCATCGCTCAGCTGGCGCAGCAACGCAGCGGTGTAGGCGGCAATGCCGCACAGGCTGCTGCTGGTCGAGACGATCGCGAGGCTATCCTTGCGCGACGCCGCCGTTGCAAGCTGGCCAAAGCCCTCGGGACGCAGCGCGGTGAGGGAACGGAACACGGGCATCGTCATCATGCTCTCCATGAAGATGCGGGGCGGACGCGGGGCGGTCACGCCAGATGATCGCGGACGGACCGCACGGTCAGACCGCCGATGCCCCAGAGCGCCAGCGCGATCAACGCAATGGTGCCGAGCGAGCGCCAGCGGCGGGGATAGAGCGATTCTTCCGGCAGGCTTGGGGGGACGAAACTGGCGATAAAGACGTGCTGCCGATCGGCATTGGCGCGCGCCTGGTCGAGGCTCTGCAGCGCGTGCTGGTAGGCGGATTCGGCGAATTTTTGCTCGCTCTCCAGCTGCTCGTACGAGCCGAGGACGCTTGACAGCGTGTCGGTACGCGCGCTGTCCGGATCGGTCATTTCCTGCGCGAGGCCGCGCCGCTGGACTTCGAGTGAGCGGATGCGCGCCTTCAAGACTTTGACCGTGGGAGCGTCGTCGCGCATATAGGCTTTCAGCGTCGACAGCTCGGCGTTCGCCCTGACCAGATCGTCGCGCAGCCGGGTCGCGAGCATCCCGGTACCCTCGGCGGCCCGCGCCGGATCAATGAGGCCCTCGCGGTCGCGGAACGCGCGGATATCGCCCTGCACCGCCTTCAGCCGGCTCTCCGCTTGCGCCAGCTCGGTCTCGGCGTGTCCCAGGGTGTCGCGCCGCGCCCGCTGCGACAGGTCGTTGACCAGCTTTTCCGAAGCCGCGACGATTGCTTGCGACAAGTGCAGCGCATCCGCCGGCGCGAAGCCGCGAACCCGCACCGTGACGGTCCCGTTGGCCGGATCGTAGGACGGATCCACCTGGCCCCGCCAATAATGCACCAGCTCTTCGATCGCGGCCGGCCGCCGCAGCCGCGCCCACCAATCGGCCTGGGGCGGCGAGAACAGTCGGCGCAGGTCGATTGAGCCGCCGATCTCATCGACGACCGCGCGGCTGGTCATGTACTGGACGAGGATCTGCGCCTCCAATGCCGCCGGCGATTGGGTCGCATTGCCAGCCAAGAGCGACAGCGGGTCGAAGCGCGGCGGGTCGACGGTGTTGAGCGTGAAGCGGAACTCGGCGACGTACTGGTCGGCCGCGACGGCGAAATAATAGACGGCCGCGACGGCTATTGGCATCACCACCAGCGCCGCGAAGGACAAGCCGCGCAGTGACGGCCGGGCATTCCGGATGGCGGGCGTTCCGGCGCCGACCAGGCTAAGGCGCGTCAGCCCGGTCAGCGCCTGCCGGCCCTCCGCCGGCACCGGCCGGACAGCGCCGCCCGATACCGCGACCGGGTGTTCGGCCGCCGGCGAGAGCGGCCGCGCAATGGCCAGCGCACGGGTCAGACTGCCCAGGTTCACGCCGATGGCCCCGCCAGCATGCGCCGGTAGCGCTCGAAGGCGCTGGCGATGTCATCGAACAGTTCCAACCGGCCGCCGGCAAGAATCGCGCCGCGATCGCAATATTGGCGAATGGTCTGGCCGTTATGGGTTGCAAGGATGATGTCCGAGCGGCGCAGGCGCTCGCGAAACGCGGTTGCGCAGCGACGGCGAAACCGCTCGTCGCCGATCTCGGTGACCTCGTCGATCAGATAGACATCGAAATCGATCGCCAGGCAGGTACCAAAGGCGAGCCGCGCGCGCATCCCGGCCGAATAGGTGTTGACCGGCATGTCGAAATACTCGCCGAGCTCGGCGAATTCCTCGACGAAGCGGATTGTCGCCCTGAGGCCGGCGCCGTAGACCCGGGCGATGAACGCGACATTCTCGCGACCGCAGAGATCGCCGTGGAACGTGCCGCCAAAGCCGAGCGGAAACGACACCCGGGCAGAGCGGCGGATCGTTCCGCGATCGGGCATCTCCGAGCCCGCGAGCAGTCGGATCAGCGTCGACTTGCCGGTGCCATTGGCGCCCAGTATCCCGAAATTATGGCCCGGCGCGAACTCGACCGTCGCATCCTCCAGCACGATTTTGCGACCGGCAGCGGTTGGATAAGCCTTGGCGACCCCGTCGAGGGCGATCACAGCGGCGCGCTCAGCTTGCGCCGCAACGCGCGTTCGAGTGTGAACCCACCCAAGAGCGACAGGATTGCCAGAATGACGAGGTAGGAGCGGTCCAGCCAATGTGGCTGATAGCTCGCGAAAAACCCGGCGCGGAACCAGTCGATTGCATGCAGGAGCGGGTTCCAGGCGAGGCTATCGCGCGCCCAGTCCGGCATCATTCCCGGCACGTAGAAAATGCCGGTATTATGTAGCAAGCGCCACCACGGCGCGGTTTGAGCCAGCCGCAGCATAGCCGAAAATGGTGGGATGCCAAAGCTCCCGCTTCCCCTTCCCGCCGAACAGCCCGTCGCCGTCAATGCGCTCCGCAACAAGCGGGCAGAGATCGCCGGTCAGATTGCGATGTATGAGCGCGAGGTCGAGCGGCTACGGGCCGATCTGGTGCACGTTGACGCGACCCTACGGCTGTTCGATCCCGGAACCGACCCTGCCGACATAGTCGCGCTGCGGCGCTTCCCCAGGCGCACGGAATACTTTGCGCGAGGCGAGGTCACCCGCATGGTTTACGACGCGCTGCGGGCCACTCCGGAGATCCGGGCGCAAGACCTGGCCGACGCGGCGATGCTGGCCAAGGGCCTGCCCGACACCGACCGGGCGCAGCGCCGCGAGTTCGTCAACCGATTCCTCAACGTCATGGGCGACATGAAGCGACGAGGCAATCTAGTGAAGATCGGCCATGGGCCGGGCGTGCGGTTCAAACTCGCGCCGAGGGAGGCGGATTTGGGTGTCTAAAGCGGCCCTTAACGTATGATCCGAAAAACCGCTGTACACACGGCGTTCCTATATGTTATGCCCATAGAACGTACCCATTAGATGTATAGGTAGTTTAGATGGGTACGCAAGGAGAACGCGAATGGTCGCGACTGTCTTGCCGTTCCAAAGGCGTAAGCCGCGTAAGCCCCTGGCGAAGGACCTTGCGCGGCGCGTTCGGAAAATGCTTCGGGAAGGAAAGATGGTCATGGCTCATCCGTACGTGAAAGAGCGGTTACTTTCCCGGGGTATCACCCCCATGCAGATGTTGACGACAATAGAGGAAGGCAACGCAGTGAGTGGTACAAGCCTTGATAACCATGGCGACTGGCAAATTACGTTACAGCGGCTGGCTGCCGGCCGCAAGGTCCATGTAACCGTGGCCGTTAAGGACGAATACTTTGTCGTCACCAACATTACTTAGGAGGAGGGCCACCACAGTGACAACATCGTCCCACCCGTATCACTACACCGAGTGCGGGCTGGACTATGTCTATCTCGCGGGAGGTGTTGAGACCCGCCAAACCCCATTCGGCGATCAGCTAACGATCGTGAACCAGAAGGGGCTTCATCGCGCGATCGGGAAATTCCTAGTCGCCCGGAAGAAGGAACTCACAGGAAAGGAGGTCAGATTTCTCCGGCATGAGATGGACATGTCACAGCCAACCTTAGCAAGGTATCTTGGTGTTACAGACCAGACGGTACACAACTGGGAAATCGGCAAAACGACACAAGTGCCGGAGCCGGCGGCTAGAATGATCCGTATGATTTACTCCGAAGCGATAGGGCAAAAATCGAATATTAAGAAAACGCTCAAAAGGATCGCAGATCTTGAGAATGAGATTGACGAGCTCATAACCTTTATTTCGAACGAGCAAAATTGGCGCCAAACACGATTGAAAGCTGCCTAAAAAACGTAACCCGGTGCGTATAGCACCGGGTTACATCGGGCCGGTAGCTGAACTGGAAGCTGGCAAGCGAACAGCACCGGACTTGTAATCCGGAGAATGTGGGTTCGAGTCCCACCCGGCCCGCCAATCTTCTAGCACTTTTTTGCGGAAAACGCGAACGGCTTTATGCCGTTCGCGACCGCTGCCAGTAGCCGCAGAAATCGACGCTCGGCTTGTTGCGCATGGCAAGCGCGACGACGCGATCGACCTGCGAGCCGTTTGCCTCGCGCCGGTGATCCTCGCGCCACGCCGCTTCCTGCGCGAAGCGTAGCAGGTACGGGCCGGCGACGTGATGATGATGGCCGATTTCTGCCCGGCGCATGCGGCTGAAAAAACTCTCCGCGTTGTTCGTGTAGATCCCGCCGGGGAGGCTGTAGGCTTCCTGGTGGTTGATCCGATGCAGCGTGTAGCCGGCGTGCAGCGCGTTCCATGAGCCGGCTTCGTCGGCATACATTTCGGTGCTGGCCGGCACGTTGCGACGGATGAAGCTGAGCGCGTCAGCTTCGGTGCGGAACACACCGGGGAGCGTCCCGCCGTTGCGCTCGCGGATCACGACCACGACCTTGCGCTTGCCGGTTTGGTTCTGGCGCAGCCGCCGGTCAACCCGGTTCTCGCGCCGATTGGCGGGCTTCACATAGCCGCCGAAGTAGCCGCCATCAACTTCGGCCCGCTTGCCCTCGCCGCCGATTGCAGTCTGACGGACCTCGGCGGCGAGCGCTTCCCTGATCTTGTGGGCCAGGACGAAGGCGATTTTGTATTGCGTGCCGAGATCACGGCTGAGCGCCAGCATGCTCTTGCCCTTGACCTCGTTCATGAAGATCGCGACGGCCATGAGATACGACCGCAGCGGCATCTTGTGAAACGCGAACAGCGTGCCGCTCGTCACGCTGAAATCCTTGCGGCAGGCTTTGCAGCGCCAGCGCGGCGCACCGTTCGGACGGCGGGCCATATAGACGGTCGGGCAACCACAATGCGGGCAGAAAGCCTCGCCGTCATTGTCCGCCCACCGCAGCCTGATGAAGACGCGCTCGGCTTCCTCATCGCTCATACGCGCGACCGACGCCAGCGTGAGCGTCCGGGCGGCTGAGGTGAGGAGGAAGTGTTGGGCCATCTGCGCTATACGGTAGGTTTCTAACGCCTACCATAGATATTGCGCGTTGCGCCGTCAACATAAATCTATCATATTCCGCAGATATCGCATGCGGAGCGCGGGATATGGGATTGACCGAGCGAGAGAAGGAATACGGCAGCAAGGCGAGCCGCTTCCTCAAAGCCGAGTTGAAGCGGGCCGGCATCGGCTACAAGGAATTGGCTGAGCGGCTCAATGCGCATGGGTTAGAGGAAACCGAAACCTCGATCACCGGCAAGCTAGCGCGCGGCACATTCGCCGCCAGTTTCTTTCTTGCCTGTTTGACGGTATTGGAGAGGGAAGGGATACGCCTAGAGGACCTTTAGAGAGGGACGAGGTGCCACGATCCTATCGAGAACCCGAATATCGTCGGCGGATCATACAAGAAACAGAAAAGAATAAGAGCGATTCCAACGCAAAAGAACGGGAAACCTCCCAAGAAGGCCACATAGAAAAGCTTATTAGCGCTATCCATCGCGTAGAGCAGGAACTTTACCGTGCAAATGACGAGGCTAGCCCCAAAAATACAAAGCAATATTGGTGGGAGAAAGCGGGGGTTATTGGTCTTTGGGCTGCCGCTTGTGTCGGCTTTATAGCTGTTTTTGTTTCCTCGCTCGACTCCCATCATCAACGGGGAGTCATGCAGGGGCAATTGAAGCAAATGCAGGCGGATGGCGAAGCTAGAAAGCGCGAGAGTGCGGCGACCTTGCGGCTCGATATAGTGCGCGAGTTCAATGGAACCGAATGGAATGTGACCACTCAATGGCTTAACGTCGGGAAAACGAATGCTCTGAATTTCCGCGGTTGGTCTGACCGGCATTTTTTTAACGCGTCTGATATTGTCAATGATTTTGCTTTCACGAAGCCAAGCGCTAATAAATGGAATAGCGAAGTGGGTGGAGTCGTCCCCCCAGAGGACAAGGCTACTATGCCGACCCAAATAATAACATGGGATGAAGCTTGGAAATCTATATACGGATTGGGGTTTGTTATCGTTTATGGCCGCGCCGAACATGACGACATCTTTGGTTGGCATTACGATATGGGATATTGTGGTCTGCTCAATTTCGATTGGCATGGTCATGGGCAGATCGTTCCAAATCTGACGTTGCCCGTTAAACTCGCATTGCCCTGCTTTTATAGAACTGAGCAAAAAATAGAGGCAAAACAACAATAGCGCACGCACGGCGCGTCACTCCCGCCCAGCGCGAGGCCGGGTCCGCGTAAGGTTCTGATCCTGTTTTAGATGGCGAGCGGCATGCGCCCGGCCAAATTTGGCGTGGTGGCGCATGCTACATAATACCGGAAAATGCCGGAGATGAAATACAAGACGCGCGTCACGTGGCCGTAGACCTTGTCCCACGACCGGAAGAACACGGTGAGGACGGCATTGACGTAGCCGCAGCCATAGCCGAGCGCCGCCGTGACCAAGAGGGCGACAGACGGGCTCCATAAATCGTCGGGCATGGCCGCCAGCCCGATCGCTCCGAAGCCGATGAGGAGGACTACCGCGACAATCACATCGGTCATGATTTCGAGGAGGCCGCGCGCGGCGATCACATCGAAGGTCGTAACCGGCGGCAATTGCAGCACCGGGCCGTTGCCGATGATGGCATGGCTCATGCCGCTGCTGGTGTGAACGAAGATGTGATAGGGAACCAGGCCGGTATAATAGAAGATAAAGAACTGGGTGCCGATCGGCGGCCGGCCATGCATCAGCACCGCGAAGGTCACCGACAACAGAGTGATGTGCAGGATGGGCTCGATGAGGGCCCAGCCGTAGCCGAGCTTGGCATCGGCAAACCGGGTCCGCGTTTCGCGAATGATCAAGGCGCCGATGACCCGGCGCTGGCTGCGCAGCCGCTCGAGCATTCCCGGCGGCGGACGCCGCAGCCGCATTCCCCGGACGCTGCCGTCGTTCAGCACGACGTACTCGCCCTCGATCGCGTCCAGGCGGTGCGTCAAGACGTGCATCACCGCTTCGGCGGATCGCCGGTCGTCGGGAAAGCGATGCAGCAACTCGCCGCCGACCGCGGTCGCTTCGGTGACCAGCCCGGCGGCGAGATAGAGGTTCATTTGCGCGCGCTTCAGCTCAGGGCTCGCCGGATCGAGCGCCGCCGCCTGCTCGAGCGCCATCGCCGCTCCGGCAATGTCGCCCTGGCGCCACAGCAACTGCCCGCGATGGATGTGATATTCCGCAACATCGGGAGCGCCGGCGAGGGCACGATCAACCGCCTCAAGCGCCGCGTCCAAGCGACCTTGCACCATTTCTGCGGCGGACAGCACCCGCAAGAGCCGGGGGTCGGGCGCAGCGGCCGCGGCGCCGTGCAGCAGTTCGGCGGCCTCACCAGCCCGGCCGCAGCCCATCAGCAATTCCGCCGCACGGATCGCCATGCCGCTGTCGCCGGGGGTCAGCGCGGCGGCCCGCGACGCCAGCGCGGCGGCTGCCTCGCCCTGACCCCGCGCGAGGCAGGCGGCGGAGAGTTCGCACAAGGCGCTCGGGTTGTCAGGCTCCAGCGCCACGGCGCGATCGAGATAAATCGCGGCCTCGTCATAGCGCCCCGCCGCGCGCAGCAGAGATCCGACGTGGAGCGCGAATTCGGGGCTTTGCGGTCTAAGATCGCTCGCCGTCCTCCCATCGGCGATGGCCGCGTCAAGCTGTCCGATCTGGGCAAGCGACCCGCTGGCGTGCCGATAGAATTCGATCCCCTCCGGGCAAAGCTCGATGAGGCGGCGATAGACGCCGGCGGCTTCGGCGTGACACCCGCAATTGCTGAACACCCAGGCGCAAATGCGCAGCATTGCCGCGTCGCTGCCGGCCCATGGCAAAGCCCGCCGAACGCATTCGACACTCGCGTCGCGCCGGCTCCGGTGCAACAGGGCTTCCGCCAGGCGACAATTCAGTCCGGCGTTTGATGCTCGGTTATTGTTTTCTCTCTTGAGATAGGCAAGGCACGCATCCAACGCTCCGGCAGCAAGTGCCGGCAAAAACGACTCAGTATTTATCGCTGAATTGGCGAGTTCTCCAGTCAAGCTCAATTAACCCGTGTATGTTGGCAACAGGCGAGAAATCTTAGGATGAAGAGTAACGCGCATCCCCGGTATTGCTCAAGACGGTTGTATTTTTAAGATTTTCCGAGGGGCGCGGGCGATGTCGAGGAGCCGGTCTCGCCTCAGTGGGGACCCTGGGCTGCCGCGCTGCCCCGCTGTCGATAGCCGGACCACTGTTGCCGAGAGGGGCAACGCTGCCGCGGCCACCAGGGCAAACGACAAAAAAAGCCAGGTAACCCCTCTGACAATCCCGATCGAGCCAAGCCCCGGCTCGGCGAAGCCCCCGAAATTGGCGATCATCCCGGCGAGCGCCGAGGCGAAGGCCTGTGAGATCATCTGATTGGTCGAAATGAAGGCGCTGGAGACATCGCGTTCGGTCTCCTTCGCGTGCGCCATCATCAAATTGCCAAGAGGCGCCCAGGCGGCCCCGATACCGGTTCCCACCAAGACAACAGAGAGCGCCATAAATACGAACGATCCGATGATCAGGCCGCAGCCTGTGAGGAACAGGCCGAGCGCGAGCACCGCCGGCCCGAATATGATCGACCGCTCGGCCCACTCGCGCCCGGCCGACGCGCTGCCCAACGCGGCTACGGTCCATGCCAAAGCCGCGATCGCGCTAAGATATCCGCCGACAATCGGCGAATACCCGCCGATCGCTACTGCCACATACGGCAAGTAGATGATCGCCGTCGAGCCGCCCATCATAAGCGCCAGCGAGAGGGATGCCGCGCCCAAGACGCTATCGGTGCGGTATGCCCCGGTCGGCAGCAGACGGAACCGGGTGACACCGGCCTCCGGGGTTCGTTCCATTTGCAGCAGGGCCACCAGCAGCGCAATGCCGATGACCAGCCCGATGCCGCTTGATAGCGCGCTCCCCGACACACCGCCGATCGCCACCGCAAGCACCGACGCACCAAGGAGCGCCAGCCGGCCAGAGGCCGCCCTCGCTTGCGCCACGACACCGGCTCCATCCGCCCCGGCCGATCTCGGCAGGGCGCATTCGGCCAGCATCCACACCATCGCCGCGACTGGAACATCGATCCAGAACGCCCATCGCCACAGGCCCCATTCGGCCAGTGCGCCGCCGAGCAGCGGTCCGCAGAGGGCGGCGGCGCCCCATATTCCGGGCACCAGCACCATGGCGCGCGTGCGCAGGCCCTCCGGAAAGACCCGCTGAATGGTGGTGTAGGCAAGCGCCACCAGCAATCCGCCGCCCCATCCCTGGAGCATTCGTCCGAGAAGAAAGACCCCCATGTCGGGGGAGGCCGCGCAGACGATGCTGCCGGCGGCGAACAGCACTAGGCTCGCACGATAGGCACCTTTGAGGCCCCGCGATCTCGCTAATGGTGCAGCAAACGCCGCGCCCCAGATGGCGCTGACGACGGCGATGGTCGTTGTCCAGGCGAAAAAGCGCAGGCCGCCGATTTCCGCCACCACCGAAGGCAGCGCCGTGGCGACCACCCGTAGCGATAATGCATGGATCGCGACGCCGCCGGTCAGCATGACGCAGACGGCCGCATTTCCGCTGCCGAAGAGGGCCAGCCAACCAACGGCCGGGTTGCTGTCCACCGTGACGCCGGTACGTCCCGAAGTGTCGCTGCTGTCGGTTTCGTCGGCGAACACGGACGCGCACCCCCTATGAATGAGTCGCCGCGCGTCTCACCTGGACGAATTCCCTCGAAGTCTTTTGCGGGTATCGACGGCATAATGCCCCAGCGCCCGCATTTGATCGGTGTTGGGCTTAATGGTCGCCTCGAAGCGTAGCCAATCGCCCGCGTCTAAATCGGCTAAACCGAGAACCTCGAATGGTTGATCACGGTAGCATTCGCGCAGGAGCGGTTGCACCTGGAAGAGCGGATAGCGGATGTGAAACTCGACAGGCGAGTTTGTGCGGGTCAGCCGGATGTTCGTAAAGAGCGGACCAAACCATGTGTCGGATTCGACGATGCCTTCGAAATGCTCATACCCCTGCGTTCTCGGGACGTTGGCCGGCCCCCGCGACAGCAATGCCCATTGGGGTGCCGTTCGCGCCAGATATCCGCTCCAAATTTGCACAACGCCGGGCTCTCGCGCCGCCGCAAGGAACGGCGGGGCGAACGGCTTGGCCGCGTCGGGCGCCGCTTCCTCGAAGATCTGTCGAAACCCCGGATATTGGGCGCCTCGCAACGGGTACCAACCTTCGGCACCTTCATAAGTCCAGGCGATCTCCACCCCATCCCATATCAGGCTGAAATTCAGCGGCGGATAGAGATACCAACCGAACGCCGAGGCGCTCGCCAGTGCCTCGCAATAGCGATAGCCCCGAACCGGCAGCATCCCGTCGGCGGAGCGGTCGGCCCGTCGCGGTTCCGGAGCATCAGGAATGAGCCGGAAAAACTGGCAAATGACCGGTTCCGCTAGCTCAGCCATCCCTTGGTGCTCCGGATGATCCGCGACGATACCGAGAGATTTAACGGGCCGGGAAGTTCGCCGTGATCCCGGAGCTTCCGAGCCGCACCGTGCCGCGATCGGCGATCTTCGGCTCTGGAAGCCGCAGCGAGGGGAAGCTCGCCGTGATCCCGGAGCTTCCGAGCCGCACCGTGCCACGATCGGCGATTTCCGGTTTTGGTGATTGCAGAGCCGGCGTGTTCCGTTCGGTCGTCGTCATGTTCTGCATCCTCTGTCACGCCCAGGACAGAATTGTCCCAAGTGGCGCGCAGAGGCTCGCAAACTCAGCAGGAACTGAGCGTGAAAAACGCCGTTTGGAAAACGTGAATAAGGGATGAAATAAGCCAGCGTCGCATCTTGGCCGTGTTCACCTACTCTAGAATATCGGAAAGGTTGTAGCCATCGTTCTCTTGGCCCGCGCGCGAGATTTATGGTGGATGGCCTTTGAGGACTCTTTTAGTCGAAAAGCGGAACTCCTGATCTTGCTAAGGCGTCGCAATAAATCTCACCAATCGGGCTGGCGCTGCCGGGAAAGCGCCGCCGATACCGCTCTATCGTTAACCCCGGCTCAAGTTTGAGTAATTGGCGCAAATAGACCTGCGCTTCAGACTCGCGTCGCCCCAGCATGCATGCCAACACGAGCAATTTGTAGGACGACGTGTATGTCCTGTTCTCCCCGATGCTGCGCAAGCCGTATTCTACAGCACGCTCGAATTTGCCGTCTGCAAGGTAGGCCATTCCCGCGACGCTGTTATAGGCGTACATCAGCGGATCGTAGGGCGACAGCGCCATCGCCCTGTTGATCTCTTCCACAGCGCGGGACCCGTTGCCCATCCAGGCATGTGATGCCGCACTCCACAACCAGGCTGGCGCGGCATTCGGGTTGATGCGCAATGCGGTCTCGAACCGCTGGAACGCCAAATCGAAATCCTTGTGCAGGTAGGACGCTACATGGCCCTGGACTGCGAACGCCATTGGTTCGAGCGCGTCGCAGTCGACCGCCTGCTGAGCAAAATGATCGGCGTGCTTCGCGTCGTGCGCGGGATCGGGCGACCAACCCTGCCCGACGCGCAAGACATGCCAATACGCCCGCCAGGCAAGCGCCGCCGCATAATTCGGGTCACGTGCGATGGCTTCGTCGAACATCTGCTCGGAGCTTTCGAACACGAGGCGAGAAGAGTTGTGCATATTCTCTTGGGCACGCAAAAAAAGATCATACGCTTCCAGGCGTTCCGGGCGCTTGACCCGCGCCCGCTTCAGCTCGGCCGCGCGCAGGTAAGGGGCAATGCGCCCGACGATCGCCTCGGCCAGACGGTTCTGAACCTCGAGCAGATCAAAGAACTGCTCGTCGAGCTTTGAAACCCATAGCGCGGTACCCCGACCGGTGTCGGTCAGCTCGGCGGTCAACCGCAGACGATCGCCGGTGATCCGCATGCTGCCGGAAAGAACATACCGAACTCCCAGCGCCTCTCCCATCTCCTGCGGGAGGCGATCGAGATTTCTGAATGCCAAGGTCGACAATCGAGAGATCACGAAAAAGGTGGGAATGCGCGATAACGCCTCGATGAGATCCTCGACTAACCCATCGGCGGCATAGTCATGCCGTGCCTCAGCCGACAAATCTTGAAACGGCAGCACCGCAATTGAGGGTCCGCGCGCGGTGTCGCCCGCGCGAGCCTCGGTCTGACCACCCGGAATATCACGCTCCTCTGCCGGCTTACCGGTTTCAACGGTGGCCGGCTGGCTGAGCTTCGACCCCGCGCCCCGCGTTTGCGACATCAGGCGCAGGGCCTCGTACAAAGCCACGGTCTCCTTCGATGGGGTCAAGTCGAGCATCGAGTGGAGCGCTGTGCGACAGCGCTCGTATTCTCGGACCGCTTGTGCGCGATCGCCCATCTCGACAAAGGCCGTTATCAGGCTGCGTACGGCGCCCTCGTGCGTCGGCTCGAAGTTGATCAGCCTACGCGCGGCCGCTGCCCGCAGCTCGGGCGCGGCGTTCTCTTCGATTAGCCGGTTGAGTTCGTCCTCCAGGGCCGTCCGCAAGCGATCCTCGAAGCGGATCCGTTCGCTCGCCAGCCAATGATCGAAGGCAGGCGAGATTCCGTCGAAATCTTCGAGCAGGCGCTCAGAGTGATCAGGGACTGCGAACGCATCGATCCAACACGCCCGGACATCGAGGCGAACCAAATCGCGATCGATCTGGATCAGACCGGGCGCGCAACCGTTGACGACGCTGTTCAACTCAGACAATGCATGACGCAGGCTCATCCGCGCCTGCGCATCACCCGACCGATCCCATAAGAGCCCTGCAAGGCGGCTTCGCGACACGCGGTCACCATGGGCGAGGCATAGGCAAGCGAGCAGGGCACGCGTCTTTCTCGCATGCGGCAGTATGTCCTCTCCGCCCGGAGCCACGGCTCGCATCGTCCCGACAAGGTAAATTCTCGGCGCGCTTTTCGACTCTCCCGGTATACGGGCGATATTCGAAGGGCTCGTGAAAAAGGATATGTTATTAGTCATATATTTGACCCTTCTAGGAGGGTTGATTACCTGTAGTTGCTCTTCGGGACGAAGTATCAGATAGCATTTTAGCTTAAATTGCTAGATCTTTCACGTAGTATTAACGCCCTCCATGCGTGTCCGTCGTGCTTAGAAGCTACGATATTGACAGTAACTCCGTGCGCAAGAACGAATTTCCGGACATTCACGTATTATTCACGAAATATCAACGCCTAAAATCAACCGAATGGGTTGAAATAGACCCGTTCGCTATTAGCGGAGACTCGATAGTGTCGATCAGTAAATTTGGGCAATCGGGCCGTAGACGGGCGATCGGCGCTTTTTGATCAAAGGATGAGCAGAACATGAGCTATGCAGATCGCAAGAAAGTCGGAATAGACGGCACGCAACCGATTCTGGTTGATGCCGAAGGACAGGTTTGGTCGGCCACCCCTCCGTTTTTTTGGATGCGGCCACGACAGGCGGAAGGCAACATTGTCGACTACGCGGTGTCGAACCTCGGCTTCATCCACATTTGGCCGGTTGAGGGATCATCCATAGTTGTCTCGCTGCGGCCAGATCTCGTGCACCCCAAAACCATGGCCGCCGCCTTTTACGCGATGGCCGACCTGCGACCGGTACGCGTGTTCATTTCCGCCACCATCACGACCAGGCAGAGATGGGAGCTGTTTAACAGCCTCGATCGTGCACTGAATAGGATCGACCGGCTGGTCGCCGGGGAAAATCTTGCGGCGAACGATAACGAGCCTCCCCGGCTGGCCTCGACACTGATACATCTTTGCGATGTTGCGAGGAGGCGCGGCGATCGCGAGGAAGTGGTCCCGCAGCCCGCGCGCACCTGAGGCGCTCCCGCCACGGCGCGGCAAGGCAGCCATGTCGGCGAGCGGTCTTGCCGCGCCTTTCTTGACTCGCCTTGATGCGGTTTCGTCCCTAAGCTTTGCCGCGCCATGGGTCTGGCATGGCGGGCTGACGGCATAAAGCCCCGAGGAGGACGATGATGGCGTTCGAGTTCGGCATGTTCCACGAGTTTCAGCGCACCTCCGGCATGACCGACGAGGACGCATTCAGGGTCTCCTTCGAGCAGGTCGATGCCGCCGAGCGCTGGGGTCTGGATGCGATGTGGCTGGCCGAGATCCATGTCGCGCCGGAACGCTCGGTGTGCTCCGCCCCGCTGACCCTGGCGAGCGCGATCGCCGCGCGTACCAAGCGGATGAAGATCGGCACCGGCGTCCAGGTATTGCCGCTGTGCCACCCGCTGCGGCTCGCCGAAGAAGTCGCGACGGTCGACCAGATCAGCCATGGCAGACTGATTTTCGGGATCGGGCGGAGCGGGTTTCCGCGCACCTACGAGGCCTATGGCGTGCCCTATGGCGAGAGCCGCGAGCGCTTCGCCGAAACGCTGGAAATCCTGAAGCGGGCGTGGACCGAGGACAGTTTTTCGTACAAAGGCAAGTATTACAGCTTCGACAACGTCAAGCTGACCCCGAAACCGTACCAGAAGCCGTGGCCGGAAATCCGCGTCGCCGTCAACAGCGCCGACACCTTCCCGGCGGTCGCCAAGCTCGGTCATGCGGTGCTGGTCGCGGTGCGCATCGGCACGCTCGAGGAGTTGGAGCCCAACATCACCGCCTATAGGAAGGCGTGGAAGGAAGCCGGTCATCCCGGCAACGGCAAGGTGTACCTGCGCTCGCCAGTGTACGTCGCCGAGACCGACCAGGCGGCGCGCGACGAGCCGGAAGAGAGCATCATGTATTTCTACCGCTATCTCGGCGAGCGGCTCGAGGATTCGGCGACCCGCGCCGGGGTGCGCGCGGTCGAGGATCGCGCGGCGCGCGGCCGGCGGCTGCAGACCATCAGCTATGAGGATGCGCTGCGCGAAAAGATCATCGTCGGCTCGCCCGAGCGGGTGACCGACCGCCTGCTCGGACTGCGCGACAGGCTCGGCCTCGACGGCATCCTGTGTGAGATGAACTGCGGCACCAAGATCCCGCATGCAAGGGTGATGAAATCGCTGCAGCTGCTGTGCGAAAAGGTGATGCCGCGGTTCAACTGAGCGGTGCGGGCCTGAGGCGGAAGCTTTGGCTCAGCCGCTCGGGGCGGGAGACTTGCCACGCGGGGAGGTGCTGTCACGGTGTTATTCTCGGGGCGGGTAAGAAAGCTTTCGCGAATGGTCGCCGAACGGGACGCTTGGCTGCTCCAGCGGGAAGCGCGGATCGGCTCTGCCGAGGCGACGATCTCGGAATTGGAAACGAGGGTGCGCGATCGAGAAACGCGGGTCGGCTCTGCGCAAACGACTATCTCGGAATTGGAAGCGATGGTCCGAGAGCGGGAAGCGTTGGTACGACAGCGTGAGAAGATCGTAGAAATCGAGATTGAACGACGCGAGGCAACGATTCGTGATCGGGAAAGCAAAATTGCCTGGTTGGAGGACCGAGTTCAGCGCTTAGAGACTCCACGACTCCCCCCTTTCACGGATAATCTGCGCCAGCGACTAAAAGAATTGTCCGCGCGTCTGGTGCCCTGAAGAAAAAGCCCTGTGGATGACCGACCACATTATCAAGAATAAGTACAAAGTCGCGACCGAGCTCGGCGTGTTTGCCGGCCGCTCGGTATTCCCAATTGCCTTGGCGATCGCGGCTAACCAAGGGCATGCAGTTTACGCCGTCGACGCATGGGAGAATGAAGTGGCGACCTCCGCGCCGACGAGCGCTCAGGACGATTTCTGGTGGGAAGCGGTGGATTTAGTGGCCATTAAGAGCATGTTCCTTCGCGAAATCGTTTCGCAGAATCTGGTGAGCCTCATTAAAATTATAGAATTGCCCTCCGCCCAGGCTTGCGATGCCATGGCGCGGCGCATCGGAAAAGGGATTGAGTTCCTGCACATCGATGCGGGGCACTCTGAGGCTCAATCGCTTTCGGATGTGACCGGTTGGTCCGACCTTGTTGCTGCAGGCGGGACGATCGTCCTCGACGATATCGATTGGCCGGGCGTTCGCCAGGCAGACGAATACTTGGCCGGCCGATTCGAGCGCATAGAGGAAGTTAGGATCGGCAGCACCACCTTTGCGGCGTATCGCGTCTGATTGCACAGCACACTCCCAGTCCAGCATTGCCCGCGCAAGCTGCTCTGCTCAATTGACCCGCCTCGCCAGCGCCGGCCCGAGTTGATCTTCGCCTAATCGTCGGCCGCCGCCATCGCCGGCTCCCGGCGCGGAACGCGGACCAGCAGCAACAGCGGCAACGAGGCCAGAATGACGATCAGCATCAGCGTAAAATCGTCGATATAGCCGATCATCGCGGCCTGCCGGGTGACCTCTTGATTGAGCGCGGCGATCCCCGAGGGGCTGGTCAGACTGTAGGGCGCGGCGAGGTAGGGCGCCTGCGCCAGCGGATTGTCGGGGCGCAGCCATTCGATGAGGCGCGAATGCACGATCTGGGTGTTCTGGGTCAGCTGCGTTTCCAGGATGGCGATGCCGATGCTGCCGCCGAGCATGCGCATCAGCGCCCGGATCGCGGTCCCCTGGGTCAGGATGTGGTGCGGCAAGCCGGATAGGGCGAGCAGGTTGAGCGGCACAAAGGTGCAGCCAAGCCCGAAACCCTGGGCAAATCCGGCGAACAGGATCGGTCCAGACCCCATCAGCAGCGAAAATCCGGTCATCTGCCACAACGAGGCCGCGGTCAAGAGGAACCCGATGAGGATGAACAACCGGTTGTCGACCCGGTTGATCAGCCGGGCGACGAGGAACATCGCGAGCATCGTGCCGAACCCGCGCGGCGCCATCATCCACCCGGCGTCAAACACCGGGTAATTCATCAAGACCTGCATCATCGACGGCATCAGCGCCAGAGTCCCGCTGAGGATCATGCCGACCCCGAACATCAAGAGGCTGCCGGCAACAAAATTCGGACTCTTCAGTAATTCACGATTAAGAAATGAGCGTTCGCCAGCCGTCACCGTGTGGACGACCAATAAATAGAAGCATAATACCGAGATCGTTGCCTCGGCCCAGATTTCGGTCGAGTGGAACCAGTCCTTGACCTGGCCGCGGTCGAGCATCAATTGCAGAGAGCCGACCGCGATGCTCAGCATCGCAAAGCCGAACATGTCGAACTGATCGCCTCGCATCATGCGGGACTGGCGGATGAACATGAAGACGCCGAGCGCGCATAATGCCCCGACCGGCAGGTTGATATAGAAGCACCAGCGCCAATCGAGGTTCTCGGTCAGCCAGCCGCCCAGAGTGGGCCCGATGATCGGCCCCATCATCGCCCCGGTGCTGAAGATCGCCATCGCATAGCCGTGCCGCTCCCGCGGATAGATCGTAAACAGCGTCGCCTGCCCGAGCGGCACCAGCCCCGCGCTGCACACGCCTTGTAAAACGCGGTAGAGCACGAGTTGATCAAGGCTCGTCGCGGCGCCGCACAAGGCCGACGCGACGGTGAAGCCGATGATCGAGGCGAGAAAGATGTATTTGACGCCAAAGCGGCCGGCGAGCCAGCCGGTCAGCGGCATCATGATCGCCGAGGAAACGATGTACGAGGTTAGTATCCACGAGATCTGGTCTTGGGAAGCTGACATGCTGCCCTGGATGTGCGGCAGGCAGACATTGACGATCGTCGTATCAAGTCCCTGCATGACGCAGGCGACGATGACCGTCGCGGTGATCCAGCCGCGGTTGGCGACCGGCGGGGCGCTCTCTCCCCTCATCGCTCGCGCCTTCGCGGCGATCGCCGTTCTGTCGAAATCATCGGATCAATATTGCAACTCAAGCCCTGATCTTCCACGGCAAGGATTGTCGCAAAACCCGTTCCAACGACAAGGCGCAACAGGGTAGGGGATGCATGATGCGGCAACGGATACAATCATGGATTTAATTCGAGACCCCCGTGCTCCTGTTCCTGCTGGAAAATATCAGTCCAGATTCCCGCTATGGTTGCAGGGGGGCGGGTCCCCTCGGCCGGCAGCGGTGGTAAGCGGGTCGGTTTCCGGTTGCATCAAGCGTGCGTCCTTCGAGACAGCCGCTTCGCGGCTTCCTCAGGATGAGGGAGGTCTTTGATGGCATTAAGAAAGAACCTCATCCTGAGAGGCTGGCCGGAAATGAATAGAGTGATTTCAGTCATCTGTGATTCGGTCGTGGTTGCGAGCTACGACGGAGGATCACATGGCTTGGACCGAAATCACTCGGAGGAAGTAT
>Ga0182024_10007630_pt1 | contig 23269 bp, 16 predicted proteins | sample P32metaG_FD_120480 | JGI IMG/M metagenome (GOLD analysis project Ga0182024, IMG submission 120480) | Permafrost microbial communities from Stordalen Mire, Sweden - P3-2 metaG (Illumina Assembly) | ecosystem: Environmental > Terrestrial > Soil > Wetlands > Permafrost | place: Sweden: Stordalen... | reverse complement strand
TCTGCTGGAGCGACATTTCCGTCAGCTTGCGGGCCAGGTACATGCTGACCTGCCGCGGCAACAGGATGTTGCGATAACGGCTGCGCGATTGCAGCAGTCCCGGCTCCAGACGGAAGTAGCCGCTTACCTGCCGGGCGATGCGTTCGACGGTCGGCTGATGGGCGTCTCCCTGGCTGCGAAAATGCTCGGCCACTTGATCCACCGTGAGCGGGCGGCGCTGCTGCCCAGCCAGGATCTCCAGCTGGCTCATCGCTCCTTCGAGCACTCGACCGCTGCCAGGCAAATGTTCCGCCAACCAGGGCAGGATCCCCGGCGGCACAGCAAACTGCCGGATCTGCGCCAGTTCCTCGAGACAAAGCAAGCGACTGGCCGGGCCCCAGGGGTCGATGGAGACGACCAACCCACCGGCCAGGCGATTGGTCAACCGGGCAGGGAAACTTTCGCCGCCCCGGCCCAGATGGCGCGGTCCAACGCGGGCCGTGACGACTGTCGGCAATCGCTTGCTGGCGCGCTCGTCGAGAATCTGCACCAGGCCCTCGACCGCGAGCATGCGCAAATGCTGCAAATCTTCAACGACGAGCAGGTCCGCGTCACAGTAGGGCCGGACGAAACCCGCCGGCGTGGGCTCGGAAGTTTCCGGCTGATTGGCAGCCGGTCCCCACAAATCCCCCGCGGGCAACACGGTCAGGATGTGGCCCTGGGCGAGGGCGGAAACGTCCCTGACCAGGCGTGAAACGAGATAACTCTTACCGACCCCCGCCGGCCCATGCACGAAAAGAGGCTGCGGCAGACGAAGCGACCTGGCCGAGGCGAAATGGCCGAGCACATCTTCGACGGCCAGGAACGCGGCCCGATTTTCCGGAATCGACAGGCAGCGAGCCGACAACTTCTTCCTGTGCATGTTGATCCCACCTTGGTTCATCAATGCCCGCTCGCAGCGCTCGTTCCGAGGTCCGTCTGAGAAGGATTTGTATCCTGTCAATCATTCTATGAAAAATGCCGGCAAAGGTAAAGGACTTTGAAAATGCGTAAACTATTATCGCATAATGACTTGCGAGCCGATCGGTTCGACGGCATTGGCCAAAGGTTCAGTCTGCGGCACCTTGACGTAACCTCATGACGGTCTGGCAGATACGTCGCGCCGCCTCAATCATGTCTACTTCGTTGAGCTGCGGGCTCAGGCTGAAACGCATGGCCGAAGTGAGCAAACGCTGCTCGAGCCCCATCGCCTGGAGCACGGGCGACGGCAGCAGGGAGCCGCTGGAGCAAGCCGAGCCGGTCGAGCACGCGACGCCGGCGAGGTCCAGGGCGATCAGCAGCGTATCGGCCCGGCAGCCGGGAAAGGACACGTTGACGATATGCGGGATGCATTTGCTTTTCTGCCATTCTTCCGCAGCGGGGCTGTTGACGACAATCGGCTCAGCTCCGGCGTGCAGCTGGGCAAGCAGCAGCTGTCGCAGCTGCAGCACCCTGGTGTAATTGCGCTCCAGGAAGTGCACAGCGATTTCGAGAGCCTTCGCGAAACCAACAATGAGCGGCACCGGTTCGGTCCCGGGCCGGCGACCTTGCTCCTGATGCCCGCCCACCAGCAGGGGGCGCAGCTTGACCTCGCGGCGCAGCAGCAGAGCGCCGATGCCCTTGGGCCCATGAAATTTGTGCGGACTGACGCTCAGGGCATCGACGCCCAGGCGGTGAAACGACACAGGTATCTTGCCGACGGCGGCGGCGGCGTCCGAGTGAAAAAATGCCCGGCCCTGGAGTGAGGAAGCGATGGCCTCGACAGGCTGAATGGCGCCGGTTTCGTGATTGACGAGCATGACGCTGACGAGGCTGGTCGGGACCTCCGCAGCCCTGAAGACGTCGGAAGCCCCTTCCCAGCGAACTATCCCGGTCGGGTCAACCGGGAGATAACTGATCTCCCATCCCCTGTCCGCGAGCCGCTGGACCGGCTCCGTCACGCAGGGATGTTCGATCAGGCTGGTGAAGCAGTGGCCAGCGGTCTGACCACTGACTGCCAAGTTATTCGCCTCGGTGGCGCCGCTGGTGAAGATCACCTCGTCGGCGTGGGCGTCGAGCAAGCCGGCAATGGCTTCGCGGGCGTCTTCCAGGGCCTTGTGCGCGAGCCGGCCAGGACGGTGACTGCTGGAGGGGTTGGCAAATTGATCCGTGAAATAGGGAAGCATCGCCTCGAAGACGGGAGGCAGAAGCGGAGCGGTCGCGCTAAAGTCGAGGTAGATTGGCTGCATCTTCCTCATTCTACTTGTTTTCGGGCTCCGGGGAGTGCACGCGCACCCACAGGTAGTAGATGCCGACAACGGTCAAAACCCCGGTAACTGCGAGCAACACTTGCCATGCCATGGATAGGTACTCCTTGGGGAAATGAGGGGAAATATGGTTCGAGACTACGCGTAAGCCTAGGTCGTCAAAGTTCCGCTGTCAAATCGCGGGCAAGAAAAATGAGCTATCGGGTGTGGGATAGGTAGTCTATCTTTTGTTCCATGCGCTCCTCCCATTGCTGCGAACGTACCGTCATGCGCACCATTTCCGCGGTCGTGAGCAACGCCACGATGCAAACGGCGCCGGCAACCAGCAAGGCGATCTTGGTCCACATGGACGGCGAATTGTTTTCGACGGCCGGTACGACCACGGATGGGGCCGTCTGATCAAGGGCCTGTGCTTTTTTGCCGGTACTCCTTTCGGCGAAGATCAAGCTCAAGGCGCCGCCCAGCTCGACGATCAGCACCAGAATGGCGAGGGCGTGACACATCCAAACCAGCAAGGTGACGGCTGGGTACTCCGTTGGCGCAGTCGGCGGCGGAGGGGACGCCGGCGCAGCGGTTGCCGGCGCGGGCGCTGGGGTCGGGGATGGACCTGGCGTTGGAGTCGGACTCGGAGTTGGTGTGGGCGTGGGGAGTGGGGTTGCGTTCGGAGTGTCCGTGCCGGTTCGGCTTGCAACGGGCATGCCCGCAGGCGCCATCATCTTCGGCGCCTTGGAGTAGAATTCGCTGAGTTTGGTCACCGCCGCGGCATATTCTTCGGCAGAGGCGTCCACCGAACACTCGATTCCGTCGGGAAGTGAGCCGCCGTAAAACGCTTGCAGGGCGCCATAGACCTTGGCACGCACGTCCTTCGACGGGTTCTTCAGGCCGTCGACGCACAGCGCGAGGTTCTCGTTGTCGCGAAAAACCAGCATACGACACAGCACGAGAGCCAACACCTCCGGATCCTTGGTTTCCTTGGCCACGCGCCTGAGCAACGGCAAGGCGACAACTCGATCGACGACCGCCGCCAGGCCCTCCGCGGCCCGTTTGCGCTCGCCCGCATCCGTCGCGGACAAGCATTGCGACACCAGGGCGCTCGGCGACGGTGGTCCTCCGAAAAAAGAAGACGCCAGGTACCCGGCCAGAATCAGCACGAGAATTCCCAAAGCGGCCAAGTATTTGCGGTTTACGCCTGGTTCTGGATCGATCGTGCTATCCGCATTGCTCACGCTGCTGCCTCACGCATGAAAAGGAACCTCGAGACATTGAAGCGTAGTGCGCAATTCCGCAGCACTCTCCCGTAGCCGCATTCGCAAGAATGCGGGCGTCGCTCGCTTCACCCGCATTCTTGCGAATGCGGCTACAGCGGAATTGCGCACGCTCAATTAGTTCCGTTGGGCGCCGCCGTTGCACCAATAGTAGTCGCCATTCGTGTTATAGACGCCAGCCGTTGGCGTCAAAGCCGGCTGCATTTGCGTTGTGTTGAGGGTATCCACGTGCCCGTCCACAAAGCCGACGTTCACCAGGCCCGTGTAGCCACTGCCGTTGCCTCCGGCAGCGGCAGGGATAGGAGGCAACGCCGGATGGCGGGCCTGGATGCTGGTCAGGTAAGTGGTATTGAAATTGGCATAGGTCCAGTTTCCGAGGTTGAGCAAAGGGGTTAGGCAACTTTGGCTTGCGGCGGTCGGACCATCCGGGCAGCTGTTGACTACGTTGCCGGTGTATTCGGTCACGAAGACGGTGCTGCTCGTGTTGCTCACGAACCGAGTCTGCCCCAGGTAGCTGTTCACTCCGTAGTTGGTGACTCCGCCTGATGATGCTGTGGCCGGGAATACCTGAATCAAGCCCACGGACGACCAGCCTTGGGGAGAGTTGGTCCACCCCGTCTGGGTGTTGAGGGCGCTCGTGCTGGCGGTGCTGCCTGTTACAGGCACAAGTTGCAGCCAGGTGGCTGTTGCCGGGACGGCTACCACGTTATCCTGAAAAACCTGAGTGGAGCCGGTACAGCTCTGCGCAAGGATCAAGGGCGCGGTAAGAGGATTGCCCGACCAGGCTGTCCAACTGGCGTTCCCGAAGGCGTTGTTCGCCGTTCCGTAATAAAGGTTCCATGAAGTGGGACAGCTGTTGCCGATCCCGTTATCCCAAATCGACGGCCAAAACCGTATCTTGCCGACTCCATTAAAATTTGACGAGGGCAGGGAAATGTTCAAATAGCAGCTCCCGGCATAGCTGGTGTTAAAGAGAAACTGCTCGTTGTAACAGCTACCATCACCATTGCCCCCGGCTGACGTCGGCGCCCAAAAGGTGCCGGTGGCGCTTTGCGTCAAAGGGGCCAGGGATGAGAACAGATAGGTCGGCGTGAGGATCTGCTGAACGACGCCCGTGTTCCCGCCGAAGGTATTGCCACCTGCAAGCCCGGACGTCACGGTGTACGGGATAACGGCGGCGCCGCCGCCAACTGCTGGCTGGGTGACGCTAGGGCACAACAGCGTGCTGGCGTTATTTTCGAAATAGGGAAGGAGCGACCCCGACTGGTATGCTCCACCGGAAGACGCAGCGTTCCAGTTGGCGGGGGTGAACGTGGTGCCAGTGTTGGCCGTGCGCCAGGAGTTGTACGACAAGCAGATTTGCTTGAGGTTGTTGACGCACTGCGTACGTGCCGCCGCTTCACGCACCTTTTGCACCGCCGGCACCAGCAGGGCAATCAGAATGGCGATGATCGCGATCACCACCAGCAGCTCGATCAAAGTAAAGCCTTTCCGTGAGCGCATGGACGCACCCCTTTCATGAAAAAAGGATAGAAATCCGCGCCATGCGAAACATCGCTGTATCCCGCGCCCAGGCCAACTTCCAAAGTTGGCTAGCGTCAAGCGTGAACACAACGAGGCAAACGCCCCGGCGCCACCAGATAGTAGAAAATCCAAATTCCCTCAACTACCGAAATATGCAATATAGATGCTAGACTGGAAGGATCTTCGTGTCAAGGATAAAAACAACCCGGCTTGCAACCAGTTGCAAACCGGGCTGCGTCAGGGTGACCAGACACCCTTCCGACCGATCGGCAACACACCGGCCGGCCGGATCGCAGGCACAGGCCGCCCACGTACCATAGAACGAATCATGGCCAAGGCAGCGGACGCGGGCGTCCGGCTTTTCCATGGGGAGTCGAAATTGGGAAATCTTATGCCGCCTCTTCGTAGGTGCGGCCGCGCATGTGATTGATGCCTTTGGGGCACTTGCGCAGAAATGCGATCATTTCCTGAACGATGTCCACGTCGCCCAGCTCGGCCTCGAGAATGCCCAGGGCCGCGGGCAAGGTGTGATTGCAGCGGAAGAGGATACGGAAGGCTTCGCGCACGGCGTTGATCTGGACCGGTTTCAGGCCGGCCCGGCGCATGCCGACCACGTTGATGCCGACCACCGTGTCGATGTTTTGCTGAATGACAAAGGGCGGAATGTCCTTGGTCGTGGCCGAACAGCCCGACAGCAACGCCAGCCGGCCGACGCGGGCAAACTGGTGCACCGCGCAGTTGCCGGAAAGATAGACATTGTCGGCCAGGACCACGTGCCCGCCGACCAGGGCGCCGTTGGCCAGGATGCAGTTGCTGCCGACCACGCAATCGTGGGCCACGTGGCTGCCGGCCATGAAGAAGTTGTGGTTGCCGATGCGCGTCGTCATGGAATAGGTGGTGCCGCGGTGGATGGTGACGTTTTCGCGGAAGACGTTGCCGTCGCCGACGTCCACACGCGTCGGCTCATTGTTGTACTTGAGATGCTGCGGCTTTTCGCCCAGGATGGCCCCGGTGAACACCTGATTATTGCTGCCCAGGGTGACGTTGCCGAAGAGGTGGGCCGAGGGGCGAATCACGCAGTCCGGGCCGATTTTGATGTTGCCTTCCAGAACGGCGAAGGCGCCGATCTCCACGTTGTCGCCGATGTCGGCGTACTCGGAGATCACGGCCGTGGGGTGGATTCGTGCGGATTTCGCGATGGACATGGGGACACCCGTTCCAGAATACGCTGCTTGCCATCCTGCGACGCCGACGGGAGCGCGGCCCGATGGTGCGGCGGCCTCATCCCTGAGTGATCGGTCTCTCTATACGAGATTTTCACCTTGCGATTCCAGACCAATTTCTTTCCCGTAACCGATACGTCGAAGAGAAAAATTGGGCACCTGGGGAAAGCCGCGCATGTTGCCACGTTCACTGCAGTTCTTCCAGTTTGACGCGTTTGCGGCAGGGCGGCTGCCCTGCCGGTCCGCCAGCGAATCGCGAACCCAAGTGCGGTATGGAAATCGTCATTTCGATGGGTGGAAGTTCAGGAAAGTTCGCGGCTTCACGCCGAGAAATAGTGTTGGACAATCGCCATCTTTCAGGTTACGATAGGCGAGATCAATTTTTTGAAAGAGTTGTTGGCGGTTCCGTCCGGCGCGTTTCGTGCAATCGGGGTAATTCATGGCCTTTGCAAACTGGTGGCGCAAGCGGGCTCAGCAGCCTGCCGAGCGCTCGACACGGCGCCCGCCGCGAAAGCGCAGCTTTTTCCCCGCCGTGACGGAACTGGAAGAGCGCTGCTTGCTGACGGCGTTCAGTTACCCTGACTTTTCGAGCACGGCCGGGCTGACCATCAATCCTGTCGCCACGGTCGTTTCCGGCGATATTCTACGGTTGACGAACGCCCCAACGCCCCAGGTTGCCGAGGCAGGCAGCGCCTGGGATAATTCCCAGATCGTGCTGACGGACGACTTCTCGAGCCAGTTTCAGTTGTCCATGCACAGCACGACAACTGCCAAACCTGCGGACGGAATTTGTTTCGTCATCCAGAACGACGCGCGGGGGGTCAAGGCGACCAGCACGGGCGGGTCCCTCGGATTCAGCGGCATCACCCACAGCCTCGCGGTTGCGTTCGACATCTACAACGACGGCGCCAAGGACGACAACAACGCCAATCACGTCAGCATCGATCTGGATGGCCACATCAGCGACGGTACGGCCGACTCCTTGATCGACGTTACCGTTCCCAGCTTCACGATGTATGGCACACCGTTCAACGTCTGGGTCAACTACTCGGCGTCCGGTCAACTGCTTACCGTCTATATGTCGCGGAGTGCCACGCAGCCGGCCTCGCCGATCATCTCTTACTCCATTGATCTCGCCACGTCGATCGGTGGACCAACGGCGTACATGGGCTTCACCTCTTCGACGGGTGGTTCCAATGCCGACCAGGATATCAACAGCTGGACGGCGACTGTTACGACATTCTCTCTTGCTTTCACGACCCAGCCGGCCGATACCGTCGCAGGCGCCACCATGAGTCCTGTCGTGGTGAGCGACATCGACTCGAACGGACAACCGGTGCCGGGCGCCATCGTCACGCTGAGCATCTCGTCCGGTACGCTCAGCGGCACCTTGACGGCAACCACGGATGCCTCGGGGAATGCGACCTTCAGCAACCTGTCCGACACCAAGGAGGGCACCTACACGCTGAACGCTATTTCCGGGCTGACCAGCACCACCTCCAATCCGTTCAACATCACGGCGGCGGCGCCCAGCAAGCTCACCTACGTCACCCAGCCGAACAACACGACCGCGGGCGCCACCCTGAATGCGGTGACCTTGCAGCTCGTCGATAAGTATGGCAACGACGTGCCCAACACCAACGTGGCCATCGCCGCCAGTCCGGGGGCGCTCAGCACCGGCACGTCGCCGATCATGACCGATGCGGCGGGGCAGGCTGTCTTCAGCGACCTGTCGGAAGACATCGTGGGGACCTATACCCTGCAGGCGACGGTCGTGGGCCTGGCGACGGTGAAGTCGAACTCGTTCAAGATCACCAATGGAGCGCTGGCGACGTTGGTCTATTTGACGCAGCCCAACAGCACGACGGCCGGCAGCATCTTGAACGCCGTCACCGTCGAGGCCGAGGATGCCTTTGGGAACCCGATAGCCGCCGTTTCCGTCGGCATCAGCATCTCACCCGGCGTGCTCACGACGGGGACGACGCCGCTGATCAGCAACGCCGCCGGCAAGGTGGTGTTCAGCAATCTCTCGGAAAATACGGCTGGAACCTACAACCTGGAGGCCGCCGCGGCGGGCGTGGCGACCGTCCCGTCGAACGCGTTCGTCATCTCGGCGCTCATCTCGACCGACACGCTCTCCTTCATCACGCAGCCGACCAGCACGACCGCGGGCGTGGTGATCAACCCGGTGACCGTGGAAATCAAGGACCAGTTCGGCAACCCCGTGGCGAACACGGCCATCAGCGCCAGCATCGCCCCGGGAGCGCTGTCGAGCGGCACCACGCCGCTGACCAGCAATGCCGCGGGCCAGGTCGTCTTCAGCGATCTGGTCGAGGACGTCGCCGGCACCTTTACGCTGATCGCCTCCTCGGCGGGGTTGCCGAGCATCACTTCGGGGTTCGTGGTCGTCTCGTCGGCGACGGCTTCCCTGCTTTCGTTTGTGACCCAGCCGAACAACGTGACGGCGGGCACCGTTTTGAATCCGGTGACCGTGCAAGTGACCGACCAGTTCGGCAACGCGGTGTCCGGCATCTCGGTCGGCATCGGCATCGCGCCGGGCACGCTGAGCACGGGGACCACGCCCTTGATCAGCAACGCGGCCGGCCAGGTCGTGTTCAACAACCTGTCGGAAGACACGGCGGGCACCTATTCGCTGACGGCCTCCTCCGCGGGGTTGACGAGCGTGTCCTCGCTGTTGTTCGTCATCACCGCCAACCCGACCACGGAGGCGCTCAGCTTCGTGACGCAGCCGCTCAGCACCACGGCGGACTTCTATTTGAACGACGTCATCGTGGCGGTCACCGACCAGTACGGCAACCCCATCGCCAACACGGCCATCAACATCAGCATTTCTCCGGGATCGCTGTCCACCGGCACCACGCCGCTCACGACCGACGCCACCGGCGAGGTCGATTTCAGCGATCTGTCTGAGAGCGTCGTGGGCACCTATTCGCTGACGGCGACGTCGGTGGGACTTGCCAGCGTCACCTCGAACCCGTTCGTCATTACGGCCGGCGTGCCCAGCGTTTTGTTCATCTTGACCGAGCCATCCGACACGACCGCGGGCACGGTCCTCAGCGCGACCACGGTGGAAGTCATGGACTCCTGGGGCAACGTCGTGCCGGGAGTCGCGATCAGCATCAGCATTTCTCCCGGAACACTGTCCGCCGGGACCACGCTGGCAACGACCGACGTCAACGGCAATGCCGTCTTCAGCAACCTGGTCGAGGACATCGTGGGCACCTACACGCTGACGGCCACGGATGCCGTTGATGATTTGACGGCGGAGACGGACCCGTTTAACATCACGGCGGCGGCGCCGGCCCAGATCGTCTACCTGAGCCAGCCGAGCAGCACGACGGCGGGAGCGGTTCTCAATCCCGTGACCGTGCAGGCGCAGGACCAGTTCGGCAACGTGGTGCCCAGCGTCGTCATCAACCTCGCCATCGCGCCGGGTTCCTTCAGCACCGGGACGACGCCGCTGACAACCGATGCGACCGGCGACGTGGTGTTCAACGACCTGTCCGAAGACACCGCGGGTACCTACACGCTGACGGCCTCGGCGGCGGCGGTCACCAGCATCTCGTCGCAATCGTTCGTGATTTCCGCGCAATTCTCCTCAGCCACGCTTTCGTTCGTCACGCAGCCCAGCAGCACAACGGCGGGGACGATATTGAATGCGGTGACCGTCCAGATCGCGGACCAGTACGGCAATCCGTTCAGCGGCCTGTCCATCGGCATCGCCATTGCGCCGGGGACGCTCAGCGGCGGCACCACGGTGCTCACCAGCAACGCCGCGGGCCAGGTTTCCTTCACCACCCTGGTGGAGGACAAGACGGGCACCTACACGCTCACCGCCTCGGCCTCGGGAGTGCCCAGCGCCAGCTCGAGTTCGTTCGTCATCTCGGCGGCGGCGGCGGCGACCCTGACCTACCTGAGCCAGCCCAGCAGCACCACGGCCGGCAGCTTCGTCAATCCCGTGACGGTGCAGGCGACCGACAAGTTCGGCAATGTCGTGCCCGGAATCTCCATCGGCATCGCCACATCGTCCGGCAGCTTGAGCACCGGCACGACGCCGCTCATCAGCAGCGCCGCGGGCCTGGTCGTCTTCAGCGATCTGTCCGAGGACAAGATTGGCACCTACACGCTGGTCGCATCCACCTCCGGCGTGGCCAACGCCCTGTCGAATTCGTTCGTCATCACGGCGGCGGCGGCAGCTCATCTCTCCTTCTTGACGCAGCCGACCAGCACGGTCGCCGGCAGCCTCCTGGGTCTGGTGTCGCTGCTCATCACCGATACGTTCAATAACCCCGTCAGCGGTGCCCTTGTCTCGGTCAGCCTGTCGGCCAACGCGCTCTCAGGCACCACGGCGGTCGTGTCCAACCCGCTGGGCGTGGCACTGTTCGGCACCTTGAGCGTGGACACGGTCGGCACGTACACGATCACCGGGTCGGCGGCGGGACCGCTTTCGGCCAGCTCCAACGCGTTCACCATCTCGGCGGGGGCGGCGGCGACGCTTTCCTATGTCACCCAGCCGAGCAGCACGACCGCGGGCAGCATTCTCAATCCCGTGACTGTGCAGGTTGCCGACAAGTTCGGCAACGCCGTCGCCAACACCGCCGTCAGCATCTCTCTGTCGGGCGGCACTCTCAGCGCGGGCACGACGCCGCTCATCAGCAATGGTTCAGGCCAGGTCGTGTTCGGCAACCTCGTCGAGGACATCGTCGGCACCTACAAGCTGCTGGCGTCGAGCACGTCGCTGTCCAGCATCCTGTCGAATTCGTTCACCATCACGGCAGGCACCGTGGTCTCGTTCGTCTTCGTCAGCCAGCCGAGTAATGCCGTCGCGGGGGCCATCATCAATCCCGTCACGGTCAAGGCCGTCGATCAGTTCGGCAACGCGGAGCCAGGAATCACGGTTAGCATCGGCATCTCGTCGGGTTCGCTGAGCACCGGGGCCACGCCGCTGACGACGGCGACGTCCGGCCTGGTTGTGTTCAGCAACCTGTCCGAGGATACGACCGGGACTTACACGCTGCTCGCCTCGGCCCCCAGCGCGACCACGGCGTCATCGAACCTGTTCGTCATTTCGCCGGCGGTTGCGACCGGCATACTTACCTTTGTCACACAACCAACGAGCACCAGCGCCGGCAGCGTTCTCAATCCCGTGACGGTGCAGCTCGCCGACAAGTTCGGCAACGTCGAGCCGAACGTCGCGATCAGCATCATGTGTTTGCCGCACACGCTGAGCACCGGGACGACGCCGCTCACGACCAGCGCTGCCGGGCAGGTGGCGTTCGGCGACCTGTCGCAGGACCTCGCGGGCACCTTTAGTTTGGTGGCTTCCTCGCTTGGGTTGGCCAGCGTCACGTCCAATCCGTTCACGATTACGGCCTCGTTGGCGACGGCGCACCTCACGTATCTGAGCCAGCCCAGCAGCACGCAGGCCGGCGCCACCTTGAATCCCGTGACCGTGCTGATCGCCGACAAGTTTGGCAATACGCTCTCCGGCGTGTCCATCGGCATCGGCCTTACGGCTGGCACGCTCAGCTCGGGAACCACGCCGCTCCTCAGCGGCAGCACGGGCCAGGTGGTGTTCAACGATCTGAAAGAAAACACGGTCGGGACGTACACTCTGCTTGCATCGAGCGCGGGGCTGACGAGCGTGAATTCGAGCCCGTTCACGATTTCGGCGGGAGCGGCGGCCAGTCTCTCCTACCTGAGTCAGCCGACCAGCACCACGGCCGGCAGCGTGCTGAATCCCGTGACCGTGCAGGTCGCGGACAAGTTCGGCAACGTCGTTTCGGGCGTCGCGGTCAGTATCGGCATCGCTCCCGGCGCTTTGACCACGGGCACCACGCCCATCGTCAGCAACGGCACGGGTCAGGCGGTGTTCAGCAATCTTTCGGAAAACACCATCGGCACTTTCAGCTTGACGGCTTCCGCGACGTCGTTGACCAGCGTTGTGTCGAGTCCATTCACCATCTCGGCGGCCGGCACGGTGCTGCTCTCATTCGTGACCCAGCCGAGCAGCACGACCGCGGGCAGCATCATCAAGCCCGTTACGGTGAAGGTTGCGGACAAGTTCGGCAATGCGGTGACGGGCGTGTCGATCAGCATTGCCACGACGACCGGGAGCCTGAGCGCCGGTACGACGCCGCTGTCCAGCAACAGCGCCGGCCTGGTGGTGTTCAATGACCTGGTTGAAGACACGGCCGGCACGTATACACTCGCCGCCTCAGCCACGGGGCTCACCAGCGTCAACTCCAGTGCGTTCGTTATCTCGGCGACGACGGCATCCAAGCTTGCCTTTGTCAATCAACCGTCCAGCACGAGCGCGGGGGCGACCTTGAATCCGCTGACCGTGCGGGCGATCGATCAGTACGGCAACCCGGTCGGCGGCGTGCCCATCACGCTGACGCTGCCGTCGGGCACGCTCACAGGCACCACCAGCGTGTCCACCGGCGGCACGGGCACGTCGGTCTACGGCAACCTGGTCGTCACCAGCGCCGGCAGCTTCACGTTCACTGCATCGGCGCCGGGGCTGACCAGCGTCAGTTCCAACTCGTTCACCGTCACGGCCGGGGCGGTCGCCAAGCTTTCCTATGTGACGCAGCCCAGCAGCACCACCGCGGGCAGCATCATCGGGCCGGTCACCTTGCTTGTCGCTGACAAGTACGGCAACGGCGTGCCGAACGTCGCTGTGGGCATCGCCGCCGTGGGCAGCACGCTAAGCACCGGCACAACCCCGATCACCAGCAATCCCCAGGGCCAGGCCGTATTCGGCAACCTGACCGAGGACACGGTCGGAACCTACACCTTGAGCGCGTCCAGCGCGGGGCTGGCCAACGTCCTGTCCAGCCCGTTCAGCATCACGGCGGGAGCGGCGGCCGGCATTACCTTCCTCACGCAGCCGAGCAGCGGCGCGGCCGGGTCGTCACTCAATGCGGTGACGGTCAAGGTGGTCGATCAGTTCGGCAATATCGTGACCAGCGGCTCCGTGACGATCGGCATCTCCGCGGGCGGCAGCTTGAACGGCCCGAGCTCGGCCACGATCAACTCGCTGGGCCAGGCGGTGTTCAGCGGCCTTTCCGTGCCGACGGGCGGGACCTTCACTTTGACGGCCAACGATGGAAGTGCAAGCGCCTCCTCGAGCCCATTCTCCGAAGCGACGGGGACGAGCATCCTGTCGTTCGTGACCGAGCCGACCGCCACGACCGCGGGCGGCACGCTCAACCCGATCACGGTCATGCTCACCAACGCGTCCGGCGTGCCCTTGGCCAACATGCCGATCACCATCGGCATCTCGCCCGGCTCGCTGGGCGGCATCCTCACGGGCACGACCAATTCGCTGGGCCAGGCGACGTTCAGCAACTTGACGGAGGCGAGCAGCGGCACCTTTTCCCTGATCGCTTCATCGACCGGGGTGCCGAGCGCCACGTCCAACTCCTTCGCCGTCACCTCGGCGGCGGCGGGCAAGCTCGTCTTCGTGACCCAGCCTAGCACAACCATCGCGGGCAACATCATCAACACAGTGACGGTCCAGGCCTTCGACGGTTCCGGCAACGTGCTCGCCGGGGCCACGTTGACCGTGAACATCGCTATCGGCACACTGACTGGCACAACCACGGCCACCACCAACGCATCCGGCCTGGCGGTCTTCAGCGGCCTGTCCACGACCATGGCCGGCAACCAGGGTTTGACCGCGACCACCGGCAAGGTCAGTGCACCGTCCAATTCGTTCACGGTGCAGGCGGCGGCACCCGTGGCGGTCTCCTTCCTGTCGCAGCCCAACAACACCGTCGCCGGCAGCATCCTCAATCCGATCACGTCCATGGTCGTGGACAAGTACGGCAATGGCGTCCCGAACATCGCCGTCGGCCTGTTCATCTACACGCAAAACACCGTGAACGGCAACACGACCTTGACCACCAACTCCAGCGGCCAGGCGGTCTTCACCGGCATGCATGTGAACAAGGCTGGCGTCAACGACTTGACGCTCCAGGTCTCGGGCCTCCCCAAAGCGGTGTCGAACAACTTCACCGTCACGCCGCAGATGTCGTCGGCCAAGCTGTCGTTCGTGACCGAGCCGCTCAGCACCACGGCGAACAGCACTTTGAACGCCGTGACCGTGCAGATCATCGATCAGTTCGGCAATGTGGTGCCGAATGTGTCGGTGAGCATCAAGATCTCGACCGGCACCTTGAGCGGCACCGTTTCGGGCATCACCAACAGCCTGGGACAGTTGACCTTCAACAAGCTGACGGTGAGTACCAAGGGGAATGGTCTGACGCTGACGGCGTCGGCTCCGGGGCTCACGTCGGTCACGTCGAACGCGTTCAACATATCGTAGGGTGGGTCAAGCGTACTCGCGCAGACCCACCGTTCCACGTGCCGTGTCATCCAAGGTCATGCCAAAATGGCGGCCAAAGACCGTCGCGCACGGGGGGGTATCACATGCGTCCGCGTGCGCGACGGTCCCTTCCGGCGGCATAACAGATTGTCCTTCAGTTGCTTACGACACGTGGACCGTCGCGCACGGCGTTTTCAATTTTGTGCGCGACGGTCCCAAAGCTGGCAAAAGGTAAGCGAGTTTCCCGCCCGGCAGAGTTTCCCACCTGGCAGTATGAGGCGGACTGGAAACCTCTCCCCTCCCCACCCCATAGGCCACTCAAGGGAGAAACCTCTCCCCCCCCTCAGGTTCCACCGTTACGTCGCAACTCGGAACTGATCCGCTATATTAATCACAGTCGCCCACGGAACGGATTTCCGTCAACCATCATCAAATGGAGGCAATTCTCATGAAATCGACCAATGACGCCCGCGTTGTCTTGATCGCATTCGCCCTCACCTTGACCTGCTCATCAATCACCAACGCCGACGATTGGCCCCAATGGCTCGGCCCGCAGCGCGACGGCGTCTGGCGCGAGGCCGGCCTGATCGAGAAGTTCCCCGAAGGCGGCCCCAGGGTGCGCTGGCGCACTCCCATCGGCGGAGGCTACTCCGGCCCGGCCGTTGCCCAGGGCAAGGTGATCATCACCGATCGTATCCTGGCCGCCGACGCCTCGAATCCCGACAACCCCTTCAACAAGAAAGCCCGCGTGGACGGCAGCGAACGCGTGCTCTGCCTCGACGAGGCGACCGGCAAACTCCTCTGGAAACATGAATACGACTGTACCTACCAGGTGAGCTATGCCGCCGGCCCGCGCTGCTCCCCGGCTGTGTCCGGCGACAAGGTCTACACGCTGGGAACCATGGGCGATCTCCTTTGCCTCGATCTGAACACCGGCAAGCTGCTCTGGTCGAAAAACCTGCCCACGGAGTACAAGATCGACGTGCCTTTCTGGGGCTTTGCCGGCCATCCGCTCGTCGATGGCGATCGGCTCATCTGCCTGGTGGGCGGCAAGGGCAGCGTGGCTGTCGCTTTCGACAAGAACACCGGCAAGGAACTGTGGCGGGCCCTCTCGTCCAAGGAGCCTGGCTACGCGCCGCCGACGATCTGCGAATTCGGCAAGCAGCGGCAACTCATTATCTGGAACCCGACCGCGGTCAACGCTCTCGATCCGGAGTCGGGCAAGGTCTACTGGTCGCAGCCTTTTCCCGGCAAAAGGCCGGTCAAGGCCGGCATGACGATCGCCACGCCGCGCTGCGACGGCGATCGGCTCTTCGTCACCACCTTCTACGACGGCCCACTCATGGTCCGCGTCAAGGACGAACCAGGCGTCATCTGGCGCGGCAAGGGCCGCGGTGAAATGCCCGACGATACCGACGGCCTGCACTGCGTCAGCAGCACGCCGTACTTCAAGGGAGACTATATTTACGGCGTGGACAGCTATGGCGAGCTGCGCTGTCTGAAGGCCGAGACCGGCGAAAGGCTCTGGTCCACCGACAAGGCGACCACCGGCAAATCGACGCGCTGGGGCAACGCCTTCATCGTCGCGCAGGGCGATCGCTTCGTCCTGTTCAACGAGCTCGGCGACCTGATCATCGCGAAGATGTCGCCCCAAGGCTACGACGAACTCAGCCGGGCCAACATTCTCGTGCCGACCAACACCATGGCGGAGCCGAAGGGCCGGCGCGTCATCTGGTCGCACCCGGCTTTCGCGAACCGAAGTGTCTACGCTCGCAATGACAAGGAAATCATCTGCGTGTCGATGGCGCAACCATGACCTGGCGAGCCGGCCGCGTAAGCGGCCGGAGGAATCCGTGGTTCCCTCCGGTCGCTTACGCGACCGGCTCGCCCCGCTTGTTCATGACTGCAAGAATCGCTGGTGTTCTGCCGAAGCGAGCCCTTGCTGCAACACCGCCAGGACGCGCGGCATGTCGCCGCCGATAAGGGCGGCGGCATCGAGCCATAGCCCAGGAAAGGCTTCGCTGCGGAAAATCCCCTCCGCGTCCGGTTGCAGCGGCTCAAAGACGCCTCCGCGGGCGATAAACCAATCGAATTGCTGGTCGAGAACACGCCAAACGAGGTATTCGCGAACGCCATTGCGGCGATAAACGGGCAGCTTGGTATGCAGGTCAAAGCTGGCGCTGCTGCTGGATACCTCCGCCACCAATTCCGGCCCCTTCTCCACGTAGTCATCCGCGCTGATGGTCGCCTGGCCTCCACGCTTTGGATCGATCAGCAGCATCACGTCGGGTTGCGGCACATTGGCCAGATCGAGCCGCGCCGTGGCATTATCGGCTCCCATAGCGGGCGGAGTTGCAGCTTCGTAAGTGCCCAGCCAGGTGATGAGACGAAAATGTGGCCGGCCATGGCGGCTCAGGCGAACAGGTGACGGCATATAAACCACTCCCTCGATCAATTCCGCTTTTTTCAAGTTCGGCAGAGCTTCGTAACGCCGCTCGAATTCGGCCCGTGTCAAGCGGTCGCCCGGCTCAAGTGAAGGGGTCGGTGGTGAAGAAGCAGGTTGAGAAGCGTGCATTGCAAAGCCCTTGGTTTACATCAGCGACGTTCGCTGCCGTTGCTCCATTTTGCCACGCAAATGGCCGAAATAGGCCGTCATATCCACCGCCTTGCCGCTGCCGCATGAGGAACAGCCGCCGCCGGTGCTGCACGTCGTGCAGGAGCCGCCCGCCGCCCGGCCACAGTCGGGCTTGTCGCAGCCGCCATGGTGGTCCTCTTCGACTGGCTGGGGCGTGGCCAGGTTTTCGAAGAATATGCCGAGCGCGAAGGTCTGCTGAAGTGAATCAGCCAGCGATTCCAGCCCGGTTTCGTCGGCGCCCAGGAACTGCAAGATCGCCCGGCTGCCGTCGAAAAGCACTTCAACGTCGAGGATTTCAAGGGCCAATTGCCGCTCTTCCGCGATGAGCCTGGCCGCGGCGAAGATGTCTTGCCCGAGCCGTTGCTGCCGATCGGAAATTTCGGCGTCGTCTTGCGTGAACTGGCGCAGCACCCGGCCCGCGGGAGCCGGACCGAGCAACTGGGCGGGTCGGCCGGTCGCGAGGCAGAGGACGGTGCCCACTTCGGTGCCGCGCATCGTCTCGACGACGACCGCCGTGCCGCGCGGCAAGGCGAGCGGCGGATCGGCGACAAAGCAGCCCAGGGCGCCGGTCTTGCCGTGATGGACAAGATGCAAACAGGACGAATCTGTGACAGCAATCATGAAAGCCCCAAGGTTTCGCGCATGATCTGGTCGTACGTTTCCTGGCCCTGGTCGGTGCTCAGGTCGAGTCGCATTTCGTTGATGACCTTGACGCTGGCGTTGCGCAGCCAGTAGTTCCAGCACTCGGCACAGACGGTATCGTAAATGCGCCGGCCCATTTCATCGCTCATCGGCGGCCTGGCCAGCTGGCGGGCGTGCTCGCCTTCCACGCAGCCGGGCCGCTGGCAGTGAAAACCGCCTGAACCCGCGGGCGCCACACTTTTCTTCGGCGCTGGCGGGGCCGGCGGCGTTTCACCCAGTTCGATCAGCATCTTGGCCATTTCGTCGCGCGGACGATTTTCGCCGCGCTCCGAGGCGATCTGATAGCCCTTGCGCAGCTCCTGGATCGCTTGTTCCTTCTGATTGAGCTGAAGGAGACATTTGCCCAGGAACTGAAACACCAGGGAGAACTGCGGACTGAGTTCGAGCGTTCGCCGCAGCGACTTCTCGGCTTCCTCGAGCCGGCCGGCTTCCAGGTAAGCCTGGCCGAGCCGAAAGTGCCCCAGGTCCTCTTTCGGATCCTCCGCGGTCATTTTTTGAAACTGGGCAATGCGATCATCCAAAGCACTCATATCGGCAATCTCCAGGAAGGGAGTCGTGAAACAACGGGCGCGTCTCCTGTCCATTCTACAGCATTGGGCGGGCGACGAAAGCCCCCAATGGACGAATCGCGCTTCGTTGCCAACCCGATCAGGACGCAGGGCCGCCGCCATCGTACAATGAATCATCACAGAAAAGTAGCAGCTCGCTGGGAGCAACTTCGGGGCCGGTCGCAAAACAATCTTCAGGTAGACTTCCCAATGGATGAATCCCATGCCAATGATCCTCTGAAACCCCGTTATCGCCGGGTCGTGCTCAAGGTGAGCGGCGAAAGTTTCGGCCAGCGCGGCCAGGCGGGCATCAGCATGGACGAAACCGTCAGCTTCGCCCAGCAAGCCAAGCGCGTCGTGCAGCGCGGTGTGGAGCTGGCCATTGTGGTGGGCGGCGGCAATATCCTGCGCGGCCAGCAGTTCAGCGCCGGCGGCACGATCATCAAGGAGGCCACCGCCCACTACATGGGCATGCTGGCCACCATCCTCAACGGTTTGGCGCTGCAAGAGGCCCTGGAAAGCCTCAAGTGCGAGACGCGTCTCTTGACAGCCATCCGCATGGAAAACGTGGCCGAGCCGTACATTCGCCGCCGTGCCATTCGCCATCTGGAAAAGGGCCGCATCGTCATTTTGGCGGGCGGCACCGGCAACCCCTTCGTGACGACCGACACCGCCGCCGCCTTAAGGGCCCGTGAACTGGAAGCGAATATCCTGATGAAGGCAACCAAGGTGGACGGCGTCTTCAGCGAGGACCCGGAGATCAACCCGCACGCCGTGCGCTACGAGAAGCTGACGCACGCCCAGGTGATGCGCGACAATCTGCGCGTGATGGACATGTCCGCGATTGATATGTGCAAGGTGGCCAAGCTCCCGATCCTGGTGTTCAACTTCAAACGCGAAGGCAACATTGAACGGGCCATGGCGGGGCACACGATCGGGACGCTGGTGAGCACGGAGTGACCGCTTGCGGCTTAGCGTGAAGCGTTGGAGGCCCAAACATGAACATGCTGCTCCGCAGGCCCCTGTATACTTTCGATGAATTCTGCGCCCTGATCCCGGACGGCCAGAAAGCCGACCTCATCGATGGGGTGATTTTCATGGCTTCGCCCGACAACACTGATGCGAGCGAAATCAATGGTTGGCTGTACTTCTTGTTTGCCGGTTTCGTGTACCGAAAGGACCTGGGCAAGGTTTACGTCTCACGCGTCGCCTACCGCCTCAGTGAACATGGCGGCCCGGAACCCGACATTGGCTTTGTCAAGAAATCCCGGCTCGGAAGAGTCAAGCGTGGGTACGTCGCCGGTCCGCCCGACCTGGCCGTCGAGGTCGTCTCGCCGGATAGCATCGAGCGCGACTACGAAAAGAAACGCGATCTCTACGAAAAAGCGGGCGTGAAGGAATACTGGATTGTGGATGAGATCGAAAAAAAATTGACCGTCTTGCGGCTGGGAAAGACCGGCCGCTATAAACAAGTGCCCGAAAAGGAAGGCGTTATTCACAGCAAGGTCGTTCCAGGCTTTTGGCTGCGTGATGTCTGGCTGTGGACGCCGCCCTTGCCCGATCCCCTGGAAACGCTCGAGTTGCTCCTGAAATAGCTAACTATTTTCGCTACGCGATGATACTTGAGCGTCGAGGGATTGGAGGTCGTGTGACATGAACATGCTGCTTCGCCGGCCTTTGTACACTTTCGACGAATTCTGCGCCCTCATCCCGGACGGCCAGAAAGCCGACCTCATCGACGGGGTGATTTACATGGCCTCGCCCGATAACACCGACGCCGGCGAAATAGGCGGTTGGCTGTACACTTTGCTAGCCGTCTACCTTCAGGAGCGCGACCTGGGCAAGGTCTATTGCTCGCGAATCGCGTTTCGCCTCGACAAGCGACATGGCCCCGAGCCCGATATCGGCTTCGTCAAGAAGTCCCGGCTTCGTAAAGTGAAGCGTGGCTTTGTCGCCGGTCCGCCCGATCTCGCAGTCGAGGTCGTCTCCCCCGACAGCGTGGAGCGCGACTACAAGAAGAAACGCCGCATGTATGAGAAGTTCCGCGTGCGCGAATACTGGATCGCGGACGAGATCAAGAAGAAGCTCACCGTCTTGCGACTGGGCAAGGACGGCCATTACAAGCAAGTCCCGGCCAAGGACGGCGTCTTTCGCAGCAAGGTCATCCCCGGTTTCTGGCTGCACGAAGACTGGCTCTGGACCTCGCCCTTGCCCAATACTCTGAATACACTTCAATTGCTCCTGAAAACTGACCAATAATCACTGACCACTAACCACTGACCACTAACCACTGATGACCCATGACAAGCGAAGAAATCCTTTTTGACGCCGAAGAACGCATGGAAAAAGCCCTCCAGGTCTTCAAGGACGAGCTGCGCGGCCTGCGCACCGGCCGGGCCACCCCCGCCCTGGTCGATCAGCTCAAGGTCGAGTATTACGGCTCGCCGACGCCGCTGCGCCAGCTGGCCCAGATCAGCACGCCCGATCCGACGTCGATCCTCATTCGCCCTTTCGACCAGGGCTGTTTGAAGGACATCGAAAAGACCATCCGCTCCAGCGACCTGGGGATGGCCCCCAACAACGACGGCAAGATGATCCGCCTGCAAGTGCCGCCCATGAGCGGCGAACAGCGGCAGAAGATGGTGACGCGCATCAAAAAGTCCAGCGAGGACGCCAAGATCGCTTGCCGCAACATCCGCCGCGACGCCAACAAGCACTTCGACACGGCCGAGAAGGACAAGAAAATGACGGAAGATCAGCGCGACCAGGGCAAGGAAGAGGTGCAAAAGCTGCTCAGGACGTTCGAGGACAAGGTCACGGAAATGGCGGACAAGAAGTCGAAGGAGATTTTGGAGCAATAGGCATTGTGGCGACCGGTTTGTAACCGGTCGTATTCGCCCATGACAAAACAGTGGCACCCCAAGTTCGCCGACCTGTTACGGCCGCTTGTCGAGCAGTATTATGACGTGCAGACCAACGTGCCGGTTGGCGACGTTCCACGAGAAGCTGATCTCGTCTTGCTGCGAAGGAAGAAAGACGCCCCGCCCTTTCGCGGGCTATGGCGGCATCTGCGAACCTGGAACGTGATCGAGTACAAGGGCCCGTCCGTCTCGGCCCGCATCGACGACATCGATCTTCTGGTAGAATTAGGACTGGGCATCCATCGGCGCTTGAATTCGGAACTCACCAAGCTCAAGCTCGATCTGGTGCCGGCGTCGGAGGTATCCTTCTGGTATCTGGCCAATCATCTGGGACGCAGGTTCCGTCGAAGTCTGGAGAGCCTGCTCGGACCGGTCGAGACGCCAAGCGAAGGAGTTTGGCAATGCCGGCTGCTTGATCGAAGCATGTTTTTCGTCAGCGATAGTGAGGTGCCGATCGAAGCGGATAGCCTGCCGCTTCACTTGCTGAGCCGAGGGACGGTGGCAGACGAAATCGCCATGGGCCAGCTGGTGCTCACCGATCCTTCGCTAACCGATCTTTACGGCGCGATGCTGACAGGGTTTCATAAAGAGGTTCTTGAGGAGTTGTATATCATGGCGCGTACGGCACGAAAAGGACAGGGGCGAAGCTATGACCTTGACAAGATAATTAAGTATCTTGGCACAGACGATGTGATCCGCCATCTGGAGAATCGCTTCATCGAGACGGTGGGCGTCGAGAAGGTCATAAAAAAGGTCGGCGTGGAACGCGTAATGGATGCACTTTGCAAAGACAAAGCGATGCTCGCTGAAGTGAAGCGCCGACTGGCTCGAGAAGATCGCTGAAGTTGCAGGAAGTCATAGAGAATGGAGGATAGGGGTTGAAATGAATCGTATTATCGTGACTCCCAGAGTGGACCGCGATGGCGTGGTGCATGTTGATGTGGGAGGCAAGAGGCAATTGACGGCCGAAGACTTGTTTCGATCCGGCTTGGTGGGCATATGGGCGGATCGATCGGACGTCGGTGACAGCAGGGCGTTCTCCCGGCAGTTGCGTGTGGAGGCTCAAACGCGGAGAAAGCGCCAATGAATATTCGACGCGGACTATTCACCGCCGTTTTGTGCGCACTCGTGGGTGCATCAATCCCTGCGGCACTGGTCCTTGCATACGTAGGATACCGTTGTTCAAACCCTGCCTTTGTACCCTCGAATAGCTTGCATTATTTTCTGGGTGACCTGGTGGAGTATTGGCCTTTCCCTGTGTTCGGCGGTGCTACGTTCTTGGCGTGCGCGGCCTGGGCTACTTTCGCTCCTCCGGGTCCATGGCGATTTGCCTCATCGTTACTGATCATTTTTCTGATAAGCGTGTCGTGCTGGTTCCTTGTCAGTTGGATGGACAATTGGCTGCACTTGGGTTGGCTCAAGATGTACAAGGGAGAGGAACCTCACACACTGCGCCTCTCGCAGGCGCTGATTCTGTTTGGTTCGCCGATTGCGACGGCTCAGCTTCTCGTTACTATTCGACTTTGGCGGACGAGAACGTAGGGTGGTTCGAGCAACGCGAGACTTATCAAACGAAAAGGAATCCTCATGGCTGAAATCCAGGCCTTTCGCGCCCATCGCTACGACCTCGGCCGCGTCGGCAATCTCAGCGACGTCATCGCCCCGCCCTACGACGTCATCGATCCCGCCTTGCAGCAATCCCTCTACGATCGCAGCCCGTACAACGTCGTTCGGCTCATCCTGAACAAGGAACTGCCTGCCGACACAACCACCGAAAACCGCTACACCCGCGCCGCTCAGCATCTGCGCAATTGGCAAGACGAAGGCGTGCTGA
>Ga0182024_10007629_pt1 | contig 23271 bp, 18 predicted proteins | sample P32metaG_FD_120480 | JGI IMG/M metagenome (GOLD analysis project Ga0182024, IMG submission 120480) | Permafrost microbial communities from Stordalen Mire, Sweden - P3-2 metaG (Illumina Assembly) | ecosystem: Environmental > Terrestrial > Soil > Wetlands > Permafrost | place: Sweden: Stordalen... | reverse complement strand
GTGCGGCCAAATCACGCGCGATGTTGGGATCGTCGATTTTGCTCCAATCAATCTGGGAAAAGATGATGGAGCGGTCAGGATAGGGTTTGACCATCTCATCGATCACCTGCTGCAACTTGTCCCCCCACATGCCTGTCAGAATGACGATTGTCTTCACATTCCTATTGTTCATGACCTCGACCACGCGCTTGGGAGGCATGTGTTCGTCAATTCTCGCGGCGTCGTTCGCGTGGTTATGCACATCGATGACGTAAAACTTCGCCTTCGACACCTGGTGCGCGGGTGCGTGAAGCATTGACGTGGGTTGAAAGTCTTTCAGGAGGAGAGTCTTCTTCTGGTCGGCGTCGGGAGCCGAGTGGTAGCCGATCTGCCCCGGATGGGTTTGATTTGACGGCTGACCTTGGCGGGCATTCTGGCCGAGCGCTGCAACGCAGCAGGCTAGGAAAACAAGGGCTCCAAACGACCATTTCTTTGGCAAGGGAAGCCTCCTAGGTCACCGATCGAACGAATGACAACGAAATAAAACACAACAATTCGTAACTATACAGCAATTGTTGTCGGGGTCATAGACGGATATTAAAATGAATGTCAGCGCGCTCGTTCAGAGCAAACTGCTGCTAAAGACGGCTGGTCGATCGTTGCTACAGCGTCTGCCCCCCATTCCTGATTCCCAGTGATATCCTGCCTACTGCAAATCAAGCGGGAGGCTTCAATGTTACGTGTTTGCCAAACGATTTTCTCCGTCATTCTAGTGTTGGGTGTAGGTGCAAGAGCATTCTCGCAACAGCTGGCTTCCGATGCCATCGAGCACCGTATCGACACCCTTTTGCAGCAAATGACGGTCTCGGAAAAAGTCGGGCAGTTAGTGCAATACACCGGCAATAGCCCGCAGACTCTCGAACAGGTGCTGCAGGGCAAAGTCGGCTCACTGTTCAATGTTGTGGGAGCGGGCGACGTGAACGCAGCCCAGAAAATCGCAGTCGAAAAGTCCCGGCTCAAGATCCCGCTGATTTTTGGATTGGATGTGATCCATGGCTACCGCACGGTTTTTCCGGTGCCAATTGCGAGTGCCGGCAGCTTTGATCCGGAACTGATCGAGCAGGCCGAACGAGTGGCCGCCAAGGAAGCAACCGCCGCCGGAATCAAATGGACTTTTGCGCCCATGGTGGACATCACGCGCGACCCCCGCTGGGGCCGCATGGTCGAAGGAGCGGGTGAGGATCCGTACCTTGGCTCAGTGGTTGCGGCCGCTCGCGTGCGCGGATTTCAAGGCCGGGACCTTGCCGATCCCCAAAGTGTGATTGCCTGTACCAAGCACTACGTTGCCTATGGCGCGGTGGAGGGCGGTCGAGACTACAACACGGTGGACATTTCCGAGCAGCTGTTGAGGGAGGTCTATCTCCCGCCGTTCCATGCTGCCGTAAAGGCAGGCTCCGCTGCGCTGATGTCTGCCTTCGAAGACTTAAATGGCGTCCCGGCGACGGTGAACCGCCATACCTTGACCGACATTCTTCGGCACGATTGGGGATTTAACGGTTTTGTGGTTAGCGACTACGGCGCGGTCGATGAACTCCTGCAGCATGGCGTGGCGAAAGACGAAGCAGAAGCTGCGCTGAAAGCGCTGACTGCGGGCGTGGAAATGGACATGGCGGACGGTGCTTATGCGAAACAGCTTGGGCCGCTGGTGGAATCGGGCAAGTTGCCGATGAGCGTGCTCGATGAAGCAGTGCGACGAGTCTTGCGGGTCAAGTTCAGAGCAGGCCTTTTCGGAAATCCCTACACCGATCCGCAACGCGAACACACCGACATTCTGACGACGGAAAGCTTGCTGGTCGCGCGCAAGCTGGCGCAAGAGTCAATTGTTCTGGTAAAGAACCGAGGCCTGCTGCCGCTCGATAAAAACACGAAGACGATTGCCGTGATCGGCCCACTGGCGGATGACAAAGCCGATCAACTTGGTTCGTGGGTGGCGCAGGGCAGCGCAGCCGACGCCGTGGCGCCGCTTGAAGGGATCAAGGCTAAAGTGCCTGGCGCCGAAATCTTGTATGCAAAAGGTGTTGACTTGGATTCTGTTGAAGGGTCCCGAGTTTTTGGCACTGGTGCGCCCGTTGCAGCACCGGCGCCGTCTACCGCGACCGGAGTGCTGAATGTTGGCGCACCAACAGGCCCCCCGAGTATCAACGATGCGGTCCATGCGGCCCAAAAGGCGGACGTCGTCATCCTGTTCCTGGGGGAACTGGCCGGTATGACTGGTGAAGCCAGTTCGCGCGCCAGCTTGGATCTGCCCAGCAAGCAAGAGCAATTGCTGGAAGCCATCGTTGCCACTGGCAAGCCGGTGGTGCTCGTACTGGAAAGCGGACGTCCCTTGGACATTCGCTGGGCTAACGCCCATCTGTCCGTAATCCTGCAAGCGTGGTACCTGGGTGTGCAAGCTGGTAACGCCATCGCCGACATATTGTTTGGGGATGCTTCGCCCAGCGCCAGAATGCCGATCAGCTGGCCGCGATCGGTGGGCCAGATTCCAATCTATTACAACCACAAAAATACTGGACGCCCGACCTCGCCCGATCGCTGGCACACCGGATATCTGGATGAAAGCAAGGAACCTCTGTTTCCGTTTGGTTACGGCCTCACCTATACGACTTTTCAGTACAGCAATCTGCGGGTAGAAACGGCGGCGATTGCACCGACGGGAACGCTCCATGTGACTGCTGAGGTGCAGAATACTGGTCAGCGAGCAGGAACGGAAGTCGTACAGTTTTACGTGCACGACCGGGTGGCGCCAACTTCGCGCCCAGTGCGCGAGCTGAAGGGATTCTCGCGGGTCACGCTGGCACCGGGCGAGCACAAAAGACCGTGAAATTCTCCATCAATGCCAACGACCTGGGTTCCTACGATCCCAACATGACTTGGGTTGTCCCGGCGGGTGCCTATGACGTCTGGGTCGCACCTAATGCCATTGAAGGCGTGCAAGGCGAATTCGAGATCAGCTCAAAATAGCGGCGTACAGGGTGCGATTCAGTAGTCCGGGAAAGTCCGTTTGAGATGCTCATTCTATCTTCGGGGCAACTCCGGGTAGCGGCTGCTCGGTGACGCTGTCAGTGCTCCCGGCTCCCGGATATTCCTTTTCTATATATTGAACGATCATCGAGATCCGCCGATTGATGCATCGATCGGCTGGTCGGGCTTACCCAATAATTGATCGGCATAGCCTCTCACTTCGGATACCTGTTTCGGCGCCAGACCCTTTTGTTGCATTAATCTCCGAGCGGCATTGGCGCGGTCGGTGGAAAGCTCCCAATTCCCATATTCCCTGGTGCCCGCATAACGCGTCGAATCCGAGGGTGGGCCATCTTCCTGTGACCCTCAGCCTCGGACTGGCGTCGGCGGAGCCCAACCGCCAGGAATTGCCGGACTGCGAGGCGCTCCTTCGTTCGGCAGACACAGCTCTTATGCTGCTAACGCCCAAGCTCGAAATCGGGTAGCGCACGCTCTAGTTACGGTCGGGGCTACTGGCCAAATCGGGCGCTGACTATGGGTTTCAGGGCAAAGGGTGGGGATGGGGATATGGGGATGGCACGTTGGTGGGTCTGTCTGGCACGTAAGTGCCATTTCCAAAACACTAGGGAGTCTGTACTTTCATCAGTGAGCAGTTCTGGGGGAGGGCTGCCCGGGCGTCCGCGGACTCGAAAGAGTCGGGACGCCCGTTAAATTTTGGTCCCGCTTATTCCCACCCACCGACATCCTGTCGCTCCGACCTTGATCTAGCCGTGAATGTCCTCATCAGAAGATAAGCACAGCGCCTCTCCAGCCTGGTGATTTTGACGAATAGACATATTGTTCGTTTCGCGAACCAGTACCAGTGGGTAACGACCAAATACCAAATAGTGAGGGAACTAATTGGTCGAAATTGTGAAATTCACCGTAATTCGAGCTTCCGTTTCCACCGGCTGACCGGCCTGAAGGTAGGGCTTAAAGTGCCATTGCTTCACCGCCTCGCGCGCTGCGGCGGAAAGGATTGCCGGCCCGCTTAGCACCTGTAGTTCTTGAATGGACCCTTCTTTACCGATGAGGGCTTGCAGTATGACCGACCCTTGCACCTTCATCTGACGCGCGAGTAGCGGATAGTCGGGCTGCACCGGACGCGAGACTATTTGCGCCGTGCCGGGCGAAAGTCGAACCTGGGCAGAAGCATTGACTGTGCCCCGACCAGCATCTTCGCCTGCCGGCGTGCTCCGCTGCGATGAACTGGTTTGGACGGGATTCCGCGGCTGCAAATCAACTTTAATCGAAGGGTTGCTGGCCTGGATCGTTTGATGCTGATCTCCCGCTACGACTTCTATTTCGAGAGGAGGCAGCACGGCGCGATTCGCTGTAACTACTGGACCGCCGCTCGCCGCGGTGTCGCTCGCGGGCGCGGCGGTTTGCTGCTTCGATTTTGAATGCGTGGAGACAGGTTGCCGCGTAATCGTTGCTTCGGGCTGGGAAATCGCCGTGGTCTGTGGTGAGCTTTGGGTTGGGGCGTCTGAATCTGCGTCCGAAGCGGAGGGGAACAAAAGGTCTCGATCGCGGTATAAGACCAGAGCCAGTGCACAGACCAGCAGCACCAAGGCGACCAGCATCCGGCGGCGTTGCTTTTGTTCGGAAAACTGCGGAGGCACACTACTTACCTGCAAATGACTGCGTTCTTCCACGATGGGCATGTCGGAGATCTCCCGCCCGTGGGGGCGGGCTTTGACGCATCATTATGCCTCGAAATCGCTCCAGAAGCCAGCAGAAGAAGTGGTAACCTTTCGCTTTTTCGCACATCCTAACGTAGCGGCACTGGAGTAATATGCTGTCTTCGGGAGCGGTCTATAGTGATGCGATCCTACGAACGCAAGTTTAAACGTATGAATCGACGGGAGTTGCTGAAACTGGCTCCGGTCCTGGCCCTGGGGGCATTTGCCGTCCCCAAGTTCCGAGAGCCCTTACTGAAGGCTGGCCTGGGATTCAGCGACTGGGCCTCAGCCAAGCTCTTCCGCAAAGGGCATCTAGCCCCCACGTTCGCGGATTCGGAGCTTACGCCGTTTCGTAAGTTCCCCATCAACGACTATGACGTAGACGATCCCGAAGTTGATTTTGACAAGTGGACCTTGACTGTAACGGGAGCGGTCCAGAAGCCGGGAGATTATACTCTGGCGCAGATCCAGGCTCTCCCCCAATTCCGGCAAAATACGCGTCATGTTTGCGTCGAGGGTTGGGACGTAATTGGCAGATTTGGCGGCGCTCGCCTCTCCGATTACCTGAAAATGATCGGCGCAGACCTTACCGCTCGCTTTGTGACCGTCGAATGTGCCGACGATTATTACGAGTCACTCGACATGGCGACCGCTCTGCATCCGCAGACACTGCTCTGCTACGAAATGTATGACGAGCCCCTCACTCGCAAACATGGCGCCCCTTTGCGGCTGCAGATTCCTACTAAGGTTGGTTACAAGCAGGCCAAGTATCTGACCGACCTGAAAGTCACAAACATTTTGGAGAGAGTGGGCTACTGGGAAGACCAGGGTTACTCGGATTTCTACGGTCTATAGTTGAACGCTCGACAATTGCCGACGGAGACATACCTGTGCGCGAAGCCGTATTGGAAATCATGTCCGAAAAGGGTGACGAGGTCACCACTGCGGTATACGAGCATCCTTTGCCGGTGCGTCTGTGCCATTGGCTGAATGCGATCTCGTTGTTCGTGTTGGCAGGAAGCGGCCTCCAGATTTTTCGGGCCTTTCCGAGTTTCGGGCCCAAAATTCCGCAACACAATTTGCTCGACTGGCCCAAATCATTGGCGATTGGGGGCTGGCTCGGCGGTGCCTTGCAATGGCATTTGACCTTCATGTGGATCTACCTTGGCAGTGGGCTTGTCTACGTGGGATACCAGTTGTTCAGCGGGCACTATCGCCAAGTGCTCTTCGTCCCTCGTGACATTCGAGGGATTTGGCCCATGGCGCGATATTACTTTTTCTTTGGGCCGAATCCGCCGCTGACCGAAGCTTACAATTCCCTGCAAAAACAAGCGTACACATCGGCGATTGGTCTGGGTGTCCTGTCCGTGCTCACGGGTCTGGCGATTTGGAAACCGGTGCAGTTTTCCTGGCTGGCTTGGATGATGGGCGGATTCCATTACGCTCGAATTTGGCATTTCCTCATCATGTGGGCCATGATCCTTTTCCTGTTCGGACATCTGGTGATGGTGGTACTGCATGGCTGGAACAACTTTGTTTCCATGCTGACCGGGTGGAAAAAGAATCCTGAGTACGGACCGCGCTAGATCGGCGTTGGAAAAACATCCCAGGAAAATGCTAATCGTGGACGGAGCAATTTCGGTTAAGTCACCTGCCAACGAGGAGACGCACGAACAAGAACTGATTCGGCGCATCCAGGGCGGTGAGCGGGATGTTTTTTACGAGCTGGTCCGGCCTTATGAAAGCAGGGTCTACGCGGCCGCGTTTGCGATGTTACGCAACCCGGCCGATGCCGAGGACGCGGCCCAGGAAGCCATCCTGAAGGCCTTCGCCAACCTGCGCCAGTTCCGGTCGGAGTCGCGCTTCAGCACCTGGCTGATCCAGATCGCCATCAACGAAGCCCGAATGCGCCGAAGGAGGGACCACGCGGAGATCATGCAACCTCTGGGAGAACATCAGGACGAGGAAGGAACGTACACTCCGCGAGAGTTTGCGGATTGGCGCGAGATTCCTTCGGAGTCCCTGGAGCGAGCCGAAGTCCGCGAACTTCTTTTGGAAGCGCTGGCCTCACTGGGCGACAAATATCGCGAGATATTCGTGTTGCGCGACGTGCATCACCTCAGCATCGAAGAAGTCGCGGAGACGCTGGGAATTTCACGGGCTTCGGTCAAGACCCGGCTCCTGCGCGCCCGGCTGATGTTGCGGGACTTGCTCGCCCCCAAAATGGCCGGTGGTTGGTTCAGCCGCGAATCCTTTCAGAAAGGAAACAAGCCATGGTAGTCACTTGCGAACAGGTCTGGCAGGAAATCTCAAACTATCTTGAGAACGATGTCGACCCAACCTTGCGCGCTGCCTTGGACAAGCATTTTCACCAGTGCCCGCGCTGTGCTTCCGTCCTGGCGGGCACACGCAACATCGTTCAGCTCTACGGCGACGAGCGGCTGTTTCAAGTACCGTTGGGATTCAGTGGACGATTACAAAAGAGACTTGCCCAGGAAATGCCCCTCCAGCGCGGAACAGTTTACGGATGGGTAGTCGCCGTGGCCGCTTTGGGCCTGCTTGTTGGAGGTATCAGCATTGCAAGATCGGCGGTACCCGCGCAGTCTGTTGTGCAGTCACCACTCGCGAAATCGGGCAAGGGTATTCCCGCGGGCTTAACAGTTCTAGTGGCGGAGCACTCGAAAGTCTTCCACATCGCGGGATGCGATTACCTTCGCGCCAAAGATGGCAAGGTTCGTTCAATGACCGCGGAAGAAGCGGAACATGAGGGATATGTGCCTTGCATACGCTGTCTGGGAAAATACTTGAGCAAGGTCGCTGCGGATTTCGTCAAGAAACATATCAAGTTTGCGGCACTGGCCTGAGATGGGAGTACAGCCGCCGTCACTATTGCGGCAAACCGACCTTGCGGACTATCTCGGCGTAACGTGGATCGGAACGCAGGGAATCGAACAGGAAATCGGTCCGAATGAAGGTCAATGTGACGTCGTGTTCCTCGAAGGCTGTGTTGAGCCACTCGAAAGCATATTCCTTGTCGCCCAAATCGGCATATAACCCCGCGATTCCGTAAGGAGAAACGTAACCGCTTTTGGCCTTGCGCTCCGCGAGTGTGACTTCGATTCCCTTGCGCAGAGCGCTCGGCCATCCGCCGGAGCCGAAGCCCGCGTCCAGGGCGGCCGTGAACTCGGCGGCATTCTTGTCGCCCTCGAGTTGAGAGCCGCTTTTCAATTCCTGAATGGCCTGCGGATATTTATGCTCGGCCCAATACTGACTTGCCAGGTAAGTGTGTGCTCTGCCAAAGTTCGGATTGTCAGCCATGACCCTTTTGCAGCTTTCAATCGCCTTATCAAATTGATGGTCTGACGAGTAAGCCATCGCTTGGGTGAGGCCAATGATTGGCGACAGCGGATCAAGCTGATGGGCCCGGTTGGCTTCATCAATCGACTCTTGCGCCCGGCCACCGATGGACGAGAGGTCTTCGGAAAACCACTGATGAGCTGTGGCGTCGCTGGGATCGAGTTCAATCGCCTTTCTGAACTCGGCCTCGCCACCGGAAAAATCCCAGTTGTATAGACTTTTGTTGGCACCCAAGACCGCATGCGGATGCGCGAGGGTGGGATCAAGCTCCAGGGCTTTTTCGGCCGCAGCATTCGACTTGGGAGTGACGTCATTGGGATCCGCGCCATAATTGGGCAATACGGCGTATGCATCCGCCAGTCCAGAATATGCCACTGCATAGCCGGGATCTTTGTCGATGGATTGGTTGAAGTAGGAGATCGCGGTTTTGATGTCGGCGTTCGTGCGCTTTGTCCAGTAGTAACGGCCTTTCACATAAAGCTGATAGGCATCTGCATTCTGTGTGCCTTGCTTGGTGACTTGCTGTTTTTCAGATCCGCTCAATTTCGAGCGCAGCTTGTCCGCGATGTCGCCCGCGATCTGCTGCTGCAGGGAGATGATGTCAGAGGCTTTGCGCTCGTATTGCTCGCCCCAGATTTCCGTGTTGTCCTGAACACTGGTGAGGTCGGCACTGACCTGGATCGTATCCCCGTGTTGCACGACCCTGCCGGTGAGCAAGGCATCCACGGTCAGCTCCTTGCCGGCTTTCTGGACGTCCACATCTTTACCCTTGTAGCGGAAGACGGAGTTGCGGGATTTCACTTTCAATTGGGGCACGTGGGCGAGGCTGTCAATCAGGGATTCCGTGAGGCCGTCGCTTAGGAAATCAGCATCCGCGTTGCCGCTGGCATTGGCGAAGGGAATCACAGCAATGGATTCGATTTGCGACGTGCTTGCCTTGCCGTGCCAATACCAAATGCCAGCCGCCATCGCGATCAACAAGACAGCCACCACCGGGATCCAATGCTTGCGGGCGGAAGCTTTCTGGGCTGCGGCAGGCAAGGTCGCAACTGATTGTCCCGATCCGCTGTCGAAGCGTTGTGAATTGGCGAGTCCACTCGCGGACGACGCCGGACCTGAGATCGCCGATACCTGCTGGCCAGCTGGAGAGGAAGGCGCTGCCGCGACCGGAGCTGGCCCGGAAGACGGCGCTATCACGGGCGTGGCCGTATTCACTGCCGAACTTCTCCCGGAATCAATCTCGCGCTTCAACCGCTTCAGGTCCGCACGCATCTCTGAAGCCACTTGGTAACGCAGGTCACGGTCCTTCTCGAGCGCCTTGTTGATGATCCGCTCCAGCTCCGCGGGCAAATCGGGATTCAGCCGCACTGGCGCCGTAGGCGCGCGGTTCAGAATGGCGTCAAAGATCACGGCGGAAGTGTTGCCGGTAAACGGCTGTCGCCCCGTGGCCGTTTCGTACAACACCGCGCCGAAAGAAAACAGGTCGGTACGCACATCGAGTTCTTCGCCACGCGCCTGTTCCGGTGACATGTAAGCCACCGTGCCCACCGTGCTGCCCGGGCTGGTGAGATTCGCGGGATCAACCGCCGCCGTAGCCATCGTCGCTCCCCCCGGTTCCAGTTGGGGCAGCGGTCGCCCCGCCACTTTCGCCAGGCCGAAATCGAGAATCTTTGCCTGTCCGCGTTTAGTGAGAAACAGGTTCGCCGGCTTCAGGTCGCGATGAACAATTCCCGCCGTATGCGCCACATCCAAAGCGTCCGCAATTTGCGACGCAAAATCCACCAACTGCTCCACCGAAATGGGCTTCCCCTCGATGCGGTATTTGAGCGTGCTCCCTTCGAGGTACTCCATCACGATGTAGTGACGGTCCTGATCTTCGCCGATATCGTAAATGGTGCAAATGTTGGGATGGTTGAGGGCCGACGCCGCCCGCGCTTCCCGTCGGAATCGCTCCAGAGTCTGGGGATCTTTCGCGACTTCATCGGGCAGGAATTTCAGGGCCACAAAACGTTGAAGGCGGGTGTCTTCGGCCTTGTAGACCACACCCATCCCGCCCCCACCGAGCTTTTCAACAATGCGGTAGTGCGAAATGGTTTGGCCGATCATTCGGGAGACGCCCAGCTTTTTGGGTCGCTTCATCTTACGGACGCGGCATCCGCGAGTCAACGAATGAGGGTTCTTACGCCAGCGCGTGTCACATGTGCTACGCCATACTCATAGCTTCCGAACAGCCCGTTATCCGATCGAAACTTTACCTTTGAACGTGATCCTGTCTTGGCAGGGATTCAACCAGGCCATTGCCTGAGATATACTTCCAACAACTTCAGGTGCTTACGGATTGAGGACTCCTCTGAAATGGCCGTTGGCGTTCGTACTCAGGACCTACGCAAAGTCTATAGCTCCTCTCCGCCGTTAGGTGCCGCTGGCGGTTTTATTGCGCGCGCCGACGCGAAAGGCGGGAAGCAGCCGAAGGCCCAAATTCCGGCTCTCGACGGACTTTCGCTGGAGATTCTGCCCGGAGAGATTTTCGGCCTTCTTGGGCCAAACGGCGCGGGCAAGTCCACCGCCGTCGGAGTCCTAACCACTCGGGTGCGGCCAACGTCCGGCCAAGCCTGGATTGGTGAGCACGACGTGTGGAAGGAACAGGCCCGGGTCAAGCACCTGATCGGGGTTGTGCCGCAGCGTCCCAATTTAGATTTTTCTTTGACTGCCCGCGAGATTCTCGTTTTTCACGCTGCCTACTTCGGAATTGGATCAAGGCAGAGAAATGAGCGTGCCGACGCGTTGCTCGAGAAGTTCAAGCTCACCGAGCGCGGGAACCAGATGGTGCGCGGCTTTTCCGGAGGCATGATGCAGCGGCTTTCCATTGCCCGCGCGATGATGCACGATCCGCAAGTTCTGTTTCTCGACGAGCCGAGCGCCGGGCTTGATCCTCAAACCCGGATTCTCTTGTGGGAGATCATTCGCGAATACCACCAGGCGGGAAGGACGGTCCTGCTGACCACCCATAACATGGAAGAGGCCGACGGGCTGTGCCAGCGATTGGCCATCATTGACCACGGCCATGTTCTTGCCCTGGGTACGCCGGAGCAGTTGAAGGCATCGATCCCCGGAGGATTCCTGCTGCGCCTTCGTTTCGGGAATCAGACTGCGGATCTCCTTCAGCGTTTACAGTCGCTGGCGGGAGTCCGCGAGGTGCGTGCTGCCGACAGCACCGGTGCCGACGTTTATGCGGACCGCGGCGGTTCTCTCATTCCCGAAATCGCGAACTTGGCCGCGAATGCAGGCGCGGAATTGTCAGACGTTCACATTTCTGAGCCAAGTTTAGAAAACCTCTTCCTGCACCATACCGGAAGGAGCCTGCGCGATTGAACTGGAAAACTTTTGGCGCGATGCTGGCCCGCGACGCTCACGTAGCGCGGCGTAACGCGATTCAACTCTTTCTGCAGACCTTCCTGCAGCCATTACTCTTTGTTTTCATTTTCGGCAGGGTGATGGTCGGCAGCGGTTATTTGCCCGCGGCGTACAAAAGCCTTCTGCTCCCCGGCATCATCGCGATCAGCATGGTGTTCACCGGAATTTGGGCGGTGGCCATGCCGCTCATTGCTGAGTTTCAGTGGACCCGCGAAATCGAAGACCGCCTGCTCGCCCCGATTGACGTTGCCTGGATCGCGATCGAGAAAGTCATCGCCGGAATGCTGCAGGCGCTGGTCGCCGGGCTGATTGTGATCCCGCTAGCGTGGCTCGTGCTTCGACCCGGAGTAGAGATCAGCATTGGCTCACCGTTGACCTTCGCTGCGGTCATTGTGCTGGTAGCGACCTTCTCCGCATGCGGAGGACTGGCCTTGGGGTGCAGCATCAATCAACAACATATTGGGCTAATGTTCGGCATGGTAATTACCCCCATGATTTTTTTTGGTTGCACTTACTATCCATGGAGCGCTCTGAAAACCTTCCCGATCCTGCAAAAAGCGGTGCTCATCAACCCGCTGGTGTATGCAAGCGAAGGAATGCGCGCCACTTTGGTTCCGCAGTTCCCACATTTATCAATAACAGCTGTGCTCATTGCGCTGGTTTTCTTTGACGTTCTGCTGCTGCTTGTCGGGCTGCGGCAGTTCGAGAAAAAAGCGGTGAGTTAGCTTGTGTAGGCCGAGACCCTCTTCTGCTCAGTAGCCGTACTTAGCATTTCTAGTTGAGCCAGCGCGGGGTAGCTCAGGATCGTCGCCAATTCGGAGGTTGGGAACTCGGGCTCGGAATGAGTTTGGTAAGGCGATTGGGTCCCGCGCAGTTCTGCGCGCAAGTAGGATGTGTGGAAAACGCAAAGGTTACAAGAAAGCAAATATCGGACTCTAAGGGGGCATTCGTTAGCAGGCGAGTTGTTCGCGGGTGAGCTTTAAGCCATTCAGGTTGCCCAGGACGGTGACGGCGACGGACTCAGTGCGGAAGAACTCGTTGGCCAACTCCTGCAACTCTTCAGCCTTGACGGCTTCGATCTTCTCGATCAGTTCGTCCAGTCCGTAGAAACGGTCGAAATACATTTCCTGACGCGCCAGATTGGACATCCTCGCAGTCGAAGATTCCAGAGAAAGCATCAGGCTGCCCTTCAATTGGTCCTTCGAACGGCGCAGTTCTTCGGCAGGAACTTCTTCTGTTTTGAGCTTGGCGAACTCAGAGACCACCGACTGCACAACCTTGGCTGCGGATGCGCGCGAAGTGCCGGCATACACGGACAGGCAACCAGTATCACGATAAGGATTCAGATCGCTGTAAATCGCGTAGGCGAGTCCTTGACGCTCACGAATGTTCTGGAAGAGGCGCGAACTCATTCCTCCCCCCAAGAGCGTGTTCAGAATGTAGGAGGCGTGGCGGCGTTCGTGAGTAATGGGATGCGAAGGCACGCCAATGCAAATCTGCACCTGTTCCAGGGCTTTCTTGTTGCGCATGATGATGCGCGGCACAATGGCGGGTCGCGGACTGTGGAAGCCATTCTTGATTGGCTTCATGTGGTGGAAGTGTTTGGTGACAAGATCTACAAATTGTTTGTGCTTCAGATGTCCGGCGGCACAAATGATCAGATTGCCGGGAGCGAACCGCTGCTTGTAAAAATCCAGCACCGGATCGCGCTCGAACTTTTTCACCGTATCTTTGGTGCCAAGTATGGGCCGGCCCAAGGGGTGATCTTTCCAGAAATTCTGGGTGAAGATTTCGTGGACAAGATAATCCGGACTGTCTTCGTCCATCTTGATCTCTTCCAGGATCACGCCGCGTTCTCGGGCGATGTCTTCTGCTGCGAAGACCGGATGCAATACTAGATCGCTGAGAACATCCAGAGCGATGGGAAGGTGATCATCAAGGACTTTTACGTTGAAACAAATGCACTCTTTAGCGGTGAAGGCGTCCATGCCGCCGCCGATGGAGTCTACCTGACGGGCAATTTCTTCCGCCGAGCGGTGCTTCGTTCCCTTGAAGACCATGTGCTCCACAAAATGGGAGATGCCGTTCGATGGCTGGTCTTCGTCGCGCGATCCGGTCTTAATCCAGATTCCGATCGAAACCGAACGAATGTGCTCCATCTGCTCGGTGATGATAGTGAGCCCGTTGGGCAGCACTTCCCGTTGGATGTTTCGAACGTCTTCAACCATATAATTTCACCAAGCAGTCTTACTTGGCGGGCCCTACAAGTATTGTTGCACACTGCGCCAGGGAGCGCGAATGCTGGCTTACTCTTTTATAATCAGTCTAGTGCAGAGAATTGCAGCAAAGCCTCGATCTTGCCCCCCCTGAATTCAGAATCTTCTCTACAATGAGTAAAAGGGACAATTCTTAGGTCAGAAACATGGGCGACGATCATTCCAACACGTTGTTAGGCCTTACTCTTCAAGAGCTTACCGACATCATGGTGGAGTTTGAACAGCCATCTTACCGAGCCCGGCAGTGCTTCGAAGCTCTTTACACCCAGCACATTCATTCAATCGAGCAGATTTCGACCCTTCCACAGGACTTTCGGCACAGTCTGACTCAGAAGGGGTTCTCTGTCGGAGCGCCCAGAATTGAGAAGAAATTCCTGTCAAGAGATGGGACGATCCGATACCTGATGGCGTTTACCGACGGGCAAAGCGTGGAAACCGTCTGGATGCCGGAAGGGGACGGTGGGGAGAGCGGAGATGGGAGCGAGGCAAGCGAGCAGAACGGAATGCCGGTCGAGCGCAGGTGGGTCCGCGCCACAATCTGTGTTTCCAGCCAGGTTGGCTGCGCTGTGGATTGCCAGTTCTGCCTGACCGCACTGCTCGGGATAAAGCGAAACCTCACTGCTGGCGAAATCGTCGGACAAGTCTGCGCCGTGCTGGAGGACCAGCAGGTCTCGCCTCCGCAGGAACGGGTGAACCTGGTGTTTATGGGTATGGGGGAGCCGTTTCTCAACTACGACAACTTCATAAGAGCCATCCACTTGCTGGTGGAAGGCGTGGGCATTCCAGAGTCACGAATGACAGTCTCCACGGCAGGCATCGTGCCCCGGATCTATGATCTTGGCGCTGAAGCCGTGCGGCCGAAATTGGCGATTTCCTTGAATGCTAGCAACGACGAATTGCGGACACAGCTCATGCCCATCAACCGCAAATGGAATCTGGAGAAGCTGATTGCGGCAGCTCGTGATTTTCCGCTGCGGAACCGGGAAAAGCTGACATTCGAATATGTTCTGCTCGACAAAGTAAATGATTCCGCGGAAAACGCGCGTGAGGTCGTCGAACTGATTCGAGGTCTCAGCGCCAAGGTCAATTTGATCGCGCTCAATCCTGGACCGGGAATTTCGTTTCGAACGCCAGCAGAAGAACGAGTGCTTCAGTTTCAGAGCATATTGCTGAACGCAGGCGTGGGCGCGTTTATTCGCCGTCCTCGAGGACGAGATATCTACGCCGCCTGCGGACAACTCAAGCGGACAGTGGAGTCGTCGCTCAGTCTTTAGCGGCGGAAGCGAGTGTGCTGGGATTTGCCACCAGGAGTTGTTGAATGGCGCGGTTGGCGACCGGCAATTCGATCCGGAACGTTGCTCCGCCTCCAGGACGGTTTTCACTCATGAGCTTGCCGCCGTGCTCATGAATAATTCCGTAGCAGGCACTCAAACCCAGGCCCGTTCCCTGTCCCACGGGTTTGGTGGTGTAGAAGGGATCGAAAACCCGTTCCGGCTCTCTCATTCCGGGACCGTTATCGGAGAATTCCAGGACCACATGATCTGCATCTTCACGCGTACTCACCCTCAAAACACCGCCCGTCGCCGACATGGCATATAACGCATTGTTGGTGATATGCAGACAAACTTGCAGAAGTTGATTAGAGTCGCCAAGGACCGGCGGTAGATTCGGCACCAGCTCAGTTCGCACCTGAACGTTGACAGCGCGGAGTTGTGGCTGAGACAGCTTGACCGCCGTAGTTGTCAGCGCATTCAGGTCCAGCAGGCTCTTCTCCGCTGGAAGCTGTTTGGCAAAACTGAGAAGACTTGAAACCAAGGCCTTCGTCCGCCGCACCTGCTGGCCAATTTTCTCCGCCAACGCTCGCTGTTCAGCATTAAGAGGAGTTTCAGTGAGTATTTCGGAATAACCGAGCATCGCGGTCAAAGGATTGTTCAATTCGTGAGCGGCGCCCCCGACCAGTTGTCCGAGTGAGGCCAATTTCTCGGATTGCACAAGCTGGACCTGGAGCCGCCGCAGATTCTCAAATGACTCTTCGGACGCACGCAAAAGCCCAATCAATTCCCGGTCGAGTAGATGCTGTTTGCGAAAAACCATGACCCCCATGACCAGCATGCAGCCCAGCGTAACGACCAGGCGAAAGGTGCGCACCTTGGATGGAGTCGCAGTATCGAAAACAGACCATGCGGCAAAAAGTGGGAGGGAAAAAATCGCGATCATGCCCAAGCGAGCTACCCAGACGCCATGGCTGCCAGAATTTCGAGCTGGCTGCTCTTTCGGGGAAAGCCTGTAGGCCAGCACGCCGAGCACGGTGAACCATGCCATGGAGGCGGCCAGCGGGAAATCATACAAGCTCCCGGAATAATACTTGTTTAGGCCAATGGCCCAATTGGCAACGTAGGAACTCAACGCATAAGTCAAACTGGCACCGAAACAGTGGGCGTAGATGGTCCGCCACGCTCCCGTACTTCTGAACCAGACCAACACCAGGCCAGAGAGGAATGTGATCTTCTCGGCGAGGTATAGGGCGTTCAGGTTTTGTCCATAGAGCGTGCTATTGGTCTGCACATACTGCCAAGGAATCACAGCGAAAAGATAAAGATAAAACCACCACGCCATCAGCAAGGCGAAGTCCAGCGATCCCAGGCGGGTGGTTCGGTCATCCTGTTCCACATGAGGCTGCAGCGCCAGCGCCGCCATCATGGGAACGATGTGGAGAACAAGAACGATGTCCCCGGCAAATACTTCGGGCACGTCTTGCCGCTCGAAAACCTCGATGTAAGTCCACAGCAGTTGGTAGGAAAGCCAGAAAGTGAGCCCGAGCATCATGAGGACCCAGAACAGCCGAATTCTTCCCCTGGTGGCAATCACATTGGGCAGAAATGCAAGGGTTCCGGAAAGAAGCAAAATGCACTGGGTGATGTCGCTGAAGACTAGGAGCGTGAAATTCTGGCGCAGGAATACAGAAGCCGCAGCCTGAGCAAGTACCAGGCCAGCCGCCGCCCAGATCCACAACTTTGAGCGCTCCGACATAAGTCGTGTGACCCATTCTAGACATTGGACATCCGTGAGGAACGTTACTTCAGTAATACCTGTATAGCTGGGCGCAAATCCGGGAAAACCGATGTTTTTCTCTGTTTCAGTCCCCATGGAAGAGGAAGTTCCCCTTGCTCTTATTTCCTGGTGACAATACTATCTGGGAGATAAGTGCCGCTTTGTGGTCGTATTCGATTGAAATTCCGAGCCCTTCGAAATCGATTTCTGTGGAGACTTCGGGCCCCATTGGGCCCTGGCGAAATTCGCCGGATTGAACGTTGGCTGGCGACTGCCCGCGTTTTTCTCGCCATTTCTGCCCTGGTTGCGATCTGGATGGATCCGGGTGAAATCCGCTACTCGCTTTGGGCGTTTGCGCTATTGGCTTTCTACATTGCCCAGGGCGTCATCATCATAATTTTCCTGCGGCGGCGGCAGGAATCAACGGCATCTTTCCGCTTGCTGGTTCATAGCGCGGACGTGGTTTGGCCGACGCTGATCCTCATTTTTACTACCGGGCAGGGCAATGCGTTTTTCCTCTTTTTTGTTTTTGTACTGGCGGCTGCCGCCTACCGTTGGGGTTTGTGGGAGACCGTGGGAACAGCGGCCGCATCGGTAGTGCTGCTTTGGATCGAGAGTCTCGCCGTTCGCCAGGGATTGTTGGTGTGGATGGACCGATGGTTTCAGTTGCTCCACCTGCCGCTGCTAAACAAGAATGTCACCGACTTCGAGCCCAAACATCTTTTCATGCGCTCGATTTATCTTCTGGTAATGGGTTTGCTGCTGGGCTACCTGGCTGAGCAGCAGAAACAACTTCGGGCCGAGAAAGCGGTCGTCGCGCGGATCGTGGGGAAAGCCCGGGTGGAAGCGGGGCTGGCAGGCACGCTGCAGGAAATTGCCAGTGAGTTGTTGTCGACCTATGGTGCAAAGCTGGCCTTGATTGCATCTCAGGAAGCTAATAGCCAGCACGTTTTCGTGGGAGAAGCCCGTGATCTCGGAAGTGAAGATCCCGCTGTTTTCCGCTGGTTGGACTCCGCCCCCTCCGATCGCGAAACCTTTATGTACGACTGCCCGGCAACAACGTGTTATGCCTGGCGAACCGATGCTGATGAACCTGAGCGATTTTCAATTCTTGGGTTGGATGAAGAAGGTATCCGGATTCGGAATATGAACCCGGTATTCATGGAACGGCTTGCCCATCGGTATGAATTTCAACGAGTAATGGCGGTTTCCTTTCTGTTTGGACGTGAGTGGTCGGGCCGCATTTTTCTTCTCGATCCCTCATTGGCGGGCGACCGGGAAGAGGAACTGCGCTTCTTCCGGGAACTCGTACGCCAGGTAGGACCGGCCGTTTACAACGTGTACTTGCTGAGCCGTTTGCGGAGGCGGGCGGAAGCCATGGAGCGCGCCCGCTTTGCTCGTGAATTGCACGACGGCGCAGTGCAATCGTTGATTGCGGTGGAAATGCAAGTGGATGTGCTCCGCCGCCAATCAGCTAGAGATTCCGGATCGGTAACCAACGAACTCGGCCGCATCCAGGGATTGCTTCGCGAGGAAGTCCTGAAACTCCGTGAATTGATGCAGCAGATGAAATCTTTGGACGTTGACTCGCGAAAGCTCCTGGGCTTCATCAGTGACACCGTGGAAAGATTTCAGCGGGAAACCGGGATCTTCGCGCGTTTCTTTTCTGGAGTGGACGAACTGAATATGCCACGGCCTGTCTGTCGCGAACTGGCCCGCATTATTCAAGAGGCGTTGGTCAACGTTCGCAAACACAGCCACGCCAAACAGGTGCTGGTGCGTTTGAATGCAAACAACGGCCGCTGGAACCTGACCATTGAGGATGACGGTTCTGGGTTTCCATTTTCTGGCCGCCTTTCCCACCCTGAACTGGATATACTCGGCAAGGGGCCAGTGGTCATTGGAGAACGGGTTCGTTTGATTGAAGGCGAGCTCACGATAGAATCGAGTCCCGGCCAAGGTTCGCGTTTGGAGATCAGTGTTCCGCAACAGCCGGAAGTAGTATATGGACAGTAAGAGATCACAACCCGTACGAATCGTGATCGCAGATGACCATCCTATTTTCCGGGACGGCCTGCGGCGGCTATTGGAATCGGAGCCGGACCTAAAGGTGATCGGCGAAGCCAGTGATGGCGCGGAGGCGGTCAAGCTCGCTGGGCAGTTGAAGCCTGAAATTCTTCTTCTGGATCTAGCCATGCCCAAGCACCCTGGTTTGGAAGCCTTGCGCGAAATGAGTTCCGGCCCAGGCCCAAACTCGGTGCGGGTTATTCTGCTTACGGCGGCCGCCGAGAAAAACCAGATTGTCGAAGCGTTGCAACTTGGGGCCCGGGGAGTTGTCTTAAAAGATTACGCCACCCAGCTCCTGTTGAAGGCGATCCACGCCGTGATGGCGGGAGAATACTGGGTGGGCCGCGAAAGCGTCTCCAATCTAGTGCAGTATCTTCGGAATCTGGTGCAGTCTTCCGGGGAAGAGGCGCGGCAACGGAAATTCGGCCTCACCCCGCGCGAGCTGGAAATCGTGGCGGCGGTGGTGGCGGGTTATTCCAACAAGGAGATTGCGGAGTACTTCAAAATCAGCGAGGACACGGTCAAACACCACCTGAGCAATATCTTTGATAAGTTGGGGGTTTCCACGCGGCTGGAACTGGCACTTTTCGCGGTCAACCAGTCCTTGCCGCTAAAGGCGATTGTCTGAACGATATAGCACTTTCGTGCCATATCAAGCCACAAGCGGGCTATTGTTCCGCTTGCAGGCCAAGAATTACGATGTACACTCAGAGTTAATAACTTGGAGGAAGCCTTCGATAATTTGCATCGGAGGAACGAGTTTGTTCTCATAAAGTGGAGAGGTCAAAACTTCTCAAGGAGGAACGTTCGTGGCAAGTTTTCTAAAGCAGCTTTGGTCGGATGAGCAGGGCCAGGATATCGCCGAATATGCAGTCATGCTGGCGGTAATTTTGGTGATCGTAGTGGGTACCGTCCGTTTGATTGGCAGCAACGCGAATAACGTGTTCTCGGCAGTATCAAGCTCGATCGCAAACTAATAAGCGTCGCAGCTTCTACTCACGATAACTCCAAACCTCGCGGGCTTCTGCACCACTCCCCTTATTTCTCTTACCTGATCCCTGCAAGCGAATTCCTCGCCTTCTCTTTCTACGAATCTAATTGACCGGGGCGGTGAGAGCCACCTTCTCCGCGCCCGGGTTGGGAAACCGAGTCAGAAATGGGAAGAATGGTGTCACCTCGAATGGCATCTTCTGATCGGTCGAGGTTAGGGCCACAGGCTTGGTCTTCACCAGTTCAACCCGATTGCTCCATGGATCCAGCTTGATTCTGCCTCCCAAAGGTAAGGCGGCAGCCTGGTCGGGTTGTTTACCGTCGAGATTGGGAGCGGAGGTGAGAAGGGCAGACATCCGCAGGGAGTTTCCGCTCGCCAGGCCGTTACCCATGTGGGGACGGATCAAACTCTTGAGCTCTGGAGCGTGCTGTTGCAGTGCTTTCAAGAACAAACTAGCAGTTGCGAGCTTGTCCTTGTAAGGCGAATTGGCGAGCAACTCCACTGCTTTCTTGTCGGCTGCGTCCTCGTCGCCAGAATTGCGCGCGAAATCCAGTCGCTCGAAGGTGTCTTCGTCGGGGAAAAACATGCGGTCATTGAACGCGAACTTAGTGTCCAGACGATGTCCCAGCACAATGTGACCCAGTTCGTGGGCCAATACCATCGCGAGCGAGGCTTCGTCAGGCAATACGTCCAATAAGCCCCGGCTGACCACAATGGTGTGGCCGATGGTAAATGACTCCAGCGGCGACGTCAGGAGCACACGCGTCCGCACGGGAGGGTCGATGTTTAAATTGTTGGTGACAATCAGATTGTTCACCACCGTCAGCAAGACCTTGTCGACGTCGCCTTCGGGTGCGACTAGGCCGATTTTCTGCAGCCGTTCGATGGCGTTGTCTTCCGCTTCGCGCTGCCAGCGACGCTCGCTCTCCGCGGGCGTAGCGTCCTGGGCAGCATCGCTCTGATCATGCACGGTCTGCGGCGAATCCACCGAAATCTCGGTGAATTCCTGATTATGGGACAGGGCTTGCAGGTTGTAACCCCAAAGCCGCGTCTGCGCCTTGAAATGAAATTTTTGGCCTGAGCGGGAGATTTTGTCCGATTCTTCGCTGTAGATGTAGGCCGGCAGCCAGAGTCCAGGACGCAAATTCAACCTCCACGAATCGAAATGAAGGTAGTTGCTGTTGCGCTGGTCGGCGCCGTACGTGCCATTAAATCGTACGATGTTGTAGTCCTGATCTTCCACCCAAATCCTGCCCACAAACCGGATGCGCTCGTTTTTCCCCTTCGGTTGAACGTCAATTACAATGCAGCGAACTTCTCCCAGGAACTCACGGCGAACGAAGTCGAAGTCGTAGTCTTTGCGCTGGAAATCTTCATCCAGCACAACCATTTGCGCAAAGCCCAGAGGCAAAAACTTCATGCCATAGATGCTGGTGAGCTTGGAGACGAACCGGCGTCCGAATCCGGACTGGCTCTTGAATACGCGGTCTTCCGCACCATTCGACATATCGATCCGGCCCAGGAAATATTGGTCGCTGGCAGGAACCACTTTGCCTTCCTCCGGCTTGAGGTTTTGGATGTAGGTCTCGACCAGCGGGTGAAGATGGCGCATTTGCGCCATGAAAAAATGCTCGCGCGCCACGATCTTATCGATAATGTCGTTGAACGATGGAGCACTGACTACGGGCGGACTTGATAGCGCCGGGGCAGGGGTCGGAGTTGGTTGCGGTGCCGCCCCGATATTCGCATCCTGGGCCAAAGCCAATAGAGAAGAAAAGATAATCAGTAAGAAACACAGAAATGGGATCCTGAAATTACGCATAAGTTCCTTCGCGAAGCTTGTTGCTTCAGGCCAGTTGAAATACCACGTGCAACACTCCATTCGAATCGGCCGGCTGGCCATCCCGCACGGCCGGCTTAAATCGGATCTGCTCTGCCGCGCGAATGGCGGCCTCGTCTAAACCGTGACCTAGGCCCCGTACGACGCGCACCACACGAAGCTTGCCTGAGCTCTCGAAAACCACTTCCAAAAGCACCTCACCCTCGATGCGTAACTTCTTGGCCTCATCGGTGTAGACCGGAGTGGGTTTAGCAAGAATTTCGGCGGGTGTCATTTTGACAACAGTCTCGGCTGGCTTGGAGCGAGCTGGGGCCACTGACTCGGCGTCCCCGAACCCTGCCTGTCGCACGGTTCCACCAGAAGTGTTTGCACTACCGCTGTTGTCGCCGGTCGCCACACCGTTGCCGAAACCGGCACTGGCGACTACTCCGCGGGCGCCTTTCGACCCTGCGGTACCGTTCCCGGCTCCGGGCCCAGATGGCGCATCGAAAGACCCCAGTCGCGCGATGTTTACCGGTTCCCGATCATTTGAGCGCTCGGGCACACCCTTGGGATCGCCAAAGCCTCCAGTCTGTACTTGCTGCGGTGCTTTGGCAATGATCGGAGTCTCCGAACTGCCGGTGGAGAAAACGTTGGTTTTCACGAGTTGTCGCGGAATCACTGGCGTGACCGGTTGCAGGGGGACAATTTTGTTTGCGATTTCAATCTTGGGCGGGGTCGGTGGGTCCTCCTGCCGCACTTTGGGTTTGACCTGGGGAGCAACAACGCGCAACGTTTCTGGCAACGGCAGCTTCACTTCTGCGACGACCGGAGGTGGCTCAATAACGCGGACCGGTGCAGGCACATGATTCACTGGAGGCGGCGTGCTCACCAACTCAACGAAATGGTAGTCGCGGGTTGGAACCAGTACTTGTAGGCGTAGCATTAGCACCCAGACCGCAATCAGAACAGCCAGTCCCTGGACGCCTGTGCTCAGCACAAACTCCTTCCAGGGCGGCCGCCTCTGAGGAAGCAGGGAAAACAAGTCGTGGTCGGAAGCCTGGGTCATAAATACGTCTGATGGCCAGCTGCTTGGAGCCGTTGCTTTCCGTCAAAACAAGGGTAACCGGGAGGTCGATTCCAGCCACCTTCAGGTAAACCCGGGGGATCGGCCGGAAGTTGCGATCAGTATCTTAATCTGTGGCAGCACGAGCAAGGCCACTTCCGTCCCCGCAAAAAAGGGAGCAAGAGGTTGGTTCACAGCCACTTACACCAGATGCAAGAAATGTTACCAAACTCAGAACAAAGAATGGTAAAAATTTGCACCTAGTGGGTAGAGATTGCAATGGGAAGGCTCATTGCGGGAATGGTGTAACAGGAAGGAACGCCATCCCTGGCTGCCTGCGTCCTAGCAATGAACGATTTTTGGGCTTTTGATGCCGCGAGTGGCGTTGCGGGTGTCAACGACCAGCTGCGATTCTTGCACGATCCTGGCGTAGTCATAGTCGGAGTGATCGGTCACGATCAGCACGCAATCGTATTGGCCAAGATTGTCGAGCGGGGCACACTTCATCT
>Ga0182024_10007628_pt1 | contig 23272 bp, 12 predicted proteins | sample P32metaG_FD_120480 | JGI IMG/M metagenome (GOLD analysis project Ga0182024, IMG submission 120480) | Permafrost microbial communities from Stordalen Mire, Sweden - P3-2 metaG (Illumina Assembly) | ecosystem: Environmental > Terrestrial > Soil > Wetlands > Permafrost | place: Sweden: Stordalen... | reverse complement strand
CCTTCAGGTCGGCAAGCATGGTCAGGTTACGAGGCACATAGTAACGATCGCCAACACGTTGGCTCGCGACTAGGCCATCGGTAGCACGTGCCTCCGCCGTGAGAAGATCCCCGGCATCGCGATAAAGCGTCGCCAACCCGAACGTGGCGTCGGCCTCCATTCGAAAGAATTGCACTCGCTTTGAGATTTGAGCGGCATCTTCCAGATCGGCGATCGCCTGTTTTCTGTCTCCGGTTTGGGAAGCCATCTCTCCGAGCAGGATTAACAACCGCGCCTCATGACTTCGCTTCTGCTGTAATCGAGCTTTGCCCAGTGCGTTCTCAAGAACCGTCTTTGCCTCGTCTGGTCGGCCCAAGGCAAACAGAGCTTGTGCTTTCCCCTCGTACGCCATGAACGGCAGACCGGAGTCTTTTTCGGCATCTGCAAGCTTGCTTGCTCTTTCGAAAAATCTCAGTGCCTCGGTGTTGCGATTTACCTCTTCAAAGCCTCTGCCTATCAATTCCAGAAACCTAATCTGACCGGCGATGTCGCCGTTTGCCATCGTCGAAAGCAGAGCGCTGCCCAGCAGCCGCGCGGCGCGTCCGGGACTTCCCTCAAGAAAGGCAACCAGCCCCAACTCACCCGATGCCCTAGTAACCCATTGCTTCTCGCCCAATTCGTTCGCGAGTTCTTGCGCCTCTAACCAGTCCCGTTTTGTCGCTCGATAATCGATCTCAATGTCGGTGTAGCCCTTAGCAATGAGGCACCACAGCCGCAGTTCTTTGTCAGCCTGCAGGATGGGAGTTTGAAGCTGTTCGTTCAAGAAATGGGACAGGTCAACAAACGACATCGTTTCGGCTTCTGATCTGAGGCGGCCCACCTTGGCGTGAAGTTCGTTCCGCGCGTCGCCGCGCTCAGAAAACAGCTTCTCGGCCTTCGCGTAGAGCGGTGCCGCTGCGGGTCCGTTGTTTAACCAATACAGGCGATCGGCGGCCGCAAGCAGCGCCTGGGGATCCGTCGATTGCTCTGGGTCCGCGGAATCAATGGAAGAACTAGCTTCATTGGCCCGAGCCGTTCGGTGGTGCCGAGTGTAGGCGTAGTAGGAGCAGATAATTAGGAAGGCCACAACCGGAGCGATCGCAAAGGACGCCCACCTTGGGACACATCTGCTCATGGAGAACCACTCAAACCGGAAATCTACGAATTCGTAGCGACGACGCGGCACAGACGATGACGATACTGGTTCGAACGCAGAAGCTTCTTAACAGTTTCCTCGCTCCCCACAAAAAATGAAAGTCCATTTGTCGCCGAAACGCCTGTCGGTTGAGCGGTTTGACGAGAATGAACCCTGCGGTACGCCCAGGGCCAGGCGGTATCATACGTGGCCCTCAAAAACAGCTTGACTCTGGAATGCATTCCAGGGTTGATGCTTCTCATGGTGCAAACGGCGGTTCCAAAGCTTTTCGCTCCGGGGCTCTGGCGCAACTCGAACTCGTCCATCTCATCCATGTTGGATGGAGTTCTCGAGCAGTCTAGCCAGCTTCTGATTATCCGGTTGCTTCAGGAAAGCACCATAGATTGCGCACAGCCCGGATCGACGCCCCTAGGAGTTGCGGTTTGCTGAATTAACCGGATAATCAGAAGCCAGCTAAGATTGTAAAATAGCGGAATAACCCAACTATGCCGCTTAGACTACCTAGGATTAACCCGATCTCCAGACGGCATTTTTTTCAAACGGTCCCCAGTATATATGCGATTGGCAAGGATCTAGTAGGCGGCCATCTTTCTTTTTCTGATCAAACTGGACTCACGTCGGCGAATGGTACGACGAAACTACAGCCGTCCTTTTTGTCTGTTCCTCCCTCGCGCAGCGGCATTACTTGGAGGCACGTGAATGGCAGGTCCCCAAACTACTACTTACCCGAGACGACCGGGGCAGGGTGCGCGTTTTTCGATTATGACAACGATGGGTGGATGGATATCTACCTGGTGAATAGTGGTCGATGCGATTTTTACGATCCGCGCCCGCCACTGCGCAATGCGCTGTACAAAAATAATCGCGACGGAACATTCACCGACGTCACCGAAAAGGCCGGATTGCAGGGCGGGGGCTACGGTATGGGCGCCGCAGTTGGCGACTACGATGGAGACGGCCTTCCGGACTTGTACCTCACGCAATACGGGCGCAGCGTTCTCTACCACAACGAAGGGAATGGTAAGTTCACCGACGTTACCGAAAAAGCCGGAGTCGGCGCTCCAGGATGGTCTTCCAGCGCGGTATGGTTCGATTATGACAACGACGGACGTCTGGATCTTTTTGTGTGCCAGTTCGTGGATTTCAGCAAGGAGAAGAACCTGTTTTGCGGAAATGCCCAAACTGGCGAACGCTACTACTGCATTCCCCGCGGCTACAATCCCGCGCCCAGCCGCCTCTTTCACAATAATGGCGATGGCACGTTTACAGACGTAAGTAAAGAATCAGGAATCTCCGAGCATTTGGGCAAGGCTTGGGGAGTGGTGGCAACAGATATAGACAATGACGGACGTATGGACCTTTTCGTCGCCAACGATACCATGCCGAATTTTCTCTTCGCCAATCGCGGCCACGGTAAGTTCGAAGAGATAGGGATTGAGGCCGGTGTGGCCTACGATGAAGGCGGCCGTGCGCGTTCGGGCATGGGAGTCGATTCGGCCGATTACGACCAGGATGGCTGGATGGATCTTTTTGTAGCGAATATAGATCACGAAAAGTATTCGCTCTACCATAACGGCCATGATGGGTCGTTCAAAGATGCTTCGGCGTCCAATGGCATTGCGTCTGCGACCTGGTTGATGAGCGGATGGGGACTTAAGTTTTTCGATTTTGATAACGACGGCAATCTCGATCTATTGCTGGCGAACGGAAATCCCGACGACACGATCCAAGAGCACTTTAAAGATGTGTTTTACGAAGAACCCCTGCTGCTTTTTCGCAATACGGGCCGCAGCTTTGAGCATGCGTTCGAGAATGTCAGTGCCGTCGCCGGACCTGTTTTTGAGCGGCCTTTGGCTGCGCGCGGATTGGCAATTGGAGATTACGACAACGATGGTGCAGTGGATGTTCTGGTGGCGGTCAACAACGGCGCACCTCTCCTATTACGCAATGTTGCGTCGGCGGGAAACCATTGGCTGGGAATTCGCTTGATTGGCAAGAAGGCTAATCGCGACGCCGTCGGCGCGCGGGTTACATACCAGGCGGGCGACCTGAGGCGTCAATTCTTCAAAGTGGGCGGAGGCAGTTATCTAGCTTCTCATGATCCTCGGATGGTTCTAGGGATTGGTCCCCGGACGCAGATTGATTGGATTGAAATTAGCTGGCCTCAGCCCAGCACCTTGGTCGAGCGCTTCGCCGGACTTCCCGTAGATCGTTACATCACGCTCGAAGAAGGCACTGGAAAATCGATGACAAAACCATGATGAGACTTTTCGCTTAGTGCAGTTGAGCGAGGTACTGCTGGGGAATCATCGCTCGAAGACTCGGATCGAGATGGAGGCCAGTTTCCATTTCCGATCGAGCCTCCGCGTAGATATTGCCTTTTCTCATTGCCAGCAGCAGTCCTAAATCCACATGGGCGGCAGCCAAATCAGGATCGATTGCGAGCGCACGGCGAAGTTCTGGCTCGGCTCCGGTAAGGTCCTGTTTCGCAGCTAGCGCCTTGCCTAGATTGAAATGCGCCGATGCAAATCCCGGCCTGGAGGCCAGGGCGGCACGAAACTGTTCAATTGCGCTATCTATGTCGTGGCTATAGGAGAGCAGGGTGAATCCCAAATTGTTTCGCGCCAATGCAGACTCGGGGCTGCACCGAACGGCGATCTGAAATTCCGACAAGGCGCTAGCGAAATCCTTTTGCAGCCAGCGAATCTCGCCCAAATCATCGTGAGCTTCACAATAACTTGGGTCGTCACCGAGCGCCCTACGAAAAGCAGCTGCGGCGTCCTGCAATTGGCCTTCATTTCTAAGCGCAATCCCCCAGTTGCTCTCCCCTTTTGCCCTCAGCAAAACAAGTTGGCGGCTTGAAAGCTCTCGCGCTCGTGCGAATTGTCTCTCCGCGCCGGTCTTATCACCAATATTGGCCAGAGCAGTGCCGAGCGAAAAGGTTTCTTCAGCCGATTGCGGATGACTCGCAGCAACCAGTTGCTTTAACAATGCTGCAGCCTCGACCCATTTGTGCTGATAGGCCAGCGTCCGGGCAAGTCCTCTTAGCGCATCAAGATAACCGGGGCGGATTGCCAGCGCCTCGCGAAACTGATCAACGGCAAGGTTGAGTTTGCCTTGCTGTAGATAAATTAATCCCAACCCCTGGTGCCCCCCTACGCTTCGCGGATCGAGGCGCAAAGCCGTCTTCAACTCGTTCGCGGAACCTTCGAACTCGCCAATACGCAACAACATTTCACCGAGTCCAAGATGAGCCAATGCGTAGTCGGGTGAGGCGGCGAGGGCGTAACGAAAGAGATCGGCAGCCTTGGACCAATCCCCGTGGTCGGCAATGATCGAGCCCTTTTCGAACCACGCTTCCGCTAACTTGGGGTTCAGCTCCAGCGCCCGGTCGAAGGTCTTGGACGCGGCTTCCGTTTCGCCCAGCGCTTTCAGAGCGCGTCCCAGGGAGAGATTTCCCTGCGCCGAAGGTTGGCTGTCGAGCGCCTGACGCGCCGAGAAGAGGTCCGCGAGTCGTTGCTGCTCGCTCTTTGATTCTGCTCCTGAGACCGTGAGTCTTTCCTCGATCGGAAATGCGCTGCTTTGTGCATCGCAAACTCCGAGTAGAAACAAGCTAGAGGCGAAAACGCAGATGTAAAGCGCTGTCTTTGGTTTTGCGAACCGTCGCCCATACTCCGATGTGCCCTTTCGAATCATGGGCTTTCCCCCTGTCGAAGAACATATTCCCGATTTGTGACGAGACCCGCATGTTGTTCGACGCTCCCGTCCGGCCAGCGAACTTGAACTTTGTCAATCACAGCGGCGTCAGCTAGTCCAAAGTGAAGGCGCACATCACTCGAAGAAGCGAAGCTCTCTGCGCTGCGAACTTCATCCATCTGAGTTAATCCGCTGGCCGTGACATAAACTCTGGCGCCAATAGCGTCGCGATTGCATTTCACGCCCACCAGCTTGAATCGTACCCACCGGCCTGATGAACTCCTGGCAAGTTCATAAAGAAAAGGTTCGCTGTCGATATTATTGACGACAACATCGATTCGCCCATTTCCGCGCAAGTCTCCAAATGCGGCTCCGCGGCTGCTGCGGGCATCGTCAAACCCGCTTTCTTGCGCGCGAACCAGGCCAAATCGGCCGTCACGCAGATTCGTAAACAGCTGGTTCTGCTGAAAGTAGCTATTTCCGGCTTCGGTCGCCTGCGGATAAATATGTCCGTTCGCGACAAACAGTTCTTGCCAGCCATCGTTGTCAAAATCGGCGAAACCTGTGCCCCACGCGAGGTTCTTGTAACCAACCGTCCCCAGCCCAGCTTGGAACGTCACGTCCTCGAATCTACCGTGGTTATTGTGATATAGCGTGTTGTAGTCCTCGGAGAAGTGGGTCACGAAGAGGTCGAGCCAGCCGTCGTTATCGTAATCCCCGACCGCGATGCCCATGTTCGACTGTGCTCGCCCATCTGCACTGAGCGCACACCCAGTCTCGAAAGCGATTTCCTCGAATGTTCCGTTTCCCTTGTTATGCCAAAGGTAATTCGGCATCGAATCGTTCGCCACAAAAATGTCGGGCCAGCCGTCGTTGTCGAAATCAAGCCAAACCACTCCCAGTCCGTATCCGCGGATCGTATCTCTCACACCCGTGTCTTGGCTGACTTCGCGAAATTTTCCGTTTCCTTCATTGTGATAGAAGAGGTCCGGAAGACCGGGTAATCCACGTGGTCCGCAGGCGACCGGTGTACCGCGATAGTTGCAATACGTGTTTGTGCCGGGCTTAGGCATTTGACCGACTGCGAAGTCCACGTATCTGGCGACGTATAAATCCAGCCGTCCGTCCCGATCGTAATCTCCCCAGGCGCAACCCGTGCTCCAATTGCCTCCTTCCAGCCCCGATTCCTTTGTGACATTCGTAAAGGTTCCGTTGCCATTGTTGTGAAACAGCGCATTGGTTCCGAAGTTAGTGATGAACACATCGCGGTAGCCGTCATTATCGTAGTCGCCGACGGTGACGCCCACGCCCCAACCTTGATTGATCAGCCCGCTTTCTTTGGTCACATCGGTGAACGTTCCGTCCCCGTTGTTGCGAAACAGTCGGCTCGAAGTCTGCGGCAGGTTCGGATTTGTCAGCATTTCGAGGGACGAGCCATTCACCAGAAACACGTCCACTAAGCCGTCATTGTTGTAATCAAACAGGGCCACGCCGCTGCCCAGGGTTTCGATGAGATAGTCCTTCACGAGGCCGCCGCAGGTCTCGCGAAAGGCAGCCAGACCAGCTTTGTTCGCGGTGTTAATGAACCATGGATTCGCGGCGAGGACCGGCTGCCCCAGGATTCCATTCTGAAAAAGCGGTATCAGAAAACATGGAGCCGCCGCGCACCGCCGCAGAAAATTCCGGCGAGTCCACAGGGTCTTGGAGTGAGATGGAGGGCCGGTCATGAGAATGGTCAAGGAGATTGCAGCTTGTCGGTTTGGGCCGCTCCCTGCTCTTTTTCAAGCGCGCCGAGTTCTGCTGTGTCTGCTTGAAGTGAGGACGCGCGGAGTTGTTTAAAAGTGGCAAGCGCTTGGTGTGCCCGCGTCTCATCGCCAAGGCTTCGATAGAGGCCGGCAAGGCGAAAATACAACTCTCCGTCGTGGTCCAGAGACGCGACCGATAATAGGTCCTGCACCGCTTGGGATCTCTGCCCAGTTTCCGATTCGGCCTTTGCCAGATCAAGCCGCGCACTTAGCAAGACGGTGGAATCGCCGGGCACCTGCCGTAACTGTTCGACGGCTTGCTTCCACAGGTTCTGTTGAACGTATACGTGGCCGAGTTGGTAGTGAGCAAAAGCCGATTCCGGGGCCAACTCGAGCGTTGTCTTCAACTCCTTTTCCGCCTGCACCCAATCGCTGGTCCGCGACAGCACTGTTCCTAATCCCAGATGAAGGTCTGGTGAATCCGGGGCCAACCGGATTGCGTTCTGAAACTCCGTTTTCGCTTTTGGATAATCAGAAAGCTTAGTGTAATGCTCGGCCAGCATCTGGTGCACCCGAGCAGAATCGGGATTTAGCGCGCCCACCTGGAGAAAGCATTGTTCCGCCAGGGCATCGTGTGCCTTGCTAAGCCAATAGACTGCCCATCCGCTGTGCCGGTCCACTGTGCGCAGGAGTTTGGCGGTTCGAAGGGCGGCATCGTACTGACCCAGCCGAAATTCAGTTTCCGCCAACTTGATCCTGGCGGCGGCTGACCGATCTTTTCCAGCTTTAAGCTGGCCTGCCAAATTTGCATAGCACGATTCAGTAAGCCAGATCCCCGGCAACGTGTTCTTTGCCTGGCCGGCGGCACACGCGTCTGCAGAATCTTGTTTCCCGGTTGCAGATATTCGAGCCAAGACATTCGAATCGCTAAGCCAGCTTTTCCAAATTATTCCTCCTGGAGATCGGGCAAACGATTCAGGAGGGATCATCTGGCCTCCGCTCCAGGCTTGGAGCACCAACCCAGCAGGAGGGAATTCCAGAAGCCGCGTGAATTCCCCCGGCTGCGACTGGCTCAAGCGTTCCAATGTCGCGCTGACCTGGTCCCAATCACCGCTAAGGGCGGCAGTTTGCGCCACACCAAGCTCCGCCAGCGGAGATTCCGGGTTCTTGGCCAATTCCCGATGGAAATGATCCTGCGCAGCTTTTACATATCCCAGCGCGAGAAGAGCCGCGCCCAGTTCAGCATGAACCTCAGGTTGGCCAGGCGACCGATGAAGCAAGCGGAAAAGGATTCGAGCTGCATTGAGGTTATCTCCTTTGGCCAGCAGTTCTTCTGCGGTCAACTGCTGGGTAAGGTCCTGCTCGACCGGCTTCACCTCCTCCCGAGACGCTTCGACCGAGATTTGGCTGTGCGCCATACCCAGCTTGTACCAGGCATCCGCCAACGATGGAGTCCGCCTGGCTTGTTCCTGGTATTCCTTAGCTGAGTCTTCCATGCGGCCGCTGCGCGCTAGCGCGTCGCCGAGCGCCATCCGTGCGGTTGCGCTCTCTGGCTGCATTGCCAAAGCGCGGCGCAATGCCGGTATGGCATCCGCCAACTGGTTCAGTTCTAAATCATCAAGCCCACTTACCAGCCAGGATTGCGCCCGGAGCGATACGCTTTCGGGGCTTTCCGCCACCTTTGAATATTGGGATGGCAGTTGCTCAGTGAGGACAGGCCTGAGGACGTCCAGAGAATCGCGGTAACGGTGCAGCAGGAAATATGCGGCGCCCAGATGCGCTTGAACCTCAACCACCGCGGATCGGGGAGTTCCGGGGGACAATGGCTCGCGCAAGAACTTTTCGTAAGACTCTACTGTTTTTCTTAGCTGCTCGGGGCTTTGACCCCCATAGGGGATTCCTCCTCCGAGCGTCTGCGCCCCCGCACAGAGTTCGGCGGCCACGAGAAAGATCAGGACAAGGTTTGCCTCAAACAGCGTCAAAATCGAAAGAGTGCCCGATTTGTGCCGCAAGCCGAAACCGGCGAACATGGCAACATTCTAGCCCGCCATATACAGCAAGGAAACTCCCTCCCTGTTTCGGGTTTGGAGCCTATGGGAAAGGACGCGGAAGCACCCATTCCCACTCCGCGGGTCGTTCGGGACAGCGATCGGTCAGGTGATTAACGGGCGGCCTTCCCAAGATCACACCTCAGAAAATAAGTCTCAACCCGAGCTGCATGACGCGCTGATCACCGTTATTGTTGTAGACACCGTTGATGGCCCCGAAGGTACCGTCGGTGATTCCATTATCGAGCGAATTCGGAATGGGATGGTTGAGGACATTGAAGGCCTCCGCTCTGAACTGATAGCGAAGCTTCTCCCCTATAATCTGGCCGTTCTTGTGCAGGCCGGCGTCCAAAATCCAGAATCGGGGTCCAAAGATGATGTTTCGTCCCGCATCCCCAAGAGTTCCGGGAGCGGGAAGTGCAAAGCACGAGGTATTATAAAATTCCGCGACTTTTCGCGGTCCACTATTTGGATTGCAGCCCGCAATCAGTTGAGCGTGTTCTCCATTATCAGTGCCCAAACCAGCCAAGTCTTCGCCCGCGTCATTTACGTTGTTGACGCCACCGCTGCGGAAGATGAAAACACCGCTCAATTCCCATCCCCCCAGCACATGACCTGCAAAATTGTTCTTGTGCTCGTAGAACGGCAAACTGTACAGGTAGCTTACGGTGAAGTTGTGGTGCTGCAGCCAGTCCGGATTCCCGAGGTTATAGTTCGGGTTGTAGTGATCTACGATCGACGACTGCAGCTCCGAACCAATATCGTGGGCATTAGCGTAGGTGTATACGGCGGTGAACATCAGATTCTTAGTCATGCTGCGCCGTACGCTGACCTGTAACGCGTTATAGGCTGAATTTCCGTTGTTGATTTGGTAGGTAAAGCTGCTGTTGGAAAAGCCCGGATAGGGAACAATGGACGCGACCTGAGTGACGTTGGAGTTGTACACGTAGGGAGAACCGGCGGCACAAAGGGCAGCCGTCCCGGTGCAGGGTCCGAATGTTCCCACCTGGAGTTCGTTCAAGTTTTCGAGGACAGAGAAGTGCCGCGTCTCAGTGCCCACATAACCGACCTCGACCATGGTGTTCTGCGGGAACATGTGTTGCACCCCGAAATGAAAACTATAGACCACGGGGAGTGGTGCTCCGAAGTCCTGACCGGTGATCGGGATGGGCGCTTGTTCATTGGACAGGCTGGGCACAACGGGTCCGGGCGTAAACGCAGAACTTGCACCCGTACAACTGAGACTAGAGGTGGTTTGGGAGGCCCCCGGGCAATCGATAGCGCCGTTATTGAGCGAAGCGCCTGTCTGGAACGGTAGATTCCTGCCCATCTGTGTCTGATCGCTAAGCGTCTCGTGGTTATAGAAGATTCCCGCGCTGCCGCGAATCGTTGTTTTTGCCGTGCCAAATGGGTCCCAAGAGAAGCCGAATCGCGGCTGGAACGCCCGATACCGGTTTGGAATAATCGTGGGTGGATACCCGCGTACGATCCCATTCGCGACGAGCTGCTGGTTGATGGTACTCGCCGTGGAGGCGGTGAAGGTTTCGCCGAAAACTCCGAGATGGCCCTCGGCGTTGGACGGAAGCGACTGGCACGGCATGGCGATACCGTTATAGTAGTTGCCGCCCTCGACCAAGCCGGTTGCAGGATCAATCACCTGCTGAGTCCCGGGAAGGGTGGAATAGGAAAGCGGGTTGAACATCGAGAAGTTGCACCAACGCGAGTGGTAGTTGGGAAAATAGTCCCAACGCAGACCGCCTTCGAGAGTCAGGCGCGGCGTTATCTTCCAGGTGTCCTGTCCAAAGTAGCCCTGCTGCCAGGCAACCCACGGGGTCTGGTTCCGGAAACCGTACTCGGCATAGTGGTCGAACACCCCCAGGAGCATGTCCGCTAGGGGCAGGCCGGTGGAATGCGGGTCGGTCGCAGCACCGTTGAATGTGAATGTACCGTTCAAGTTTTGTCCCCCGATGATCAATTGATCATCGTCGTCCTCTCCGTCCTGCTCGATCCAGGCACCGAACTTGAAGATGTGATTGCCATGGGTCTTGGTCAACGTATCGGAGAACTGGAAGATCTTCCCAATGCTATGTGAGGGATACGCGTCGGTATCGCCGTTAAAGGAATCAAGGTTGCTGTTGGGGCCTCCCCAATTGATGGTGGGAGTTTTGCCCGCCACGTCCTTGCTGGCATCGCCGAAGATATAGGGGTAAGTGATGCCCACGGATGATCGGTTAAGACCGTTGCCCAACGGGCCCGCCGTTAAAGCGACATGGACAATGTCTTCCGTAGACCCTATCGTGAGGTCATTCACCAGCGTTGGGCTGAACGTAGTGGCGAGATCAATCGTCGCGCCCCTCTCAGGTTCCTGGATGTTCCAATCCAAGAGCTGCGGGCTACCCCCGAAGTTGTCGGAGAAAGAGTCGGTTCTATAGTGGCGCAGCGAAACCGCCAGGTGGGACTTCCACCGGTCGATGATGTAGTCCACCTTTATGCTCTCAGTGTGATTTTTGTTTGGACCTTGTGACAGATAATAATAGTTGTTTTGACCGTTGGCGACCGTCCCTCCAGCGATGTTTGGCATGGGATAAACACCCATGAACGCCGAGCCATTGGCGCTGAAGAGGGTCGGATCAATGGTGTCATTATTTGGGAATTCTTTGCCCTGAACGAGAACCGGCCCGCCAGGCCCGTCCGTCTTGCCGGCCAAGAACGCGGGAACTAGGGGACATGACTTCGGCGCTGCCAAACAGTACTCGCTGAAATTCCCCTGATGTGCCAGCGCTGACGGAACATGCACATTGTTTGGGCTGGCTCCTGGCTGACGCGTAATGTCCTCTGAGTAGAAAAAGAAGAGCTTTTTGTGAGTGCCAGGGACGGTACCGCCAAAGGTACCGCCAAAGTTGTTCCAGTTAATCTTCCCGGCGGGAGTGCCCTGCGTACCGAGCGCGTAATTTGCAGCCGAATCATAGGCCGTATTTTGGTTGTACTCGTACAGACTGCCATGGTAGCGGTCTGTCCCAGATTTCATCTGCACGACGATCTGGGCGCCCGCGCCGCGGGAGTACTCGGGCATGTAGCCCGTCGAAACAACGTTGATCTCGCTGATCGCATCAATGGCCGGCGCTGCCGTGGTCGCAGAATTGTCGCGGGTCCGCTGCGACGATACGCCTTCGATCAGAATATTGTTATCGCTGTCGCGCAACCCATTTACGGACACACCTTGCGTAGCGAAGATGTTCATGGAATTGAAGCTGTCAAAGCTAATTCCGGCGACGCCGGGTTCAAGAGCTAGGAAGTTCGCGAAATTCCGGCCATTGTCCGGGAGTTGCTCGATCTGAGTCGAGTTGATGACGCCGTTTAGCTGCGACGTGTCCGTCTGCACCTGCAGCGCATCCGCCGAAATGGACACAGTTTCAGATGCTTGCCCGACCTGCAAGGCGCAGGAGAAAGTTCGCGTGGATGAGGGCTCCAACACGAGGCCGGTCCCCTCGCATGTTCGGAATCCTGCTTTCGCCGCAGTGATTGTGTAGGTTATCGGCGACATGTCCGAAAATAAGTACGCGCCAGCGCTGTTTGTCATAGTCGACTGGCTCACATTTGTGGCGATATCGGTCACCGTAACTTTCACGCCCGCCACAACGGCACCGGAAGGGTCAGTGATCGTGCCGGTAATGGCGCCGTTCACGTGATATTGCGCATAACTGACGGTGGTTGCGCTCAAAATGAGGGCGACGACCAATACCCAAGCGCTTGGTGAAATGCCTAGCCGTGAAAGCATGAGATCCCCCTCAGTTTGGACGACAGTAATGCTTTCCCACTACCCTTGGTCAAGGTCTCGGTATATCCTTTTAATGTTTCCTTGTAGCAAACTGATAAAAAGGAACTTGTTGCAAATTGTCTCCAATTTTTGTTGGCTAAAACTTGCAGCATAGCGTCGCAGTTCACCCGTCTGGCTAGCAACCTTCCTAATCTATGAAGGCTGGACTCAGACAAAAACCTCAGGGGAGCATTTCTCTGGTCGAAACCTCTTACTCTATGGTGCGGTGATGGGGTTAGAAGCGTTCGGAGGCAGCACATCATATATCGGCTGCGCAGGCTTCACTTCCGGGTTCTCCTCGGCTGCCGATATTGCGAGGACGCGGATTTTATCGTTATCGGGCAATTGGATACTCTTCGCGTCACGCGGAAGGTCGATCGGGTACGCGAACAAATAGGAATAACGATAAGGCACGTTCTCGCCGGCAGCATTGTGATGATGCGAGCAATACCAAGCCAAGTCAGCCCGCTTGATATACCCCGGCTTGATTCCGGTCATCTCGCCATAATCGTCGTGCGAGGTATCCTTCGAGCTCCACTGCCGGTCGTCCCACTGACCGATGAATCCGCCCCACTCCTGGATGTTGAGGTTGACTTTGGCTGTGCCTAGCTCGAGCGTCGCGTTCTGATCGCCGTCCGCGGAAGCTGCCAGCACGTAGACGCGATTGTATTGTCCGGCCGGCAAATCTATGGTCTGCCCCTTCGCTACAGCCGCGTTAGGCACACCCGTCTTTGCTGATGCAAGTTGGAATTGCACATCATTGAACGTAATCTGTGCGGGAAGCATCTCCGCGGGGAGCGCGTTGCCCTTGCCGTCAAATCCGTTATCGGACTTCGCACCATCGTCGCTGGCCGTGGCAAGATCGTAGTGCAGCGTCACCGGCACGGAATGAACCGCGGCAATTCTGGTGCGCGGCGCAGCCAGTCGGACCGCGAAAGTGCGGGGCTGATATGCGGTGAACGAGGAGACCAAAGCGCCGCCGGTCACGGTCGCTGCTCCGACAGGTTGCTCCTGCCCATTGACTTCGCGAGCGGCGGTGATCGGCGCGTCGAACGATATTCGCACGTCCCGCTGCGGCTTGCCATCGAGCTCAACTAGGCGCACGATGATCTCGTCTCCCTGCTCCGCCTTTTTCAGCGCCAGCACTCGAATCCGCGGGTTGCTGACCTTCAGCAAAGAAAACTCCCTGCCCAGCGCTCCCGCGTGGCGCGAGGTCTCGAAGGCGATGAGCGAGTCATTCAGGCGCTGCCCTTGCCAGTCGGTCTGGGCCTGCCGCCAGCCGGCGGCGTGACCAGCGATTCCGTAAACGAACTCGTGATGCCCGATGTCCTGCGTGGCTTGGTCGGCATAACCGCCCCGCGTTCCTGGTGTGCGGATGAGCGTCAGGCGAATGGTGTGGTCGTTCGGCTTGTCCGATCCGTTCTTGCAGTCAGTGAGGATGGTGGCTCCGAACTCGCCGCTCATGTCGGTCAAATCAATCCACTGATGTGACGGCACTTCGAATTTTTTCGGCTCCGCGGTGGGCCGATCGATCGTGCCGATGTCCCAATTATAGGTGGCCATCTCGTTGGAAGCCTTCAACGGAAAGCTCGCCTTTAGATTCGATTCCTTGGTATTCCAATCGATCGCATTTCCGAACTCCACCCGCTTGCCCGCGTCACCCGCCGAAAGCCGGATGGTCTGCACGAACTTGGAGCCAGTGGTCTCCCGCGAAACTTCCACGGCCACTCGAGCCGGACCGTTCTCCACCACTCGAATCTTCGCCGGACCGCCCACATATGCTTTCGGAGCGGCCTGCTCCTGATCCCAATCCATGTTCCAGGCCGGCCAGTGCTCGGGGTTGTCATAAGAAATGGCAAGACGCGCCGGAGCGGCCAGCAATTCCTTGCCTATCGCCTTGTCGAAAATACTGGCGACGTCTCCATCAGCGTTCAGTTTCACGCGATAGTACTGGTTCTCCAGTGAATTCTCCGACACTTGCAGCGCCTTGGCGCCGCCCGCTGCGCCGCTGCTAGGCTGCACATCGTAAACCGCATAACCGACGGACGGTGCCTTGGCCACGAAGATCACTTTTCCGTTCGAAATCTGCGAAGGAACTTCCTTGCCGTCCGAACCGGTCACGTGCACAGCTTCGGGCATGCCTCCGGGGAAGTTCACGCTGGCTTCCACGGTGTCTTCGCGCGCGATGTTCAAGGAATTGAAGACTACGAGCGGGACACCTTTTGTCTCGGTGTTGAGCGCCGAGGTAACGGCTTCGGTGGCGTTGTTGAGAACTGCCGCGAACTGGTTCATTGCAATCACATCGTCGTTCCAGGCAAACTCATAAGACTTGGGCGTGGCGGTGCCGGCGGCGAGATCGTGGAAGTGTCCGCCCATCACCAGCGTCCAGGCATCATTCAAGCGCTGCAACGGATACGGCGGGGCACCCAGCCATTCCGCGGCAATCGAAGCCTTCTCTGCGGCATCAGCCAGCAATTCTTCTTTTCGAAGCCAGCGCTTCTGGTAAGCCTCCGAGGTCAGCGAGCCGGCAGAATGATTAGTCAGTTCCATTTCGCCGGTGTAGCGTGGAAGGCCGGCAGCCTCAGAGGGCGTGATATCGAGGAACATCTGATCCGCGTTTGCGGAGATCACGTGCACCGGTCCATCGCCTACTTTTACCGCAGGCCACTCACGATGCGGCTGCCGCTCGGAGAAGAATTGGTCCTGGGGGGGAAGGCTTGCCATACCTTTCGTCACGATCGCTTCCAGGCGCTTCACGGATTCCTCGTCCGGAGTCCCGCCGATGTCGCCGGTGCCGTAATAGTGATAGTCGGTGAATACACCGCTGATCTTACCGTTCAGTTCGACGCGAGCCGCCCAATCACCCTCGAACCGGCTCTGCTGTTGATCCTGCTGAACCTTGGCGAATGCCCTCTGCTGGTCTCGCAACTGGATGTACTGCTGGATCTCTTTCTCATCGATTGTTTGACTATTCTCATCGGCCTGGCGAAGTTTTTGCCGCAAGGGTTGGAGCTTCTTGTTGAGTTCCTCAAGGGCGGCGTTTGGCGGCAGCGGAGGCAACGGTTGGCTAAGATCGCTATAAATCCCTCCGCTGTAATTGCCGGGATTCAATCCCGCCAGCACACTCTCGCCATCTGGTCCCACCCACACGCCCAGGTTGAACGGCGTGCCTTCTGGTGTTTTTTCCAGCGATTCAGGACCTCCGCCCGGAGCGGAAGATCCCCACACCAATTTCTGGGTCGAGAATCCCCTTACCCCGGAATGCGCGAGAATGGTGGGCAGCGAAGCCGGAAATCCAAAGCAGTCGGGCAGCATATATTCCGCGCTGGCTCTGCCCAACTCTTTGCGGAACCAGTCGTTCCCATATAGGATTTGGCGGATGATGGCCTCAGCGCTGGGCGCGTTGACATCACCTTCTTCCATGGACGATCCCGCGGGGAACCATCTTCCCTCATCCACGTACTTCTTTAGCCTGGCATAATCAGCCGGGAAATACTCCTTCATGAAGCGGTAACGGTTAGCACCGCTGAAATTAAAAACGTAGTGAGGATATTTGTCGAACAGCTTGAAATTGTCCTCCATGGTCTTGCGAATATATTCGTCGATGACCTGGGGATACTCCCACCGCCATTCCGTATCCAGATGGGCATAGCCAACCACGTAGAGGGTTGGCTGTTTGCTCAAATCGCGCTTTTCAGCGGTCTGCGCTCGGGCTGCGGTAAACAGCACGGTGCAGGTGAGTGAGAGCGTAATCAAGATCGTTCGGAATCCGCGCATCGCCATTCTCCAAAGATGTCAGATAAAAGCAGCACCCGCCCGGCCAGGTGGATCGGGGTCCATCAGTCGGCACGGCTGCCACAGCCAGACGCTATTCAAAATGGCGGCCACCTCTGAAAATCCAAGGCTGCCTTCACGTTTCGTCAGCGTGACATACTATCGCGCACACTTGTTCCTTGGTTCGTCCATTCCTTCGACACTACCGCCTTTCCCGGAGCGAGGGTCAAGCTCTCGGAATATCCTTTTATTGTTGCTTTGTAACAAATTGATAAAAGGGCGTTTGTCTGAAATTGTCTCCAAGTTTTATTAAAGTGTTCGCTGAGGCGCATCAGTTTGGGTGACGCTATCGCGAGAACTCAGCTTTAAACAGAAAGGGTTGATAGTCGCCAACTCCGCGTGGTATCTTCCGCTCGACCCCCGGGGGGAGCCGTTTTATGACTACGGTACACCCTTCACCCGCTTTCCAGTTCGGCCCATTCGAGGTCGATACCGGTGCCGGCGAACTACGCAGGCACGGACTCCGAATCAAACTTCAGGAACAACCTTTTCAATTCCTCGTTCTGCTGCTGCAGCATCCCGGTGAAGTGATTACCCGGGATGACTTGCGCCGTGCGCTTTGGTCGGATCATACATTCGTTGATTTCGATCGGGGTCTCAATCGAGCGATGAACAAGCTGCGGGCGGCGCTATGCGACTCAGCCGAAACTCCGCGCTTTATAGAGACTCTACACCGTCGCGGCTATCGGTTCATTGCTCCGATTACAGTGCACAACCAGGAGATGCAGGGGGCAACAGGTGGCAAAGTCTTCCAGGCGCCAGCATCTGATGGAGGACACTTGATCGCGCCAGGAGGACAGAACCGGCAACCGGATATGCAGTCGGGTTCGGTCCGGGCCTTGAAGGCTTTGTATTTTCCGGGAGCACTCCTCTTAGTCCTGATCTGCGCTGGAAGCGTCTACTACTGGCGTTCTGGTTCCTTCATGGCGACCGACAGTTCAAACACTTCGGTGACCCCCAGACGTTCTGTTGCGGTGCTCGGATTTAAGAATCTTTCCGAGCGTTCCGACGACGCATGGGTGTCTACTGCGCTCTCCGATTGGCTGACAACACAACTGTCGGCAGGAGGGCATTTGCGCCTGATCCCCGCAGAAAATATCGCTCGGATGAAAATTGAACTGTCGCCACTGGATGTGGGGAGCTTGAGCCGTGAGAGTCTGGCGAAGGTAGGAAAGAACCTCGCAACCGAATTGGTGGTGGTTGGTTCGTACGCCATTCTTGACGACAATTCCGCAGCCCAGGTTCGCCTCGATCTGCGCCTGCAAGACACTCGGAGCGGAAGTATTGTGGAGGCAATTTCTGAGACTGGAACGGAAATGCATCTGTTCGATCTGGTCTCGCGAGCCGGCGAGAGGTTGCGAACAGCATTGGGAGTCCAACCTGTCAGCAGCACTGAAGCTGCCGAAGTGGCCGTGTCTCTGCCCTCGAGCCACACTGCCGCGCGGTTGTATTCGGAAGGACTGGAAAGGCTTCGCGTATTTGATGCGCTGGCTGCACGTGATCTCTTCCAGCAGGCAATCGCCGCCGAACCGGCGTACGCGCTCTCCCACTCCGCTCTCGCGACCGCCTGGGCAACCCTGGGCTACGATGAAATGGCAAAGGCGGAGGCCAAACGAGCCTTTCAGCTTTCTTCGAATTTGCCGCGTGCCGATCGCCTATTGGTGGCAGCGCGTTATCGCGAGATGTCGAAAGAGTGGGAAAAGGCGATCGATACTTATCGCGCACTGTTCGAGTTCTTTCCCGATAGTCTCGATTATGGGCTCGCTCTCGCTCTCGCCCAGGTCAACAATGGACGAGGCAAGGACGCCATGCAAACCTTGGACATGCTCCGGAAACTGCCTGTTCCTCTAGGGGATGATCCGCGCATTGACTTAGCGGACGCTCGCGCCGCTGAGTCGTTGGGTGATTTCAGAAGAGATTTGGCGTCAACCGCGCGAGCGGCTGAGAAGGCCCGGGCGGTTGGGGCTTCCTTATTGCTTGCGCAGGCTCGCGCCGATCAGGCTTGGGCGCTTGCCAATCTCGGCCGCGCCGACGAAGCAGCGGCCGCTGTGAATGAGGCCAAACGAATATTCTCCAAGGCGGGGGATAGAAGTGGGGTTGCCCGCAGCGTGAACTATAACGGAATCCTGCTGGAGAACCAGGGCAACGCCATCGCCGCAAAGGCCCGATATGAGGAAGCTCTGGGCATTTATGGACGAATCGGCAATCGGTTGGGCGTTGCAGCGGAGCTGGATGACCTTGGCGACGTTTTGTTTTCACTTGGCGATCTGGAAGGATCCCGCCGGAAATACGAAGAGGCAATGGCAATCTACCGGGAGGTTGGCCATGAGAATGGAGTTTGCCTTACCAAAGGAGCACTTGGACCGGTACTGCTTGCTCTCGGCGATGACAGTGGATCGATACGAATCTCTCAGGAAGCGGTCAACATCTGCGATCGCCTTGGCGACCGCAGCAAGGCGGCCATCGCGCTCTTCAATTTAGGGAGAGCTTTGCGATTGAAGGGAAAAACATCGGAAGCCAGAGAATCGGAGTCCGAGGCAGTCTCCGCTTTCGAGCAAATTGGTGATAAGCAAAGCGCCGCGCGCGTCCGCTTAACGATCGCCGAATTACTGCTCGACGACGGTAATCCGAAGGAAGCTCGGTTGACGGCTAGCAGAGCGGTGGAGGAATTCGAAAAAGAGAAGGCTGCGCGAGATGGGGCTTTGGCTTACGCGATCTTGTCGCATGCTCTTCTGAGAGAAGGAAATCTGGTCGAAGCGCGGAAAACGATTCAGCAGGCTGGCGTTGATTTATCGAAGTGTAATGATCGTGAAGCCGAACTGATGGTGGCCCTTTCTGCGGCGCGCATTCAAGCCGTTTCCGATGGTGTCGCCAAGCACGACGCAGCCAAAACTTTGCAGGAAATCGCGCTGAAAGCCAATCGCCTCGGATTCGTGAGCTATGAGTTCGAGCCGCGCCTGGCGCTTGCTGAAATCGAAGTTACGTCCGGCGATCGCGCGACCGGCAAGACCCACTTGGAAGCTCTGCAAAAAGAGGCTGCCGACCGAGGTTTTGGACTCATCGCGCTCAAGGCCGCTGGAGACTTGAAGAACCTGCCGCCCACAACGGCCAGTCAGGAATGAAAAGAGATCTTTCAACCCTTGGTTGGTGTGCTAACTCAGCCTCTATGTTGGGCGGCGTCCTCGAACTCGCCCGCGCCGGCGCGAGGACGGCAAGGAGTTGTGCCAATGTTCTACCGATGAATGCGGCTTGCTCGTGCAGAATGTTGACGATGAGAGGGATTCAAGTGGAGAGTCCGCTGTCATCGGTCGAACTGGGCGCCCTTATTTGGACAAGGGAAAATCGTCGTACGTTCCCTGGGCAACTTCTTCTTTGGCGATTCTCGCAATGGATTCTTTTCTCTGCTGATCACGCCGCTTTCTGAATTCAAGAACGTCCTTCAAATATATCTTCCGCTGGGTCCCAGTCCGGTGAAACAGTAGTAAATGCTTTTCAACAATAGCTTAAAATTCATAGGAGGATTTATGGCAACGAGCAGAGCCACAGTGGTAAAAATGAAGATGGCGCAGATGAAGGTGGCGCAAGTCTCCAATCCCGGAGCAGACTTCCGGATCGTCGAACGCGAGATTCCTGAGCCGGACGCCGGACACGTGCGGATCAAGGTGCAGGCTTGTGGCGTTTGCCACAGTGACGTGCTCACGAAAGAAGGCTTGTGGCCCGGAATTCAGTATCCTCGCGTCCCTGGACATGAAGTGGCAGGCATCATCGATGAATTGGGCGCCGGTGCTTCCGAGTGGAAGAAGGGCCAGCGTGTGGGTGTCGGCTGGCACGGCGGCCAGGACGGCACCTGTCGCGAATGCCGGCGCGGGGATTTTCGCAACTGCCGGAACCTGAAAATCCCGGGCATCAGCTATGACGGCGGATACCAGCAATACATGGTGGCACCCGTGGAGGCGCTGGTGGCGATACCGGATAGTCTCAGTGACGTCGACGCCGCACCGCTGCTCTGCGCCGGAATTACTACCTATAACGCGCTGCGGCACAGTGGAGCGTTCCCCGGTGATCTGGTTGCAGTGCAGGGTATCGGCGGCCTGGGTCACCTCGGAATTCAATTCGCGAACAAGTTCGGTTATAAGGTGGCAGCCATCGGGCGCGGCTCCGAAAACGCGTCTCTTGCAAAAAAACTGGGAGCGAGCGTGTACATCGATAGTCAATCGACCAATGCAGCCGCGGCACTGCAAGAGCTGGGCGGGGCACGAGTAATTCTCGCCACGGCCCCAAGCTCCAAAGCCATGTCCGAGCTGATCGACGGTCTGGGACCGAACGGCAAGCTTATGGTGATCGGTGCGACATTCGATCCCATTGAAGTCACACCGATACAGCTCATCAGTGGAAGTCGAACGATTCAGGGCTGGGCCGCGGGAACACCTGCCGATTCCGAGGACACACTGCGCTTCGCCGAACTAAGCGGCGTGCGCCCTATGATTGAAACCTATCCGCTCGAAAGGGCGGCCGAGGCTTATGCGCGCATGCTGAGCGGTAAGGCCCAGTTTCGCGTCGTTCTGACTTTGTGAAGTGAGCAAGAATTAGAAATGCTGCGAGCACTGGTTCGGCGAGCTTGCATGAGCGGATTCAAAGCTATGGATCTTCTCAAATTGCCACGTTGGACCCAGTGCTTAGAGGTTGCCTGCGTCGTCGTGCTGGATTTCTGAGATGTTCGCATCATCTCAATTGTTTGCCGAAGTCCACGGAAAGGAACACTCCATGCAGCACGCGGTCGCGCACAACGAAGGCCTGGGAGCAAATTGGAAAACGCGCCGAGCCTTTTGGGCAGAGCGCGCGGCCAACGAAAGTGCGCTGCGCACAAATCTCCTGTCGCTCGCGACCACGCGCGCGCGCCATGTCGGAAACGATCCGAACATGGAACACTATGACCCCGATCTCTGGACCGACGAATTCTATTTTCTCAATCAGCCCGGCCAAGCCGAGATCCAAACCGATTTATTCTACGACTATCGAACCAATGTGGACGCCTACCCGAAGTGGCCATGGATGCGCGAGAAGCAGCCCCGCCTGCTCGTGATCTGGGGTAAGTTATGACCTCTCGTTCGATCTCGGCGAGCCGGAGCGCTACCGCCAAGACGTACCGAATGCTCAAGTTCACGTTCTCGATGCAGGTCACTTCGGCTTGGACAGAGCTGACGATAAGATCGCCGCATTGGTCCGAGAATCTGTCAGCTCTTCAGGTCCAGGGGTTCTATCACGGCGCGCTGGCTGAATAAAAAGGTGGTATGAGACCTAACTTGGCCACGCGCATCCAACGGTTGAGGACTTCCTATGCGAGCTGACGTTGTTCCCGGAGCTATCTTCCCCGACGATGAGCTTTCCGACCATACGGCAAAACGCCGGATGCTCTCCGAACTGCAGGGACAACATCCGATGGTTCTTGTTCTTAGCCGCGGAGGTTATTGCCCCAAGGACCGCCGGCAGGCAGAAGGGCTGGTTCGACTCCATCGCGAACTTGAGGTTGCCTATTGCCGGCTGGTGACGATTAGCACCGACAATATCTCGCAGAGGAACGAATATCGCACCGGAGTGGCTGCCCATTGGCCTTTCCTCTCTGACGCGGGGCGTATCGTGCAAAAAGATCTCGACATCGCCGAATACACTGATCCTGTCAACAATCCGATGATCCCCCACGTGATTGTGCTTGAGCCCGGTCTTGTCGTTTATAAGATCTACAACGGCTACTGGTTCTTGGGCCGGCCCACGCTGGAAGATCTGCGCCAGGACCTACGCGCCGTCACCAGGAAATGTCGGCCGGACTGGGACATCACTGCGCCGGAACTCAGAGCAGCGTGGGAGCAAGGCCGCAAGGAACTCTTCTATCCGTACGGTCAAACGTACGTCCAAACTCTCGGTGAGCAGGATTAGGAAAGCATTCGGTCTCTCCCGGAGTTTTCCTAGACTGTCCTTTCGTATCGATAAGCTTTGCCGATAAATGGATATGCACGATGGGGACCGTACGATTCGGCGAAGCTGCAATCGGTCGCCATTAAAGGCTGAAGAGCTCGTAAGGACGGACCGAGCCTCAGATTGATCTTCTCGAACATCTCTGCTGTTGTTTTTACGTTCCGATCCAACTCGGTTAGCAGGAATGCATGGAAGGTGTTGTGGACGGTGCCGCAACCTCGTTGGCTATCTGCTTGGGTTATGCGCAGTTGACGAACACAGGCGCTCTGGTCCGAACTGGCTGATTGCCGGCGAGGCTACATCCCTCGTAGATCCCATGACTTCCAACGGAGTCACCGCGGCCCTTAGGCATTCGGCCGAGCCTGCGGATCTTGTCGCGGGGGGAGCGCAAGACACGTGAAGGAGAGTAGGCTGCACTGGCATTTTCGCAGAGGTCCGGCCGCGGGAAAATAAAGGTGCAAGGACTAAGCCTTCTGTGCACAAAAGCGAGCAATATTGATCATTTCCCTTTTGGCCCGGAGAGTAACTTAGCGAAATGTCCCAGAGTCTCCATTCTAAAATTGAAGAGGTATTCAATCGTCTGTCTACGGAACCTCCGCCTGCCCAGTGTGCCAAATGCGGATCAATCATGACCCACCTGGACACCACGTTTTTCACGACAGGACCAATGGGAAGAATCTGGGCGGTTCCCCTGCCAGTTTGTCCGAAGTGCGACCTGAAGGAAGACACTGCGTTGTTCGTCAGTTAATACACGGCGAAGTTAAATCTTGTCCGGAAGATCTACTTTGACTGCTTTACTTACAGCCCGCTGAGCGCCTTCTGGCTTCCGTCCGACGGCTCGCATTTGTGCTCCTGGAAGCGAGTTGATATTTCCCACTTGGCTTGGTCAGGTCGTGGAAGGTGGGATTTGAAATGCTTGTTGCAGCATGAGCAGATCGCGACGGTTGCGCTCGGTGCCTCTTTGACAAACCGCAATTCACGCTTT
>Ga0182024_10007627_pt1 | contig 23273 bp, 15 predicted proteins | sample P32metaG_FD_120480 | JGI IMG/M metagenome (GOLD analysis project Ga0182024, IMG submission 120480) | Permafrost microbial communities from Stordalen Mire, Sweden - P3-2 metaG (Illumina Assembly) | ecosystem: Environmental > Terrestrial > Soil > Wetlands > Permafrost | place: Sweden: Stordalen... | reverse complement strand
GCCGCGCGGCTCTATCGCCAGACGGCGCAGGTGTTCGCCGTGCTGTTGCCGGTGCAAAGCGTCGGCGTGATGGGCGACGCGCGGACGTATGAAGACGTGCTGGCCGTCCGGGCGGTTGAGACGGAAGACTTCATGACGGCCGACTGGAGCCATCTTCCCTACGAACTGTTGGGCCGCATCTCCACGCGGATCATCAACGAAGTCAAGGGCGTCAACCGCGTCGTCTACGATATCAGTTCCAAACCGCCATCCACGATCGAGTGGGAATAGCGCGTCTTCGGCAGTTCTCGCCGATTATTTTGCAGCCGGGATCGCGAAAGGCTAACCACAGAGTCACAGAGAACTCAGAGAGCAGCACAAGAAACCGAACCGACGAGTCGCAGGTGGTGAAACAAATCTCGCTTCAACTCGGTTTTGTCTTCTCGGCGTTCTCTGTGACTCTGTGGTTAGAAAACAAGCCGGCGAAGGAAGCATAATAAGCAAGGGCAAGTGCCAGTCGGTCGTTGTTTTTTCTGGCCCGGCCGGATAGAAAAGAGGACAGACACTGCAACTTGAGCGGAGGTTCTGACATGAACGGAGTCAAATGGCGCGGCGCATGTCGCGCCCGATCTGGATCGACGAGCATCGCGCCGCTGATCGTGGTGGCGGCGGTGTTGGCCGGCGTTGCCATCGCCGTCGTGGTGGCGGTTCGGGCTGCCGGGCCTGGTTCTAATAAGCAGGCGGCCAGTGATCCAACCGCGGAAAATCCATTGCGCGCGACGGACGCCAAACCGCAATCCGAGCCGGCCGAAACTCAATCGAAATCGACGGATTCGTCCGATAAATCGCCGGCCTCCGCTGCCAAAGACACTGCCGGCCTGCCCCCGGCCGCGGCGGCGGGCGAGCATCCGTTGGACCCCGCGATTGAGCTTGCCCAGAAAGTGCTGGAAAACTTGCGCAAGCACGTCAAAGACTATACATGCATCATCGTCAAGCAAGAGCGGTCGGGCGGCAAACTGGGCGAACAGGGGTTCATGGCCGCCAAAATCCGCCAAGAGCCGTTTGGGGTCTATCTCAAATTCCTGGCGCCCGACGATGCGCGCGGGCGCGAAGTGATCTACGTCGCCGGAGCCAACGACGGAAATCTTCTGGTCCGCGAGGGGAGCGGCTGGAAACGCAGCTTGGGCATGATCTCGACGTTGAAGCCCACCGGTGTCGTTGCCATGATGGGCAACCGGTATCCGATCACCGACCTGGGGCTAACGCATCTGACGCAGCGGCTGCTGGAAATCGCCCGACAGGATCGGCGATACGGCGAAGTGGAAGTGCATTTTTTCAAAGATGCGAAAGTGAACGGCCGAGTTTGCACTTTGGTGGAAGTGGTCCATCCGACGAACCGGCTGGCCTTCATGTTCCACAAAGCTCAGATCTACATCGACGATGAATTGAATGTGCCGATTCGCTATGCGGCCTATATGTGGCCGAAGAAGCCGGGTGATGATCCGCCGCTCGATGAATGTTATACCTATTTGAACCTGAAGCTGAACGTCGGCCTGACCGACGCCGATTTCGATCCCCACAATCCGAACTATCATCTCACGGACAAATAATCGTGGGGCCGCAGCCGCCGCTTCCGCCGCGCCGACTCTGGCGGACTGCCAGTGGCGCACGTCCGTTTTGGTTTCGTCTAGTGCGCATTCCGGTGCTCGTTTATCTTGGCCTGGCGGTGGTGATGATGTTTGCTGAAAACAAGCTGATCTTCTATCCGTCGCGCTATCCCGAGGGAAATTGGAATCCGCCGGGGCTGACGCCGGAAGACGCCTGGTTCAATGCGGCCGACGGCACGAAATTGCATGGTTGGTATGTGCGCTGCGATCAACCCCGGGCCGTGATTCTGTTTGCCCACGGCAATGGCGGCAATATTACCGACCGCGCCGATATGCTTCGCGCCATGCACTACCAGATGCATTCGAGCGTGATGATTTTCGACTATCGCGGCTATGGCCGTAGCGAAGGAGTGCCGACCGAACACGGCATCTTGGCCGACGGCCGCGCGGCGCGAAAATGGCTGGCGTCGCGTGCCGGCATCGCCGAAACACGGATCGTGATGATGGGCGAATCGTTGGGAGGCGGAGTGGCGGTCGATTTGGCGGCCGCCGATGGCGCTCGCGGGCTGATTCTGGAAAACACGTTCAGCTCGCTACCGGACGTGGCGGCGATCCATTTCCCCTGGCTGCCGGTCCACCTGCTGATGCGCGCCCGGCTGAATTCGGCGGAAAAGATTCCGAATTACCACGGTCCGCTGCTCCAAGTACATGGCGACCGTGATCAGATCATTCCGTTTGCAATCGGCAAGAAACTCTTCGAGGCAGCAAACGAACCGAAGCAATTCGTGGTCATCCCCGGCGGCGATCACAACGACCCATCCACGCCGACTTACTTGAAGGCGCTCGATGAATTCATCGGCAAGCTGCCTTAGCGCTGCAAAACGCTGCTCGGTTCCCGCGCAACCGATGGGGCGCTGCTGTCGGATGGGAGCAAAAGTTGAGTGCCGGGGCGCAGGTAGCCGAAGTCGTTGCCCAATTGATCGTGGTTGAGTTGATAGATTTCACCCCAACGCGATGCGCGGCCTAGTTCGCGCCGGGCGATCTCGTAGAGGGTGTCTCCGTCCGCGACCGCATAAGAACGAGTGCCGGGTGGTGCCGCGGCGACGGCAGACGTCGGTTGGACAGGGGCCGTGTCGTGGTCCGATTTGGGACATAGGTCCGGATACGCCTGTTGCAGCACGGCTACGTCGGGCACGTCGAGCGAGTCGCCCACTTGCAGCCGGTCGGATTGCGAATGCTGCCGACGATTGTGTTCATAGATGGCTTTGAAGTAGCCACCCGTTCCGTAGACTTTTTCCGAAATCGTCCAGTAGTTGTCGTTCGGCTGAACGATGTATTGCCCTGGTCGGTGCGCGCCGTTGTCGGCAGCCAACGGCTGAACCGCGCTGACCGGCTCGGGCGGCGCCAATTGCGCCGAGGGGACGCTAATTGCATTGGGCGTAATCGGCGGCGGGGGCGCCTGCGCCGATGGGTAAGCGGGGCGAGCATCCGGCGGGGCGCCGAGAGCGTCGGCCACGTTGGGATTGGCCGAATAAGGGCGGGAACTATTTGCCATCGGAGCGTTCGAGCTGGTCGCCGCGAACATGCTGCGCGGAGCTTCCGAAGAGACGGCATCCGGCGAGGTGGCCGATGTCGGTCGCGCCTGTCCGTCGTGCGAGTGACGCAGGGGGTTTCCGTCTTGCGAATCGCTCGGGGCGGCTTGCTGCGCCGCCGACGGATCGACGGGCATTAGCCCCGGCGCTTGTGTCGCGACGGACGAAACAGCGGCGGGTGCGGTTGCGGCCGGCGAATCGCTCGCCGCCGATTTTTGAGCGAATGGATCGGACGACGCAGCGGCGGACCCGATCGTGGAGGGCGCGGCGGTCGCATCGGCCGCAGGAGCAGTAGCGCCGGAGGTGAACAGAGAATGATTGCCGTCGTGGGCCTTGTGCGTCTTTGGGGCTGCATTGCCTGTGGTATCGGCCGCCGGAGCGGAACCGGTTGCAGCGCCAGTCGCGGCGGAACTGGCGTCGTTGTTATGGCCAAATTGCGAAAAGCGGTTCTCCGGCGGAACGATCGTGGCACTGTCGGCAACCGTGCCGCTGCTCGCGGGAGCAGAGTTCGCAGGAGCAGAGTTCGCAGGAGCAGAGTTCGCAGGAACTGGGTTCGCAGGAGCTGGGTTCGTGAATAGGGTGTTATTCGCGGCCGGCATGAACGAACCATGCGAATCGGCGCCGGGATCAGTCGTCTCACTGGCCTGCACGCGGCGAGTGGAAGCGAAGAGCGACCGCGATGAACTCGCGCCATCGGTTGCCGCGTCCGCGGGCCGGCCCGAGTCGGTCGCGGCCACGACGGTCGGCTTATCCGTCGTGTTGGCCGCGGTTGCCGTCGCGCTCGGGGCAGTGCTTGCCGGTGGAGCGGCGGCCAGATCCTCGGGCCGAGTCAGCTTACGGAACAAAATGTAACCGAACGCAGCCACCAACACGCCGATGACCGCCAACCCAATCTTGATTTCCTTGCCAATCTTTTGCATGACAAGCCTCCTCCATAAGGCGAGATGGTGTACCACTGGCTCCGCCAGTGTATTCGGTCAATTTCGATTCATGACAGTAAGCGAAGCGTTAGCGAGGGCGGCGCAAAGCCTCGCCCTCGCTAACGCTTCGGGTTAGTGTCGTCGGGCGACTTTCGCTCGGCGACTCGCAGTTTCGCGCTGCGGCTCCGTGGATTTCGGGCGCTTTCTTCTTCACTTGGAACGATCGGTTTCCGCATCAACGGTCCGTATCGCGGGTCGTCGCGAAATGCCTCCTTCACTCGCCGGTCTTCCAGCGAATGAAAACTGATCACCGCCAATCGTCCGCCGGGCTTCAAACACTCCGGCAATCTCCGCAAGGCAATCTCCAGCGATTTCAATTCGTCGTTGACCGCAATTCGCAGGGCTTGAAATGTTCGCGTCGCCGGGTCGATCCGTTGCGGCGGCCTGGTTCGGGGAATCACCCGGCGAACAAGCTCCGCGAGCTCACCGGCGGTGCGGATCGGATCGTCGCGGCGACGTTCGACGATCGCCCGAGCGATTCGCCGGCTGTAGCGTTCTTCTCCGTATTGATAAATCAGGTCGGCCAGGTGTTCGGCACTCAATCGGTCAATCATCCGCCAGGCCGGTTCGCCGGTCGATGTGTCAAAACGCAGGTCCAGAGGGCCGTCGGCGGCGAAACTAAATCCACGTTCGGCGTCGGCCAATTGATCGCTGGAAAGCCCCAAGTCGAGCAAGATTCCGTCGACGGCCGTTATGCCAAGCTGCTGCAATATCTCCGGCAAATCACAAAAATTGCCGTGCGCCAAACGCACCGGCAGTCCGGCAATCGCCGCCTGTGCCCGCTCGATGGCATCCAAATCACGGTCCAAAGCAACGATTTGCCCGGCCGGCGCAATCCGTTCGGCCAGTGCTCGCGTATGTCCACCGCCGCCGAGAGTGCCATCGACCAGCGTCTGGCCCGCTTGCGGCGCTAGCCATTGGAGCACCTCAGCCAGCAGAACCGGTTGATGCTGGGAAGCCGTCACAGGGCCTATGTACTCGATTTTGGCCGATTGCGGCAAGTAGAGTTTTGTCGGAGTTTGCGAGTCACCGACGCGCGAAACCGCAAGCGAGCTTCGCTATCAAACGGCGTGAAGGCGGTCGCTTGCGGGGAGCGCGCGATTTCCCTCACCCTAACCCCTCACCCTAACCCCTAAAAAAAGCGACCGACCTGGGGCCTCGATCCTTGAAGCCCAGCCAGGTCGGACGCTTCCAGACGACTGACCGGCGGCAAGCCGTGCAGCATCCAGATGTTCGCCACCCCCGGCCGTCTTGGCCGAGGATTCACGAGGCCGCCGCCGGCAGCCAGTGGCCGACGGCTGACGGAAGACAGGCCTCGCCGAAAGCGAGCATATCAACCACGACACGACGATCGTTGTCCTCCGGTGTTTTCGCCGAGAGAGAATTTGCAAGTTCGATTTTCCAACCGGCGGAGATGCCTGTACCAACGCCGCTTGAATGGACGTTGCCTAACTTATATGCCCTGACCACCCACCATGAACGCCGCTTCCGCAATTTCGTCGTACCGAGCCTGACGCTTCGCCAGATACTCTTCCCAATGCTTCTTGTCCCAAAGTTCCATGTGATCTTGCACGCCCAGCAGGACCGCCTCGCGACCCAAGCCGGCCAATGCATTCAAATCCGCCGGAATCCGAATCCGGCCCTGATCGTCGATCTCGACCGGCTGAGCCCGGGCGTAGAACAGGCGGCTGAAATCGCGCACGTCTTGCCCGGCGGGCGAAGCGGCGGATAGGTGAGCCGCCACTTGCGAAAGCGCATCCTCCGTATAAATCGCCAAAGAACCATCCGTGTGCGGCGTGACGAACAAAGTGCCGGCCGCCGCGTCGCCTAGTGCCTCTCGAAGCTGCTTGGGGATGGCCAGCCGCATCTTCTCATCGATCGACCGGACGAACGTCCCGGTGAGAAGCATGTTGCCGTATCGCCAGTTCCATTTTTCCCCATTACGCCCCACATGTCCCCAAAGATAACGACAACTCACTGGGCGTCAAGCATTTTGTCCCACGCGGCGGTCCATGGAACCCGATTCAGCGACGCTACTATTTATGGAATAATCACTTACGATTATTTTTCGTTTCTCGCATTTTGCTCGAAAATTGCCTCTGAGAGCCTTCGATCAGGTCGGCGTAGAGCCGCTCATATCGCGCGATGGTCTGGTCCAAGCGGAAACTAATCTCGGCCTTCGCGCGATTAAGTTTTCCAAGCCGAAGTTGCAGTGCTACATCACTGGCGACGACAACGATTCGGTCGATGAAACCAAGCCAATCGTGGATCGCAAACTTCTGCTCGGGCTGGTCTGCCAACAACTCAGAGATGCCTTCCGCCGCCCGTGCCACGACCGGTTTTCCGCTCGCCATCGCTTCCAACACGATGTTCGACATTCCTTCCCACCGCGAAGGCGCGATCAGCAAATCGGCCGCCGCGAGAATCCCCGGCAAATCACCGCGCCATCCGAGCCAATGCACGCGATCTTGCAACCCGAGCTGCGCCGTGCGGCGACGCAGCGCCTCTGCCGCCGGACCGTCGCCGACCAATACGAGATCATGCTCCTCGAGTTTATTGAGCAGCATCGGCGCGTATTCGATCAACTGCGAAGCCCCCTTTTGATCCTGCTTATCCAGCCGTCCGACGAAGAGCAAGAACCGCCGGCCGGGCCGCACGCCCAGCGATTGCGGATCGATGGCCGGCGCCGGAAATCGCTCGACATCCACGCCATTGGGAATCACGACTATCTTCTCGGCAGCCAGACCAATCCGCTCCCGCGCGAACCGCGCGACTCCCTCGCTGACGGCCACATGCCGATCGGCCCAGCGCCCGGCCCAGCGCTCGATCGGTCGCCGCCAGCGCCGCACTGGCTCGGCCACACGCAAACCGGTCACGATCGGCACTCGACTCTGATGGTTCGCGGGGTTTGCAAGCGCGCGGGCGGCGAGTGTGCCAAGCACGTTGGCGTGCCACAGAAACGTTTGCACCAGCGCGGGCCGCTGCCGGCGGAATTCGTTTCGCAACTGACGCAGCACTCGAAAACCGTCACAAACTCCGCAAGCATCAAAGAAACGGACTGGCACATTGGCCGCCGCAAGCCGTGCAATTAGCGTTTCGCTGGGGCCATGCGGCCGGCGGCCAAGGCAATAGACGGCCGGCTCAAACAGACTTCGGCTCAATCGAGTCGCAAGTTCGACCAGAAACCGCTCCGCTCCGCCCACATTCAACTCGGTGATGCACAGCGCAATCCGATGCGGAGGATTTTCTGGACGGTCGCCAACTTCGATTGTGGTTTGCACCCAATTGTCCATTCGTGGTTGCCTTGCAATATCGACGAACGAAGCGAATGGCTTATACTCGGACGATCCCAAACTCTACCACGACCTGTGCCGCATGTCCGAACTCGATGCCTACGATTACGAATTGCCCCGCGAGTTGATCGCCCAGGAGCCGCTTGCGCGACGGGCCGATGCCCGATTGCTGGTCGTCGATCGGGCACGGGGCGACATTTCGCATCAGCACGTTCGCGATTTGCCAGAAATCCTCCGCTCCGGCGATTTGCTGGTGCTGAACGACACACGGGTCGTTCCTGCTCGCTTGATCGGCGTTCGGACCTTGACCGGCGGACATTGGGAAGGCCTTTTCCTCAGTGTGGATCAGCAGGGATTGTGGCATTTATTGGCCCGAGTGCGCGGAAAGTTGGCGATCGGCGAAACGGTGACGCTCGCCAACGCCGAAGGGCATGACGACATTCGCCTGCGGCTGGTCGAGCGATTGGACGGTGGTGTTTGGATCATGCATGCCGAAACCGATCAGCCGACGATGGAAGTGTTGGATCGAGTTGGCCGAGTTCCGCTGCCGCCCTACATTCGGCACGGCGAAATGGTGCCAGCCGATCGGCAGCGTTATCAAACCGTCTACGCCCGGCAGCCGGGCGCCGTCGCCGCTCCCACGGCCGGGCTCCATTTTACCGAAGAACTGCTCCGGCGGGCGGAAAAGGCGGGAATCGGGACGTGCTTCGTGACGCTCCACGTCGGGCTCGACACATTTCGGCCGATGACCGCCGATCGATTGGGGGAGCATCCGATGCACAGTGAATGGGGCGAGTTCAACGCCGCGGCGGCGGAAAAGATCGGCGAATGCCGTCAGCGAGGAGGGCGGATCGTGGCGGTCGGCACCACGTCGGTCCGCGTGTTGGAAACGGCAGCGCGCGTGTCACCGTTGCAAGCCTGGAGCGGGTGGACCGACCTATTCATCCGCCCGCCGTATCAATTTCAATTGGTCGATGCACTGCTGACCAATTTCCACCTGCCGCGAACGACCCTGCTGGTGCTGGTGCGCACATTCGGCGGCGACGCGCTAATCCGCCGGGCATATTCAGAGGCAATCGCCCAACAATATCGCTTCTACAGCTACGGCGACGCGATGCTGATCCTGTAGACTAAAGGGGGCATCTTGTTCCCTCGAAAATGCAAGCGAATCGAACAGCCAGTCGGGAATTAGGTATGGTGTCCCAGAAACTCATCGATCCTGGCGGGCCGGCCTGACCGGATTGACGGAGCCGCGAACCCAGCTCAACGAGTTGATGCGAAACGAGAAACAGCCCACCGCAAACCAATGCGTCTGGTTGTTCTTTTTCCTGGTCGGGGCGATAAGGCGCCTATCGAGCTTCTTGTTAGGGAATTGGCTGGATGGAGATTGATGTTCCCGGACGAATTATGAACATCCGCTTTGAACACTGCGAGCGACGTGTTCGACGCCCTCACCCCAACGCGGCTTCGACCGACGCCGCCGCTTTCCAGAGGGAACTAACCACCGAATAATTGGGATCATTCGACGGCAGTGAATGCACCCCAGATGGAGCCGTGACAAACCGACCCAATGTTTGATGATCGTTCTGCTTCAGGGCCCTGACGGCGTTTTGAAGGAACTTTTGCCCTTCCATCTGCGTGTCCGTCGCGTTGGCCAGGCGCCGGAAAACCTCATGATTCCCTTCGGTAGCGTGATGGAGGTTCGCGACAGCCCAGTGGACGGTGTTCCAAGGCGTTCCCTCAAGCGCATCCGTTATCATGCTGGCGAGAACGTCAATTCCAGCTTGCCGTACCCGAGGATTCTGTGATTCCGTCCATCGGGTAGCCGCAAACATAATGTCTTCTGCGACCGAGTTCGCGCTCACGCTGTCATCACGGTACACTTTTCGCTCGTGCTCCAGCGTCTGAGACAATAGTCCGGTATACTTCGGGTCACGTATCCAACCCGCCAACATGGCTCCCAGCTTCCTGGCCACGCAGTCAGTACTCATCGCCATGCGCTGCGCCAGCCATGCGGCAGCGTTTGGATATTTTGCCAATGGCGCGAAGACTGCGCCCTCCCTGCCTTCCTTGGCGAAATGGTTCCAGAGAGGATCTAAAGCTTCAAGTGCGGCTGATTGCAACATTTTCTGGGGGTCGTTCATAGCATCACCAGCTAATCCAAAAATGTCTTGCAGCTTTCGTCTTGAACTCATCGTACATTCGTTAAAATCGTGTTGCCAGTCCCGCGGGGCCGTGGCCGCTACCCGACGTTAACCCGACGGCGTATACTGCGGCGACGTTGTCGCGTGCCCGATCAATACAACGACCACCTGCAAGGAGGCTTCTCGTGCTGGAAGTGCAAACCGAACATGTGCTGGTGGTGCCCACCGAATTGTTTCATCGCCTCGGGCATTTTCAGGGCTTTTCGCCCGATGTCGATCGCTATCTGGCCGAATTGCTCAGCCCCGCGCACACCAGCTATCGCCCGCGGCCGGAGGTCGAACAGGACCCGAGTTTCAAGCAGTTGATCCCTTACGTGATTTTTCGCCATTTCGATTCCGAAGGCCGCGCGTCGCTGTTTCAATACACGCGCGGTAAGGGGCAAGGCGAGGCCCGGCTGCATAGCAAGCGGAGCATCGGCGTCGGCGGACACATTTCGGCCGACGATCGGACCAGCGAAACGGCGGTGCCGTATGCCGAGGGAATGCGCCGGGAATTGAGTGAAGAGGTCATTGTCGAATCGCCGTGGACCGAGGAGTGCGTTGGCCTAATCAACGACGACGAAACGCCCGTCGGACAGGTTCATCTCGGCGTGGTGCATTTGGTCGACGTCGAGCAGCCGGCCGTGTATCCGCGCGAAAGCGAGATCATCGATGCCGGTTTCCGTCCGGTGGAAGAATTGCTCGCGGATCAGAGCCGGTTTGAAATGTGGTGGCAGATTTGCCTGCGGGCGCTGTTTGGGTGAGACGGCCCAAGCCCACGGAAGGCCGCCAGGACGCACGCAATTGTAAGATCTTTTTTCGGCCTTCCGTGGGCGTACTCGCGGTGCATGGCCCCCGCGGCGGATCGGCACGGCGTATAATGGGTCTGTATGTCGGCCCCGCAACTGCCAATCACCAAAATCCCTCGCCCCCATGCAATTGCCCGTCTACATGGACAACCAAGCCACCACCCGCGTTGATCCGCGGGTGCTGGCGGCGATGTTGCCCTACTTCACCGAGCGCTACGGCAATGCCGGCAGCACGAGCCATGCGTTCGGCTGGGAGGCGAAGGAAGCCGTCGATCGGGCTCGCGAATCGATCGCCGCCGCCATCGGGGCCCAGCCACGCGAGATTGTCTTCACCAGCGGCGCCACGGAGAGCGACAATCTGGCGATTCGCGGCGTTGCTCAGCGAACTCGGCGACGGGGAAATCATCTGATCAGCATTGCGACGGAACATAAGGCGGTGCTCGATACGCTGGCTCATTTGGCCCGGCAGGGATTCGAGGTCACGCTGCTGGATGTCGAACCGGCTGGCAGCCCACGGGCCGGATTGCTCTCGGCCGAAAAAGTCGCCCAGGCGATTCGCGATGATACGATCCTCGTGTCGGTCATGCTTGCCAACAACGAGATCGGCGTGATTCAGCCGCTGGCCGAAATCGGGGCCGTTTGCCGCGAGCGGGGCGTGCCGCTGCATTGCGACGCCACGCAGGCGGTCGGCAAGATTCCGGTCGACGTGGAACAGTTGCACGTCGATCTATTGAGTTTTTCGGCGCACAAGATTTATGGGCCCAAGGGGGTCGGGGCGCTGTACGTTCGCCGCCGACCGCCGATGCGGCTGGAATCGCAAATCGACGGCGGCGGGCAAGAGCATGGCCTGCGCAGCGGGACATTGAACGTGCCGGGCATCGTCGGATTCGCTGCCGCGGTCGAGATTGCAGTGGCCGAAATGCCGGCCGAAGCGGTCCGACTGGCCGGCCTGCGCGATCGGCTGTTTGCCGGGCTGAATGGCGAATTGACCGGCGTGGCGCTCAATGGCCCAGCGCTCGAATCGCCCGGCGTGCGACTTCCGGGCAACTTGAACGTGTCGCTGGCTTACGTCGATGGCGAAGCGCTGCTGCTCAGCATGAAAGACCTTGCCGTCAGTTCCGGCAGCGCCTGCACGTCGGCCAATCCCGAGCCAAGCCATGTGTTGCGTGCCTTGGGCCTGGACGACGATCTAACGCGGGCCAGCCTGCGATTCGGCCTGGGGCGGTTCAATACTGCCGAAGAAGTCGAGTTTGCGATCCGAACCGTGTCCGAATCGGTGCTCCGATTGCGTCAAATGAGCAGTTTGGCGTAAGATTAAGGGAGCGAAAGGCCACGTTTCGAGAATCTTGACTTGCTCCGGGCAATCCGGGTATATAATTTCGTTGATAGGACGGTAGGGTACGATCCATCTCCTTTTGAGCAGAGAGCAACACGACGATGTCAGTCACACTAACCGAACGGGCCGCGAAAGAAGTTCAGAAGATCGTTGCAGACCAGAAGATGCCGGGCGAAATGATGCTCCGCATCGGCGTGGCCGGCGGCGGCTGCAGCGGATTCCAATACGCACTCGGCTTCGACGATAAGTTCGACGCCAAGGAAGACGCGAAGCGCGATTGCTTCGGCGTGACCGTGGTCGTCGATAAGAAGAGCGATCTCTATCTCGACGGCACGACGGTCGACTTTTTCGAAGACATCAGCCGTCGCGGATTCACGTTCGACAACCCGAACGCCCAGAAGTCGTGCGGTTGCGGTAGTTCGTTCCACGCCTAAGGGCGGCGGAGCAACTGCGCGGCGGGCAATTGATGCTTTGCGCTCCCAAGCCCAGGGAAGGCCGCCAAAGTCGTGCGGCGAAGAGAAGTCGACGGCGGCCTTCCCTGGGCTTGCCGCCGGTACCCGGTTCGGGCGTTGTATCCGACCGGGGCCATCTACTCCGGCAAGACTGCCACTAATTCTTGGGCAACGGCGTCGAGTTGCTCAACGGTTATGCTCCGTCGTTCCTCGGCAAAACCGATGAGCAGCGCCAGATCGCAGAGACGATTGATCCGCCGGGCCAGACCGTGCGTCAGTCCGTGGAGCGATTCGAATGCGGCTGGTTCGAAGAGTTGCCGCTTTGCTCCGGCTGCTTGCAAGCGGTGCGACACATAGCTGATCGTTTCATCGAGCGAAAAAGGGCGCAACAGGCACTTCAGCGCCAGTCGCTCCTCGAAACCTGGCATCCGATCGATGATCGGCAGCAGCTTCGGTTGGCCGACCAGCAGCAGCGTCAGCCCCGGCTTCGAATCGGGCTCGAAGTTCAAAAGCAGCCGCAGAGCTTCGAGCGATTGAGTGTCTTCCAACAGATGCGCCTCGTCGATGATCACGACGGCATGTTTTCCGCGAGCCGAGTTTTCCGCGAGAAACGTCTGGATACGGCGGACCGTTTGATCGAGGCTGCGAGTACCCGTGTCGCGGCCGGCCAATTCGTCGGCCAGGTAGGCCAGCAACTCGGCGGCGGACATCTGCGGAAACACGAGATGGGCAACCGGTCGGCAGGTGTCGGCTAATTGCCGGCTCAAGACGCGGGCGAGCAGCGTCTTTCCGGTTCCTGCAGCGCCTGCCAATACGGCCCCGCCACGTTGATTTTCCACTACGTAGCGCAGCTTCAAGAGCGTCCCCTGGTGGCTTTCGCCAGGGTAGTAGAATCGCGGATCGTCGCTGTTCTCGAATGGCCGTCGATCGAGTTGCCAGTAGGATTCGTACATGGTGGTTGTGCTGTCTTGGTTAGGCGCCCACGGAGCAACCTGAGATCGAGCAATTGCGGATCAATCAGGCTTCAGCGGGCAAAAGTTTTCGGCGATTCCGAGCGGGATGATATTAGCTTCCAGCAAGCGACGGTGAAGGTCGGCGATCCGACCGGGGACGGCGGTGCGCGCGTCGGACACCGTAATTGCGGCGTCCAAGCTGCCGGCCAATGCCAATGGCCCTCGCGGCTTTGCATCGGGTCGGGCCGCTTTGACCGCGCCGGCATCGACCAGGACGACATCAAATTCCTTGCGCAAGGCATCGAGATGTTGACGGATGGCATCCGAATGTTTCGTCACGAATTCCGCCGCGATCGGGTGGCCAGCGGTGTTCGTTGGCCGCGGAGCAAGCGGCAAAAGTGCCAGCCGATCGTTGAGCGATTCGACCAATCCATCCCAAACCGGGAGGCCGTCGGCCAGCACATTTTCCCAACCGCTTTGCACCGTCGTCCCCAGCCGTGCCGCCAATTGCGGAACTTCGAAATCAGCATCGACCAAAACGACCTTGACCGCGGTCGCCGCAAGCCGCCGGGCCAACGCTAGCGCCAATGTGGTCCGTCCTTCGCCGCGGCGCGACCCGGTGATGGCGACAACTTTGCGGCCCAGTGCCGATTCGGTCACCAACTGGCCAACCAACTGGTCAAAATCGCCCGATCGCTTTTCCAACAACGTGTCGCACAAATCCGGCCAAGAGAAATGATCGACTTCAAATGCCGCGGACGGCCCCTTCGGCTCCGATTCAGCTTTCGCGGCAACCGCGGCTGAAAACGGCAGGGTCGGCGGCGCCAATTGCAATGGGGTCGAGTCGAGTTCTGGCAAACCGGCCTCCGTTTCGGAGAGTTCGAGGGCCGGCAGTTCTTCCGTGATTAGTGCCGCATCCGGCCAATCGAATTCCGCCGCGGGCAAGTCGGGTTTTGGCGGTTCGAGAATTGAGGAATTCTGGATCGTCGGCGACGGCTCGAGTGTCGTCGTCGTGTGAACGAACGACGCAAGACGAATGTGGGGCGACGGAACAGCCGATCGAGACGGTGAGTTAACGGCCACCATTGCCGGCGATTCGGCTGCGACAACAACCGGCGTTCGACGCGGCGCCACCGCTCCGTTTGCCGGCCGCTGCACGGCGCTCGAAGCAGACGCCGAGGAGGAAGCCGTGTCGAGGGTGTAGGCACGAATGAAGGCGTTGTCGATGGCGCTCATGATCGCTCGAAAAGGGGCGGCGGTGATCGGTCGTTGAATCGATGTCTATTGCTGCGGCGGCCGTGCGATAAATCCCTGGAAGCGCGCCACGCCCGCTTCGCTCGTGCCGCGGCTGGGCGCGATGGTCGCCGGATCGACATTCTGGGCCGTGCGATATTCGGGGCCCACAGGACCACCTTGCACGACTCCCGGGTCGCCCCCCGCCGGTGGATTGCTCCACGCCGGACTGCGGGCCGGCATCGGAGGAACCGAATCGCCTGGCGCTCCCGGCGGACCGCCGGCGCCGCCGTTTGACGACGGGCCGGCGCCTTGCCAGCCGTTTGCCGGCACGGCATTCGATTGGTAGCGGTTCGACGGAACCGTATCGGCGCTCTGCGCCCTGGGGCTCGAACCTGGATAGCCCGGGGGGCCTTGGTACGCCGACGGCGACGCGCCGGGAGCGACCGGCAATGGTGCGCCCCAGTTTGACGTTTTGCCGGAACCGGATGACGTCGCCCCGCTGGCCTGGCTGCTCGGCAAAGCCGCTCCGTTGTTCCAAACGGGGGCGTCGGAATCGGCGGCAGCGGGCTGCGAATTGCCCGAACGGTGACGAACCGCCAAGAACACTCCGCAGACGATCAGAACGGCCAACGCGTAAGGCAGATATTTTTTGACCCGCGGCGTATTGAGCCTGGCCAACCAAGGCTGCACTCTCGCGAAGGGCGTCGACGATGGCGCGATTGCCACCGTTGCGGTCGGCTTCGTCGATGGCGCGGCGGTCGGAGCCGCGATCGTCGGCAATCGAATCAACACTCGCGGCGGAGCTTCGATTTCACCGATCGGCGCGGCCGGGGCAACGGATGTCGTCGGCGCTTCGGGGGCGCGGCTGCGCCGTCGCGGACTGATGGTCGGAGACACGTTTGTCATAGGATTCGCCTTTCTGTGGCGTTGTGGTTATCGACGTATGGAAATTCGACCTTGAGCTTTATTCCGATTACGGTGAGTTTTCCGAATAAGGGAGCCGGAATTGAATGCTAGCTCGGCCATTATTACGGAAAACCAGGGCCAGAACTTACCTAAGGCGCCATGCCTGCGCGGAATTTCGCACAACGCGAGCGAGGGGCGTACGCATTCCGTCCTTGCTTGCGCAAGCGCGCCTAGCGCTGCTGTCGTGGGGCTTCGCTGTTTGCCAACTGACGCGAGCCGGCATTGGCTTCGACGACTTCCACCAGTTTGCGAATGTCCAATGGTTTCGCGAGATAGTCGTCCATTCCAGCAGCCAGACAGCGGTCGCGGTCGGAGGGAAGCGCATGGGCCGTTAGCGCGACGATCGGCACCCGCGCGACTCCGGGAATTGCTCGGATGGCGGCAGTGGCTTCGAAGCCGTCCATGTCGGGCATTTGGAGATCCATCAAGACAAGGTCGAACGAGTTTTGCCCCGCAAGCTCCACGGCCTGCAAACCGTTTTGCGCCACTTCGACGTCGTGCCCGCGCCGATTCAGCACATGGGTCACAAGCATTTGGTTCGCCGGCAAATCCTCGACCAGCAGAACTCGCAACTTGTTGGCAGGCAATTCCGGCGCGGAGTGCTCGGCCGGAACCGGAATGATCGGGCGCGACCCGGTCGCCGGCGGCTGAGACTCGCTACCCGGTGGCTGAACGGTGGCGACGTCCGATTGCTGTTCGCAGCGAATCGGCACCACGAAAAAGAACGTGCTACCGCTTCCCAGTTCGCTCTTCACTGCCAGCCGTCCTCCCATGGCTCGAATCAGATCCGACGCGATTGCGAGTCCCAGGCCCGTGCCGCCATGTTGCCGGGTGGTGGAAGAATCGACTTGGGCAAACGGAGCAAACACGCGTTGCTGGTTGGCCGCCGAGATGCCGATGCCGGTGTCGACGACGGCGAATCGCAGGTTGGCGTCTTCCACGATCTCGGGGTCGGCGTTCGGCTCGGCCGTGACTTCGATGGTAATCGTGCCGTGCTCGGTGAACTTAATCGCATTGGAAAGCAAGTTCATCAGCACTTGCCGAAGCCGCAGTGGATCGCCCAACAGACGATCGTGTACGGTCGGCGCGACATTTGCCGAAAGCAGCAGCCCCTTGGCCGACGCGCGGTAGCCGAACGTTTGGACCAACTCGACGATCAATTCCCGCAGGCCAAACGGAACGCTGCGCAGATCGAATTTTCCCGATTCGTATTTCGCGAAGTCGAGAATGTCGTTCAGCAAATCCAACAGCAGTTGGGCATTCGATTTGACCATGCCGAGAAACTCGCCCACCAACGGAGACAATTGCTCTCCCAACGCGAGATCCGTCATGCCGATGATTGCATTCATCGGCGTGCGCAGTTCGTGGCTCACGTTGGCGAGGAATGCGTCTTTGGCATGATTGGCCTGCTCGGCCGCGACGCGAGCCGCGCGCTCCTCGACCAGCGCGATGTGTTCCTCGGCCTGCCGCTTGACCTGCAACGTCATTCGATAGAGATCGACAAACACCGAAACCTTGGCGCGCAAGATCTCGGGAACGACGGGCGTCATGATGAAATCGACGGCTCCCAACTGATATCCACGCATCGCGAACCGGTCGTCGGGAAAAGCCGTCAGGAAAATAATCGGCGTATGTTCGCAGCGCTTTCGCTGGCGGATCAGGGCGGCCGTTTCGAATCCGTCGAGGTCGGGCATGTTGACGTCGAGCAGAATGACGGCGAAATCTTGCCCGAGGAGTTGGCGCAGGGCATCGGCTCCCGATCGGACCGACACAACGGGCTGCCCCAAATCTTCCAGGACTGCGCCGAAGGCCAGGAGCTTCTCCGGCACGTCGTCCACCAATAGGATCGGAGCCTCATCGAATGGGGGCATTCATTACTCCGTCAGCCAGGCGTGCAAGGCCGACAACATCTGCTCGGAATCGACAGGTTTGGAAAGATAATCCCACGCACCGGCTTCGATGCACTTATCGCGGTCTCCCTTCATGGCTTTTGCGGTGACGGCGATGATCGGCAACCGCTTGAATCGCCCGATCTGACGAATCGCCTTCATCGTATCGATCCCATCCATTTCAGGCATCATGATGTCCATTAGCACGATATCCACGTCGGTGGCGGCTTGCAACAAGTTGATCGCGTCGCGCCCGGTTTCCGCGGAAACCGTCACGATATCATATCGCTCCAGAACGCTCGTCAACGCAAAAATATTTCGGATGTCGTCGTCGACGATCAGTACCTTCTTGTGCGCCAGCATCGGAGCGGGATTGCACGCCTCTTGCACCATCTTTCGATACGGCTCGGAAAGCTTCGTTACCGGACGGCATAGCGAAAACACGACTTGATTCACCAGCCGATTAAGCGAATCGACATGCCGTAGATTGAACTCCTGTGCCAGCCGCTTCCAGCGATCCGCTTCCTCCTGGGGCAACTCCGGCTGAGTGTAGAGCAGCAACGACGGAGTCACCTTGGTCGATGGCTCGGCCGTGATTTCGCCGGCCAAGGCAGCCAAACTCATGTCGGGCAAATGCGGCGTCAATACAACACAATCGATCTCGCCGCCTCGCAGCACGTCGAGCGCGGCGGCGCCGCTCGAAGCCGTAATGATCTTGACTTCGGAACCGTCGATCGGCGCCAGCAAAGCCCGAAGCTGCTCCGCGCGCGCCGCATCCGGCTCGACCACCAGCACCGAGCGATCCACTCGGCCGACGAATTCGTGAATCTGCTCCAGAAACTGCTCGAGCCGCTGCGCGGTTTGAATCGGCTTGGGCAAAATGTCTTGAGCGCCCAGTTGCAATCCGCGCTCGGGATGATCGATCGTGGAAACGACGAACACCGGAATATGACGGGCCGTAAGGTCATGCTTGAGTCGCTTGAGAACGCGCCAGCCGTCGATGTCGGGCAGAGAAATGTCGAGAATAACGGCATGGGGTTGATATTCACCCACCAACGCCAGCGCCGCGGCCCCCGAGGCGGTGATCAGACCCTTGAAGCCGACGCCACGAGCCGTCTCCAACACGAATTTCGAGAACTGCACGTCGTTGTCGACAATCAACAGCACTTTGTCGCCTGATTGGATCGCACGTCGATCATCGGCTGTTTCCTCGGCGGATATCAATGGTGCTTCGGCAGCGAGTGCGACGCTGTGTTTCGACGCGGCCTGCTGCGCCAGCCTTCGCGACGCGTCGCCGTTGGTTGCAACGTTTGTCGAGTCGGAAGCGCCGGACGACGGACCAGCGGAAGCGGACTGCGCCGCGCCGCTCCGTGCCGCCTCGGACCGACGCGCCGACGCTCGCCGTACCGTCTTTTGCGGCGCAAAGCTTTGCGGCAGGTAGAGCGTGAACGTGCTGCCAACATTCGGCAGACTCACCAACCCAATCTCGCCACCTAACAATCGGGCGATTTCGCGGCTGATCGCCAGGCCGAGCCCCGTGCCGCCATATTTTCGGCTCGTGCTCCCGTCGGCCTGCTGAAACGCTTCGAAGATGATCTGCTGCTTTTCCGCCGGAATGCCGATTCCCGTGTCCGACACGGAAAACGCAAGAACGCAATCCGCCGCGTTGAGATTCTCGTTGTCGGGATGCCAGCCTTCGTGCGCTTCTTCCACTTTCAAGCAGACTTCACCGTGCTGCGTGAACTTGAACGAGTTGGAGAGCAAATTCTTGATCACTTGCTGCAGCCGCTTGCTGTCGGTCGTCAGGCTGCGCGGCAAATTCGGGTCAAGCTCGACGCCGAATTCGACCCCCTTCGACTCCGCCACGTGCCGGAACGTGCGATCGACGTAGCTATACAAATCGGCGAACCGCAACTCGCCGACGTCCAACACCACGGTTCCCGATTCGATCTTCGATAGATCGAGAATATCGTTGATGAGCATCAGCAAATCGTTGCCGGAAGAGTGAATCGTTTTGGCGTATTCGGTTTGCTTGGGGCTGAGGTTGCCATCCGGGTTTTTCGACAATTGATCGGAAAGAATCAGCAGGCTATTCAGCGGAGTGCGCAACTCGTGCGACATGTTGGCGAGGAATTCCGACTTGTATTTCGACGTCAGGGCCAATTGCTCGGCCTTTTCTTCCAATGCTTGCCGGGCCTGTTCGACTTCGGCATTCTTCTGCTCGACTTCGACGTTTTGGTGCGCCAGCAGCCGGGCCTTTTCCTGGAGCTGATCGTTCGTCTGTTGCAGTTCTTCCTGCCGGCTTTGCAATTCCTTGGCCAGCGGTTGCGACTGCGTGAGCAAATCCTCCGTGCGCATGTTCGCTTCGATCGTGTTGAGCACGATACCGATGCTCTCGGTCAATTGATCGAGAAACGCCTGATGCGTCGGGTTGAATCGCTCGAACGATGCCAACTCCAAAACGGCCTTCACCTGACCTTCGAACACGATCGGCAAGACGATGATGTTCACCGGCGCGGCTCCGCCAAGGCCCGAAGAGATGCGCACGTATTCGGACGGCACGTTGGTCAGCAGGATTTTTTCTTTTTCCAGGGCGCATTGTCCGACCAAGCCCTGGCCCAGCGCGATTTGCTTGCCGACTTCGGTCGGCTCTTCGCACGCGTAGCTGGCCAAGAGCGTCAGGCTGTGGGTCTCGCCGCTGCTGTCGTAGGTGTAGAAGACGGCGCGCTGGGCCGTCACCACCGGAGCCAGTTCCGAGAGAATCAGCCGACCGACCGTGAGCAAATCTTTCTGGCCTTGCAACATTCGACTGAACTTCGCCAGATTCGTTTTGAGCCAGTCTTGCTCGGCGTTTTTGAGCGTCGTGTCCTTCAGGTTGACGATCATTTCGTTGATGTTGTCTTTCAAGGCCGCGACTTCGCCTTGGGCCTCGACTTTGATCGAGCGAGTCAGGTCGCCTTTCGTCACGGCCGTCGCCACTTCGGCGATGGCTCGCACCTGCGTTGTTAGGTTGGCGGCCAATTGATTGACGTTGTCGGTTAGATCCTTCCACGTGCCGGCGGCGCCTGGCACGCTCGCCTGCCCGCCAAGCTTGCCTTCCACACCGACTTCGCGGGCCACGGTGGTCACCTGGTCGGCGAACGTCGCCAAGGTGCCAATCATGCCGTTGATCGTGTCGGCCAAGGCGGCGATTTCCCCCTTGGCTTCGACCGTCAGCTTCTGATCCAAGTCGCCGTTGGCCACGGCCGTTACCACGCGTGCAATACCGCGCACCTGGCCGGTGAGATTACCGGCCATGAAATTCACATTGTCGGTGAGGTCTTTCCAGGTTCCCGACACGCCCTTCACTTGTGCCTGGCCGCCCAACTTGCCTTCGGTTCCGACTTCGCGGGCAACGCGGGTCACTTCCGCGGCGAACGAACTGAGCTGATCCACCATCGTGTTGACGGTGTTTTTCAATTCCAGAATTTCGCCCTTCACGTCGACCGTGATTTTCTTTGACAGATCGCCCGACGCCACGGCCTTGGTCACTTCGGCGATATTGCGCACCTGGCTGGTGAGGTTGCCGGCCATGAAGTTCACGCTGTCGGTAAGATCCTTCCAGGTGCCGGCGACGTCGCGCACGTCGGCCTGCCCGCCAAGTTTCCCTTCGGTGCCCACTTCGCGGGCCACGCGGGTCACTTCCGCCGCGAACGAGCGAAGCTGATCGACCATTGTGTTGATCGTGTTCTTCAATTCCGAGATTTCTCCGCGGACATCAACCGTGATTTTCTTCGACAAGTCGCCGAGCGCCACGGCCGTCGTCACGGCGGCGATATTGCGCACCTGGCCGGTGAGATTGCTGGCCATGAAGTTCACGCTATCGGTCAAGTCCTTCCACGTGCCGGCGACGCCTTTCACGTCGGCCTGGCCGCCGAGTTTTCCTTCGGTGCCGACTTCGCGGGCCACGCGGGTCACTTCCGCCGCGAACGAGCGTAGTTGATCGACCATCGTGTTGATCGTCATTTTCAATTCGGAGATTTCGCCGCGCACGTCGACGGTGATCTTTTTCGACAAGTCGCCGTTGGCCACGGCGGTGGTTACTTCGGCGATGTTGCGCACTTGGGCCGTGAGATTTCCGCCCATCGAGTTGACGCTGTCGGTCAGATCGCGCCAGGTGCCTTCGACGCCGCGCACGTCGGCCTGCCCACCGAGTTTTCCTTCGGTGCCGACTTCGCGAGCGACGCGGGTCACTTCCGCGGCGAAGGATCGAAGTTGATCGACCATCGTGTTGATGGTGTTCTTCAATTCCGAGATTTCGCCGCGAACATCGACGGTGATCTTCTTCGACAAGTCGCCGCGAGCGACGGCGGTGGTCACGTCGGCGATGTTTCGCACCTGACCGGTAAGATTGCTGGCCATGAAGTTGACGCTGTCGGTGAGATCCTTCCAGGTTCCCGCCACGTCCTTCACGTCGGCCTGGCCGCCCAGCTTTCCTTCGGTGCCGACTTCGCGCGCCACGCGGGTCACTTCCGCGGCGAACGAACTGAGCTGATCGACCATCGTGTTGATCGTGTTCTTCAGTTCGAGAATTTCGCCTTTTACATCGACCGTGATCTTCTTGGCCAGATTGCCGCTGGCCACGGCCTTGGTGACCTCGGCGATGTTGCGCACCTGAGCCGTGAGATTTCCGGCCATGAAATTCACGCTGTCGGTGAGATCTTTCCACGTGCCTGCGACATCGCGCACTTCAGCCTGCCCGCCGAGCTTTCCTTCGGTGCCGACTTCGCGGGCCACGCGGGTCACTTCCGCGGCAAATGAGCGGAGTTGATCGACCATCGTATTGATCGTATTTTTCAACTCGAGGATTTCGCCGCGCACATCGACCTCGATCTTCTTCGACAAGTCGCCGTTGGCAACGGCTGTCGTGACTTCAGCGATATTGCGCACTTGGGCCGTTAGGTTGCTGGCCATGAAGTTGACGCTGTCGGTCAAATCTTTCCAGGTGCCGGCGACGCCTTTCACATCGGCCTGTCCGCCGAGCTTTCCTTCCGTTCCCACTTCACGTGCCACGCGCGTCACTTCAGCGGCAAACGAACTGAGCTGATCGACCATTGTATTGATGGTGTTCTTCAGTTCGAGGATTTCGCCCTTCACGTCGACCGTGATTTTCTTCGACAAGTCGCCGGTGGCGACGGCGGTCGTCACGGCCGCGATGTTGCGTACCTGGCCGGTGAGATTGCTCGCCATGAAATTGACGCTGTCGGTCAAGTCTTTCCAAGTTCCGGCCACGCCCTTCACGTCGGCCTGCCCGCCCAACCTTCCTTCCGTACCCACTTCGCGGGAAACACGGGTCACCTCGGCGGCAAACGAACTGAGCTGATCGACCATCGTGTTGATCGTGTTCTTCAGTTCGAGAATTTCGCCTTTCACGTCGACCGTGATCTTCTTCGACAAGTCGCCGGTGGCCACGGCGGTCGTCACGGCGGCGATATTGCGCACTTGAGCCGTCAGATTGCCGGCCATGAAGTTGACACTGTCGGTCAAGTCTTTCCAAGTGCCCGAGGCGCCTTCGACGCGGGCTTGCCCGCCGAGCTTTCCTTCCGTGCCGACCTCGCGCGCAACGCGGGTCACTTCCGAGGCGAACGAACGCAATTGATCGACCATCGTGTTGATGGTGTCTTTGAGTTCAAGGAACTCACCGCGGACATCGACGGTAATCTTCTTCGACAGGTCGCCGGTGGCGACGGCCGTGGTCACTTCGGCGATGTTGCGCACCTGGGCCGTGAGATTGCCGGCCATCGAGTTCACGCTGTCGGTCAGATCTTTCCAGGTTCCGGCCACGCCTTTCACCGCGGCCTGCCCGCCCAGCTTTCCATCCGTTCCCACTTCCCGGGCCACGCGCGTTACTTCCGAGGCAAACGAGCCGAGCTGATCGACCATTCGATTGACCGTCTCGGCGGTCCGCAGAAATTCTCCTTCCAAGGGGCGCCCGTCGAGGTCTAAGGCCATCGATTGC
>Ga0182024_10007626_pt1 | contig 23274 bp, 19 predicted proteins | sample P32metaG_FD_120480 | JGI IMG/M metagenome (GOLD analysis project Ga0182024, IMG submission 120480) | Permafrost microbial communities from Stordalen Mire, Sweden - P3-2 metaG (Illumina Assembly) | ecosystem: Environmental > Terrestrial > Soil > Wetlands > Permafrost | place: Sweden: Stordalen... | reverse complement strand
GCAAAACACCTCGAGCATGAAGACGTAATGCTGCGCGTGCATCCCGACGTTGCGAAGGAATTGAAATCCAACAACGGCCGCTTGCTGAACGAGATGGAAGAACTGACGAAACGCACCATCATCGTGAAGAGTGATCCGGCGGTGCACCAGCAGCAATTCGATATCAACTAGAGCCGGTCGCAGGCATTGACTGGAACGGGCCAACTGGCTGCGAAACGGTTCGGGTAGGGCACGCCTTCAGCCGTGCCGCCCAGAGCCAATAAAGAGGCGGGCTTTAGCCCTTGAAGGTTCGCTTCTGGGCTGTCGTCTAGCTCACGTTGGCGAGTGTTTTCACGGCGATATCAGCGTGATTCCGTAGCTTTTGTACCGATTCGTGGATGGCTCGCGCGGCTCCGGGACCGCTTTGTTCAGCCCCCTTGGCCACGCTGCCTGCGTCTTCCGTGGATGTGCTGGCCATATCCAGCAACACAACCACCGCATCAGCATGCAGCTTCCATAAAGACGACATTTTCTGGCTGCGTTTCAATTCTTCCAGTTCTGTGCTGATGCGTGCGGAAATTGAGACCATCCGGATTAATGTTCGTGCCACATCGGCGCGTAGACTTTTTTCTTCCAAATAGGGCGCTCCGTAAGCATCGGCTTCCGGCGTGGTTAATGTCAGGTTGAAGAAGCGCATAGGCACAACCTGCCGGTATTTCGGATCGGCGACGCGCACAAACACTCGAATCGATTCTTCTACACGGCGAAGCTTGCCTTCCTCGGCCGAGATCTGCTGCGCGGTCACGGCTGGCGGCTGAAATACGGGAACCGCAATTGCAGGCTGTTTCGCTGTCGTTCGGGCCGCTTTGGGCGCCGCCGCTGCACCGGCTGCGGTGCGCGATGTCTGCCCACTGGGCGTCAGCAGCGCTCGCCGGATCGGCGGACGCCGGTCCAGTTCCTTTTTCAGCTTCGAGACCCGGCGAAACTTTTCAAATGCGCTGCCGTAATCGGCCTGCAGCAATTGCTGTTCTTCAATCGCCGCCACGTGATCGACCGTCACTTCCACCCCGTCGACGGTGGTCAGAATCGTACCACCCATTTCTTCCAGCGCCTGGCCAAAGGTTTTGATTTCGGTCAGAGCCTTGGCAAATAGTTCGTCAAATCGTTTTCCGAAAGCAGCGTTGTAAGCAGAAACCGTCGCCAGCACTCCGGGGTGATAAAAAGATGCATCCAGCCACTGTTTTAACTCGCGCACGCGACCAATGATGCCGGAATCGATGAGCGCGTTGAAGTCCCGAAAGCGGGCAATCTCCTCGCGCAACGGATCGAATCGCCGCAGCAATTGCACGTGCTCCTCCGGCAGCGAAGGCACGTCGGTGTCGGCAAGGATTTCGATCAGTGCGATTTCGAACGGAGAAAGTGGCAACGCGCCGTCCAATCCGTAGCCACTTTGTTGCCATTGTCCCGGCACGCGAGGATGGCGATAGAGAAATGTCGCAATCAGGTCAGTCTTGTCGCGGTTTACGTCACTGGGTTCTCGCCGCCGCACAAAATATCGCAATAGAGCTTCAGCAACCTCCGAATCCGTTTCCGGAGTCAGTGCCTGCCGCACCATCGCCGGAGTGATTGCCATATCCAGCATATGGAGCCAGCGGTACATTCGCGACAACGTCGTCGGCAATTCGTGCTCGGAATGGCGCAGTGCATCCTCGTCGAGACCGCTTGGGATGGGCACATCCCCCCCCAGCGCATCTCGCATGAGCTTCTGGTAGAAGCCCTGCACCGTCGCCAAAATAGCCAATTCAAACCGAAGATCTTCGGCCAAACTCGCCCCCGAGAGCAGAATTCCGTCTAAATGCTTGCGAAGCCTTAAGTAAAAATGAAAAGTAACGTACGGTGCAAGTTACTACCGGAGTGTCTTGTTTCGAGGGAAAGGATGTCCGCAGAAGGACATGACCTTCCGGGTGGAGCGGGATCTTCGCGGCCTTTGGGTGCCGAATCTCGCTGGGAAAGCAATTCGCTACATCTCGACGAAACCACTATTTCTTGAGCTCTTTCAAAATCTCGCGCGCGGCATTCGCGCCCGATCCACCGGTAAGGCCGGCCCCAGGATGCGTGCCGCTGCCGCACAAATACAGATTCTGAATTGGAGTTCGGTAACGCGCCCAATCCAGCAGCGGACGCATGGTAAAGAATTGGTCGAGCGCGAGATCTCCGTGAAAGATCTGTCCGCCCGTCAGTCCATACTTTTCTTCTAGATCGCGCGGAGTAATGATCTGATGAGTCAGAATCAGCTCCGGCAAATTCGGCGCATACTGCGCCAGAGTTTGAACCACGGTTTGCCCGAGAGCGTTGCGTTGTTCCTCCCAGCTGCACTGAGGCCAATCGCCTTTTAATTGATACGGCGCATACTGCATGTAAATCGACATCACATGCTTTCCTTCAAGCGCAAGCGTCGGGTCGGTCAGCGAAGGAATCGTGATTTCGAGATAAGGCTGCCGAGAAAAGTTCCCGTACTTCGATTCGTCGAAGGCGCGCTCGAGATAGTCGATCTCATTCCCGATGTGAATGCGGCCCTTGAGCGCCTCAGTCTTGCCATTCTCTAGCGCGGTAAACCTGGGCAGCCCAGAGAGTGCGAGGTTCACTTTCGCGACGGTCCCATTGCCGCGATAGTGCTGCAACCTCTGCACAAAATCCGGTGAAAGATGTGTTGGGTCAGTCAGCTTGAGCAATGTGCGTTTCGGGTCGGCGTTTGAAATGACTGCCTTAGCATGAATCTCTTCGCCGCTGGCCAGCACCACGCCCGTCGCAGCACCATCCCGCACCACAATTTCAATGACCTCCGCGCCCGTGCGAATCTCGGCGCCGGCCCCTTGCGCGGCTGATGCCATGGCTTGCGTAATCGCTCCCATGCCTCCCGCGGCGAAAAATGCAGAGCCCGCGGGATGAGGATCTGCGGCCGCGCGGATCAGCAGTACCAGCGCGCTGCCCGCCGACCATGGCCCCAGAAAAGTTCCAAATATTCCGCGCGCCGCAATTACCGCCCGCAATAATTCCGTTTCAAAATATTCCGACGCCAGATCGGCGACCGCCATCGGTCCCCAGCGCAGCAGGCGAAACATATCCTTCTTTCCCAGCTTCCGAATTGCCCGCCCCGTCTGCAACATGCTCCACAAATCGCCACGGCTTGGATTGTCGATGTTGGGCGGCGTGGTCGCCAGCGCCTCGCCAATCACCTTGCTGATTTTTCCCAGCGATTGCTGAAATTCGGGATACTTCACCGCATCCTTCTGGGAAAAGGCTGCGATCTCCTGCGCCGACTTCTGCACATCCTGATAAAGCGAAAGCGCCCGTCCGTCGGGCGAAAGCGCCGTCATGCAAACTTCCGGCGTAATCCACTTCAGCCCATGCTTCTCCAGTTGCATCTCGCGCACAATCTCCGGGCGAATCGGTCCCGCGGTGTGCGCTAATGTCGAGCAACGAAATCCCGGATGAAACTCATCGCTGACTGCCGCTCCGCCAACCTGCGCGGCACGCTCCAGCACCAGAGGCTTGTAACCTGCCTTGGCCAGGTAGAACGCCGTAACCAATCCGTTGTGGCCGCCGCCGATAATGACGACGTCGCGCGATTTGTTTTGCGTGGACCCGGCCATGACTACGCTGCTCCTTTAATGTCTTTCAGAATTTCCAGCGCCGCCAGTCGACCGTTCGCGCCCATAATGCCGCCACCCGGATGCGTTGCCGATCCGCACATATAAAGATTCTTGATCGGCGTGCGGTACTGCGCCCATCCCGGCACAGGACGCAGAAAGAAAAGTTGCTCCAGCGAAAGTTCGCCTTGAAAAATATTCCCCTCGCTCAGCCCCCACTCGCGCTCCAGATCGAGCGGCGTAATCACTTGCTTCTGAATGATGATGTCTTTAATGTTGGGCGCGTACTCGGCGATCGTGTTCACGACGGTGTCGCCGAATGCTTCTTTTTGATCGTCCCAATTCAGCCCCGGTCTTAGCTTATACGGCGCATACTGCACGAAGCACGACATCACATGCTTTCCCGGCGGCGCCACCGAAGGATCGGTTAGCGACGGAATCACCATGTCGATATACGGCTTGCGTGAAAAGTTGCCGTACTTCGCATCGTCATAAGCGCGCTCCATGTATTCAACCGATGGCGAAATCGAAATGGCGCCGCGCAAATGCGCGCCAGGTCCCGGCATGCATTTGAAGTTCGGCAGCGCATCCAGCGCCATGTTTAGCTTGCCGGAAGACCCGCGAAACTTGAAGCGGTTCACATCTTCCAGAAAGTCGCCGGGCAAATGCTGCGCGTCAATGAAACGCGTGAACGTCAGGCGTGGATCCACGCTCGAAGAAATCACCTCCGCATATAATTCATCGCCATTCGCCAGCACCACGCCTTTGGCCTTCCCGTTCTTCACGATGATCTGCGAAATGGCCGACTGGGTGCGGATTTCGACCCCAGCCTCGCGAGCCGCGTCGGCAATCGCATTTGAAATCGCGCCAGTACCGCCGCGCGCGAATCCCCACGCGCGAAATGCGCCATCAATCTCCCCCATATAGTGATGCAGCAGCACGTACGCCGTTCCCGGAGAGCGCACGCCCAGGAACGTGCCAATAATTCCCGAGGCCGACATCGTGCCTTTGAGCACATCGGTCTCAAACCATTGATCGAGAAAATCAATGGCGCTCATGGTCATGAGTTGCACTTGGTTATATTTGTCGTAGCTCGACATTCCCTGAAAGCGTCGTCCGATGAACAACAGCTTCATCAGTTCGCGCGGATTCAGTGTCGTCGGGTCTGGCGGCGCCATGCTGAGAATCGGCTTTACGAAGCGGCACATTGCCTGCATCGCTTTGCCGAACTCGTCGTAAGCCTCGGCGTCAACCCGTGAGTGGCGCGCGATTTCGCGATGCGTCTTGCCGTGATCGTTCACTCGCCACAAATAATCGCCGCTGGGCATGGGCGTAAACGTGCCGTCCAGTGGAAGAATCTCCAGCCCGTGGCGGGGAAGATCGAGATCGCGAATAATCTCCGGCCGCAGCAGCGAAACAACGTAAGAGCAGACGGAAAATTTGAATCCCGGCACAATCTCTTCCGTGCAGGCCGCACCGCCCAGCACATGCCGCCGTTCGAGCACCAGCACTTTCTTTCCCGCGCGCGCCAGATACGCCGCGTTAACCAGGCCGTTATGCCCTCCGCCGATGACGATTACATCGTATGAATAAGCCATGATGTCCCGACCTTGCTTCGACCCAAATTTGTTTTTGTTTGAAGAATAAACGGAGCAGCAGTTGAGTAAGGGAATTACAGTCCGCTAGGCAGGACGGTCCAGCTTCTGAGGATGCTCCGCAACTTTGGCATGAACGTGCGCATAGATGACAGGAAGCGAATCGACATTCTATCCGGAAGCCGCAGGTTTGTCTGCAACGCTAACCAGCGGGTAGTGGCTGAATTTGAAGGGCAAATTCAGCCACTACCAACCAGCGCGACGGTGTCGTCCCCGGAGTCCCTCTTCACCGCTTCCCGGAGTCATCCCGAAGCCCCGCGTTTTCTCAAGCGGGGCGAGGGATCTCCCGCCGATCTGCTCCGGATGGCGCCTTCGACGAGCGCTCCGGCGTATAATCCCGATTCGAACTGAATTCACGAGGCCATCATCTTGCCCATCGGAACTGCATTTCACGAGAGAACATTTCCCCTCTGCCACAGCCTGAATTACCGCGAGTGGTCGGGCTATTACACCGTCAGCGTCTACGAAGTGCATCATGAGCACGAATACAACGCCATCCGCAACGCTTGCGCACTCATCGACATTTCGCCGCTCTACAAGTATCTAGTGACCGGCAAAGATGCGACCCGCCTCGTCAACCGCGTCATTACTCGCGACATCAACAAAGTAAAAGTCGGCCAGGTGATTTATTGCTGCTGGTGCGACGAAGAGGGCAAGGTCATCGACGACGGAACCATCTCGCGTCTCGAAGAAAACGTCTATCGCTGGACTGCTGCCGATCCCAGCCTGCGCTGGTTTCGCCAGAACGGCCTCAACATGGACGTGCAGATTGAAGATATTTCCGAGAACGTAGCTGCGCTCGCACTCCAGGGCCCAACCTCGGCCAAGCTGTTGAGGGCCGTTGACGAGGTCGATATCGCGAACCTGAAATACTTTCGCGTGACCCGCGGCAAAATTGCTGGCGTTCCTGTCGATATTTCGCGTACTGGTTACACGGGCGATCTCGGCTACGAGATCTGGATGCCATGGAATGATGCCGTGAAAGTTTGGGACGCGCTGGCTGAAAAGGGCAGGCAGTTCGATCTGCACGCCGCCGGAATGCTGGCGCTCGACGTTGCTCGGGTCGAAGCCGGATTGCTGCTCATCGAAGTCGATTACACCAGTTCGAAGAAAGCGCTGATTCCTTCGCAGAAATTTTCGCCCTACGAACTGGGCTTCGCAAAAATGGTTCACCTCGATAAAGAAAACTTCATTGGCAAACGCGCATTGCAGCAAGACGCGAAACGGGGCGTGCCCCGCCAGCTCGTTGGCCTCGAAGTCGATTGGACCGACGTCGAGCAACTCTACGAACGCTACGGCCTTACTCCGGCGGCGCCGGCTCAGGCTTCGCGCGTCGCAGTTCCCATCTATGCGGGCGACAAGCAAGTCGGCAAGGCGACCACCACCAGCTGGTCGCCAATCCTGAAAAAACTAATCGCATTGGCCAGCATAGAGACCGAATATTCAAAGCCCGGGACTTCACTGCAAATGGAAATCACGATTGAAGCGATGCGCCTGAAGACCAACGTGAAAGTAACCACGCTCCCATTCTTCAATCCGCCAAGAAAAACAGCAACGCCAGTGTAGTAGCGACTCATGTGGGGACAGCCGCCCTCGGCTGTCCGCCGGGCAAAGTCCGGCTTGGTTTTGATTCTGGCTGGTCTCCACACTCAGAAAGCGAGCTTCGCTCGCTGGACAGCCGAGGGCGGCTGTCCCCACATGAACCTAATAGTCCCCCCCTGAACATAACTGTTCCCAAAAAACCTAACTCACCTTCCGGCCACTCCACTTCCAATACAAATATCCCGGTACGCCAATCAGCACAATCGCGGTTCCCCAAAATGCCTGCGTCGGCCGCGTGATGATTGTGTTCAGCGTCCACGCCGTGCCGATCAGAACATAGATCGCGGGCAGCCAAGGATATCCGGTGCAGCGGTACGGCCGCGGAATCTCCGGCCGCCTCCAGCGCAATAGGAACATTCCAATCACGGTCAGCGTGTACGACAGCACCATCCCGTAAATCACATACGTGTAAAGCTGATCATAGCGCCCGCTGAGCGTGAGCGCCGCGGCCCAAACGCCCTGCCCAATCAGGCTAAATGCCGGAGTCCGCCACTTGGGATGGATGACCGCCATGCGCTTGAAGAAAACGCCATCCTGCGCCATGGCGAGATAAACACGCGCTCCCGAGAGCGTGCAGGTTGCTGCCGCACTGAAGCAGGAAATCGCAATCATGAGTGACAGCCACATGGCCGCTCCCGGAGAAAACAGCGCGGCCGCTGCAGCATGCGCGATGGTTTCGTGCACAGCGATTTCCTTTAGCGGCAGCGCATATATGTAAGTCAAATTCATTGCGATATAAATCACGGCGACCGCGAGCACGCCCAGAACCATGGCTCGCGGCACGTTTCGTCGCGGCTCTTTCACTTCGCCGGCGACCCACGTGATGTACACCCATCCGTCGTAAGCCCAGAACACCGCAATCATTCCCACACCCAGCGCGGAAATCAGTTGCGCCGGTCCCAGTCCCATCGTCAGGCCAACTCCACGCGCTCGAAAGTTGGACCAATGACCTTTTCCGATAGCGAATCCTAAAACTACGAACGCAGACATCGCCGTAAACTTTGTCCAGGTGGAAATGTTCTGCAGCAGCGCGCCCCAGCGCAGTCCTACGACGTTGACATAGGTGAGCACAGCGATAAGAAATAAACCGAAAAGATGCGCACGCGTGATTACCACTCCGGCGAACGCAACTACCACGTGGTCCTGCGACACAACTGGAAGCACTTGCCCCACATAAGCTGCCGAAGCCACGGCAAGCGCGGCGATCGATCCTCCATTGGCAACGCTGAACAACATCCATCCGTAAAGAAAAGCGATCAAGTCTCCATAAGCTTCACGCAAGTAAATATATTGTCCGCCGGAATCGGGGAACATCGAACCCAACTCCGCGAACGCAAAGCACGCGCAAAGCGAGATGAGCGCTCCCAACACCCATACCAGCAGAAACAGCACCGGTTGCGGCAGCGGCCCGGCGATATCTTTCGCGGTCAGAAAAATTGACGACCCAATTATGCCGCTGACCAGCAGCAGTACAGAGTCGAGCAATCCGAGTCCGCGAAGCAGCGTGGGCTCTGCATTAGGTGACTTTGAGTTGGGACTTTCTGAGGGAGGGGAACTTGCGCGGGTGGTCAGCAAGATCGGGCCGGGTTCCATTATCCGATTCCCAGTTCGTCGGACGATTCCAGCGCTGTTCCGCAACGCCGGCATATCACCGAAGAGCAGTCGCCGCAAGTAAGCGGGTCCGTAACTTCTTCCGCACAGTTAGGGCAGTAAAGCGATCCCGGATTCGGCTCGGGTTGTGGACTTTCAGAAGGTGTCGCCATGAAGAAGAGAACTGTAGCACGAAGATGGATGATCCGGCGCGGTCCGCGCGCGGAAGGGAACAGAAAAATATGACACCAATAAAAACGGGAGCCGATGGATCGGCTCCCATTCTGCTCATTCCCACTGTCGTTATCGAACGCCGCCGAAATCCGTTCCAGGTGTGAACGAAACCCCACGCAGCACTTCAGCGAAGTCAGCCTGGCGAAGAGTGAAAAAACTTTCCTTCGTTGCCACCCCCGGATCGGTATTCGACAGAGAATCGAACACGACCACCAGCCGATTCGGATCCGCGCCCGTATCGCCATTGCCGCTGACAGTCGACGTGATCGCCCAGATGCCGACGTATCCATCCGGGCCCACTACTCCCGTGATGTTGCGCAAGCCGTCCATTGCCGGGGCCCACGGCAGGCCGGTCGCTGCATTGGTTCCAGTCGGATAGTTTCGGATGGAGTAAGGTTCGCCCAAGCCCAGTCCAGTTTGCAATGTGTAGGCCAGGTTCCAGGTATTCGTCGAGGAATTGAAAACCCACTTTTGCAATCCTGCCGTGGATTGCGCAGCGGCATGTGTGTAAAGATCCGTTCCACCTGCGTATCCGTCTCCTTCGTCCGCTACATAGACCGTTGTTGCGTCAGCGAACCAGATTCCGAACGGATACGCCGTCGTCGTCGCAACCTTGTTCGAAATTTCTGGAAAGCCCGCGAGAATGCACATGTTATTGGGAAGGCCCGTCGTTTGCAGAGTCGAGAGATTGACGGGAAGTGGCGACGTAGGCAAACTAGCCGAGCTCGACGGCAGGCCGACGCCCTTCGGGCAGGCGCTTCCCGTCGTATCGAGGAAATACACCGTGTTCACGCCGTTGCTGCCACTTCCCTTCGAGTAATACAGGACGTTGTTGAAAATCGTCAGCCCTCGAAAGTTGTCGTCCTTGCCGATCTTGTCCGCTTTATCTCCCAGTTCCGTAACAGAAAAGCTGCCCACCGGCGTTGGAGTTCCGGGAGTTTGCTTGCTTTCTGGCTCATTCAGCGGACTGATAATCTGCGTACCCGCGCCCAGGATCACGCCGTTGGGCTGAGGGTTACTGCCATTTCCGGCATTGCCCGAGGTGTAAAAGAAGTTTTCCCCGTGACTGTTGTTTAAGATGACGGCGCGGCCGTTGTTGCCGCTGTAGGCATTGGTTTCCGTGAACTGAAACTTTCCCGAGCGATCGACCACTGCCTCGGCTCGATAGGCATTTTCCCCAACCGGATTCGTTAAATCCACGGCTCCGGGCGTATTCGAATTTGAAACATCAAGTTTATCGATCGGTGAAACATAACCGGAAAAAGTGAGGTTCTGTTTGTCGGTTGACAGATTGAGTGCCAACTCCGATTTAGAGCTGAAGCTTGTGACCAGCTGATCGCTGCTAGCTTTAATTCCACGCTGAGAACTGTTGGGAACTTCCAGGCTGTTGAGCACGAAGCCAAACGGAAACATTTGGTCCAGAAAAATCTTCGACGTGATTCCGAAACTCCCGTCGTAGATGTCGTTGTTCCAAACGAACGGGTAAGTTCCATCGTAAGGAGCGCCGGTGGCAGCGCTACATCCCCCCGTAGTGCTTGCGCAGTTGGGGGGCAAAATTTCGCCGACCCTAACGTTATTGGGATTGTTGTCATACACACTGCGGCTCACTACCAGGTTTCCGGGCCAGAAGAAAAAGTTGTCGCGGCTGTCCTTCTGATCCTGCGCAAAGGCAGGGATGGTCGCAACGAATGCGGCGAATGACACTGCGGCAATCGCCCTTTTTAACGCACCGGAACGATTGGCATTCAAATCTTTTGCTGGCATTGTAAAGTTCCTCTCTATTAAAGTTGTGTTACATCACGCCCCGGCCTTGAGTGTCGGAACTTTAGCAATCTCGTATTACGGGTTTGTTAAAAGGTCGCATGCAAAGGTCGATTTAGTGGGCGCAAGGCCTAAGTCCGAAAACCGTAATGCCAGACAGACCTCAAACTCCCGACGAGAAGCTGCAACACGAATTCAACCGCTGGGCCGCTGCGGGCGAAGGCGCCAAAATGGAGCGCCATCATCTCGACATCACCGAAAAGACCATTCGGTTGATGAACCTGCGTCCCGGCGAGCGCGTGCTCGATCTCGGCTGTGGTTCCGGATGGGCCACGCGCCTGCTGGCTCGACTTGTGGGTGAAGGCCCGGAGGGATTTGGCCAGGTGGTCGGGCTGGATGTGTCCGACGAAATGGTGCGCCAGGCGCGCGAAGCCTCAAGGGACTTCGACAACATTCTGTACGTCTGGGGATCGGCGCAGCAGATTCCGTGGGAGGAGAATTTCTTCGACAAAGTACTGTCGGTGGAATCGTTCTACTACTACGCCGATCAGGATCGCGCGTTGATGGAACTCTTTCGCGTGATGGCGCCGCGCGGACGGCTTTTCATTCTGATCAACCTCTACAAAGACAATCAGTACTCGCTGCAGTGGGTCGATAAGTTAAAGGTCCCGGTGCAAGTGCGATCAGCCGAGGAATATGTCGCGCTTTTAAGAAAACACGCATTCGAAAATGTCGAAGAGCGCCGCATTCCCGATGACACTCCTACGCCCGATGATTACAAAACCAAATCCTTCAACAGTCTCGATGATCTGCGCGCCTTCAAGCGTGAAGGCGCGTTGCTGTTGATGGCGTCGAAGCCCGACCTGCGCACGCCGCTTCCGGGATACACGATTTATTAATCGCCTGACGTTAATAGCCACCCGATGCTAGGCTTCAGACGTCCGACCTCGGGTCAGCAGCAGCCTGAACCGCGGAAGTCCGAGGTCTGAAGCCCGAAGTCCGCGGTCCGAAGTAATAGCGCTAGATGCTGTCGTCGTCGTCGCCGTGGTTCAGATCTTTCGCAGGGCTCAATGCGCGTCCATCCTGGGCATGATGAACGTCAATTCTGCCATTCACGTCTTCTAGTTTAATGTGAGCTCCTCCACCACCCAGTTCCCCGCGCAGGTTGTGGCCGACGAACTGATGCTTGTTCACATGCAGGCCGAAGTCATTGTTAATTCCACCCGAAACCGTGCTCGCCTCGATCTCTGCCTTCGAGTCGGAAGGAATGGTCAGATCCACCGAGCCATTCACCGAACTCAACTCCACCGACGATCCCGCCAGCTGGTCGAAGCGCGCGTCCAGGTGTCCATTGATTGTTCCCAGTCGCGCACGTCCCGACAGATTGTGCGCTTCCAGACGCCCGTTGATGCAAGAGGCATGAACTTCACCGCTCACGCCGGCAATGTCCAGCGCGCCGTTAATCAGCTTGATTTCATCCAGGCGCGCGCTCCGCGGAACTGTCAGCGTGTACTCCACGCTGGCCGGGTTATTGTGCGAGCCCCAATTCCAATTGTGGTCGTGATCGGGATATTTTGTCCGAATCGAAATCGAGTCGTTTCGTGCATCAATTTCAATTTTGGCCTCATCCAGTCGCTCTTTTGTGTCGGCATATTTCACCGCATCCACTTTCACCTGGTTCTGATCCCAGCTGGAGATGTGGACATCGCCGTTGATATTGTCAAGCTCAATCCGCCCATCTGGCGTCAAGGCATAAGTCTGATGGAATTCTTCGGTCAGTGCGCCGCGATGGTCCGACGCCTGCGCACCCAGAGCAAGCGTGAGCAGAGCGCAGACAGTCCCAAGTACGGCTCCCAGCCAGGTGGCGGATTGGCGATGGCGATTCATGACTTCCTCCTTAATTAACGGTAGACAGATTAACGTCTTCGGGATTTAACGGTTAGACGTGGCCATTCCGATTTGGTGAGGGGCTGATGGGAAAAATGTGCGACATAAAGGAATACGAAAGCCCACGTCCGCCATGCTCCGTTCAGCTTCCAGGCTGAGCTTCCAACGAAGGGCTAGTACCGGTTCGCTTATTTGCCTCCGTAATCAGAAAAACCGCCAGAATCGCCATCTCAGGCTCAATCGGAACCCGGTAGCGCGGAGCAGGGAAGACAACATAGTAAATCGCCGGATAGAGCAGCATCAGCCAAAAGAGCAGCCACGCCCCAGATTTGTTAGCTCCCCGGTTATGTAAGCGCAGTGCCCGCCCGAGTCCCCAGAACATCAGCACAGAAGAAGCCAAGAAAAGTGAGTTCTTAATGTCGTTCATCCACCACGGCTGCGTGGCCTTCGGAGGCCCGGCCCAGAAATAGATAAAGCGCTTCAGGCATAGCGTCGCGAAATGAATAGGATCAGCTGCAATGTAGTCGAGCGCCTGCCGCTTCCGCATCGCGACGTAGGCAAGCTCGCCCATGGCCTGATATTGCCGCATCGCGTAGACATCTTGCGTGGGGTGCAGATATTCCATCCAGGTGCCGTCCGCGCCGTCGCCGTTGCCCATGCGGAGTTCCGCGCCAAAGTTATCGCGAATAAAAATAAACGTGCCAAAGGTTTGATAGTTGCGGAACAGCCAGGGCGTGACACAGGCAAAGAACACAATCGATGCCAGCACGACTCCGGCCAGAGATCGCCGGGTCATTGATTGCCCGGCGATGGATCGCTTGCCGCCTTTTGCGCGACGGTACCAAGCCCACAATCCCGCGGCCGGCAGAAACGATAGCAGCGACGTGCTGGTCAGTGCGGCAATACCCCACAGCAGCCCAAACTTAATCCAGGGCAACCAACCGTCCCTATCCTCCAGAGTCAGCGCCAGCCAGAAAATCGTGGCCAGCAGCAGCGCCGACAAACTGGTCTCCCATACCCAGCGCGTGCACCAGAACATGACGTTTGGCAGCAAGGCCCACGCCCATGCCGAGCCGACCGCGACCTTTTCGGAAAAAATTCGCCGCGCGATCAAGAAAATTGGAATGCAAGTTAAGGCTGAAAAAATGCTGTTGATGGTCAGCAGAACGAACGCCGACGCTTTCGAATAGATTCCAAAAACGAGAAAAACTCCGGAAGTTAAATATGGATATAGCGGAGGTTCCCAGGCTGTCGGCCCGGTCGGGGGTCCAAACGGACTGCTGAACCCGTGTCCAGAAGCCAGCGACGCGCCGATGCGTCCCATCTCCCAACCGAAGCTGAAATTGTCGTCCGAACTCTTAAATCTATAAGTGTGGCCAATCACGATCCAGCCAACACGCAAAAGCAAGGCAATCGTAACCATCCAGCCCGGGGACGTTCGCATACGCGCCCAAGCACTCTTCATCGGACCGTAACTCCGGGCGCGATCGACGGCCGCCGCTGATCTGGATTGCATGCGTGGTCTATTTGTAGCTGAGGCAGACGACGTGAGCAACTTCGTCATTTCTCGCCCAAACTACTTTTCGCCAAAACAGGCCATCATGACTATAATGACCATCATGACCTGTTGAACTCGGAGGGGCGGGTATGAGCTCAGAAAATTGGACAGTGGCGGAAGCCAAGGCAAAGTTCAGCGAAATTATTGAGCGCGCCATGACAGAGGGGCCGCAGACGATCACAAGAAAAGGGCTCACTGCCGCCGTCGTGGTAGGGGCCGAGGAGTGGCAGCGAAAGACAAAGCGGGCGGGTAATCTTGCGGAGTTCTTCGCCGCTTCTCCCTTGCGGGGGTCGAAACTGAAAACACAACGGCGCAAGGCTCGCCCCCGGAAGATCAATCTGTGAGTTGTATTACATGAATTTCCTTCTCGATACGAACGCCGTGTCGGAGTGGGTGAAGCCAAGGCCCAATCCAGGCCTGATCCGTTGGATGGAGGCGGCCGACGAGGATCGCGTCTTCCTCAGCGTGATCTCGTTGGCCGAGCTACGCTATGGCGTTGATCGGATGCCGGCAGGCGCGCGCCGAACCCGGCTTGAGCAGTGGCTCCGCAATGAATTGCCGCTGCGCTTCGAGGGACGAATTCTATCCGTCGATCGTAACGTGGCCGACGCCTGGGGAATAACGGTTTCGCGCAGCGAGGCCCTTGGCCGCCCCATGGCCGTAATGGACGCCTTCCTTGCGGCGACCGCTGAGGTCCATCAACTCACCTTGGTAACCCGCAATGTACGGGACTTCCCAGCCTTGAAGGATGTCATAAATCCTTGGACATAGATTTACCAAATTACGACTTCTTCTGAATTTCGCCGATGCCGATACCGTCGAAGTATGAGGTTGGCGAAGTATGAAGTCGTCGAATCCGGTAAAATCTAGGTTTTCACCGGACGCCTTCTTGACTGATCTCACTGTGAACACCGCGCTGGCCGCCTGGTCCGCCCCCAAAGGCATTGGGCCTTACATCCGCCAGCATTTTCTCGATACCACTTTTCGCGGACTCTACCATGCCAATGCCTTCGACATCGCATTGCTGATTCCTTATTTCGTCGTCTTGATTCTGCTGGCAGGTTACGGAATGCATCGCTACCGGCTGGTCTATCTCTATTACAAGCACCGCGACAAGCGCACCGGAGAGCCAGCGGCGTATTTCAAAGAATTGCCGCGTGTGACCGTGCAGCTTCCGATTTTCAACGAGCAATATGTGGTGGAGCGGTTGTTGGAGTCCATCTGCAAGCTGAAGTATCCCCGGGAAAAGCTGGATATTCAGGTGCTCGACGATTCGACGGACGAAACCCTCGATGTCGCGCGCGGGCTGGTCGAGCGCTATGCGGCGCTGGGCAATCCCATCGTCTATTGTCACCGGACGAACCGTTCTGGTTTTAAGGCGGGCGCGCTGGCTGAAGGCATGAAGACGGCGCAGGGCGAGTTGATCGCAATTTTCGATGCCGACTTCACGCCGCCCGAAGATTTTTTGCTGCGCACCGTCCACCACTTCACCGATCCCACGGTCGGAATGGTGCAGACGCGCTGGACTCATCTCAATCGCCATTATTCTTTTTTGACCGAGGTGGAGGCGATCCTGCTGGATGGCCACTTCGTTTTGGAGCATTCAGGGCGCGCCCGCACCGGCCTATTCTTCAATTTCAACGGTACCGCCGGCCTGTGGCGGCGAACAGCCATTGAAGAAGCCGGCGGCTGGCAGCACGACACCTTGACCGAAGACACCGACCTTTCCTATCGCGCCCAGCTTCGAGGATGGAAGTTCATTTATTTGCAGGATGTGGAGTGTCCCGCCGAGCTGCCGGTAGAGATGACGGCATTTAAAACCCAGCAGGCACGATGGGCAAAGGGACTGATCCAAACGGGAAAAAAGATTCTGCCGCGAGTCTTGCGCAGCGATGTTCCTTTGCACAACAAGATCGAGGCCTGGTACCACCTAACGGCGAATCTGAGCTATCCGCTCATGATTATGCTTTCGGTCTTGCTGCTTCCGGCGATGATCATTCGCTTTTATCAAGGTTGGTTTCAGATGTTGTACATCGACTTGCCGTTGTTCATGGCATCGACATTTTCGATTTCCAGCTTCTACCTCGTATCGCAGCGCGAATTATTTCCGCGAAGTTGGCCTCGCGCTCTCATATATTTGCCGTTCCTCATGGCGCTCGGAATCGGCCTCAGCATCACCAACACCAAGGCTGTGCTCGAGGCGCTTATCGGCAAAGAGAGCGCATTTGCGCGAACGCCCAAATACAGCGTCATTTCCAGGCAGGATAAAGTCGGCCGCAAAAAATATCGCAAGCGCCTGGGCTGGGTGCCCTGGCTAGAACTCTTGATTGGCACGTACTTCGCCCTCACCGTGTACTACGCCATCGAGAATGAGAACTACATTACCGTCCCGTTCCTACTGCTGTTCGTAGTGGGGTATTGGTACACGGGACTCATGTCGTTGTTGCAGGGACGCTTCGCCGGCGGCTCAGTGAAGTCCACAACCCATACCAAGCCGTTCCCAGTCGGGGTGTAGTGAGTCAAAGAGTAATCAGCGAAGCCCGTGCCGATATTCCTGCCGGCCCCCGTTGGCTGTCCCACAATTCTCAATCCCCGAAGGACTTCTCAGAAATTATGGTTGTCTCGACGCAAATCGTAAGCAAATCTAATAAGACCATCACGGTCGTCGACGGAGACCGTGAGCTGACGCAGCACGGTACTGCCGAGGAAGCCGGAAATCTCCACGCCTGCCGCTCTACTCAGTCCGATCGTATCGTTTGCGAAGCCTACTTTCCTTCCCCGCGTCTAAGCGTTTTGCAACACCTGGTTTGCCGTCACAGTAACGGTGATTGAGGGCACCGTCACGGTTGCGTTCGCTCCTGCAAGGCTCCCGGGCCAGCCCGTTCCGGTTGCGCTGCAAGATAACGATATGACGACGAAGTACCAATAGCTGGAATTGACCGGCGCCTCCAGGGACCAGGTCGGCCCAGCTTCGGAAACAATGTCGAAATCCAGGCTGTTCAAGCCGACTTCCGCCCAGCCCAGGAAAGCTCCCCGTCTCAACGCCGGCTGAAGAAATGCGCCATCATATTGGTAAAGTTCAATCAGCCCTTGCGCCTCTGAGATTGCTTCTTTGTTTTTGATGGAGTTCACATACCAGTAAAACGCAATTTCGGAATCAAAGGATACTCGGACAGTTGCCTGGCTGAAAATTGGCTTGAAATAAACACCCATCATGTTGAAGGCAGTCGCCGAACTGGGACTTTCGTAGTTTGTCGCTACGCTGCAACTCAATTGTCCAAGATCGTCGTCTCCCGTCACCGAAACCGTGGGATCTCCTGTCTCGGATTGAATTGTTCCTAAATCGTAAGTCCCCAAGGCGGAATAATAGGGTGTGAATCTAAGCGTGTAGGTGCCCCACCATATTGGAGGCACGATCAGTTTTCGCGGTGCCGCCAGCTTTCGCTTCGATAATTTCTCGGTGAACTGACGCAACCCTTTGATCGCCTGCGTCGCTTTCGCACTATCGGGGGCTTCGGCAGGAGATGCTATTTGGCTGGCATACTTTGCAGCTTGTTGCCGCAGTGCGGTTTTCTCGTTAAATTCAGAGCTGAGCTTCTGTTTCAGCTCAGCCAAATGGCGCTTTACATCGCTCTCCGGCAATGTCCCGCCTTGCAAAAACTTGAATTCATCGTCCATCTGCTTGCTGGTTTTGCTTGATTTGGGCATGTGCTTTCCTCCGTGCGGTAGATTTAAGAATGGAAGCCTTGAAAGCGCGCGATTATGGGGGACTAAGCCCGCGCAAGGCAAGCTAAACCCCCATTAAATGCCAAAATTTAACAAATAAGAATGCTGCCGGGTGCCCCATCCTCGGCGTTCCTTGTCCAGGTTTGATTCCACGGTCCAATCCCAGGGGCGCTAGCCCACTCTCTTTGCGGACCTGTTTTTTTAATGACCCCACGAAAGAGGCTGCCAAACAGATAGTGTTGGCGCGGACTCATTCGTTTCAGTCTTGCTTAACAAAGTGTGTTCGCGCCGCTCATTCGTCTAAATACAATCCCGCCGATGCTCCCACCCACTCCATATTCTTATTCTGATCCACGCCCATCATCAGCCCGCGCCCCATGCGAATGATCGTCAAAACCGGCGTCAGCTTCTCCAGCCATATATACATCACTCGCACCTCCGCCTTTGTTCCGCCAAACGGAGTCTCGATTACCGGCTCAAAATGCAGCCGCTCCTGCAAAATGTAGTCCGCTCGCTTCTCCTCTGGAATCGCGCCAATATCTTGCTTTGTCGGCGCGATCACCACCCCCAGCCCGGCAAACGAATACAGCGGCTTCAACGCGTAGTTCTCCAGATCCGCTGGAATCTCCTGCAGCCGATCCAGAAACCAGGTCTTCGGCACCGACGGATGCTTTAGGTAAGGAATCGAAAATTTGCTGATTCTGAAATACCAGTTCGGGTGCCCCGCCCACTCCACATCCAGATCGTCGCGCCAGTCGAAATTCAGTCGCACGGCCTTGCGCTGCAATTCATCCACAATCGTGCGGTTATAAATGCGCCGGATGAGCACGCGTTTTCCGCCATGCTCATAATAAAGACCCGATCCGTCTTTCTTGATGTCTCTAATATTTACGATCCGCACTCCCAGCATCTTCTCGGTCAGCAGAAAGTCCGGCAAAGTTTTTTGCTGCTGAGGATCAATCTCCATCAAAATCACATTCTCCGGATCGTGCGAACCAACAATCGCCCGCCGTAACAGCTCGCGATAAGAATCACTTTCCAGCCCGCTTAGAAGATATTTCAGCCGACCGGAAGCCGGAAGCCGCAAGCCGGACGCTGCGTCGAGCCCATAGATGTCGATGTAAGCCTGCGCCAGCGGCCCCTGATACGCATACAAAGAAGGGAAGGCTTGCAACTCCACGAGCTTTGGCTGCAGTTCGCCGTTGCCATCCCGCACCAGCCCAAAATCCACCTGCACAAACATAGGATTCGCAGGCTCATTCGGAACTGTGAACTCCGCCGGAACTGCCTCGTTTGACTTAGTACGGTATGCAGGATTGTCCACCAACTGCCGAATCAAAGCGTCACCATCCGCGGCCAACCGGTCAATCAGCGGCTTGGGAAAGAAACAGGGCGTCTCCGAAATGCGAAACTGCACATGGGTTCCGCAAACATCGTCAATCCGCCGCAACAGCGCCCGATATTTATCCGCAGTAAAGTTCTCGTTGAACTGCTGCCGCAAAAAGGGAATCATGATGTGACCAAATCCTGGCGAATCATTCTATAACTCAAGCTAACCTCAGCGGCGTCATCCCGAAGGCCCGCGTTAGCGACCACGATCCAGCGGCGTCATCCCGAAGTCCCGCGTTTTCTCCAGCGGGACGAGGGATCTCCCTTGCCTACAACCCGTCCCGTGAGCCACTACGCATGCTTACAACGTGATCTTCTCCCCGAAAAACGAACCGCTCCCGGTTCGATACAATGAATCGCCTCGCAAGAATCGAATGTCCGAATCTCATCTCACCGAAGCCGACGTTCGTCGCCTTCTTGACCCCGCGCAGTTGATTCCCGCGATCGCTCTAGCCTTCCGCGATCGCTATCCCTCCGTGATCATTCCGCAGCGCACTCAAACTCAACTGGCGCATGGCACCTTTCTCTCCATGTCCTGCTACGACCCGCTTTCCGCCGCTCTCGGAATGAAACTGGTGTTGGTTCGAGAGAAGACCGTCGACGCTCAAAATCTTGAAACTCCGAGCCGTTCCAATGAGATCTTTCCCGGCCGCGATGGAACCGTTCAGGCCGCCTATCTGCTTCTCGATCCCGAAACCGCGCAACCCCGCCTCACCATCGAGGCCAATTACCTTACAGACCTCCGCACCACCGCAACTTCCGCCCTCGCCACAAAGTTTCTTGCTCCCGCGAACGTTTCTACCCTCGGCATCTTTGGCACGGGCCGCCTCGCTCGCGCGCATCTTGCCGTTCTTCCCCTGGTCCGGGGTTTTCAACGAGTTCTCATTTGCGGGCGCAACGCGGCTTCTTCCGCTGAATTCGTAAGGCAATCCGCCGCAGAAATGCAGAATCTCGAGATCGCCGCAGCCGACCCAGGCACCTGCGTGCGCGAATCTGAAATACTTTGCGCGTGCACCTCTAGTCGCACTCCGCTCTTCGATGGTCGCGACCTGCGCCCCGGAAGTCATCTCAACCTGGTCGGATCCTTCCGCCCACAAACCCGTGAAGTAGATACCTGCACCATCCAGCGATCGCGCGTCGTGGTCGATACCTACGCAACCGCCGCAGAAGTGGGAGATATCCTAATTCCTCTGCACGAAGCTGCCATCCCGCAGGATCACGTCGCCGCGGATCTTCACGAGTTAGTCAGTGGAAAGAAGCAGGGAAGGCGCAATCTGGAAGACATCACAATATTTAAGAGCGCGGGCTGCGCCCTCGAAGATTTAGTGGCCGCCGAACTTCTGCTCGCAGCGAATTCAGCGCCAGCAACTTTGACCTCAATTTCCCGCGATCCCGCAACGCCCGCTGTTCAAATTCCACCCGCTCTTCCTTTTTCACCAGCAGGTGTCCTCAGAAACAGGCGCCGCTAGAAACGGGCGTCTCCAGAAACAGGCGTAGACAGAACAGCCGCGCCAGGAATAGACGTGGCCGCAAGCAGACGAAGTCGGGCTAGCGCCTCCGCGACCGCAGTCGCTCGCACACAAAAGCTATCGTCTGTACCAGTAGATCGCTACCGCTATCAGCAGAACCGTGATAACCCACAAAATGATGTCTTTGCTGCGGCTTTTTTCCTCGGCCATAGACGGCAGTACACCACACCTGAAATTTCGGTTCAAGTGCCAATTGGTTTCTCTCCCCAGCCGCTCAAAGACCCACAAAACAATTCCCCCATTCCGCGCATCACACCATGAGCCACAGCACAGCAGAGCAGACGTTACCAGCAGGCGTTACGCGGCAAACATTGCCAGCAAATATTGGCAGCCAAAACGTGCGCGATCACCGGAAACCGCTCCATCGCTGTCCGGCCGCGTTCGCGGGAGTGTACACTCCCACAAGGGAGGCAACGTATTTAATGAAGCGATGCAAGCTGCATCTTCTCCACACCGGTCTTTTTCTTTTATTCCTGCTAGCCACCGTTCCCGCCTATTGTCAGCGCGGGACCATCGACCTCAACGTGGGCGCGACCTCCGACAAATTCGACTCTTTGTCCACCGTCACCAGCCCCGTCCTCGACCTTAACGGCGACGTCACCCTAAAGAAGCCCGGCAAAAACGGTGGCCCCAGCTTCGTTGCCGGTGGCGAGGTCCGCGTTCCCTCCGAAGATACCAACCACGCCAAGGAATTCGCCGCCTTCGGCGGCGTCGCCTTCCAGTTGAGCAGCAATTTTTCCCTCGCCATCCATGCCCAGGTCCGCAAAATCGATCTCCCTTCCGCCACCCTCGACAACCAGATCTTCGTTCGCGAGAATCTCGAACTCCTCCAGGTCCCCATCGTCCTCAAATACAAATTCGGTCCCTCGAAGCGCGCCTTCGTCCATGTGCAGGGTGAGCCCGAATTCACTCCCCGCTTCCGTACCGCCGCCGCCACTCTGATCAGCCTGCCGCATCCCGACTTCGACCACGCCTATACCCTGCGCGGCAGCGTCGGCTACACCTTCGGAAAGTGGTATGCCCAGGGCACCTACGAAAATCGCTACTTCAAATTCGAACAGAATCCCAACAATCCCAGTAATCTTTACAACTGGAAGAGCAACATGATCACCGCCGGCGTGGGGGCCATCTTCTGATGCAATCTCGAATCGCGACACGAATTCCCATTTCGGGAATCCTCCAGCAAAAACGCAAATATTTTCGTTGCACAATGTTCCCGCCGTCGTAACCTACTTCTGAGTAATTCCCCGTTCCCAAAATAGTGGCGGAGCCTTCGGGCTCCGCCATTTTCATTTCCCAACATCTTTTCAGCACACGGCAAAGGAGCCCGCATGTCTACCGACGATTCCAACCGCAAGCGCAAGCCGCGCAAGCCCGCCCAGCGCAAGAACACAAAAGTCACCGGTGAACGCTCCGAAGCCGCCTTCCTGCACAAAGCCGCCAACCTCGGATTCGGTGTCGCCAAACCCTGGGGAGACAGCCGCCGCTACGACTTCATTGTCGACAACGGCTTCTGCCTCCATCGTGTACAAGTCAAATGCACCGAATCCATTCGCATGCGCGCCTACGAAACCCGCGCCACCTACACCACCGGCAATACCCGCGCCGTATACACCAAAAGAGATATCGACTTCATCGCCGCCCACGTCGTCCCTCTCGACATCTGGTACATCATCCCCGTCGAAATCTGCACCCCTGCTCCCATGCTCCGCTTCTATCCCCACCGCAAAGCCAAAAAAATGCGCCTCGAATCCTACCGCGAAGCCTGGCACCACCTCCAATCCCCGGAAGACAGAGATGACGGAAAAGACAACATCGAAATCCAAGCCGTCGCCGACGAAACCATCTACGCCGATTCGCCTTCGAGCTCCGACACTCTTTCCAGTTCCGACACGCTCTCCGTTGTCATCCCGAGCGAAGGCGCTGGTCCGCGAAGCGGATCAGCACCGCAGTCGAGGGACCTGATGTTCTCTCTCGCCAGAAAACCCATCCGCCTCCCCAAAACCGCCGCCCCCTGGCCCATCCCGCCCCTAAGAATCCTGGTCACCAGAAAAGGCAAACAAATCTTCCCGGACCCAGCGTTGCGATGATGGAGTCAGAACCGCAGATATCAAGCGCCTCCCAAAGCGGGAACCGCAAGACAAAATGCCATTTATAAACATCAATGCACTTGCAATCTCTGTCATCCTGAGCGAAGCGAAGGACCCCGTTCAAGCCGGAAGCGCCACGGACTCATCAAGGTATTCTTCCCGTGACCCAGAACACAGCGTCATGAACGATCACGAATACTTCGTCTACATCATGTCCAGCCCTCCGGCACGCTCTACATCGGCATGACGAACAGCATCTACCGCCGTGCCCTGCAGCATAAGAGCAGGGAAATCGAGGGATTCGTCAGCAAGTATGGCTGCACCCGCTTGGTCTACTACGAGAGCTTCGACGACGTTCACCGAGCGATCGGAAGAGAAAAGGAATTGAAATGCTGGCTGAGGATTAAGAAGATTGCACTGATTGAATCGAAGAATCCGAGGTGGGAAGATCTAGCCGAAAAGTGGGGAGCTCAAATGCTATTCTCCGGTGAATCAATGAAAAGCACATAAACTTGTTATCGGAAAAAACTAAATAAACCTGTCACTCTGAAAAAATAATGCCTGTCCTAAAAAACAATAAAAGCCTGTCCTCCAAAAAGATAATAAAGCCTGTCATCCTGAGCG